>ERZ795053.904-NODE-904-length-37841-cov-5.702350_pt1 | contig 37841 bp, 30 predicted proteins | sample MGYA00375137_ERZ795053 | MGnify/ENA primary metagenome ERZ795053 (study PRJEB30182, sample SAMN05720284) | activated sludge metagenome | isolation source: Anaerobic digester | place: Hong Kong | collected 2014-12-17 ... | reverse complement strand
GGAGCAGGGCAGCGCCGAGGCACAGTTTTATCTGGGCATGATGTATTTCTACGGTAACGGAATCGCTGAGAACGATGCCAAAGCGCTGGAATTCTTCGGCATGTCGGCAGCGCAGGCATACGCGCCCGCACTGTATTGGATGGGGCACATGTACCTGTATGGTTACGGTACCCGGAAAGACCAACAGCAGGCGGTTGCGTGGTACAGCAAGGCGGCCGAGGCGGGCGATGCACAGGCGCAGTTTGTTTTGGGTGATCTGTACCGCCTTGGCCAGGCTATTGACGAAGATAATGCCATGGCTGCGCATTGGTACGAGCTTTCCGCACGCCAGGGAGATGTGGACGGGGAGCGCAGCATCGGCACGATGTACTATTCGGGGCGGGGTGTGGAACAAAACTACGAAACTGCCGTACAGTGGTTCCGCAGAGCTGCCGCGCAGGGCGATACGATTGCGCAGTATTATCTGGGGATTCTGTATTACTATGGCTACGGCGTGGAGCAGAGCTATGAAGCGGCGGCGATGTGGTTTGAGAAGGCCGCGCTGCAGGGCGATATTGATGCCCAGTTCAACATCGGCCTGATGTACGATTACGGCCTGGGTGTGGAGGAGGACGACCGCAAGGCGTTGCGCTGGTATCAGCCGTCTGCCGGCCGGGGCGACAGGAATGCCCAGCTTAGCCTGGCGCTGCTCTATTTCCGTGGCGACGGCACAGCGCAGAACAATTCCCTGGCAGCGCACTGGTTTCGCAAAGCCGCGCTGCAGGGAGATCCGGATGCCCAGTACAGCCTGGGAATCCTGTATCTGTTTGGCGACGGCATCCCGCAGAACGATGCGCTGGCTGTAGAATGGTTATCAAAAGCGGCCGACCAGGGCAACGCCTCCGCGCAGTACTCCATGGGCTGGATGTATGAATACGGCGAGGCATTGGATACCGATATGGAACAGGCACTTTCCTGGTACAGGCTTGCGGCCGCACAGGGGAATGCGGATGCGCAGGAGAGGCTGGATGCCCTGCGCACGAATACGGATAGAATTGAGTAGAGCAGGCAAAGGAGAGAGGGCATGCGCGCAGCGCACATCAATCTGAGCTCGGAGGACACCGCGGGGCAAACCGCGCTTGCCATTTGCCAAACCCTGCAAGCCGCGGGGCATGCGGCGCTGTTTTGCTACGCCCTGGGAGGCATTCCTGAGGGGGTGCCAAGCTACCGCATCGGCAGCAAGCCGGATCGCGCGGCGCACAAGGCGCTTTCGCGCGTGCTTGACTGCGCTGGCTTCTGTTCGCGCGGCGCGACCAAAGGGCTTACGGAGCAGCTCCGCTTGTACAAGCCCGATCTGGTACACCTGCACACCCTGCACGGGTATTATCTTCATCTGCCGGAGCTGATGGACTATCTGGCGGGCGCGAACATCCCTGTGGTGTGGACGCTGTACGACAGCTGGCCGTATACGGGCCACTGCGCGGCCTATGGCATGGCGCGCTGCGAGCGTTTCCGCGCGGGCTGCGGGAGTTGCCCAAACAAGGGCGAATATCCGGATAGCCTGGTGCTGGATCGCTCCGAAAAGAACTGGCAGAGGAAGCGCGCGGCCATTGAGAAAATCGAAAATCTGACGCTTGTCGCCCCCTCGCAGTGGATGGCCGAAGAGCTGCGTAAGTCGTTTCTGGCAAGCCGCCCCGTTTGCGTCATTCCGGGCGGCATCGACCTGACCATGTTCCACCCCGCCGGGACGGCCGACGTGGAGGCCGTTACCGCCCGCTACGGCCTGCAGCGGCACGGCAGCAAGCCGATCCTGCTAAGCGTCGCCCGCACGTGGCGCGCCGCCAGGGGCATCAACGATCTGATGGATCTGCACGAAGAACTCAAGCACGAGGCTGTCATCGCCGTCGTGGGTCTCAAGCCCGGCCAGATGGAGTATCTCCCGCCGGGGATGATCGGCGTGCCCGTGATTTATGGCCTCGATACCCTGCGCGCGCTGTACACCGCCGCCGATATCTGCCTGAGCCTCCGCTACGAGGACGCGCAGGACCGCACCCTCGCCGAGGCGCTCGCCTGCGGCACGCAGGTGGTTTGCTACAATCAAACGTCGCTGCCTGAGGCCATCACTGAGGATACCGGCATGGCCGTGCACACCGGGTCGGTGCAATCGGTGGTCGATGCCTGCCGCGCGCTGCTGGAAACCCCCAAGGATCCGCTTTTTTGCATGGAGCGCGCCCAGGCGTTTGACCGCGAGGCGGAGCTGCAAACGTATATGGGGCTGTACGGCGAGCTGGTGCGGGACGCGCGGCAAAAACAGGCGGGGAGAGACTAGCCATGGCGATGTGGAACCCGTGGCGCGGCTGCCGCAGAACCTCGGAAGGTTGCAAGTACTGCTATATTCACAAGGGCGACCGGAAGCGCGGCGTGGATACGACAGCGATCACAAAAACCGATTCGTTTGACGCGCCAATCAGGCGGCTGAAATCCGGCGCATACAAAATGAAGCCGGGGCAGACCGTGTATCTCTGCTTTTCCACGGATTTTCTGCTGGAGGACGCCGATCCGTGGCGCGCCGAGTGCTGGGATATGATCCGGGAACGGCAGGATTTGCACTTTCTGTTTCTCACCAAGCGCATCGAGCGCTTTCTGGACTGCGTCCCTGCCGATTGGGGCGACGGATACGATAACCTCACCGTCGGCTGCACCGTGGAAAACCAGGCCCGCGCCGACGAACGATTGAAGATTTTCAAGAGCTTGCCCATCAAGCATAAAAACATCATCCTACAGCCGATGCTGGAGGACATGGATATCTCCCCCTACCTTTCCAGCGATATCGAGCTTGTGGTGGTCGGCGGTGAATCAGGCCGCGACGCCCGCCCGCTTGACTATGCCTGGGTGCTTCATGTGCGGGAGCAGTGCATCGCAAGCAACGTGCCCTTCCAGTTCCGCCAGTGCGGCACCCATTTCATCAAGGACGGCAAGCACTACACCCTCCCCGTGTTTCAGCTGATCAAGCAGGCAAAAGCTGCGGGGATTGATGTTTAGTTCGGGTAGCTCCGACAGAAGCTCCTACGTATAGAAAAAATATCACTCTAACTATATCGCCAACTCGCAGACACTTGAACGAATGGCGGAAAAGTAAAAGAATAGTGCACAGAGTTTTGAATTCTGAATAAACATTCACAATCAGGCATTATGTGTTTGATAGTGATGAAATGAAACATATGTCAATAGTTTGCTCGGCCTTATAAACTACCTTTTAAAAATAAAAACAAATCCACAATCTTGATTATTTGTATATATAGGGAGAAATAATAAATTGCGGATATTTAGAACGTTTCTGTATCGAATATTTTGGATGCTCGAAGGATCGGAATCCTTCGAATTGTAATCCGAAACCGGCGACATGCGCGGTGGTTTCGGAACCTTGCGTAGCAAGGGTTCCTTATACCGAGATCTGGCCGTGAGCAGAGCGAACAAGATCGAGGTGAAACCTCGATAAAGTGGTACACTTTATCGATATAAAAAAGACCGCCACACCGGCGGTCTTTTATGCGTTATACAGCGTCAAACTACTGCGCCCGTTTCACAAGGGTGGCGAAGGCGTCCGGATCGTTGACGGCGATATCGGCCAGCATTTTGCGGTTGATGACAATTTCCTTCTCCTTGAGGCCGTGCATCAGCTGGGAGTAGGTGGTGTTGTTCATGCGGGCCGCGGCGTTGATGCGGGTGATCCACAGGCGGCGGAAATCGCGCTTGCGCATTTTACGGCCAATGTAGGCGTAGCGCAGGCTGCGGGCGACCTGCTCGGTTGCCGCACGGTACTGGCGGGACTTGGCGCCAAAATAACCCTTGGCGAGTTTAAACACCTTACGGCGCTTTTTGTGCGCGTTGAGCGCTCTCTTTATGCGTGCCATTGTAGGTTCCTCCTTGCAAGATTACAAAGTGATTATTTGTAGGGGATCAGCTTGCGGATGGTTTTGGCTTCGGCCGTGTTGTCGATGATGCCGTCCGCGCGCAGGTGACGGGTGCGCTTGGTGGTTTTGAGGTGCACCTGGTGGTTGGCGTTCATCTGCTTATGCTTCACTTTGCCGGTCTTGGTCAGGGAGAAGCGCTTGGCAGCGCCGCGATGTGTTTTCATTTTAGGCATGGTGGTCGTCCTCCTCTCAATACGGTTACGCGCCCGGTCCGGGCACGACGGAAAGCCCGCCGCATGGGCGGCTTTGGGGTGGAACTTCCGGCATGCCATCAACGAATTGATTGCAATTTGGGAAGTACCCTAGGGAAACAAGGAGTAAAGAACCGGTTTGATGCCGGAGTGGATTTTTTCAGGTCGTGTTTGCGGTATCCGATGTAGCGGCAGCGCTACGTCGTGGGTACCGCGGATGCGAACTGGTGAAAACAAACCTGGCAGCGTGCGGGGGATTTGATCCTTGTTTTCCTAAAAAGTCAGATCATATTTTCGCTTTCGCGCTTGACCTTCTTCTTGGGGGCGGCTTCTTGCTGCCTGGCCGTTTCCTCTTCCAGGGCCTTGGCCTCTTCCGCCTCGCGCTCCTTGCGCTCCTGCTCGCGCTCGGCAAAGCTCTTCTTCTCCGCCTTGGGCGCGATGATCATGATCATGAACCGGCCTTCCAGCTTGGGGTGGCGCTCAACGGTGCCGTACTCCTCAAGCCGCTTGGCGAAATCCAGCATGATCTGCATGCCGATGTTGGCGTGGGCAATCTGGCGGCCGCGGAAGCGGATGGACACCTTCAGCTTATCGCCCGCTTCCAGGAACTTCACGGCATTCTTGAACCGGGTTTGAATGTCGTTTTCCTCAATCGTCGCGGACAATTGCACTTCCTTAAGCTCGACAATGCGCTGGTTCTTGCGCAGCTCGCGCGCGCGCTTTGCCTGCTCGTAGCGGTGCTTGTCGTAGTTCATCAGCTTGCAAACCGGCGGGCGGGCGTTGGGCACGATCTTGACCAGATCCAGACCCTTTTCCTCGGCCTTCTGCATGGCGGCCTGCGTGGGCATAACGCCCAGCTGCGTTCCGTCGCTGTCGATCAGCCTTACCTCACGATCTCTGATTTCCTCGTTGATCATCGGCTCATTGTTGATATCCATACACCTCCAAATGATTATCAATAAAGCGGGAACACTTTATTGAGGTTGCGCCCGCGTTTCCACAAAGAAAAAAGCCGGCGCCGAAGCACCCGCCAACAATACAAACCGCCACGGACTTGTGTGCCGTGACCTGCGCAAATCAATCTTCGCGCGGTGAGAAGCGGGCAGCTTCTGCTTACGGAGTGAAGTATACCACGGGAAAACGCTGTGTGTCAACTGATTCTTGCGGTTTGCGTCCATCAAAGGTACAATAATGGCAATGACCGGACAAATCAGCGCACAGGCGCACAGGTTTCCGCCAATGTTATGTGATATGGTTACACCGTTGGAAACGATGGGCCCTCGCGAATGCTGATCCGGCCTGAGTTTTCAACAAAAAAGAAGGGGTAAATATGGACTGGATTGAGGGCCTGAACCGCACGCTGCGGTATATTGAGGAGCACCTGACAGATGCGGGGCTCTCCGTAGAGAGCGCCGCGCGGCATGCCGCGTACTCGCCGTTTTATCTGCAGCGGATCTTTTCGGGGCTGACGGATATGACGCTCGCGGAGTACATCCGCAGCCGCAGGATGTCGCAGGCCGGGGTGGAGCTGCAAACGCAGACCATCAAGGTGCTGGACGCGGCGCTCAAATACGGATACGAGACCCCCGAAAGCTTCCACAAGGCGTTTCGGCGCTTTCACGGCATCTCGCCGTCGGCGGCAAAGCATGCCCAGGCGAAGCTGATGTTCATGGCCCCTTTGCAGATCAGCGTATCGCTGAAAGGAGGAACCCTAATGGATTATCAAATCGAGAAAAAAGAGCCGATGACCGTCATGGGATACGAGCGCAGATTTTCGTATGAAAACGGATTTGCGGAGGTTCCGAAATTCTGGGACGAATTCTTTCAAAAGGGTCTGGGGGAAACGATCTCGCCGCTGCTGGGGATCAGCTTCAACGACGACACCAAGCCGGAGTTCGCCTATATGATCGGCAATTTCTGCAAGGCCGACGCCCCTGTGCCGGATGGCATGGTCAAGCGCAGCATCCCCGCCTACGAGTGGGCGCTGTTTCACACCGAGGGCACGACAGGCAGAGATATTCAAGGGCTCAACCGCCGGATCTATTCCGAATGGCTGCCGCAGAATGCCCAGTATGAGCCCGCCGCCAACCTGAACATCGAGGTCTATCCCTGCGACCAGATGGATTGGGCCGATAAGCGCTGGGGCATCTGGCTGCCGGTGAAAGCGAAATAAACCAAGACTTGCAGCCTGTCGAAAATACCTGATCAGCTTTGTCGGCATCAAGCGTTTGAGCAGGCGACCCAGCATAATGTACCGTTTAGCAGTTGCCCTATCCACCTGTCATGGCATGAAATTGAACTGATAAAAAGCCGCGTGAATGAACGCGGCTTTTTGAATGCGGATGGGAAAATACCGCATTATTGCTCCAATAAATCAAACATCGAAACCTGCGGCGGCTCCGGCGGCAGCGCGCCCAGGTAGCGGAACACCGCTTTGGGGCCGGAGAGTATGCCGTGCGCCTGGCAGATTTCGCTGTAAACGCGCATCAGGCGGCCGTTGTTGGGGCTGGTGCATTCGTAGCTTAGGCCGAAAGCGTCGATATAGCGCTGTTTCATGCCGGGGAAGTGCTTGTCCAGCTGGGCATAGAAGTATTCGCGGTCGCCCTCGCGCAGGGTGAGGCCGAAGCCGAAGTTGACAATGCCGTGAACGCCTGCCTCGACACAATAGGAAAGCAGTCCGCGAAGGTTTTCCTCCGTATCGTTGATGAACGGCAGGATGGGCGACAGCCACACCACCGTGGGAATGCCGCGGCGCCGGCATTCTTTTAGGACTTCTACCCGTGCCTTGGTGCCGGATACGTTAGGCTCCAGGACGGCGCAAAGCTTCTCGTCAAAGGTGGTCAGGGTGACCTGCACCACGCATTTTTGCCTGCGGTTGATTTCCTCAAGCAAATCCAAATCCCGCAGGATGCGGTCGGACTTGGTCAGAATCGACAACCCGAAACCGTGCCGGGCAATCACCTCCAGCGCGCGGCGCGTGAGCCTTAGCTCGCTTTCCAGCGGGATGTACGGATCGCACATGCTGCCGGTGTTGATCATCGCCTTTCGGCGGCGGCGGCGCAGCTGGTCGTCCAGTATTTTATCCGCGTCGCGCTTGACCTCGATATCCTCAAACGGGTGGTTGATCTGGTAGCACACGCTGCGGCTGTCGCAATATATGCAGCCGTGCGTGCAGCCCCGGTACAGGTTCATGGTGTTGTTTGCAAGCAGCACGGTTTTATAATCGGCGTAATGCATCGCTCGTCTCCCTGCCTATAAAATACTGCCGAGGACCTTATCCACGGCTTTGAGTATACTTTCGTTGTTTGGCAGCTCTCCGGTGGCGATCAGGGTGGAGATGCCGTGCACCAGTCCCCAGCTGTACACCATCAGCTCGTTTTGTGTAAACGGCGTGTTGGGGGTTGCGTTGACATAATCGGCGGTGACCGTTTGCAGAAACTGAAAGGAATCGTAATGCTCCCGCACGTCCGGCATGCTGGTTAAGTGCGCGCGCAGGCTGATATCGCTTAAAAACAGCAGCCGGAGGTACTCGGGATTGTTCACAAAAAAGTGCACATAGGCCACGCCCATTTCCCGCAGCTGTTCTTTGGGATCGTCGGGATGCTTTTGTACGGCGCTGTCCAGCTGCTCGCCAAAGGCCCTGAGCGCCTGCCCGGTAATGGCGGCGATCAGATCGTCCTTATTTTTGAAATGGCGGTACGGGGCGGTCTGGCTGACGCCGCACAGTTTGGCAACCTTGCGCAGCGTAAAGCCCTGGTAGCCTTCGGCGTCTAAAAGCCTCAGCCCCTCGCGGATCAGCTGTGTTTTCAGGTCCCCGTGGTGGTAGGTCTGTGCGGGCAATGCGCTCATCTCCGTTATGGAAAATTAGAGTTTGGTTCAGTATATCCCAATTATGTTGACAACGCAAACATTGCAGGTTACACTATGTTTACGATGTTAACATAAAGGAGGATCAGCATGAAGGCATATATTCTGTCGGACGGCGAATTCGCAACCAACGCGTTGGAACAGCTGAATGCGCTGGTGCGGCGCGTTTTGGATAGCAAGGGCTTTGCGGTTACGGAAAAACGATTGCAGCCGCAGGAGCTTGCGTATTGCAGGGGCTGCTTTGGCTGCTGGGTGAAAACCCCCGGCGAATGCGTGATCAGGGATTCGATGGCCGACATTAACCGCGATTCCATGCAAAGCGACGTGGCCGTCTACCTGGTGCCGGTGGTGTTCGGCCAGTATTCCGCCAACATGAAAAACGCGCTCGACCGCTGGATTCCCAATATCCTGCCGTTTTTTGAGGTTCGGAAAAACGGCGAAACCATCCACCCCGCGCGCTATTTAGAAAACCCGGCGTTCATCATGATCGGCTATGGCGACGGGCTTTCGGCGGAGGAGAAAGCCCTGTTTACCAGTATCACCACCAACCACCGGGAAAACGGGATCGTGCTCTTTTATGAGGGCGACGACCAAAAAACAGAGCAAGCGCTGGACGCGCTGAAACTGGAGAAAGCGGGGGCGCTGGTATGAGCATGAAGAAAATCGTCATTCTGAGCGGCAGCCCCAAAGCGCCAGGCAAGGCGGCCTCGGATCTTCTGGCGAAGACCGCCGCCGAAGTGTTCCAGGAGGACGGTACCCGGCCGCGCGTCATCAGCGTACGCAGAACGCTCGATCGCAACCATACGGAGCAGGCCTTTGCCGAAATGGCGGAGGCTGACGCGCTGGTGATTATTTTTCCGCTGTACATCTTTTGCCTGCCGGGCATTTTGATGCGTTTTTTGCAGCTGTACAAGGGGTATGTGGACGCGCAACCTGAAGCGAAACGGGAAATTCCCGTCTACGCCGTGGCGAACTGCGGCTTTCCCGAACCCCATATTAATGAAGAAGCCGTTCGTGTGATCGGCCAATTTGCCAAGGCGGTGGGCGGCCGCCTCCGCTTCGGGGTGATGATCGGCGGCGGAGGCATGTACGGCTACCCCGCGCCCCCGGTGCGCAAAAGGCTGGAGGAATTCCGCAGCGCCGTCCGGCGTATGCGCACGGATATCGCAAGCGGCGATACAAGCCCTGCCTCCGATATTTTGATCCAGTCGCCCGTAGGCAGAAGGCTGTACTTCACCATGGGCAATATGGGCTGGAAGCTCCAGGCGCGCAAAAACGGGAAAAAGAAGGTTGATCTTTACGCCAAGCCGTATCAGCCTGCTGAGAATCATTGAGCTGTGTTGGGGCTGGGTATCGCTTGCAAACGGGAAAGCGCAACCCAGCCCATCCTAGTCGTCTGACATCTCAGGCATCCTGAGCAGAAAGTTGTTGAAATATGAAACAAAAACGGCCGCACGGTTAGCGCGGCCGTTTCGTTTCACAAGGCTGTTACGCGGGCAAATCGCATTGAAAAAGCCGCTTGCGCTTGCGGGCGATCAGGATGCCATCGAGCCACGCTACGGCTGCGGCGAAGGCCAGCGTGATGCTTGAAAAGCCCAGCAGGACGTCCGCCAGATATTCGGTATGCACGTCCAGGTCGGCGGCGGCACCCCGGCCGTTGCCGTTGCCTTTGCCCTGGCCGCCCCGCGGACCGCTGCCGTGTCCGCCATCCGAAAGCGTTGATTCCGAGCCGTCAACAGGTGTTTCGCCGTCGTGACCGCCATCCAATAGGGTGCCCGACAGGCCGATTGTCGCGCCGAGATTGCCCATCCATGCCGTAAATCTGGTTGCGGTCATCTGGTATACGCCGAAGCCCAGAATCACGGCGCTTACAAGGATGGCGGCGCTGCGGCGAAACCAAAGCGGCAGCCTGTGCGCAGGCGTCCGCCTGACGATCCACTTGTAGTGTAGCCCGATATGCGCGCCGACCAAAACCAGCGCCAGCGCCGATGCCGCGTAGTGCCCGGTTTTTAGTAGCGTTTCGCCCCGAACGCCGCTTGGAAACGCCACCTTGCTGACAAGGATGCCCGAAACCAGAATGTAGGCAAAGCACACGAGCTGCAAAAAATCAATCAGCCAGTTGAGCTTTAGTCGCCGGGAGGTGTTTTTGGAGAACAGGCGGCCGGAGGTTGCCACAATCCATTGGATGTTGATGAGCTGATGGACGATAAACAACGCGCACAGCGCGATGCCGCCGATTTCGTGAAACGAAAGCCCCAGCACGTCCTTTTTATACATCAAAACAAGCAGCAAAAGCAGCAGGATGTCCAGGGCCAGTTTTACGCGGTTCATCATCTTCATAGGCAGGGGTCCTTTCCGGTATTCGTTGGATTGTGTTTGGTTTACAGAGACTATACGAAGTATACACACGGCCGTCAACCTTAAAACCGCACATTTGCGGCGGCTTTCGATTTTGCACTCCCGAATGTCCGAGCGCGTCCCCGCAACCCTTTGCTTGACTTGCCGCAACCGCTGACGCTATAATATGGTAGTCAATCCGCTGATAAGGAAACCCGACGTTTTGCCGGAGGAACAAACGAATGATGATTTGGCTGTTGGCTCTGGTGCCGCGGGCACGGGGAACTGCCTTTTTTTAAAGCGACGATCCTGAACAACCACAATGCACAGGCAAAGGAGCAGTCCGTACCATGGGCAATCAAAACAGTACCCAGGAGCAGATCGAAAGGCTCATCGAGCTGGCCAACGAGCTGGAGAAGCGGGAGCTTGCCCTCAACCAGGAGTCTAAACAGCTTGAGCAAATGCGCCAGACGCTGGACGAGCGCGAACGCATGCTGACGGCCGGCGTCGTCAAGGCGGTGAACGACGCCGCTGCGAAGCCCAAGCCCGACCCGGAGCTCAAACCGGAGAAGCCCGCGCCGGAGAGCAAAGCCGCGCCCGCGCCGGAAAAAACAGTACCGTCTGCCCAGACCGTTGCGGAGATCAACGAGATTCTGCAATCGATTTTCTGGGATTACGCCAACAGCGTTCATACCATTTCCTCGCAGCTGTCTACCGTTACGGCGGCCATGATGTGCGCGGCCGTGACCTGCGTGCTGGAAAACCGCGGGTTCGATGCCAAAACCATGTTCATGGAGGAAATGGACAAACTCCTTAAAAACGGCGGGCTTGGCGTGTTCTGCGCCGCCGCGTCCACAGAGGCAATGGCCGCAGCTCCCGCCCCTGCCAAAGCAACCCCGCCTGCGCCGCCGACGCCTGAAGCTCCGCCGCAGGTGCCGGAGCCGGAGCAGGAGAGTACCGATGATTTGGGCCTGCCTGCCCAAGACCCGGTGCAGGCGATGTTCAAGGCGCAGGAAGGCCGCGTGCGCATCGCAAGCGTGGCGGAGTTCCATCAGCTTGGCGAGTACGGCTACCGCAACGACGATACCATTGTCCGTGTCGAACTGCCCGAGGGCGTGCAAACCCTGCCCGGCAGCTTCTTCTATGGCTGCCGTAATTTGGAAGAGGTCTGGCTGCCGGATTCGCTGCAGGAGATCGGCCCCTACGCGTTTTACGGCTGTGAAAAACTGCACGCCGTGCACCTGAGCGAGTCTTCGGCGCTGCGGGAAGTGGGCGAGTATGCGTTTGCCATGTGCGCGGCCCTGCAGACCTTCGATGTTCCCCAAAAGGTGGAGACGCTGGGTACCAGCGTGTTCCGCTTCTGCTCGTCGCTGCAAAAGCTGACGATTCCCAAGGACGGAAATCTCCGCTCCATCGGCAGTCACCTTCTGCAAAATTGCACGGCCCTGGAAAAGCTGCGCCTGCCAGATGCGATCACCACGATTCCGACCAGCATGTTTTACGGCTGCTCGGCGCTTAGAAAGGTGACCGCCAAGGGCGTGGATACCATCGAGGATTACGCCTTTTACGATAACGAGAGCCTGCGCACCATCCGCATCCGCTCCAAGAAATCGATTGCCGCCCAGGCGTTTGAGGGCTGCGATCCGTCGCTGGAGATAGAGTACCTGAATTATTAGCTAAGCCTGCTGAAAATACCTCATCTGCGTTGTCCACTGCGGGATGAGAGTCGGCATCACTTACGCAGCGGGTAAGATCAGCTCTCGCCCTTCTTGCCGCCTGGCAGCGCAGACCTTCCAGACGCGCCGGTTACGGTTCTGTGCAGACGGCCGGTTGCATTGATATTGAATCCATTGGCCGTACAGTACACGGCCAATTCGTGAAAAACGGAGGAAATCCAATGAAAACATATCCCCAGGCGGAGCTTGTATTCGACGCGCAGGCGGAGCTGGGCGAAAGCGTACTGTGGAACGGAGAAAACGCAACGCTGCACTGGGTGGATATCCACCGTTGCACGGTGCACAGCCTGCGGCTTTTAACCGGCGAGCATACCTGGCTTGATACGGCGCAGGCTGTGGGCGCGATCGTGCCTGCCCAGGGCGGCGGGTTTGCGGCGGCCATGGCGGCGGGCATCTACCTGCTGGATGACCAGGGCGCCGTCAGGCGCATTGCCCAGCCGCAGGAGCTTGTGCCGTTGCTGCGCTTTAACGACGGTAAGTGTGACCGCAAGGGCCGCTTTTGGGCGGGTACGCAGATCATGCGGGGTTCCATGACGGGCAAGGGCTTTTTCTGGTGCCTGGATTTGGATGGAACAGTGCGCACGATGCTCACCGGTGTAACGACCTCCAACGGCCTTGCCTGGAACCACGACGATACCGTGCTTTACTATATTGATACCATGACCTTCACTGTGCGGGCGTTTCCGTTTGATCTGGAGCACGGTACCCTTGGCGAGGGAAGGGTTTGCGTGCGCGTACCCGGAGAATACGGCTATCCGGACGGCATGACCATCGACCGCGAGGGCATGCTCTGGATAGCGCATTGGCAGGGGAGCGCCGTGCGGCGCTACGATCCGCGCACCGGCGAGTGCATCGGCATGCTGCCAGTTCCGGCGTCCAAGGTCACCAGCTGCTGTTTTGGCGGGGAGAATCTGGATACACTCTATATCACCACCGCGCGCGAGGGGGCAGACCTGAACGCCGAACCGCTGGCCGGTGGAATTTTTAAGGCGAATGTCGGCGCAAGCGGATACGAGGCGTTTGCGTATCGCGGCATTCGGGACTAGGGAAACCCGATGCTTTCGCTCTATCATACCTACTATACGGACAGAGACTATACGCAGCGGGATTTGTTTGCGCTGCTGGCAACCGAGCTGGGGCTGCGGTCGGCGCTCTATCCGGGCAGCTTTGTGCACATCTCGCCTTCGTATGTCATCCCCGCTGTGTGCTACGTGGATACGGACAGGAAAGCAAAGGCGTTCTTCCGTGATATTCCAGCGCTGGAAGCCGAGATTCATCAAAACGCGTCCTACACTGAACCCACGGCCATACGGTTTTACGGGCAGGATTATACCAAGCCCATTGCGGAGCCGGAGCAGGCCTTTGATCTGCTGATTTCGCAATACGCGGGCATCATATCGCAGCCCTGCAAGCGGTACCTGAAACCCGGCAAATACCTTCTTTCCAACAACAGCCACGGAGATGCGGGCATCGCCGCGCTGGACCCGGACTACACCCTGCTGTTTGCCCTGAACCGGCGGGACGGGAAATACGGCATCTCCCAAACGCCGCCGCAGGAGTACTTCATCCCCAAAAAGCCGGAGCTGAACACCGCGGAAAGCATTCTGGCGCTTGGCAAGGGCATTGCCTATACCAAAACCGCCCCGCTTTATCTGTTTCAATTAAACGGTTAAACCATTCCATGGGATTGACAGAGCCTCGCAGAGATCGGCTGCGGGGTTTTTGTGCTTGTCATGTACGTATTGGAACGAAACTTACGAAAACTATACAAAAACGCTTTACGAAAACAATTTTGATGTGATATGATAGGGTTAACATAAAGTAATATTTAAGCTAACTGGTTAACATAACGTGCGCCGCAGGCGTGAAAACTCAAACATGAAGGCGAGTGGCTTCCGAAAATGAAAGCAACGGCTTGGGTGCGTCTGGCGGCATTGGGTTTTGTGCTGTCCGTTTGTCTGCTCCCGGCCCTGCTGCTCGCCCGGGCAGACGCGCTTGTTTTTCAGGCGGAGGATGGCGCGCTTGCCGGGAGCGCGAGCCTTGGCTCCATGGCATCCATAGGCTATGTGCAAGGCCTGCAAAACGATGGCGATGGCGTGGACATTCCCGTTTCCGTGCCGCAGGATGGATTTTACGATTTGACGGTCACCCAGGCAAGCGTCGATGGCGGCTACAAGGAAAATTACATTTTATTGGACGGCCAGGATATGGGCGTGGTCAGCGTGGAGGGGAAGGCCTTCTGCGATACCACGCTTTCGCGTTTGTACATGACACAGGGCGAGCACACCGTCGGCGTGCGGAAATTTTGGGGCTGGGTGAAGATCGATTCGGTCTCCCTGTCGCCTTCCGCGCCGCTCAGAGAGGGGCTGTTTGATATTATGCCTGTACTTGTCAACCGGAACGCCTCCGATAACGCGCTGCGTTTATGGAACTACCTGTGCAGTATGTATGGAAGCAAGATCCTCTCCGGCCAGTACTGCGACGGCGGGATGTACGGCATTGAAAACGCGGCCATCTGGCGCGCCACCGGCGGGCAGTACCCCGCGGTGCTCGGGCTGGACCTGATCGATTACTCACCCTCCCGCGTGGCAAACGGCGCGCAATCGCAGGCGGTGGAGCATGCCATAGAATACTGGGAGGAAAAGGGCGGCATCGTGACCCTGACCTGGCACTGGAACGCGCCGGAAAAATACTTAACCGGCATCTGGTACAAGGGCTTTTATACCAAGGAAACCAATATCGACCTTGAAAAAATCATGTCCGGCTACGATGCCGAGGGGTATCAGCTGCTGGTTGAGGATATCGACGCCATCGCCGTGCAGCTCAAGCGCCTGCAGGACGCGGGCGTGCCCGTGCTCTGGCGGCCCCTGCACGAGGCCAGCGGCGGATGGTTCTGGTGGGGTGCCAAGGGGCGGGACGCTTACATAGGCCTGTACCGTATGCTGTACGACCGGCTGACCAACGATCATGGCCTTAACAACCTCATCTGGGTGTGGAACGGCCAGGCTGCCGACTGGTACCCCGGCGACGATGTGGTGGATATTATCGGCGAGGACACCTACCCCGGCGAGCGTGTGTATACCCCGCAAACCGCCCGGTTTATCCAAGCCACGCAGTATACATCCGAAAACAAGATGATCATCATGTCCGAAAACGGCTGCCTGTTCGACCCGGACCTTGCCCTGCGCGACGGGGCGATGTGGGGGCTGTTCTGCACCTGGGGCGGCGAATTTGTGGTGGCCAACAAGGCATTTAACGAGCTGTCCGAGCAGTATACGGAGCGGTACATGGTCCAAAAGGTCTATGAAAGCGATCTGGTGATCAAGCGCGCCGATCTGCCAGACCTGAAAACCTATTCGCTGCCGGAGCCGGGTACACAAACGCAGTCCGGCGAAACGCCGCAGACGGTGGAAGCGGCCCTGGCCGACGCGCAGACCATGGACGACTATTATCATATCGTCAGCACCAACTCCATCGACAAGTCCATTCCAAGCTACGAAAGCTATGCGGCATCGGTTCCCGGCGGCGCGGCGCAGGCGGAGCTTGTGATTCCCGCCCGGGACTACATCCGCTACGAGGAGGACGGCGTTCCCGTATATCCCGTTCTGATGACCAACTTCGAGGGGATGGACGGCACCGCCGTGCTGACCGCCGAAAACGCGCTGATCGCCTATTCCGTCACCGTGCAGGAAAGCGGCTGGTACGATTTGCGGCTGAACTATTACCCGGTCGAGGGGAAGAGCGCCGAAATCCAGCGCGCCTTTTTTGTGGACGGGAGGCTGCCCTACAAGGAGCTGTCGCTGGTGGAGCTGGGCCGCGTATGGGCCAATACCGCCCTGCCCGCATACGTGGACGCAAACGGCGTCACCCGCATCGCCTGGCGCAAGGATAACCAGGGCAACGACCTGAAACCCTCTCCGTTTGAGACCCCACAGTGGATGAGCTCCCTGCTGTATGACAAGAACGGATACATTGAAACCCCCCTGGCCGTCTATTTAAACGCCGGGGAGCATACCCTCACCCTGCTGTCGCTGCGCGAGCCGATGCTGCTCAAATCCATCACCCTGGGCGGGCATGCGGACGTCCCTGCGTACGAGGCCGCCAAGGCAGAAGCCGACGCGGCCGGCGCAAAGGATACGCACGGGAAGCTCATCCGTATTGAGGCCGAAAATGCCGTACGCACCTCCTCGCAGATGCTCTACCCCCGGCAGGAGCAGGGGTCGTCGGCGGTGTATCCAGCGAGCGCTAAAACCCTTATGAACAACTCCATCGGCGGCATGCCGTGGCGCTTTGCGGGCCAGTGGATAGAGTGGGATTTCACCATCGAAGAGGCGGGGTACTACTGCATTTCGATGTTCGACCGCCAGAACTTTGTGCGCGGGGTGGATGTATCCCGCCGGATTACAATTGACGGGCAAGTGCCCTTTGCCGAGTTTTCCGCCTACCGCTTTGCCTACGCGCAGAACTGGCGCATGGAAACACTGGAGCAGAAGAACGGCGACCCCTACCGCCTGTACCTGAGCGCCGGAACGCATACCCTGCGCATGGAGGTGGTGCTGGGCGATATGGCGCAGATCATCGGCCGTGTGCAGTCGGCCGTGCAGCAGCTCAACGCCATCTACCGCAAGGTGATCTACATCACCGGCGTGCAGCCCGACCGCTACCGCGATTACCAGATTGAAGCCTCTCTGCCGCTGCTGGAGGGCGACCTGATTGCGGTGAAAAACGAGCTGATGCTGGCTTTTAACGAGCTGTTGCTGACCGCCGGTGAAAACTCCGACAAGCTCACGGTGCTGCGCACGATGCTGGATCAGCTCGACGAGCTGATCGAGGATCAGGAGCGCTTTACCGAGGTCATCACGTCGTTTAAGATCAACGTCCGGGCGCTGGGCAACTGGGTAACCCAGGTGTTGCCCCAGCCCCTGCAAATCGACCGCATCTATATCCGCTCCGCCGATACCGATCCCGTGATTGAGAAAAACGGCTGGGGCGCGCAAACCTGGCATGAGCTTTCCCGGCTTTATTACTCCTTTGTGATCGACTACAACCGCATCGGCAACGTGGTGGAGCAGTCCAAGGATACGCCCACAATCACGCTGTGGATTGGTACCGGGCGCGACCAGGCCAATGTGATCAAGTCGCTGATCGACGAAACCTTTACCAATACCTATAATATCGGCGTGAATGTGCAGCTGGTGGACATGAACATGCTCCTGCGTGCCACCCTTGCCGGGCAGGGGCCGGACGTGGCCATTCAGGTTGCCAACACCAACGGCATCGCGGGCATGGTCTTGAATGTGGGCAACGATACGCCTGTGAACTTTGGCATCCGCAACGCCGTGATGGACTTGACCCAGTTTGAGGACTTTCCGGAGGTCGCCGCGCGCTTTGCAGGGAGCGCTTTGGTGCCGTTTTCCTTCAACGGCGCGACGTATGCCCTGCCCGATACCTATACCTTCCCGATGCTTTTTTACCGCAAGGATATTCTGGCGGAGATCGGCCTGGAGGTTCCGCGCACCTGGGACGATGTTAAGGTCGCCATGTCCGTGCTTTCCAAAAACCAGATGGAGTTCGGCATGCTGCCCTCCGAGCAGATCTTTGCCATGCTGCTGTTCCAAAACGGCGGCAAGTATTACACAAATAACGGCGATCGCTCGCTGCTGGATTCGGATGTTGCCGTCAGCGTGTTCAAGCAGTACTGTGAGTTCTATACCGATTACAAGCTTGATAAGGAAACCAGCGTGGAGGAGCGCTTCCGCACCGGCGAGTGCCCGCTGATCATCGCCGATTATACGCTGTACAACAATCTGCAGGTCTCCGCGCCCGATATTCTCGGCCTGTGGGATTTCACCACCGTGCCCGGCACCGTGCAGCCGGACGGCAGCGTGAGCTATGCCGCCAGCTGCGTGGGCCTGGCCGATATCATCATGTCGCAGACCGAATACCCAGAGGCCTGCTGGACCTTCCTCAAATGGTGGACATCCGCACAGACCCAGGTGCGCTACGGCCGCGAGATGGAAAGCCTGATGGGCGCGTCCGCACGCGTGGCGACGGCAAACCTCGAAGCGCTCAGGAGCCTCCCCTGGCCGATCCGCGATTATCAGGCGCTGACCAGCCAGCTGCAATATGTGGAGGGCATCCCGCAGGTGCCGGGCGGGTATTACTCCTGGCGCAATGTGAACAACGCGTTCTTCTCCGTGACCACCGATTCGTCCCAGAAGATCAAGGATAACGCCGCCGCCACCCCGCGAGAGGAGCTCATGGAAAAGGTCTATTACATCAACGCCGAGATCACCTACAAGCGCCTGGAGTTCGGATTGCCGTTGGCGGAGTAGGGAACGTTTGGGATTTCATCCCAAGCCCTGACCAGGGACACTGCCCCTGGACCTCCTCATTGACCGCGCATTGCGCGGTCAAATGAAGGGTTAAGGGCAACGCCCTTGCCGGGATTCCAGGAGCGAAGCCCCCTATCGCTCCCCAAATCACGCCCAACAGAAAGGAAACACGCATGACCGCAGGTAAGCACAAAAGAATCGGACAGGATACCCTGGGCCGCCGCATTTGGAAGGCGCGGTCGTCGTATCTGTTAATGTCGCCGTTTTTTATCCTGTTCTTCTTTTTCACGGTGCTGCCGGTTTTGATGAGCGTGGGGCTCTCCTTTACCTATTTCAACATGCTGGAGGCGCCCAGGTTCGTGGGCTGGCAGAACTACATCAAGCTGCTGCTGGAGGACGATATCTTCATCATCGCGCTGAAAAACACGCTGCTGTTCGCGGTGATCACCGGGCCGATCAGCTATTTTCTGTGCCTGCTGTTTGCGTGGATCATCAACGAGTTCCGCCCCAAAATGCGCGCGCTTCTGACGCTGATCTTCTACGCGCCGTCGATCACCGGCAACGCGTTCATCGTATGGAACCTGATTCTGACAGGCGACCGTTATGGGTACCTGAACGGGCTTTTGCTTAAGCTCGACATCATCAACGAGGCCGTACTGTGGATGAAGACCGAAACCCTGATCCTGCCGGTGCTCATTGTGGTGCAGCTGTGGCTTTCGCTGGGCACGGGTTTCCTGGCGTTTCTGGCAGGCCTGCAAACCGTGGATAAGGGCATGTACGAGGCCGCGGCCATCGACGGCGTGAAAAACCGTTGGCAGGAGCTGTGGTTTGTTACGCTCCCCGCCATGCGCCCGCAGCTGATGTTCGGCGCGGTGATGCAGATTACCATGAGCTTTGCGGTCGCGGATATCTCGATCTATCTGGCGGGCAATCCGTCGGTGAACTACGCAGGGGCGACGATTGTCACCCACCTTCTGGACTACGGTTCTACAAGGTTGGATATGGGCTACGCCTCGGCAATCGCCACGATACTGTTTTTGCTGATGGTCGGCACGAACAAGCTGGTGCAGCGTCTGCTCAGAAGGGTGGGGAATTAGATGGCACAGAACGTGAAGCTCCGCCGCCGCTTTTTCCGCATCCGCGAAAAGAAGCTCAACCGCTCCATGGCCGGAAACGCGCTCCTGTTCGGGCTGATGATCCTGTGCGGCATCTTCATGGTGCTGCCGCTGGTGATCGTGGTCAACAATGCCCTCAAGCCCATCGACGAAATATTCCAGTTCCCGCCGCGCATCTTCGTGCGCAATCCGACGTTTTCCAACTTCACCGATCTGTTCGTGCTGATGAACGATACCTGGGTGCCGTTCTCTCGCTATATCCTCAACACCATCATCATCACGCTGGGCGGTATGCTCGGGCACGTCATCATCGCGTCGCTGGCGGCTTATCCGCTGGCCAAGCACGAGTTCCCCGGCAAGAACATTCTGTTTTACATGGTTGTGCTGTCGATGATGTTTTCGTGGACAGTCACGCAAATTCCCCAGTACGTGATCATCTCGTGGCTGGGTATCAATAACACCTACGCCGCGCTGATCCTGCCCGCCTGGTCGTTTGGCATGGGTTTGTACCTGATGAAGCAGTTCATGGAACAGCTGCCGGACTCGCTCATCGAGTCGGCGCGCATCGCGGGGGCCAGCGAGTGGCGCATCTTCTGGTCCATCATCATGCCCAACGTCAAGCCCGCGTGGCTTACGCTGGCGATCTTCCAGTTCCAGCAGATGTGGGGGAACACGGGCAGCCTGTTTTTGCGCAATGAGGAACTCAAGCCCCTGCAATTTTCGCTTTTACAAATCACTGCGGGCGGCGTAGCCCGTGCGGGCGTCGCGGCGGCGGTCACGTTCATCATCGCGGCCGTGCCGATTACGTTCTTCCTGATCGCGCAGTCTTCGATCATGGAAACCATGACCACGTCCGGGATGAAAGAATAAACGTACAAAATAGCGAAAGGAGGGTGCATATGAACACAATCAAACGCGCGCTTTGCCTCGCGCTGTTGCTGTGCTTGTTTGCGCCCTCCGCGCTGGCGGATCTCGAGCTGCCCTACGATAGCTATACGTACGATTACTGGGGCGATATCCGCTTTACCCCGGCGGCGTATGTACCGGTAGGGTCGATCAGCGGCGGCGACCTGACGTATGAGGGCGAGCCCATCGGCGCATTTTCGTCGCCGCAGGATATCTGCCGTTCGCCTGGGGGGAACCTGTACCTGGCCGATACGGGCAACAACCGCATTGTGGTGCTCAGTGACGGGCTGGATACGGTGGTCGATATCATCTCCGGCTTTGCGCGGGACGGCGCATGGGATACCTTCAACGCCCCCACGGGCGTGGGCGTATCGCTATCCGGAGCGCTGTACATTGCCGACAGCCAGAACCGCCGCATCGTCGCCCTGAACCCCGACGGCACGCTTCTCAAAATTGTGGAAAACCCGCAAAGCGAGGTGCTGGAGGAGGGTTATGTATTCACGCCCCTCAAGGTGTGCGTTGACTATGCCGACCGCATTTACTGCATTGCGCAGAAGATGTTCGAGGGCATTATGGTGTTTGACGAGGGCGGGCAGTTCACGGGCTTTTTCGGCACGATTCAGGTCAAAATCAGCCTGTGGGAGAAGTTCTGGCGGCGCATTGCTTCCAAGGAGGAGCGCTCCAAGCAGAAGCTGTTTATCCCCACCGAGTTTACCGGCATCGATATCGACGACGACGGCTTTGTCTACGCGTCCAATATCGATACCGAGGGTGTGCAGGCCGTCAAACGCCTCAACCCGCGCGGCGAGGACGTGATTAAGAAGGGCTTCCGCGAAAACCTCGGCGGCGATCTGTGGATCGGCGGGTTTACGCAGTACGCGGGTGCCTCCATGATGGCGGACGTGGTGTACCGGGGCGATGGCATCTATTCGCTGATCGACAGCCGCCGCGGGCGTGTGTTCACCTACGACCATGAGGGTAACCTTCTCTACATCTTCGGCGGCCTGGGCACGCAGAGCGGAACCTTCACCACGCCGGTTGCCATTGAAACGGTCGGCGGCAGGGTGCTGGTGTTGGACGCCTACCGCGCGGCGATATTGGTATTCAAGGAAACGGAATACGGCGCGCTGATCAACGAGGCGGTCGCCCTGCGCTACGACGGCGACGAAACCCTGGCCGTGGAAAAATGGGAAGCCGTGCTGAAGCTTGATGAAAACAACGAGCTGGCCAACGTTGGCATCGGCAAGGCGTACCTGGCCGCGGGCGATAACGAACAGGCCATGCTGTACTTAAAGCGCGGGATGAGCAAATCATACTACTCTGTGGCCTTCAAGCGCTACCGCAACGCCCTGCTCCGGGAAAACCTCGGCATCATCCTCACCGTGGTAATCGTATTGCTTGCGGGCATGGTGGTGCTTGTGCAGGTGCGCAAACGCAGAAGGGAGGCGCGCGGATGAAAGCCCTATTCTCACGCGAGCGCTGGAAAACTCTTTTCCATACCGTGGGCCACCCTGCCGATGGGTACTACTGGATACGGCACGAGGATACGGGCAGCGTGTGGATCGCCGTGCTGCTGGTGGTGCTGTTCTCCCTTTCGTTCTCTTTAAACCGCATGTACGCAAGCTTTGTGGTGTCCGACGTCAACCCCCGCAGCGTAGCCAGCCTGCAGGAGCTCGGCGGCGTTGTGTTGCTGTTCTTCATGCTGTGCGTTGGCAACTGGTCGGTGACCTGCCTGATGGACGGTGAGGGCCGCTTCAAGGATATCGTCATCGCCGTGGGCTACGCGATGCTGCCGATGATCGTCACCTTCAACCTGGCGACGGTGTTCAGCCAGTTTGTCGCCGAGAACGAGGAGGGCTTTTACACCATCATCCTCATCATCGGCATCGCCTATACTGCGATGATGATGCTCACGGGCATCATGCAGGTGCACAACTACACCCTGGGCAAAACGCTGATCACGCTGTTTTTAACGTTGATCGCGGTGTTCATCATCATTTTCCTCATTCTGCTGATCGTCAACTTCATTACCCAGATTATCACCTTCTTCCAGAGCATCTACTACGAGCTGATTTTCAGAACGTAGGTAAATGCTGCTTCAGTCCCTCGTACGCTGCCGGTCGCCTTTTCTTAAGCCCGGGCCCGCAAAAACCTCGCCGTAGCGCTGCTACGACTTCGATTTCTGCAAACCCGATTTGATCAAAATCCAACGCGGAATCGCACAAGGTCCTCAATCATCATTTACCTAGGAGCAACATTCATGAGCAAACGTGGGGTAAGTACCAAAATGCAGGGGGCGGTTCTCCTGCACCGCAGACGCCTGATCCGGCGCGTGTTTTTGATCGCGCTGGGTGCGGCGGCTTTGGCTGTGCTTGTCTGGTTTGGCTATGTGATGCTGCACTTCCAGCTGTATGATGGCTACCGCGATGTGCTGGACGCCCGTGCCTATATAACACAGGCCGGAACGCCGTTTGCGGCAATTGGAGAGGATGTTACAAGCGTACCCGGTATGGCGCTGGCCGCCGAAAACGAAAGCTTCAAGCTGTATACCGACGTAAAAACCGCCGAGGTGGCCGTATACGACAAGCGCAACGGCGTCACCGTGTACTCCAACCCGCCGGATCTTGCCAATGATCCCATCGCCAACAAAACCAACATGAACTACCTCAAGTCGCAGTTCCTGCTGGATTATTATAATCAAAGCCGCACCGCAGGCGTGTACGACTCCTACTCCATGGCGCTGGAGCGCGGACAGGTGACCGCCGAAAGCATCCCCGGCGGCATCCGCTACACCTACGAGCTGGGTGAGATTGAGGAGATTGAATACTACGTTCCCACAGCGCTTTCGCCGGAAAAGTACGAGGAGATTATCGGGAAGGTTTCCCCGGCCGACGGCGACACCATCCGCCGTATGTATACCCTGGACCTGGAAACCGAGGGCGTCTACGGCCTGATCACCACCGTGCGCTCCAACAAGCGCACCCTGCGCAGCCTGGATACCATCCTGCAATCCGCAGGGTTTACACAGGAGGACTACTACGAGCAGATGCAGCGCAGCGCGGGCGGTGCCGCCGAACCCATGACCTTTGTAATCGCGCTGGAATACCGCCTGTGCGACGAGGGGCTTGAGGTGAAGCTGCCCGTCAGCCTCATGCAGGAGAAGGGCGGCGGGTCCATCTACCGGGTACAGCTTTTGCGCACCTTCGGCGCGGCGGGCGCGGATGAAACGGGTTATATCGTCGTGCCGGACGGTGCCGGCGCGATCATCCGGTTCAACAACGGCAAAACAAACGCTTCAGCGTATTCCCAGTATATCTACGGCATCGATATGCTGGAAGCCACCTATACCATCCTTGAAAATACTACGCCCGCGCGGCTGCCCATCTACGGCATCTGCCGGGAGAACTCTTCCGTTTTGGCCACCATCGAGCGCGGCGCATCGCTTTGCTACCTCACGGCCGATATCGCGGGCAAATACAACAGCTACAACTACTGCTACCCGACCTTCATGCTGCGCAGCTACGATATTCTGTCGATGTTCGGGGTCTCTGGCATGGAGGCGGAGCTGCCGATTGTGGAAAAGGACCTGTACGATGAGGACATCACCGTGCGCTATGCCCTGCTCACGGAGGAGCACAAGGGCTATACCGGGCTTGCCAACTACTACCGCGAGCGCCTGATGCGCGAAGGAACGCTGACCCCGCAGGCGGCGGGCGGCGATATCCCCCTGTTTTATGATGTGATCGGCGCTGTAAAGAGCACCGCGCATTTCCTGGGCTTTCGCTATTTGCAGGTCAAGCCGATGACCACCTTTGCACAGGCCGGAGCCATGGCCGAAGCGCTGCAAGCGCTCGGTGTGCAAAACCAGATCGTCAATTTTCAGGGCTGGATGAACGGCGGCTATTACCACGATGTACCCGACCGTGTTTCCGTGCTGTCGCAGCTCGGCGGCAAGCAGGGCCTGGAAGCCCTCAGCGCAAGGCTGGATGCGCTGGGCGGCACGCTGTACGCCGACGTTGCCTTCCAAAATGTCACCCTGATCTCCAAACGCTACAACCGCGCCTATGAAAGCTCCCGCTATTACGGCGCAGGCTATACGGCGGTCCTGGGGCAGATCAACCCGGCGCTCCTGCGCCGCGTATCGGCGCTGGGCTATCCGGAAACCATGAGCTCGCTGTTATCGCCCAAGTTCCTTTCCCGCTATGTGGACGGCTTCCTCCGCTCTGCGGACAGCCTGGATATCGCGGGTTACTCCCTGCGCGATCTGGGGGACGAACTGCACTCCGACAAACGCCGCACCGAGGTCATCTCCCGCGAGCAGGCCATGGCGATCGTCACCGCGCAGCTTGCTAAGCTGAATGGCACCGGGAAAGAATTGCTGCTGAGCGGCGGAAACGCATATGCCCTGCCCTATGCCGCCGCCGTGACCGGCGCGCCGCTTTCCGCCAGCGAGTTCTATTTGGTAGACGAGTCCGTGCCCTTGTACCCGATGATCGTGCACGGCTGCGTCGATTACGCGGGCGCGCCCATCAACATGGCCGAAAGCGCCGACTGGCAGGATGAGATACTGCAAATGATTGAATACGGCGCCAGCTGCCGCTTCGTGTTCACCTGGGAGGATGCGGCGGAGATGAAATACACCGGCCTGAACCGTTACTACGCCACTACCTTTGCCAACTGGCAGCTGGAAGCCGCGGACGTATACCGGCAGCTCAACACGGCGCTGGCTCCGGTGCACGGCGTGCAGATGATCTCGCACGAGCGCGCGGGCGACGTAGCCAAAGTGGGCTACGCAAACGGCGTGACCCTGTACCTGAACTACGGGGCGGAGGAAACGGTATTTGATTCTGTACTGATTCCCGCGAGGGGCTGGACGCTTGAGGGGGTGTCGCCGTGAAACGGTTCCGCCTGACCATGAGCCGCAAACGCATGATTATCGGGCTTTTGTTCATCATGCCCTGGCTGATCGGGTTTATCTATTTCTACGTCCGCACCCTGTTTATGACCGGGCAGTTCTCGCTGTCGGAGATCTCCATCGCGTCCACAGGCGGGTTTCAGCTTTCGTTCGTCGGGCTGGATAACTTCCTTTACGCGTTTCGCGCGCACCCAAGCTTCAAGCAGATTCTAACGACCTCGATGTTCAACATGGTCGTGGATGTGCCGCTGATCATCTTCTTCAGCCTGTTCGTTGCGATGCTGTTAAACCGCAGGTTCAAGGGCCGTGCGCTTGTACGCGCGATCTTCTTCCTGCCGATCATTTTAAACGCCGATGCGATCACCGAAGCGCTGACCATGCAGCTACAGATGATGACTGGCGGCCTGAGCCCCATGAGCTCGGAGGTCGCCTCGGCGGCGGGCAATGCCACCGTGAGCGTCGGGTATTACCTGTCGCTGTTTGAAAACCTGGCGCTCCCGCCGGTGGTGCTTGATTATATCGTGGGTGCGGTGTCGCGCATCTCGGATATCATCACGGCGTCCGGCGTGCAGATCATCATCTTCATCGCGGCGCTGCAGTCCATTCCGCCTGCGCTGTACGAGGTCTGCCGCATCGAGGGCGCCACCGGGTATGAGACCTTCTGGAAGATCACCTTTCCGATGATGATGCCCCATATTATCACCAATGTGGTTTACACCGTGGTGGACGCTTTTGCCAAAAGCCCGGTGGTCGACCTGGCCTACAGCACGGCCTTCACGGAATACCAATACGGGCTGTCCAGCGTGTTCAGCCTGGTATCCACACTGCTGGTGTGCCTGCTGCTGGTGATCGTCGTCCGCATCATTCAAAAGCGGACCTTCTACTACGACTGAGGGGAGGGAACAGCATGGAAAAACTGCGCAAGCAAATCCGGCGCATCGAGCAAAGCCCCGTGTATGCCGATGTGAAAAACGGCGTGAAAAAAGGCCTGAAGGAAAAGCTTTTCAGCGTGTTTCGCTTTGTGATTATCCTTGGGATCAGCTATGTGATTCTCGCCCCGGTGATCGGGCTTGTATCGAGCTCTTTTTTCTCAAACGCCGATGCGTACAGCCCCACAGTGTTCACCATCCCCATGGCGCCGACGCTGGAGCGCTACCAGCGCGCGATTGTGCACCTGAAATACCTGCCGACGCTGGGGCGGACGATGCTGTTTTCCATCTCGCTGACGCTCATCCAGCTGATGGTGTGCTCTATGGCGGGTTACGGCTTCGCGCGCTTCCGGTTTCCGCTGAAAAAGCTCCTGTTCGCCTGTGTGGTGGTGATGATCGTCATCCCGTCCTATACCATCATGCTGCCGCTGTATGTCACGTTCCGCGATTTCGACCCGCTGGGGCTTGTTACACTCCTGACCGGAGCACCCATCAACCTGATGGGTACGACCTGGCCCGTGTACATCATGACGGGGCTTGGCTGCGGGCTGCGCAGCGGGCTATTCATCTACATTTTTAACCAGTTTTTCCGCGGCCTGCCCCGGGAAATTGAAGAGGCGGCCTTTGTGGACGGCGCGGGCACCTGGTACACCTATTTCCGCATCATGCTGCTCAACGCCATGCCCGCGGTGATTACCGTATCGGTCTTCTCGCTGGTGTGGCAGTACAACGATACCTTCTTTGGCCGCCTGTTCCTGATTTCCAATAACGTGCTCCTGTCCAAGCGCGTATCCTCCCTGCAGGTCAACATCCGGACGCTGGACAAGATCATGGATCCGTCCATTCAGCAGCTCTACGTCAGCGCGGGCATCGTGCTTTTGATGCTCCCCATGGTCATCCTCTACCTGCTACTGCAAAAGAAATTCGTCGAAAGCGTTGAACGCAGCGGCATTGTTGGCTAGGGAACGGAAACAAACGTTTCCACGCCTTCCGGGTAACAATAGATACCAAATACAGACGTATCATGCAAACCGCAGGACAGATCAACCCGGCTGACCTACGACTCCATTCAGCGCTTTGGACGGGCGATCAAGCCCAAACCCGAAACCTAAGCCCCGCGAGGGCGTAAAAAATAAGGAGGGAAACCCAACATGTACAAAAAGCTTACGGTACTACTGCTCTGTGTAGCGCTCACCCTGGGCTTGGCCGGCGCGGTTGCATACGCTGCCGACGAGCCCGCGCCCAGCATCGACTTTGAGGACGGCCTTTACGGCTTTGTGGGCCTGGATATGTCTGCTGGCAATGCCGACGAATCGGTATTGTCGGTTGTGGACTATAACGGCTCCAAAGCGCTGAAGGTCGAGGTCACAAAGAAGGTGCCCTACGTGATCTTTGAGATCTCCGCACTGCTGGGCGACGACGTTGCCAAACTGGCTTCGGTCACCATGGATATTGGGATCGATACCGGCGCGGACAGCAAGTTCTACGCCTGTTCGGGCCGCATCTACAAGTACTTTGGCGAAGCCAATGAAAAGGCGTACGACGAGTGGTCGGTCTATCTGGCGTCCAAAAACCCCAACGTCGCCAAGATGATGCTGGATGAAGGCGAAGCCTTTGTGGCGGGCGCAGGCAACTACATCGTCGTCTCCAAAGAGGTGGATAACTACGCCACCAAAACCGGCGGCACCCCCGTGTCCCTGTACATCGATAACGTGCGTTTCTTCGACGCGGACGGCAATGTGCTGCCGGTGGATACGGCCGCGATGTTCGTACCCCGCAACGCCGAAACCGATTGGTCCAACCTGACGGTCGTCGACAAAGAGGTTGATCTGGGCATGGCAGGCGCGGGCGGCGCGTGGAGCCAGGGCGCGGACGGTGTGTTCCTCAACGACGGCGGCACGCTGGATCCCGCGATCATCACGGAAGATTCGATCATTACCGTGTACTACTCCGGCGGCGGCAAAATGTGGCTGGTCGGCGTATCCGGCGGCAATCCCAACGGCGACTGGATCCGCATTGCGCAGGAAACCGCAGCCATTAACGACTCCCGCACCATGGCGCAGATCACCGGCGCGCAGATCATCGATGCGCTGGGCGCGGACTTTGGCGCGACGCTTGCCAAGCTGCAGTGCGAGTCCGACATGGACTGGGAGGTCACCAAAGTAACCATCGGCGAGAAGGCCGATATGCTCTACGGCCTCAAGGATGCCGTGGATCTGGGCGTGTCCGGCGCGGGCGGCGCGTGGAGCCAGGGTTCCGACATCTATACCATCAACGAGGGCGGCACCTTCGACCCGGCGCTGATCGTGCCCGGCACGCTGTTCAACATCAACTTTGCGGGCGAAGGCAACGTATGGATGGTCGGCGTATCCGGCGGCAACCCCAACGGCGACTGGATTCGCATCGCCCAGGGCATGGCGCTGCAATACGGCAGCAACGCCCAGATTACCTATGACCAGATCGTGGCAGCGCTCGGCGAGGACTTTGCCTCGACGCTCGCCCGCCTGCAGGTGGAAAGCGATATGGACTGGGAAGTGTACGCCGTTACCTTTGGCACGGCGCTGGCCCCCTATGTGGAAGCCAAGAGCCAGGTAGATCTGGGCGCATCCGGAGCGGGCGGCGCGTGGAGCCAGGGCGCGGATGTCAACACCATCAACGACGGCGGCACCTTTGACCCGGCCCTGCTGGTGCCCGGCACGGTGATCACCGTTAATTACTCCGGCGCTGGCGACATGTGGCTGGTCGGCGTATCCGGCGGCAACCCCAACGGCGACTGGATTCGTATCGCGCAGTTCGCGGCATCCAAAAACGCCAAGGGCGACAAGGTTCAGATTTCCTATGATCAGATCGTCTCGGCGCTGGGCGCGGATTTCGCCTCGACGCTTGCGCGTATCCAGTGCGAATCGGATCAGGATTGGGAGGTCTACTCCGTAACGCTGGGCACGGCGGCGGAATAAATAAAGGAGGAATGAAACCATGAAAAACATGAAACAATTCATCGGCTTTGCGCTGGCGCTTGTTCTGGTGGTGACCAGCCTGGGCTCTGTCGCCTTTGCCGCCGAGGGAAAGCGCAACATCACCATCGGCTTGTGGTGGGATAGGTACTACGATTCCACACAGGAGTCCGTGGAAGATAACCCCTTCTACCAGGGCACCATTTCCGACCAGATGCTGTTTGACGTCGTTAAGAAAGTGGAAGAAAAGTACGACGTTACCATCGAATACCAGAATCTGACCTACGTGGGCATTCAGGAATCGATCAACACCTCGGTGCTGGCCGGCACGCCGGACTGCGATATCTACCTGGTGGATACTCCCATCGGCGTTCCCGCCGTGATGAACGGCTATGCCATCAACATGAAGGACATCCTCCCTGCCGACAGCGATATCTTCACCGATCATCTGGTGATGAACTATCTGGATCTGGGCGATGGCGGCGCGTATATGATCAAGCCTGTCTCCGGGCAGTCGGTCGTCGAGGCTACCTACCCTCTGATGTTCAACCTGCAGATGATTCAGGATGCCAACCTGGAAGACCCGCGCGATCTGTACGCCAAGGGTGAGTGGACCTGGGACAAGTTCGCCGAATACTGCCAGGCGCTCACCAAGGATACCAATGGCGACGGCATTATCGACGTGTACGGCTTTGGCGGCTTTCAGCAGGAGTGGTTTGAGGCGATGCTCATGTCCAACGGCACCTATGTGGCCTCCAACGGCACCGAAAACTTTTCCGCGCCCGAGGTGACCGAGGTGCTGCAGTTCATGCAGGACATGTATGTGAAGTACAACTGCGCCTACCCCTATGCGGCCGAGAGTGCGTCTGACGTGATGCGCTTCATCTACCGCGACGGCAAGTGCGCGTTCTCCCCCGGCGCGGCCTGGGTGCTGGGCGCCAACGCCGATTACAACTGGGACGGCTCTGCGGCGTCGACCCTTGAGTTCGACATGGTGTTTGTGCAATGGCCCGTCGGCCCCAGCGGCAACCAGGAGACCAACAAAATGAAGCTCTCCGGCGGCGAGTTCTACATCATCCCTGTCGGTGTGGAAGACCCCGAGCTTGTTTACAATGTATTCTATGACTTCACCAACTGGTACGATAACGACGTATCCATCCGCGACGATGCCCAGACACTGGGCTGGTGGTACGGCGTAACCGGCAAAGACCTGGATATCCAGGACTGGAACTTCTCCGTGATGTTCGATATGGGCCTGCGCGAGCAGTTCGACCTGGTTTCCTCGCTGAATGTCTTCCCGGATTTCCTGGGCCTGTTCAACGGCGATTACACCCCCGCGCAGTTCCAGGAGACCTACAAGCAGGAATATCAGGACGCTCTCGACCGCACATTCAAGTAGGAAAACGATAAAGGCATCCCCAGTGCGCTATCGGCTGCCTTTTCCCCATCTTGCGCTTGCGGGACCCTCGACGTAGCGCTGCTACTACTTCGGTTCCCGCAAACGCAACCTGGAAAGAATCCAGCTCGGTATCGCACCGGTTCTTCCTTTATCGTTTCCCTACCTATGCCATCATCAAGCGAATAGAGGGTATGGGAACACGGACAGTCAAAAAATACGAGACGGGGATAGCGGGCGCGGCTCATGGGCCGCCCCGTCCCCGGACTACGACAAAACCAACAGGAAGGTACGCATCAGTATGAGCAAAATGAAGATGATCGCTCCCGGAACGAAGAACATGCCCTGGCAGGAGCGCCCGGCGGGCAGCACCGCGCCGATGTGGCGCTATGAGGGAAACCCGATCATCGGACGCAATCCCATTCCGGGCGTCGCGCGGATCTTCAACTCCGCCGTGATGCCCTACGAGGGCGCATTCATCGGGGTGTTCCGCGGCGAGCAGGTGGACGGTGTTCCGCATATCTACCTGGGACGCAGCCAGGATGGCATCCGCTGGACCTTCGATGAGAACAAAATTCCCTTTGTCAACGAGGCGGGGGAGCCGTTCATGCCGGCCTCGGCCTACGATCCCCGCCTGGTCAAGGTGGAGGACACCTATTACATCATGTGGTGTACGGATTTCTACGGCGCGGCGATCGGGTTGGCAAAGACCAAAGACTTTAAAACCTTTGTGCGCCTGGAAAACCCCTATCTTCCCTTTAACCGCAACGCGGTGCTGTTTCCCCGCAAAATCGGCGGAAACTTTGTGATGCTTTCCAGGCCCTCGGACAGCGGACACACGCCCTTTGGTGATATTTTCCTGTCCGAAAGCCCCGACCTTGTGTACTGGGGCAAGCACCGCCATGTCATGGGCCGCGCAAGCGCCTGGTGGCAATCGCTGAAAATCGGCGGCGGCGCCGCGCCGATCGAGACCTCGGAGGGCTGGCTGGTGTTCTACCACGGGGTGGTGGGCACCTGCTCAGGTTATGTGTATTCCGTCGGCGGCGCGATTTTGGATCTTCAAGATCCGTCCAGGGTGAAATACCGCTGTAACAACTTCCTGTTAACGCCGGAGGAATGGTATGAGGAGCGCGGGTTTGTGCCCAACGTCGTCTTCCCCTGCGCAACATTGCAGGATGCCGAAACCGGGCGTATCGCATTGTACTACGGGGCGGCCGACAGCTATGTCGGGCTTGCGTTTACGGATTTTGATAGTATGATAGAGTATATTATCAAGCATTCCAGGGTCACCGACAGTGACACGGAAATCGGGATTCGATAAACAAGAAGGTTGGGAATAAGACGTGGCGGACAGAAAACACACAAAAATGTCGGACATCGCTAAGGAACTGGGCATTTCCACGGTAACGGTTTCCAAAGCGCTGTCCGGCCAGAAGGGCGTCAGTGAAGAACTGCGCGCGCGCATCCGCCGCCTCGCTGATGAGATGGGCTACCAGTCGCCTGCGGATATCCGGCGCAACCGGCAGGCGGCGGGCAGCAATATCGGCGTGCTGATCCCCAAGCGCTATCTGGACAACCATGAAACCTTTTACTGGAAGCTGTACCAGGAGCTCGTCAACCGCGCCAAACAGAAGGAATGTTTTACGCTTCTGGAGGTGCTGGAGGACAGCGAAGCCATGCTGCATCACCTGCCAAAGCTCGCCCTTGAAAACAAGGTGGACGGCATCATCATCGTGGGCAAGCCCATCAACGGTTATGCCGCGATGCTCAGGCAGCAATGGCACAAGCCGGTTGTGTTTCTGGACTTTTACGATGCCGACATCAGCGCCGATTCGGTGATTTCCAACGGCTTTTTCGGTACGTATATGCTCACCAACCATTTGCTGAGCCTCGGCCACCGCAATATTGGGTACGTGGGTACGCTGCTGGCCACGGCATCAATCACCGACCGCTACCTTGGCTACCAAAAGGCGCTGATGGAACAGCACATCCCTGTCCGCCTCGAATGGGTGGTGGATGACCGCGATTCCGAAGGAAAAAACCTGACCATCAAGCTGCCCGCGACCATGCCCACGGCCTTCGTGTGCAACTGTGATTACATCGCCGCCCTGCTGATCCAAACCCTGCTCGATGCGGGCTACCGCGTACCGCAGGATATTTCCGTGGTCGGCTTTGACAACTACCTCATGCCCGGCCTGTGCGATATCGGTATCACCACCTACGCCGTGGACATCGCCGAGATGGCGCGCATGGCGTTGCGCATCCTGCTCAACAAGCTCACCGGCCAGCCCTACCGCTCCGGTTTGCAAATGACCGACGGCTACCTGGTGGAAAAGGAATCTACGTCGCGCTGCGCGGGTGAAGCGCGGTAAAAATACTGTCTTGCGGGCAGGGGTTTATGGGTGTATTTCCGAATAAGAATAGCCATGAATATGCACAGCAGCGAGGGAATGGCGAACCAGAGACAAAATGACCGGATCCGCAAATGGACCCCGGTATTTCTGGTGCTTGCCAGCGTATTGCTGCTGTTATCCATGCAGCTGCTGCTTGGCAAGGATCCGTTCAAGCCATCTACCTACAATTCCTACACGCGACAGGCCATGCAGTGGCGCAAGGGCGAAATCGCGCTGGATGAAAACGTCGTTCATTTGGAGCTGGCGGTTTACCGGGGCCGGTATTATGTCAGCTTTCCGCCTGTGCCAACGGTACCCGTGTATTTGCTGACCTTCATCTTTGGCGAAAACGTGCCCGACGCGCTGCTGAATATGCTCTACGGCGTAGCCTCGTGCCTGCTGATATTTGTGATTCTCAAACGCAGGACCCGCGCGCCGGCTCTGTCGGCTGTCTGGGCGTTTTTAATATGCTTTGCGTCTTCCATGCTCCCAATTTTAACCGACGGCGCGGTGTGGTATCAGGCGCAGATGCTGGCGTTTCTGCTCACGGTCGGGGCAATGGAGCGCATGCAAAAGGGCGCGGTCACCACGGCGCTGATTCTGTTCGCGCTCAGCGTCGGGTGCAGGCCGTTCAATGTGCTGCTGGGGCCGCTGTTGGTGCTTTACGGTGTCCGGGAGCATATGCAGGGATCTTCCATCAGGGAAATCACACGGCTGCTGCTGCCCGGAGTGCTCTTTGGCATGAGCATCGCGGCGGCTTACATGTGGTACAACTATATCCGCTTTGATGATGTGCTGGAGTTCGGCCACAACTACCTGCCGGAGTTCAACCGGGACGGCCATACGCAGTTTGCCGTCTGGCATATTGTTGAGCACATCCCCATTTTTGTTTTCGGTTTGCCCTTCCAGACGGTGGATGGAGCTCTGGTGTTTAAAAAATTCGGGTTTTCGTTTCTGCTGGCCAGCCCGGTCTTTATTTGTTACCTGCTTTGGACAGCGCGCGATGTGATCAGGTGGCGCTTCACCTGGCCGGTTGCCGTTACCTTTTCGATCTTTATACTGCATGTGCTGCTGCTGTTGTCCCACCGCACAGGCGGGGGGTTTCAGTACGGCGCGCGCTATTTTGTGGATTGTATCCCGTATGTGATTTTCTACCTCGTCCTGCGCAAAGGCGACGAAGGAAGCCCCGCGCACCTCGGCCTCACCCGCGTGCCGTGGGCGGAATACAGCCTGCTTGTTTTCGGGCTGGTTCATAATATCGTGGGGACGTATTTTATTAATATTTGACCTGCGATAGAATGCGGTTGAAAGTACTACGGTGTTTCCTCTTTGCTATCAGAGTATGCGGCACTTTGGCTGACTTCCTTCAGATAACTGGCTGTAATGATGCCGGATGGCAAAGCGATGATTGCGATACCGAAGATTGACGAAACCATCGTGATGATACGACCGACATCTGTGATCGGATAAATATCGCCATAGCCAACGGTAGTTAAAGATACGGTTGCCCAATATACGGCGGTAAAGAATGTGTCAAAGGAATCGGGTTCCACATTGTAGATGACTAAAGCGGAGATCAGGATATAGGCGACGGCCAGTGATATAACGGCCAATAGCGCAGCTTTCTGTTTGCGGAACACGTTGACGATCATGATGAAACTCTTGGAATACCGCAAAACCTTGAACACCCGAAAGACCCTGAAAGCACGAATCAGACGAAAAACCCTCAGTAGCCTGAAGCTGTTGTTGAGCAAAGCAATGGAAGGCAGAATTGATAATAAATCAATCATAGCCAAGAATGAAAATGGATAGCGCAAAAACGAAGAAGGTTTTCTTTTGTTGTATTTAAAGTCGGCCGTAGCCAGGCGAAGTATATAATCCAGGATAAAGATTGATACTGCGATTCTGTCAATGGTGACGAAAATCGTGTATTCCTGCTTGAATGCCAACGGGATAAGGCTGGCGACAATCACAATAATCATGATACTGTCATACAAACGGCTGAACAGGCTTGTGCTTTTTGATGGTTCGATGATTTCATATATTCTTTTACGCATTGGTATCACCCTTATTCATTTATTCTGCATATCGGATAGGCTTTATGTTAAGTATCTAAGACTGACTGATGGAATGATTATAGAATATAAACGGTGTTTTGGGAAATGCTCAAAGATTAATATTCGGGGAAATTGGAAGATGAGAATGTTTTTGCTATATAATGAAATGAAACGAGAAACCTCTTGCACCCTTTACATCCCTATGCTATAATAATTCGCACTACGCACCTTTGCCGACCGGGCGATTGTGCCGCATGTAGCGGTGTTCGCCTGGGTAGACGCAAGGGGTGGTTACCCCTCAAAGCCTTGCGATAGCGGGCCGGAGGAGGTTTAAAAACAAGGAGGAACTTTACCATGGCAGTCATTTCTATGAAACAGTTGCTCGAAGCAGGCGTCCACTTTGGTCACCAAACCCGTCGCTGGAACCCCAAAATGGCGCAGTACATCTTCACCGAGCGCAACGGAATCTACATCATCGACCTGCAAAAAACCGTCCGCAAGGCGGACGAAGCCTACGCCTTTATCCGCGATGTGGCCATGCAGGGCCAGAGCGTGCTGTTCGTCGGCACCAAAAAGCAGGCGCAGGAATCCATCGCGCAGGAAGCGCAGCGCTGCAACATGTATTATGTCAACCAGCGCTGGCTGGGCGGCATGCTCACCAACTTCCGCACCATCCGCACCCGTGTGGACCGGCTCAACCAGATCGACAAGATGGAGCAGACCGGTCAGTTTGATCTGCTGCCCAAAAAGGAAGTCATCAAGCTGCAGCATGAGCGCGAAAAGCTGGAAGCCAACCTGGGCGGCATCCGCGAAATGAAAAAACTCCCCGGCGTGCTGTTCATCGTCGATCCGCGCAAAGAGCACATCGCCGTATCCGAAGCCCGCACCCTGGGAATCCCGATTGTGGGCATTGTCGATACCAACTGCGATCCTGACGAGATCGATTATGTCATCCCCGGCAATGACGACGCCATCCGCGCCGTGAAGCTGATTGCCGGCAAAATGGCCGATGCTGTGCTGGAAGGCAAGCAGGGCCAGCAGATGGATACCGATGACGCGGCCGACGAAGCGCCCGCCGCTCCCCGCGCCGCCAGACCTGTTCCCCGTGCAGCCAAACCCGTTCCCGCAGCCCCCAAGGCCGTGAAGGTGGAAGAGGAAGCTGCTGCACAGGAAGCCACGACCGAAGAAGCTGAAGATAATTCCGCTGAGTAAGGAGAGAATAACGCGCATGGCAAATATCACAGCACAACTGGTAAAAGAACTACGCGAAACCACGCAGGCCGGTATGATGGACTGCAAAAAAGCGCTGATCGAAACCGACGGCGACATGGAAAAGGCCATTGAGCTTCTTCGCGAGAAGGGCCTCGCCGCTGCCGCCAAGAAGGCCAGCCGCATTGCCGCCGAAGGCATGGTGGACGGCTATGTGACCGAAGACCACACAACCGGCGTTATCGTCGAAGTCAACTGTGAGACCGACTTTGTTGCCAAGACCGATAATTTTATCGGGTTTTGCCGCAACATCGCCAAGCATATTGCGCTGGCCGCTCCCGCAGACGTCGACGCGCTGATGTCGCAGAAATTTGTGGACGATACATCCAAAACCATTACCGACCTGGTGTCCGACGCGACCGTAGCCATCGGCGAGAAGATTTCCGTCCGCCGCTTTGCCCGCTACCAGGCCGCTGCCGGCGTGGTCGAAACCTATATCCACATGGGCGGCAAGATCGGCGTGCTGGTCGAAGTCAATAACGACACACCCGCCACGTTCGATGCCGAGCCCTTCAAGGCCTATTATCACGACCTGGCCCTGCAGATTGCAGCCGCCAAGCCTGAGTATGTTCTTCGCGACGAAGTACCCACCGATACGCTTGACAAGGAGAAGAAAATCCTCCGCGAGCAGGCCCTGAATGAAGGCAAGCCCGAGAAGATCGTCGACCGCATGGTGGAAGGCCGCATCTCCAAGTTCTACAAGGACATCTGCCTCACCGAGCAGGCGTTTGTCAAGAATCCCGACCAGTCCGTGACCGATTATTCCGCCGAGGTGGAAAAGGCCATCGGTGCCAAGATCGGCCCCGTGCGCTTTGAGCGTTTCGAACGCGGCGAAGGTCTGGAAAAACGCTGCGATAATTTGGCGGCTGAGATTGCCGAAATGACCAAATAACCCCAGCCTGTCCATAACACCTGATCTGCGGTGTCGGCTGTGTGACGGCAAGCGGCATCACTTACGGGTGAGTAAGCTACGCCTTCGCTCCCCTCGCCGCCTCGCATCTCAGGTTTTTATCACAGGCTGGGATGATGCAAAGCCCCGATGACCGCCCGGTCGTCGGGGTTTGCTTATTAGAAGGGAAGTTCCATGCTCCGATTTGTGAAACGATCCGATCGCGTGTTTTCCGAGAAACAGAAGGTAAAGCTCCGCCCGTATACGGGCGTGAAGGCCGCGCTTCTGTTTTCGCGCGGGCTGGAAACGGCGGCGGACGCGGATCGTTTTTTGCATCCGGACATGGATCAGCTGCATGACCCGTTTCTGCTGTCGGGGATGCGCAAGGCTGTGGATTTGATTGCAGAAGCCAGGCAATTAAAGCAGCGTGTGGTCGTGTACGGAGATTACGATACCGACGGCGTATGCGCAGCATCGCTGCTCACGGAGGCTCTGCGGGCATACGGCGTGGAGGCCGATGCCTATCTGCCCCTGCGCGACGATGGATACGGCCTGAATAAAGAGGCTGTGGAGCAGCTTTCCAAAACCTATCAGCTGCT
>ERZ795053.903-NODE-903-length-37880-cov-9.371976_pt1 | contig 37880 bp, 18 predicted proteins | sample MGYA00375137_ERZ795053 | MGnify/ENA primary metagenome ERZ795053 (study PRJEB30182, sample SAMN05720284) | activated sludge metagenome | isolation source: Anaerobic digester | place: Hong Kong | collected 2014-12-17 ... | reverse complement strand
TACGGATAAAAGCAGCGGGAATCTGCCATACGGATTACGATTCACTGAAATGGGGCAAGCCGATAGTCATGGGACATGAAGGATCGGGCGTTATTGAGGCAATCGGTTCAACGGTTCAAGACTTGCATCCCGGAGACCGGGTCGCCTTGAATTGGGCTACCCCTTGTATGCAATGCTTCCAATGCCAGCAAGGCAACCAGCATCTGTGTGAAGTCAACTCCCCGGTTATAGCAGGTGGAAATGGCTTTACCCCTGGTCATGCTCATCTGGATGGCACGCACTGGCGCAGCAATCCCATCGAGCGATCGTTCAATCTGGGTACGCTATCTGAATTTGCATTAGTCAAGTCATCTGCCGTAGTCCGTATTAATTCGCCACGTCTTGAATTTCCAGCTGCAGCCATTATTGGATGTGGGGTGATGACCGGCTATGGATCCGTTGTGCGTGCCTCCAAGCTGCCTCCCGGAAGCAATGCCGTTATCTTAGGGTGTGGAGGCGTGGGTCTGAATGTGATACAAGGATGTCGCTTAAGGAACGCATCCAAAATTATCGCAGTAGACACCAATAAGAACCGGCTAAGCCTGGCAAAACAATTTGGCGCCACACATACGCTCCTCGCTGATCCACAGGACAAAGGCTTGATGCAGGCTGCTACCGAGGTAAGGTTATTGACGAATGGCCGGGGAGCAGATTTTGCTTTTGAAGCTACAGCAAGGCCTGAACTAGGAGCCGCTCCGCTGGCCATGATCCGGAATGGGGGTATGGCAGTACAGGTCAGTGGAATCGAACAAGAGATTACCATTGACATGAATTTATTTGAGTGGGATAAAACTTACCTCAATCCTCTGTATGGTCAATGCCAGCCACAGGAGGACTTTCCTGAGATAATCCGGTTGCATCAGAATGGATTGTTGTTACTGGATGAATTGATTACAGAAACGTATTCTTTACATCAACTACAGCGCGCCTTCGATGACATGCTTTCCGGTAAAAATGCCAAAGGAGTTATTGTATTTGAATGAGCAGATTTCAAACCATAGAAGTATCTGATCCACGATTTAGTCCGGATGGCATGTATTTTATTACCGTTAAAAGCAATGCTTTAAATGGACGCGGGGATGTTGTGGTTCAGATGCCGGATAATCCGGAAGGTCGTGTTTTACCACTAGTAATATTACTCCATGGCGTCTACGGAAGCTCCTGGGCCTGGGCATTTAAGGGTGGAGCTCACCGAACGCTATCTCAACTTATCAAAGAAAAGAGGATCCCCCCCATGATTCTGGTAATGCCCAGTGATGGCCTGCAGGGTGATGGAACAGGTTATGTAAGCAATAATTCAGCGGATTACGAACAGTGGATTCTGGAAACAAGAGAAATAGTGCCTGAAGTATTTAAGGAGGTTAGCTTGTCTAAAAAGCATTTTATCTGTGGTTTATCTATGGGTGGCTATGGCGCTTTGCGTATTGCCTCCAAATATCCGTACCATTTTCTGGGCGTCAGTGCACACTCTTCGGTAGTTAGTCCTGAGGACCTTAAGGCCTTCATACAGGAACCACTTTCATCGGTATTTCCCGGGAAGCAGGAAGAATACGATCTTTTATATTGGTTAAAGAAGCACCAGGAACAATTACCGGCCGTACGTTTTGACTGTGGCCTGGATGATACATTGCTATCAGCAAATCGAACTTTGCACCAATCGATGCTGGATTTAGGTATCGGCCATCTGTATCAGGAATTTGCAGGAGGACACGAATGGCCTTATTGGGAGCGCCATCTGGTCGATAGTTTGTTATTCTTTGGAGATTTATTTTTGAATGAGCCAGCCCTCCGGAGAATCGGGTAGCGCTAGCGAGTCATGCATATCTGCCTGAACTTGTTTCAAATCATGCCATAAATTTCCAATACGGTCCCTGTATACGTCCGAATCGGACAGGTTGTTTATCTCGTGAGGGTCCGCCTTCAGGTCATAAAGTAGGATACGGGGCACCTCCGGATATACAATTAATTTGTAACCGTCTTTACGGATCATACGCTGGAGATTCATATACGCCCCATAGACTCCTTTTTCCAGGTTTGAACCCGGCTTCTTTTCTAACACCTCCCAAAGTGATTTAAATGATACAAAGCCAGGTTTTTCAACTCCTGCAATCTGGAGTGCAGTAGCCATCACATCCTGTAAGTATACATCTGCATCAACCTGGTAAGCCTCGGGAACATCAGGACCAGTCATTGCCAGCGGAACGCGAATGCTGTGGTCGTAGAGGCTCTGCTTTCCCAATAATCCATGGCTTCCAATCGCCAATCCATGGTCTGCAGTAAGAAACACATAAGTATTTTCTTTCATGCCCAGGTTGTCCAGCTTCGCAAGTATTTGGCCGATTTGATCATCCAAATGAGTGATCAGGGCATAATATTCCTGGCGGTGCTTCTGAATGGCATAGGCTGTCCGTGGAAATGGTGCCAGCGCCTCGTCCCGCAAGTCGCTTCCGGCTCCTATTTTTTCTTTATCCGGATATTCTGGCAGAAAATTAGGAGGTAATGGAATCTCGTCTACCTGATATCGATCCAGGTAGGCCTGAGGAGACTGTCGGGGATCATGGGGTGCGTTAAACGCCGCATAAATAAAAAACGGCCGGTCGCTTTGATTGGCCATTTGCAAATAATCCAGTACATCGTCTCTGACCACCTCACTCCAATGTTTTCCCCCGGACCAATATCCGCCCCTGGTCGTGTCCGTAGGCAACCAACTCGAGTCCCGGGGGCTTAAGGGCCTATTGTAACCCGGTGGCAATTGATCTTTTTCTTTATGCGGCCATTGATCAGGAGGCATGCCAGGTCTGACATGCCTGGCAATATCAAAAACCCGGTCTGCCGGTGCGTCAACATGCCATTTACCGGTCATGTAGGTATCGTAACCAGCTCGATGCATCATTCTGCCCCAGGTCATTTCTAATGCCGCACTATCGCCGCTTATCCATCGCTGTCGAAATTCATTAGCATCCCAGATACTCCTGCCGGATATGATCATGGCTCTTGATGCGGTACATATGGCTCCATTCCACCCACCCATATTGTAGGCATGCGTAAACAGCGTACCACTTTGAATGAGACGGTCCATGTTTGGTGTTTCAACGACTTCATTTCCCAGCGCATGAACGGCCTCATAGGTTTGATCATCCGTAAACAAGAATAGTATATTAGGCTTTGTCTTGACAGGATTCATTGGCCTCCCAAACTGGAAAAACAGGAAGATCAGGATGAAATAGGTCCACTGCAATGGTATACGCATATTTGACATTTGCCCCAAGTTATCCAAAATATTTAAGCCTTAAATGCAGATGCGCGGGCTCAGCCGTTTAATGTAGCCATTGCTTTAATAACGCCAGCTTCCGGGTCAAGCCAATCAGCAAAAGTATCGACGACATGCTCAAAGGGCACCTGATGGGAAATGTATTTACTGGCCGGGAACCCACCGGTTTTTAAATAGGCGATTACCTTATCAAAATCAAGCCAGGTGGCATTCCTGCTGCACAATATGGTGGTCTCTTTAGCATGAATGGCCGGGTGACTAAAGCAGAGATCACCTTTGGATAATCCCTCCAACACATAACGACCTCCGTGAGCCATATACTCGATACCCGTCTCCAAAGCTGGTTTATAGCCGGTAGCGTCGAATACAGCGGTCGCCAGATCACCTCCTGTTTGTTCTTTAATATATGCAATGGCCCGATCGGCTGGAACAGTCAAAACCCCAAAGGCCTCTTTTGCAAAATTTAAACGGCTTTCCACCACGTCGACACCAATCACCTTACAGCCGGCATGTAGCGCCTGGGCCATGATACCCAACCCGATGGGCCCACAACCGACGACCACAATCCATTCGCCAGGCCGTAGGCTCGCTCTGGATAAGGCATGGGCTCCTATAGCCAGGGGTTCAATAAGCGCTATCTCTTCAAACTCAAGCCCGACAATTTGACGGACATATACAGCGTCTACCACGATCTTTTCCTTCATTCCGCCATCAGAATGAACGCCAAAAACATTCAGCTTTTGGCAACAGTTCGGCTGGCCATTGCGGCATGCTATGCATTTGCCACAGCTGAAATAAGGGAGAATAACTGCTTTATCACCGCTTTTGAGGTGGTCAACTCCATTTCCGACCTCAAGGACCCTGGCTCCCAATTCATGACCTAAAATGCGCGGATAGGTAAAATAGGCTTGATTGCCGGCGTAGGCATGGAGATCAGTCCCACATATGCCGATGGCTTTGATTTGTAACAATACTTGTCCTGGCCCAGGAATAGAATCAGCAATTTCAATCTTTTCAAGTCGTCCGGGTTCCTGACAGATGATGGCTTGCATGACCAAGTTATTTTTGATGCCCTGAAGTTAATAATTACCCGCACCGCTGCATTCAACATTCAACACTCAACACTCAACATTTTTTTAGTGTTTTGTCCACTTATCAAATACCTGGATCACCGGCAACACATTACCTTTCTCGTCAAAAAAATCCCGTGCCCCAATTGGCCCCATGGCTGCGGGCTCCCACCAAAAAACACCCTGCCCCAAATGATCCGGAGCCCGGAGAACTTCCTCATGAACCGCTGCTAAAAAATCGCGTTGACCTTCTGGCGTTTCCGGGAAAGGACCGGGATGCTCCTTATATTCGGTCGGTTGGGAACAGTAGGCAACTTCTACCATCCAGATGGGTTTATGATAGGTCGTAGCCATAAAGTAGAGATTATCACGCAAATCAAGCAAGCTACCATGCCACCAGGGATAATAAGACTGACCAATCAAATCGAAATCAATATTGTATGAAAATAATTTGTCAAAAAACCATTTGGTGCGCGCCACATCCCCACCCCGGTCGATGTGGATCATGATCTGTGGACAAGGTTGATTACCGCAACTGGCATGAACACCGTTGATTCCTGCTTGTGTCAGGGCAGCAAATTGATCCCAATTGTCAGGTAATTTCCCGAATGGCCACATCATTCCATTGATAACCTCATTACCGATTTGAACCATGTCCGGGTAAACTCCGGCAGCCTGTAAGGCAGTCATGGTCCGGCGTGTATAATCATACACCGAATCGACCAATTGCTCGAAAGCCAGTCCTTCCCAGGCTTTGGGTAGATATTGTTTGCCAGGATCAGCCCACGTATCCGAATAGTGATAATCCAATAAGAATTTCATCCCCCTTTCTTTTGCAGCTTGCGCCAACGCTATGGTATACGCCAGGTTGTTGGGTAACCGGTCCGGTGAATGGAAAAGCCGTAGCCGGATCCAGTTGTAGCCATGGTCTGCGAATAGGTCTAGACCGGCTTTGGGCTGCCCGTATTCTTTGAATTGGTAACCTTGGTCTTCGATGGATTTCAGGAAGGAAAGGTCGGCACCAATGGCATAGGATTGAGCTGATACTCCGGTGGAATACAGCGAAAAAACCAAAAATATTCCAATAAAAAAGAATGAAGCTTTATGCATCTGCTGGGATTTAAGTTTGAATAATGAATTACCACCCTCTTAATGTAGGGCGGTAGTATTCAAGTTATTTTCGCTTGAAGGTTTCAACCATTCTTCACATCCAAATTTAACAATTGATTTATTAGGGATTCGCTAAAGTCGATCTAACAGGTCATGCCATGCATACCCACGGAATAACACCAATCGGGAAATTTGAATTCAAAAAGTATTATTTGAATTAATTCAGTTGGTTGGATTAACTGGCTAAAATTATCGTATGATCGACCGGGATTGTTCCAAAGTATGTTTTTACCGTAGCCTTTCCGTCCTCAAGTTTTACCGTGCCAAACCCGGTTGCTGTGCTCAAGAAAGAAGTGAAATCACCCACTTTACTATCCACATACAAGGTACGTTCCACCGCATCGAACCGTACGCCCGTTAATCCCTGCAAATAACCATAACTGGACAATGCCCGGGCATACCAGTTGCCGCATTCGTATTCATTATAGGGATTCCGGACCTGCCCATCATACCGGTCACGTGACGCTTGCAGAATTTCCAGCCCTTTGTCCACCTCCCCCATCAGCATGAGATGCGATGCAACCTGATGCTCAATGCCGGTCCATACTTCATCGCTGTAAACAAACGGCAAGGAAAGTTGGCCACCTTTAGGCCAGGAGCAGAGCAATAATCCACCCTCTTCGCCTAAAGCAAAGGATGGACGCTGGGGGTTTGCATGATCGCTGAGATCATTTTTTAAGTTGTATTTGTGGATGGCCACCAGATGACTGCGCAGCCGCTCTCCGGAAAGCACATCCGGCAATCCGCAAACGCGGGCAATCCAGGCTCCCAGAACGCCATCTGACAGGCATCCTGAACCATACTGGTATTTGGGACCTTCTTTCTGAAGCAGTGCCAATGCTTCATCCGAATAACCCGAGCCATACGACTTCTCTGAGGCTTTGACCGGATCTTCAGCATGTAAGCCAGTGTATTTGATTTGCTGAATGTAATATTCGCCGTCATACAACTCACTTTCCGTGAATGCTCTGGCTGCTTCAGATAATCGTTCATACCGGCTAACATCTTCACCGAGATGTTTTCCCATGGCCGTTATGGCAGCAAGAGCACCCAGATAAAAGGTGGCATGCATGCCGTCCGGGCCCCAGAATTCAATATCATAGGTGTTGTGATGGGGTTCCTGCAAGATGCCTTTTTCATCCGGATCCCAGGTACGGATGCAATAGTCCATACTTTGTTTTACCATCGGATACATCGCGGTGATCCAGGAATCTTCTCCCAGGATACGCCAATCCCGGTATACTTTCATGATGCCGCCCAATTGACCGTCGGCCGCCGCATGAAAACCATGGTCAACCGGCCGGATGGGTAGTGTAGCCCGAAAGGTCTGATGCCCTTCAGCATTTTGATTTTCACAAAACTCAGTATGGCGTAAACTCCTTTCCAGAGCCGGAAATAGATGGGGAATGGCCTGGGCATAATTCCATACGTGGGTGCATGATCCATGGCAACAGCCCCAGGTATCGCCACATCCTTCGTAGCACCATAGACGTCCATCGTATTGGCGGAGTACAGTGGGTGATTTTAAGATGGAGAGATTGCAAGCTACCGCTTCAATCGCTTCAGCGGGCAAGCTGCTGGAATAAAAGGCATCCGCAAATAGCGAGGTATCCCTTTTTAAATTCAGGTATTCTTTCAGCCAATAATTACTCACGGCTTCAATCGAATCATACTTGCTGCTGTACCAGGGTTGATAGTGATCCGTGTCCGCTGGCATTTCCCCGGTCACCAGCCCTTTTTCATAGGCCGAAAAACAACAACCGGATCCTGCATCGCAATCTGCCCGGTCGTTTTCAGTTTTTCCGTGCGTGATGTTGGTCTGAGGCACATACCAGGCAAAATATATGGTTATCCGGGTTGCTTTACCCGGTTCAAGATGCATTGGTAGGTACAGGGATGCGCCCGGGGCCCCAGATTCGACAGGCGCAACCGCATTAGCTTCGCCATTCTTTATGGCATTCCAGGCCATGGTCAAGGGATCCCACCATCCTCCCCGGAACCAGCAATGATCAATGATAACATCCGGGTGATCCGTCTGTATTGCAAATGAAGCTTCCTCTTCCGGCTTTTCTGAGGTGCCTTCCTGGTGGAGAATAAACCCACCCGGAATGGATTTGATGGAATCTTTCCCTCCCTCAATGCGCAAGAATTGCCTGGCGTTGAATGAAAAGATGGCATCCAGTGGTTGTGCTCCTGTATTGACAAACGAATACTCCATCGCTCCCACCGGTAAGCTCGAGCGGTCTTCATCGGTAGGTATAAACGGACTCCAACCGGTGATCTTTACCTCCAGGGGCAATTCTTCATCTTTTAGTTCAATGTCCGCAAAAGGAAAGCGGTTCGTAAAGCGGGCGTGATGAAAGTGCGGCAGGCCGGTAATGCTGCCACCTAATCCGTTACCAGCCCCTGGTTGGCCAAACTTCTTCCATTCCGGCACCGGGCCTTCCAGGATCTTGGCGCCTCTTGAAATACCTTTGAGGTAAATAGCACCAAATAAACCTGGCTCATTGAATACATCCGGACGGTTTTTTATGGACATGTGGGATATAGCACCTCCCCCTTCCAAACAAAACATTCCGGCCCCGATGCCTCCGATCGGGAATGCGATCCGGTTCAGGTGAGATCCTGTATAGGGACCCTGATAATTTCTGCCTTTACCTGGATTGCTGGTTGCGTCTTGATGAGAGGCGGTTTCATTAGCCCTATCCTTGGCCAGAAGTACAGCCGGAGCCGTGGTGGTCACCAAGCCTCCGATACCGATGTCCCGTATAAATTTGCGCCGGTTTTGTTTTTTCATTTCAATTCCTCTTAGGTCCCTTAAGATAATTCTTTTGCAGGTTATTCCAGCTGAGTGATGCCGGATAAGAAAAATGCTTAAACCACCACGTAATCCTTTTTGATTATTAATCCATCCGGAATTGGGGATTGGGGTATTCCGGAGCAAATGCATGGATTGGCCCGGCTTCAAGGAGAATTGCAAATTCGTGTTCTATCAGTTTCAGGGTTTCCAGTAACAGATTCTTGAGTTGCCGTGGAGGACAGGCCACCCGGGCATTGATGGTAAGTTCTGAATCCGAAGCAAACAAATGAATGGATGTATCCGGAGGTTTTTCGACAGAGCTGCTGGTAAAATTGAATTTATAAGTTTCCCCGCCAGTCTTGATCAAACATTTGAGATGTCCAATGATCAGTTTTTGGTCTATGATTTTCTGGTGGAAAGTGATAATCACCTTTTCAGCGATGAGCAATGACCTCCCTTGCGTATCCGGGATTGGAAAGCGGACATTCAGCCATCCTAGCGATGCTTCTCCGGCAGCATACCGGTCATAATCTACCTCAAGCACTTGTCGTGAAGTCGCCCCGGATAAACCAGGTAAATAATTCAGCCAGATTCCGATGTCTACTGGATTGAGAGCGCTACCAGTCATCACTTGTTTATCCGGGTAGAATGAACCAGCCTGGATGGTTAATAATGCTAGTTCGGAAGTGATGAGCTGATCGGCTTTATTGAGGAACAGAATATCTGCTTCTTCGATTTGTTTCTGAAAAATGTACCGGATCTCTTCGGTCAAAAAAGCAGCCTGACCCTGGATTATTTTAAACAAAAGAGAAGCATCGGTGACCGTCGAAATCGTTAATTCCAGGTGGGGATATTTCTGAAGCAGTGGTTTGGCCACGGTCGCAATCAGATCCGTGCACGACCCTACGGATTCGGCAAAGATCACTTCAGGATCGTAATTGCTGATGAATTGGAGAAGACTTGATTCCAATTGGCTAAAATGACAGCAGAAGCAACCTCCCGTTACTTCATTGGTTGTTATGCCCAGACTTCGCAGGTAATACGTATCCACCAGATCCTGTCCCTGATCATTAGTGATTACTGCCACCCGGAAACCAGCCTCCTTTAATTGAACACAGGCTGCGGCAATAGTAGTCGTTTTGCCACTGCCAAGAAATCCATTGACAAGATGAAGCTTCATTGATTGAAAATAAGAAAAAGCATGGTAGTACAATAAGGTACGGAACGTTGCATAAGGTGAATCCTGTTCCGTCAATTGACATTGATGGACAACTATTTTTACTTCAAATAGCAATTATTATCTTTAAAAATAGTCTCGTGTCCAACCCCAAAAACCTGTTTATGTATGTTTCCGGGAACTTCAAAGCCATTTCAAACGCTGGGCTCCGGAAGGCTTTATCTGATTGGGAGACCATATTGAAACAACCGGCAGCTAAGGAAAATATATGTGAGTCTCACCGGTCTAATATTAAGACCATATACATTCAAAACGGCAATCTGATCAATGAATGGATTATCAAGGAGGCCCTTGACTCTTTGGGCATTGACCCGGGTCCCTACCAATTCGATATGGCAATTTAAAGGATTTAGTCCTTGGCTATGTCCAAACGAAAATATTGATGGAGCGCATCATTGAATTGTGCGGAAGAAATAATTAAATATAGAATAAACTCGATTTATATCATCTTCAGCTTAATATTTAATAAATCGCACGGACCTCGCCGCGACCCCGGTTGACTCTCTAAAATAAATAATATACGTACCGGAAGCTAGTTTTGATACATCAACTTCATGCGTGACCTGACTTGCCGGAGGTACAGTTTTGCGGATACCCAGTGGTTTGCCATTGAGGTCAATCAATTGATAAGTTATTTCCGCTTCATTTGTCTCCAGCTGAATGTTCAGTCGGTCTCTAGCAGGAACAGGAGTAACAAGTATCCGGATGTCCAACAAAAACCTGTCCACAGAGGTTGCTGTCAGGCTTCCCTGGTGAAATCCCTGGGTCAACAGATAACCGGCGGCATCAAGTGTAGAGACGGCAAATTCTCCAACCGTATGATCCATGGATATACCTTCGCCGTTTAGTAAACCACCGGTTGAGCCAATCACAAAACGCTCAATGGATTGTGCCCTCGTACCGGAAATTATCTGTAGGAAACAGATCACCGTAAAGAGGAATTTCAAGTCATTTCTTTTAATCGTTTTCATTCCGGATTAATTTTGGCTTCCAGTTTTTTCAGGCGTTCTTCCAGGTTCTCAATCTTCTTTTGTTGACCCTCAATCAGGATTTGCTGTTCCTGAATGGCTTTTATCGCAATGACACTAAATCCTGCATAATCTACGCCATAAAGATCATCTGCGGCAGAATATCCAACCAGGCCAGGGAAGAGTGGTAATACATCCTGGGCAATAAATCCCGTGCTCTTGGAGTGGGATGCTTGATGCGCATAGTGGTATTCCATTACTTTAAGTTTATTCACATTGTCCAAGACAGTTTTTATCGGTTGTATATTCAATTTTAATCGCATATCAGAGCCTTGCATATAAGCTCCGTTGGTCGCACTGATAAATCCCCGTAGTTCGCCTCCATAATGAAATCGCAATCCAAAGCCATGAGTTATGTCCCAATCTTCATTGATACCGTCATCCAGACGCAATCCGGTGCCCACATTCTGGCTATTTTGGAAAAGATGCAACCGTGCAGTGGGATTCGGCTCGTAGATGCCTACATTGGCACTACTGTTCAGGGTAAGAATATCCCCGTTGGCAGAATGGGTGAAACGCATAACATCATCGGATATCTGGCTGGCATTTAGCCCTCCAATGGACCAAAAATAGTTGGTATTGATGGTGTTCCGAAAACTCAACCGGGCATAATCGTCCTCTTCTTCGGTAAGTACCAGTTGAGGTGTTCCAATTTCGCTGTTACTGCTGATTTCCAGCTGCCCTGCCGGATTAGAAACATATCCTATGCCTATACGCCCGTTTTCCCTGACCAGCAGACGCTGGTACAATGTCTGGGATCCGGATTTTTTAGCGAACAAAAGCAGGTCGGATCCTCCGCCGGCTGTCGTGAAATGAAATTGGTCTCCATTGTTAGGAGCGCCCAGTTTGATGGCACCGACCAGAGAATTGACCAATACATGTCCGTTGACCTGTAATTTCTCCTGGGGGCTGTCCGTGCCAATTCCTACATTGCCGTTGCCGGTAACCAGTGCTGGGCCCGGTTCCTCGCCTAGCGATTCAAAATAGCCTCCGATCGCCCCATTATTGGCGGTACCGCGAACGCCATTTCCGTTACTTGCTTCCGTTTGGCCCAAAATTCCAGCACCGCCAGGTCCGGAGCTGTACCCGGCCACACCATGCCCCGTTTCAGCGCTGCCGATCACTGCAGACGCAGCAACAGGAGTGATGGCTGACCCCTCACCCACCCTGGCCAAAATGGCAGTACTCTGAGTACTTAATGACGTATTTGAGATATCCATTGCCGGCAAAGTTTCATTGAAGGCTTCTCCCTGGTAGGGAAGCTCAAATGAACTTCCCGATTGCTCGGCATACAGGGCATATGGAACAGCCATAAAGGGTAAAGTTCCAAGTGTTTTGTATCCGCTACCAGTGTTTACTTCAACCTTTAAATACTTCCCTTTTTCGGCCCATTGCACATCCTGAAAGGTACCGGACAAGGTATTGCCCTGTCCGATAACCACATGGAAGGTTCCTTCCATACTGGTATTCGTTGTGTGTTCTTCCTGATAGACAGTTGAACCAGCTTCAGACCCGTCGAGTATAGAAAATCGGACCTGGATTAATTGTTGCCGGATCGGGGCCCCCTGGTCCGAATGAATAACCGCCTGGTAATTAATGCCATTGGTTGATTGAGCAATGACCGAATTGCAGAAAACTGTCAGAAAAATGACAATTGTAAAAAAGGGTAAATAATAATCTTTCATCTTCTTGATTTTCTGTGTGTTATCTTAAATATAGAAAAAATATCCATGGAATTTGGTGGTTCACATCGACTCAACGGGCAAAACCGTATTTCAATATTCAATTCCTGCGAACAATGGATAGGCTAATGCGTTACCTCAATACTATTTAATCGTTATAAAATCCAATGCACAGACTGATCTATCTAATATCCGGATTGAGCTTTACGATGTCGCTAAGCTTTTGTCAGACATCGGCGGAAGCAGACTTCAAAAAATTAAATGTTGATAAGAATCATCTGGCCCTGAGGGGATACGATCCGGTCTCCTACTTTCATCAGGGGCCCGTGCAAGGAAACCCCAATTGGACAGCAATCCATGCAGGCATCACCTATTTATTCGTGAGCGGGGCAAACCGGGATACTTTCGCCTTGCATCCTGAAAAATATGTCCCTGCCTATGGCGGGTGGTGTGCCTACGCCATGTCGTTGAAGGGCCAAAAGGTCGAGGTTGATCCGCTTACTTATAAGATCGTTGAAGGTCGATTGTTACTATTTTACAACAAGAGAGCCACCAATACACTAAAGCTCTGGAATCAACTCCCCGATCCGGAATTTGAATTGCTTAACAAAGCAGATGACTACTGGAAAAAAATACAGCAAGATCATTGATGCCTAGCTGGACTTTCCGGATTTACCTACCGCTCATTTTCAATGAACCAGTTCTTGGATAGCCAGTACTATAATCCTTAACTTCCGTTCAAAATAGCACAATTGGATATGAGAAGTCAAGGATGGTTTGGACGGAAAGGTAAAGATGGATTCATTTACCGGGCCTGGATGAAAAAGAGCGGTATACCCGATTTTGAATTTGACGGCAGGCCGGTTATTGGCATTTGCAATACCTGGTCCGAATATACCCCCTGTAATTCCCACTTCAGGGAGCTGGCTGAGTTTGTGAAGCGTGGGGTATTGGAAGCAGGAGGTTTTCCACTTGAATTTCCGGTAATGTCATTAGGCGAAACGCTCATAAAACCCACAGCCATGCTTTACCGTAATCTAGCATCCATGGACGTTGAAGAAAGTATCCGTGCCAACCCGATGGATGGTGTGGTTTTGCTGTGTGGATGCGACAAAACGACACCCTCATTGGTTATGGGTGCATGCAGTGTGGACTTACCCAGCATCGTCGTTTCGGGTGGACCTATGCTTACCGGACGATACAAGGGGAAAAGCATCAGCACCTCGGATATCTGGCGATTTAGTGAAGCCAACCGTTCCGGTCAGATGGATGATCATGAGATGCGGACGGCAGAAGCAGGTATGTGCCGCAGTGATGGGCATTGTGCCGTAATGGGAACTGCTTCTACCATGGCGTGTATGGTAGAATCTTTGGGTCTGTCACTACCAGGAAATGCAGCCATCCCTGCACCGGATGCAGCCCGTAAAGTTCTGGCTCAGCAATCAGGACAGGCCATCGTTCAGATGGTCCGGGAAAATAGAAAACTCTCTGACGTACTGACCCGGGAAGCATTTGAAAACGCCATCATGGTCAATGCTGCCATCGGAGGTTCAACCAATTTTGTGATCCATTTACTGGCCATAGCCGGCCGGATTGGCATCGATCTGACCATCGATGATTTTGACCGGTTCTCTAAAGGAATCCCACTGTTGGCCAATTTGCAGCCTTCCGGGGAATATTTTATGGAAGACTTTTATTACGCAGGCGGGCTGCCGGCGATCATGAAAGAATTGCTCCCCAAGCTTCACCGCACCTGTATCACAGTCAATGGCAGCACGGTAGAAGATAATGTGAGCCAGGCTCCCTGTTACGACACCACAGTGATATCCGGGCTGGATGAGCCCTTCAATGAACTGGCCGGTGTAATGATCCTAAAAGGAAATCTCTCCTCGGAAGGAGCCGTAATTAAACCATCGGCCGCAACGAAATCGCTCTTGGTCCATACCGGCAAAGCAGTTGTCTTTGAAGACATTGATGACTACAAGCATCGAATTGATGACCCGGAACTCGATGTGGATGAAAACAGCATCCTGGTCTTAAAAAATGTAGGACCGAAAGGCTATCCGGGTATGCCTGAAGTCGGAAACATGGGTTTACCGGCCAAACTTCTGGCCAAAGGCGTGAAAGATATGGTGCGCATTTCCGATGGACGCATGAGCGGTACTGGTTTTGGAACGGTGGTTCTCCATGTTGCTCCGGAATCTGCAGACGGTGGTGCTTTAGGTATCGTAAAGGATGGCGACGAGATTACACTGGACATCCATCAGCGGTTGCTACACCTCCATCTATCGGATACGGAAATCGCGGACCGGCTGGCTGCTAAAGCAGCTTTGCCACCCATCACCGATCGCGGCTACGTTCAACTGTACATCAAGCATGTGCAGGGAGCTAACCTGGGGGCAGATCTGGATTTCCTCAGAGGCGGTTCTGGAAGTCAGGTAACCAAGGATTCGCACTAACCAAATAATCAGGACCGGTGAGCAGGCGAAATTTAAAAGATAAAGTGGCAATTGTAACCGGCGCCGGACAGGGCATTGGCCTGGAAATATGCCGGCAATTGGTGGTTGAAGGCGCCCGGGTTGTTCTGAATGATGCCGATGAGAAGCTCACTGGAAAAGCAATTGAGCAACTGGGTGATTCAAGCAGGGGCATTCCTGGTGACTGCAGTGATGCGGCCATTATCACGGCTATGATCCAAAAGGCATTGGATGCTTTTGGCCGTCTGGATATTGTCATTGCCAATGCTGGCATAACCCTGTATGGTGAATTCCTGTCTTACACAAGAGCGGCTTTCGACCGGGTCATGGCAGTAAATCTTGCCGGGTCCTTTTTTTTGGCCCAACAAGCTGCCCTGATCATGAAAGATCAAGCAGAAGGTGGTACCATTCTGTTTATGTCCTCCGTCACCGGTCACCAGGCACATCAAAACCTGACCGCTTACGGGATGAGCAAAGCAGCCTTGGAGATGCTCGCCAAAGGTTTGGTCGTCGAACTTTCTCCGTACCACATAAACGTAAATGCGATAGCTCCCGGGGCAACTTCCACCGAACGCACCCTCGAAGATCCCGGGTATGAGCGAACCTGGTCGAAAATCACTCCGATGGGTCGACCTGCGACCGTCGGAGATATTGCAGCAACAGCGCTTTTCCTGGTTTCCGATCAAGCCAGGCACATCACCGGACAGACCCTAATTGTCGATGGAGGATGGACCTCGGTGAGTCCTTCACCCTACAATTTGGGTCATGAATAATCGCGTTATTCCGGTAGGCCCCTGGCATTCTGTGCTGGGAGAAGGCCCCATTTGGTCAGCGGATCTACAGGCCATATTTTGGGTTGACATCGTCTCCGGGGTCATTCATAAATACCATCCACCGTCCTATGAATACTCGTTTCGCGAAATGGGTGAAATGGTCGGCGCCATTGTCTTTAGTGACGACGGAAGGATTGTTACCGCCCTTCGGTCCGGATTTGCTTTTCTGGACTGGGCTACAGGGAAACTGGAGCCAATTACCGACCCGGAAGCACATTTGCCTGACAACCGGTTTAACGATGGAAAATGTGATCCGGCAGGCCGGTTTTGGGCCGGAACCATGCATGTGAATGAAATCCCTGATTCGGGGAATTTATATCGGATGGGATCAGATCTTAAGGCAGCATTGGTCATACCGGGAGTAACCGTCTCCAATGGCCTGGCCTGGCATACGGAGGGGCACACCATGTACTACATCGACTCGCCTACCCGAAAGGTGATGGCCTATGCATTCAATATGGAAACGGGTGATCTGTCTCATCCCATAGAAATTATTCGTTTTCTGGATTCCGACGGTTATCCGGACGGAATGACCATTGATGCGGAGAATAAATTGTGGATTGCCCACTGGGGCGGCTGGCAGGTCAGCCGCTGGGATCCGGAAACGGGCAAAAAACTATTTCGGCTTGACTTACCCGTGGAAAAAGTCACCTCTTGCGTTTTCGGAGGACCACGTTTACAGGATCTTTACATGACGACGGCAAGTATTGGGCTGCCTGAAGATGGAAGACAGCCATTGGCCGGCCAATTGTTTGTATGGCGCGAAAGCGGATTTGAAGGGGTGAAAGCTAACGTTTTTAAATTCCCAAAATTTATAGTCTAAATTAATCTCATGATTGCGTTAAGGACCCTACTCTTCCTATATTTATTGATACTATTTGACGGGTGCACGGGAACCACAAATAACGAGGACAGTGATGCTACCAAAAGGCCATTCAATTTTGTCATTCTTTTTGCTGACGATCTGGGATATGGCGATCTGGGTGTTTACGGACATCCGACCATCCGCACTCCCCGATTGGATAAAATGGCTGGAGAAGGCCAAAAGTGGACCAATTTTTACGTAGGTGCAAGTGTTTGTACACCCAGTCGGGCAGCACTGTTGACCGGGAGATTACCGGTTAGAAATGGCATGACCAGTCGCATCAACCGGGTGCTATTTCCGGATTCTGATAATGGACTTCCAGCTGAGGAGATAACCTTGGCCGAACAACTTAAAAAAGCAGGGTATGCCACGGCCTGTGTCGGCAAGTGGCACCTGGGTAGCAAAGAGCAATACCTTCCGACCAATAATGGATTTGACTATTATTACGGCATCCCCTACTCCAATGATATGGATAATGTCGCTGACATGAAAGCGATTGGAGGATATATGAAATTTTGGTCTTCGGAGGCACATCGCAGTATCAATTCATTCAATGTGCCATTAATGCGTAATACCGAGGTCATTGAGCGTCCTGCTAACCAACACACGATCACCAAACGGTATACCGACGAATCCATCAAGTTTATGGCTGAACACAAAAGCAGCCCATTTTTTGTTTATCTCGCATACAATCTTCCTCACGTACCTTTGTTTGCTTCCGAAACATTTGAAGACACCAGCCCGCGAGGACTGTATGGTGATGTGGTTGAAGAAATAGATTACAACGTTGGAAGAGTTCTTGACACATTGACAGCAATGGGACTTGCGGAGAACACCATCGTTGTCTTTACCTCTGATAATGGTCCCTGGCTGATCATGAATCAGGAAGGGGGCAGTGCGGGATTGTTAAGCAATGGCAAAGGCTCAACCTGGGAAGGTGGAATGCGCGAACCTTGTATCTTCTGGTCTCCGGGCAATATCAAACCAGGATTGGTGACAGGAATTGGATCTACCATGGATTTGTATACCACATTCAGTACCCTGGCAGGAGTACCGATACCAAACGACCGGGTGGTAGATGGCGTAGACCTAAGTGCGACTCTATTCAAAGGTGATCCCAGCCCGCGTAATGAAATGTTTTATTACCGCGGTGACTGGTTGTATGCCGTTCGGGTTGGAGATTACAAGGCGCATTACATTACCCAGGAAGCTTATGAGCCGGAATTTACCCGTCATGACCCCCCAGAATTGTATAATATCAGTGTAGATCCTTCAGAAAAATTCGACATTGCAGCGGATCATCCGGAAATCATTGAGCAAATCAATGAGGTGGTGAGAAAACACAATGAAAAATTAATCAAAGGCCCGGATATGCTTAAAGACCGGGGGAATCAGAAATTAAATTGACTTAAACCTGTTGGGGGACGGAAAAGTAGGCTTAATCCATCGGGAAATAGTAACGGTATTTTTTTATTATTGACTTTCACGACACCAAATCGAATAATGTACAAACCAATATTTAAATCCCTGCTCTTTAGTATAGTGCTCCTGTTTTTTATGGGATGCTCCGAATCGGATCGTGGATCTATGGATTCCTCAAAGGCGGCGGATTTACAGCCTGCACCCGATGCGATTCCTGACGGCATGGTCTACATTCCAGGTGGCTCCTTTGAAATGGGTGGTAAATCAGCGCAGGCTTCCCAGGACGAATTTCCAAGGCACAAAGTGGCCATTTCCCCATTTTTCATGGACATTACCGAGGTGACCAATAACGAATTTGAAAAATTTGTCGAAGCGACCCATTACGTCACCATCGCCGAAAAAGACATCGACTGGGAAGAAATGAAAAAGCAGGTTCCGGAAGGTACCCCCAAGCCACCGGATTCGGTGCTCGTAGCGGGCAGTTTGGTCTTCAAGCCTTCCGACCATCCGGTAGACCTCAACGATTATACCCAATGGTGGGAATGGACACCCGGCGCCAACTGGCGGCACCCGGAAGGCCCCGGCAGTGACCTGAAAGGGCGTATGAATCATCCCGTCGTGCACGTGTCCTGGGAGGATGCTACGGCGTACGCAGCATGGGCAGGTAAACGATTGCCCACGGAAGCAGAGTGGGAATGGGCATCCATGGGGGGCAAAGATGATGTGAAATATCCCTGGGGTAATGAACCCATCGAACAAGCTTCAGACAAGGCAAATTTCTGGCAGGGTGCATTCCCTTATCAGAACTACCTACTTGATGGTTATGCCCGTACGGCACCGGTCAAGTCTTTTCCTCCAAATGGCTACGGACTTTACGATATGGCAGGAAATGTCTGGGAATGGTGTCAGGATAAATACGATGCCAGCATTTACCAGTCCTATGCGGAAAAAAATCAGGTAAAAGATCCGGTAGGTTCTGAAAACTACAATGATCCCCGCGAACCCTGGTCTCCAAACCATGTTGTACGGGGAGGCTCCTTTTTGTGCAATGAAAGTTATTGCAGCGGATACCGCGTGGCCCGTCGCATGAGTTCCAGCAAAGACTCCGGATTTAATCATACCGGATTCAGGTGTGTGCAGGATGTCGAATAATCTTTGGTACGGATTGATTCGGACAAGGCCATACCCAAGCATTGATATCACCTTCTCCCAATTTTCCCCAGGAAAAAAATGGTCTATTTCGCAGAGCCGGTCAATTTTTGAATTTTGTTTGCGATTCTAAAACATTTAGGTAAATTGATCACAGCGTAAGGCTTGAAACCAAAATAACCCCAAGATGAAAACCAACTTTTACTCCTTCCTACCATCGATGCATGGTCATTCACCTGGTTCAAACCAGTCCAATCACTTCCAAGGATGCTGGCATCCGGTCGTATCAACATTTAATTTGTCGGGACAATAATATCCCTAATTCGGCATGTTTTGCCCGAGCTTTGGTCAATGAACAATGTGTTTTGTTCACATTAAAGCTAGCTTGTTGCGTATCCTTTCAGATTCCATTTTAAACGCTTGAAGATGAGATTGATCTATTTTTATACATCTCTATTCCTTTTACTGATACTACTTCCAGGACAACTTTTTACCCAAACCCTGTCTGCGACGGTGGATTCGTCCGACGCGCATATAGACCTCAACTGGATGATCCCCGTGGATCCCTGCTTGCTGGACTACGGTTTGCAATATGATGAATTAGCTATCCAGATTAAAGCCGATGATGGCAGAGGCCTGATTGAGGAGGTCAAGTACACGGATTTAAGTGGTTTCTATGGTCCTCCACAACCCAGCTTTGAGGTAATCATGGCAGGTGAAAACGATAACCAGAAATTGAGATACAGCTTTGCGGATGACTCGGTGATCCAAAAAATCAATAATTATACCCTGGAATTCTGGATCAATCTTGACGCCTCATCTGCCAATCTGATAGAGGATGTAACGGGCAATGGGTACATCCAACTTGAGCAACAGGGTGATCAGTACGTGGTCAAAATCAAAAAGAGTCAGGATAACCAGCCATTAATTTCAAGCCCCCTCCCGATCAAAAAAGGCAAGTGGCAGCACCTTGCATTCACGGGGAATGGTCTCAATCAAACGCAAATTTACCTGAACGGAGACTTCAAAGCTACCGTGGACGTAAAAATTCCGTTGACATCCTTTGCGGCAATACCAATTACCTCCCGGTTTTTCTTTGCAGAATTCCGGGTTTGGGACCGGCTTCGAACCAAAGAAGAAATTAAAGCCAACTATCTCAACATCGATAACAATCAGGCGAACCTGATCATCCGGTTGCAGGCAACTCCGAACTTCGATCAGAAATTTGAGGATAACAATGGAGAGTTTACTACCATCCTTCTTATCAAGGATCAAGCTTCCAGTTACGATGGAAAAACTCAAACATTTCAACTGGCTGTGGTCAATCAAAACGCCCTAACCATCGTAGTCCCATACATCCCTACCCCGGATTACAAACCGATTATTGGCAAATTCAGAGACCGGGTTGGACCAAATAAACTGGTTGGTTACACCCTTGAATTAGAGCTTAAAGGTGGTAATGATATAGATGGAGATGCTGCTTGTGGTAAATTGGAAACGGTTGGTAAAACCCTTGTTTATCAAAAACCGGACCTGCTAACGGTATCGACAAACGAAATTGAAAGGATAGACATCGGATGGCGAAATAATTCGGATTGGATCACACGATATCTGGTGCGAAGGACGAATGCCCAACAAGTCAAAGTGGATCTTCCGGTGGATTTGTCGTCTCTCAATCGGGGGATTTTGTATGCATACGCAGATGCATTTAAATATGGCAGCCCGACAAGCATCAAAAATGGAGCTAAGTATACCTATGCATTGGTTGGAATTGGACCCGATAATGCGGAATTCGTAACTCAGATAGGAACTTCCGGAAGCACCATTCCCATCAATCTTCAGGCCTCCGACATCTCCTCCTTGTTGAAAGATCGGGTCAACCTGACCTGGAACAACCTGAGTGCTTATACCGATAAATTGGAAATCCTTCGCAAAGGAGAGGTGATATTCCAATTGGCCTCAGACCAAACGAATTATGCTGATTTGGATCCCGAATTCGGAGTAGCAATCGAATATGAATTAAAACTGTTTCGCGCAGGAAAAGCCATAGTTTCCGATTATGATCAGGGAGGAGTTCCGCCCAATGGTCGCATCAGTGGCAAAGTACTTACCAGGTCCGGGGAATTCCCGGTCAAGGGCATCGTATTGGAATTGACTTCAAAAACCTCTGGTAACAAACTCACAGCCACAACCAATAACCAGGGAACCTTTTTGTTTGATGATCTGGCATATGGTATTGTCGACACTTTTACCCTCCGGGCATTACCGCAAAGTTTGCACGATTATTCACCGAATGGGATAAATATCAGTATCTCCAAGGTGAATCCAATTGCTGAAAACATCATACTGTTTGATGCTTATAATTACAATCCTGGATTTACACAAATTGAGGTTACATCCTTTACCAGCACCTCCCAGGCAGCACAAGACCAGGTTGGCTTGAATTGGAAAGTCACATCCAATGCAGCTAACACCATTATTGAAGTCTTGCGCGATGCGACACTTATCTTCCAGGATGCATCCGGTAACAAGCTCAACGGCTCATTTGTCGATCAAACCGGAGCCCCAGGCAAACAATATGATTACATCATCAAGGCTTATCAGATCAACGGATCCCAATTGAGTAATCAGCAAAAGAAAATCAAGGAGCTTTATCCGGCCGTTGCTGCGGTGCCGGTATTTACGGCCACATTAAATGCAGGGCTGGGGCTCGTTGAATTGGAATGGATGCACACCTCCGATAACAATTCAGGTTATCGGATTTACCGGAACAATGTCTTAATCGCTGAGCTTCCTGCAAGTACCAATAACTATACTGATTTATATCCTGTGCCTGGTGCGGTCACCGAGTATTCGATTACTTCTTTCCGCACGGTGGAGGATTTAACAACCGAATCTGAAGCGACCAATTCGGTCATGGGCGTATTCACCTGTCCCCACTTGCCTGCACCAAAAAATGTAAATGCTCTTGCCGATAATCGGACCCCTGCCATAAAGATCACGTGGGAAAAAGCGGCGGTTGACAACTACAATTTCACCGGCTACCAGATTGCCCGCATTCAGAATGGAACAAGTACGATACTGGCTACCATACTTAAAGACCGCTTGCTTGAATGGACGGACTATCAGGGTGATCAAAATACGTCTTATCAATATGAAGTCAGGTCGTTTCTTCAAAGCCCGGTCCAGACATTAAAATCAGATCCTGTCACAACGAATACGGTTGTGTTCCCCGTTTTACCTGCTCCAACCAATGTATTCCCAAAAACCAGTACGCAGAAAGAATCTACAGGACAAAAGACAGCGCTGGTTACGCTCAACGTCGATTGGGCGTACGATACCAAAGTGATTAACTTTGATGGATTTATCCTCTATGGAAGTGGTGGAATAGGATTGGATACCATTGCTGCTACCGCCCGTACTACTATATTTTATGCTAATTATGCTGCAGAAATTGCCCAGGCCAATACGCAGATTAAGCTCAGTGCATATCGTCTGGTGAATGGTAAATTTTTCGAATCCGAGCGTGCAGGAGCCAGCCAACAATCTTCTGATGAGACGATGGTTTCCAATGCGCCCATTGAAAAAGCTTCGAATTTTACCGCATCCAATGATCTGAGAACGCACGTTAAATTATGCTGGCAAAATGAAAATCTGGCCGACCAGATCATTACCCGTGATGGTATCGTCCTGGATACGGTGAATAATGATGTAGAAAGCTACTACGACTATACGGCAATGCCGGGTAAGATTTACACTTATACCCTTACCGGTAACCTGAACGGCCAGAAGTCATTCAGTTTGGTGGCAAAGGGAAGTTTGCTGAGTGTCAAGAAAGTGTCTGGAATGGTCTATAATGAACAAACAGGAATGGGTGTTCATAAAGCGTTAATTACTATGTCAATTACACCCGGAGGACCGGGAATCAGAGAAGCATTTACCGATTCAACCGGTTATTATGAGATCACCGGACTGCCTCAGATCATAGGACAGGAAATTACTTTAACGGCCGCGCATCCTAACGCCCAATTAACGATACCCTTAAAAAGATTTCAGATCGGTCTTCAGGATGATTATGAGGTTGACTTTGGTGATGCTGGTGTAATACCTGCATCCTTTGATTCAATTGCCGCAATTACCTCATTTATTGCAACACCTGATCCGGTAACCCGTCGCCTTATCCTGCATTGGAATACCAGTAGTGACCGGTACGATGGCATTGAATTATTGCGGGGCACTGATGTGCTGGCCTTTATACCGAAACAGACGGAACGTGTTTTCCTGGATTCTTTAGTAGGATCAGGGGTCAAATATGGCTATCTGATCAGGACCTACCAGAACAGCAGCCGGGGAAGACTGGTCTCGGCCTATGTACGTACCGATGCACTGGTGCCGAATCTGTTGCCGGCAACCAACCTATCGGCAACGCCGGATACCCGCACCAACCGGGTGGTCGTTCAATGGAGTCACAAATATGATAACCATACGTACTATCAGGTGCTGCGAAACGACGAACCGGTTGCCCAGGTCCCGGTTGGCGGTGCATTGATATTTACAGATCGGGACGGATCACCTGGGGAAACCTACCGGTACACGGTGATCGCTGTCGAAGAATTGACGGGGTTGACAGGAAATACGTTACTGCAATTTTCACAACCTGCAGACATCGAGGTGGTTTATCCATTGGTGGCCCAGGTGCAAAATCTTACCCTGGCCGTAGCTGCTTCAGCCAACCCAGTTAACCTGGAAACCTATAGCAACCCTCCCCTGACTGATAATAATTATACACTAAACTTTGTACAGGTCAACTGGAATTATCCGGATACGAGTTCTGCAGTGGATGGCTTTAACATTTACCGAAATGGACTGTTGGTTGGGATGGCAAATAAAACCGAGAGAACATTTGCTGATTTCTCGGGAATACCCAACAACCCGTCCGAATATGAAGTCTCAGCGCGAATCAAGACTTCTATCGGACTTCTGATTGAATCCAACCGGCGTAAGTCAAACATCAATTTCCCCAAAATTGCACAACCTTTTGACCTCTTCATCCAACGGATCGTCAACGACGGCACGGTACAACTCAGTTTCAGTTATCCCGTATACCAAGATCAGATCCATGAAGTGGATAAATTTTATATCTATCGTAATACGACTCCTTCTTTGACACCAGCACAGATCATCGATACCATCTACATACAGCAGGAAAACGCTGGTGCATTTGTCTTTGAAGACCGCAGTGGTATCCCTGGCACCGAGTATTATTACGGTATACAGGCAGAAGCCGTCAAAAATGCAGTGCAATACACTTCTGCCATCACCTCTCCTATCCGATCCGTTGTCTATCCCGACATCGCCCCACCCATCAATCTGGTTGGCAACAACCATGTCGCTTTCAACATCATTGAATTTACTTGGGATTATGCCAATGAAAATTCAATAGATCGTTTTGAACTGGATCCGGGTAATGGAGAACCAATTGTACAAATAGAAAAAAACCTGCGTAAGTACCGGTATAAGGTCGTTAACCCCATGCCCGCTGTCGGTCATACATTTACACTGTCAGCGGTGAAACGCATCCAAGGTATCGTATACAAGGGAAGTGTCAGTATCCATGCACAGTCTGGAAGTGAAGTATTGGAACAAGCCGTAGCAGGCAGTGGAGTAGCTGATGAGCTAGGTTGGGATATCAAAATGACGGATAACTGGCTGGTAGTCAGTGCACCTCTTGAAAATGGTGCCGGAGCCGTGCATATTTATAAATACAATTTACCCGCTTTCTCCTTTGAGGAATTCGAAGTGATACGAGGTTCTGAGGCGGGTGAGCGGTTCGGTCATTCTGTTGATCTATCCGGAAATTTCCTGGTTGTTGGGGCTCCTCAATACCAGCTTGCCCAGGGTCGAATCGCCATTTATGAATTCAGGGATGGTTCCTGGCTGACCGATCCACCTTTCGTTTATCAATCAAATTATGACAGTTTGGAACTGGGATTTGATGTCTCCATCAGCGATGACCTGGTAGTGGCGAGTATGGCCAATTATCCAAATCGTCCGGATAATCCAACTTCCCGACCTGCTGATTTTAATTACTATACCGCCAGGCATGTTAACGGAACCTGGCAACAAATCAAGCTCAATCACAACAATCCATTTAAATACGCTTGGCACTATGAGGGCGCCGGGAGTGGTGACTCCAGATATCGTGCACAGAACTGGGGAATACCTGGTACCGGAATGACGCGATATTCCAATGAACCCCCGTTTTCTTATTATGCGCAAGATCCATTGCCGGTAACCGCCTTCCGGGAAGGCCAGTCAATTGTTTTACATAAAGGAAGATTGGTTACTACCAGGGTAGCGGGAAATCCCTTGGATGGGTTCTTCAAGTTGCAAATAAACGCGTTTACACTAAATGGTAACACTTGGACAACCGAAACACTTCCTGAAGAAATTCATAATAATGTGGTTCCTTATGTGGGTGAAATTAATCTAGGTCTTTTAAAATTGAAGGATAATGGATTGGTCACCTACCCGGAACAATTGACCGATTTGACAAATAATTATGATCTAACTGTCATCAATCAAAAGGAAGGGACGAGCGAATTAGCAAGGGCTACAGATATTGCTGAAGGATACGGTTCCTATTATAGCAGTACTTTTTCACCTAGTGGCAGGTATGGAATGTACACGTCCATGTCATTTCCAGAAAACCGCGCTCAATTATTGTCCGCACCGAATCCTAACAATGTGTTATTCAATAATTATGCGGGTACTCAAGTCGGTTTTTTTAATAGCTATGCGGATTTTCCATCTAAATTATTTGATTTCCCATCCTCTGATTGTGGAACATCACTGACGAATTTTCAACCTTGTGGCCCAAGCTTCTATTCTTACTATACCCCACCGATAGATACCATAACGTACATTGAATCCGTACCAGGCATCCCCCCTTTCGAACGCACGATTTCCATTCTGGATACGACAGGTTTTGGCAAAGCAATTGCAGTGAATGAAACACATCTGGCCATTGGAGCACCTGGCAGGTCCTTCCCCTTCCAACCTGGATCGGTTGCCTCCCGTTATCCTTATAATAATCCTGTTCCTATCCCGGGAAATGGTGTGGGTGCATTAACCCTGGTGCGATTCCAGGGCAATGAGGGCTATTTTGCCAGTGTAACCGCTACCGATGGAACCAAAGACAATACCGAAATATCCTGGACACTGGATGACAGCAAAAATCCTGGAAGCGATTATAAGTTCAAAATATACCGCGATGAGGAATTGATCGGGGAAGTGGCTAAAAATGTACGCAGTTTTAACGAAAGCCAGTCCATCGCCGATAAATCGGCAATCCCAGGCAAACGATATACGTACACGGTTGTGTTAATCCAAAATTACGCACGTAAACAAGATGGCGAATTAGTGGATATCCCCCTGGAGCCAGCCTCTGACGAAGGATATTCCAGAGCCATCGGCAGAATCTCTGGCAGTGTCCTGGTAAAAGCGGACGCTTCGATCGGCGTGCCCGGGGTTACGATCACTGCTACAAGCATCCTATCCGATCAGTTCGTCCAAAAGTCCGTGGTTACCAATGCGGAAGGCAAATTCTTCCTGGAAGATCTGTTGTTTGAGGAAGATGGCAACCAGTATGTTCTGACTGCTTCGTATAAGAACCATCAATTTGATCCTGTCAAACCCGTTCTATTATCCATTCAGGAACCCAATAAAACGAATGTACTTCTGTTCGACAACACCAGTTTTGTGGTGAAAGGAACAGTATCAGCTAAAGGGTCTGCGTGTGGCCTGGAGGATCAGGTCGTTCGCTATTATCAACTGGTCAATGGACAGGAAATGTTAAAGGATTCTGCCCGTACCGATGAGAAAGGTTATTATTCATTGATAGTCAATCCGGATGTTCCACAACTGGAAAGAATCAGAATTTCGATCGCAGATGTGCAGACCAAAGCGGTTGGCCATGATTCTACCATGTTTGGTTTGGTCCGGCACCAATACAGGACATCCCATACGGACAATCCCAGAGCTGTCATCAAAAAAGATCCGGCAGGAATCGAAATAACCAACTTCACTAATTTACAGTTAATCAGCCAAGTGGACTTCAAAGATGAATTGGAATATTCCATCCCGATCACTGTCCAAAACGGCTGTGGCAACCGGGTGGACAATACCCTGTTCAAAGTTCGAATTTTCACGTTGGATCTTTGTGTGGATACTACGATTGTAACCCGGATAAACGGAAAAACGGAAATCAATTTAACGCCTAAAGATTACCAGATCGTCGTAACCGGGATTGCAGACGCAACCCCATCCCAGCTCGGAGTTAAGGCCCTGGATTATCTGAAAGTAAGACCCTTTTATCTGAAATTAGCACAATTGCACCAGGAAGCAGCTTTGAATGAGCCGGTGATCCCCTCGGTGGAATTTACGTATCATACCAGGGCAGATATCGTTTTCAACAGCAGTGCATTTTCCAGCTATTTTTGTGGCGAAACGACTCAGCCGGCAATCACCGCCCAGGGGCAAAGCTACCGGATGAACTTCAGCGTGGTTGAAAATCACGACAACAACACCTGCGATGTAAAAGAAGGCTACCTGGTGATCCGAAATTCGGGCGCCCTAAATGCCGGCCCCACCCGTCTGGATTTTCAAGACGGCTTCCCGGTTTATGAGTTTACGGCTGCCGGACCAAACCTCATCAGTCCCTATATCTGGACGATCAATGTCCAGTATTTCTCAAAACTGAATAGTCTTCTCGCAGAGCGTGCCATTCCGATGATCGTGGAAGGATCAACGGCCTTACCTGGTGCAGGGTTGAATATTAAATTGGACAAGAAAGATGGTGAAATTCAATTACCCTTGTTTATTCTGCGGGATCCTCCAGGTGATGGTAGTTTTGCCTCTATTGAAAAAGGTAGTGTGATCAATTCACAATTGTCCTTCAATAGTGGAAGCTCCGCATCCGGTGGTTTTTTCGCTGATATCGCGTTAGCCTTTGCAACCATTGGATTTTTCACCGAGCAAAACATTCAATATGGTACCAATAGCGCCACCACCGGAACGTTTGGCTTAAACATTGAAACAACGGAAACCATTTCCACTTCAGACGATGCGGACTTTACCGGCAGAGCAGCAGATGTAATTGTAGGACTAGGGCTAGCTTCGTCATATGGAGTCATTCAGGGTGTCCGGGTGGTTAAATGTGACAGCATTCAATTGTATACCGATCTGGGCTTTAGTGCCGATGGTGTTTCGACGGAATGGAACTATACAGTAGGATTCATAGAACAATTGATCAAGCAATTGAAGCAGGACAGCCTGCTTTTACGTGAAGGAAGTCTCACGTATCGTTATCCGGACGGCACCTTATATCGAGAACAGGATGCAATCACGAAAGTAGGTAGTGAGATCGCCAGTTGGCAAAAGATCCTGGAATATCACGATATCAATACATTACCTCACTATATTTTATGTACGGACAACGCATACCGGGATCGACTTTCGGAAGCCAATAAAGCCCGTTACGACGCCTGGCGTAATGCTTTTTGTGGAGAAATCGGGGTCTATAAAGCAGACAAATTTGTACTCAATGACAGAATCATCTGGACGGATGACCTGATTAATAAATATCGAAATGTTACCGCTGTGTTGGAAACCTTCAAAGGAGCTGATATCGGTGCATTTGACAATGGCGACCTGGATTTCAGCATGGCTGAGTACCAGAAAGCAGAACGGGCATTGACCAGATTGTATGAAAATGCCACAGATACATCCATCGTCAATCTTTCAATCAGCGGAGGATTGTCCCGTGAATTTAGTTATACCGCTGCCCGGGCAGCCTCAACCGATATTGAGTTTAATCGGTTTTATACCCTGGACGGTGCGGCAGGGCTATATACTGCAACCGATACAAAAGTGGGATTTGGATTGATCACCAGTATTGTGGAAGGTGAAGGCAAAGTAGGAGCCGCATTTTCATCAGAGGCGAATTTTCAAACCAACCAGGTTGAAGAAAGTTCCAAATCGTCCAACATCACCGTAAGTCTCAAGGACGACGATCAGGACGACAACTTTTCGGTGACCATTATTCCCTCGCCGATGTCCAACCACACACCCTATTTTGCCCTGACCGGCGGCCAAAGCAGCTGCCCAACGGAAAAAGCGCTCTCCTCCCGGGATAATGGACCTTTGGCCATCGATAATTTCAGCATGGTGTTGATCGACCCGGAGACAGGGGCTACCGGCACATCATTGGCAAAAAACAATATCCCTGCCGATGGTTTTGTGCAGTTTAAACTGAAGATCAAAAACATTACCAATCTGAACCTGAACCGCATCGTGGACATTTATGCTACCAATAACATCTACAATGCCCGAATTGAAGCGGCCAATACACAGCTGGGTGGAGATGGGAAAGTTCGCCTGGACATCACCGGATCGGAAGAAAAAGAGTTGTTTATTTCCATTGCCCGAAATGCATTGAGTAACTTCTATGAGTTTCCAAACATTCGCATTGGGTTGCAACCCTATTGTGATGGTGAAGACACGCGTTTTGAGCTGCAGTCAGCCGCTTTCGTAGATATTACCGTACGATTCCAGCAACCTTGCAGTCAGATCTCGCTGGGTGCTCCTTTGAATCAGTTCGTGGTCAACCGCGTCAATACCCGGCAAGCCGATGATCGCGAGCACCTGGCATTTAAAATTTATGATCTGGAAGTCAACAATCCCAATCTGCGCAATGTAAAATTACAATACCGACTAATCGGAGCTGATGCTGATTGGGTTGAATTTACAGAAATTCCTGTTGCAGACATTAAAGCAGCCTATAGTACGTTTGCTTTGGATGATATTCCATTTTATTATTTTGACTGGGACATCACGGGTCAATACGATCGCTACCCGGACGGAACTTATCTGGTAAGAGCGGTATCAAATTGCGGTGCAACAGGTGGTCAGATCTACTCTGAAGAAATAACCGGCACCTTCCGACGTAGCGCACTGATTCTGAAAGGTATTCCCGAACCGGCTGATCAGGTATGGGTCAATGGTGATGAAATATCTGCCAGCTACAGTCGCGATTTAAGCTGTGGACTTATCAGCACGCCAAGCGCTATAGTTAACAATTTCCAGTTGTTGGATCGCACTGCGGGTGATGTGCCGGTTGCCTTTGACTTGATCTGTAACAACGGCAAACTGATTCTGCAACCAAAAGAAGACCTCAGGGTTTATGATGGGCATACGCTGGTTGCCATTTATCGGAATGTCCCGGATGTTTCCGGAAATGTCGCTGAGGATATTGAATGGCCTTTCAAAGTCATCGCGCAACAAGCGGACTGGCAGGAACAGGAAATCGTGGTACGCTTGTACCAGGGTGATCAGATAACCAAAAAAGCACTCATTTACAATACGACCGGAAACCAGGTTACCGGTTTAAATCTGACACGGGCGGATGCCAGTTCCAGTGCCTGGTTAACCATGGACCCGATGAATAATTTGGTGATTCCGGCTGCAGGACAAGCAATCACCTTCTCCATCGATGGCAACCGGGCTCCCGGAGATTATACCGACGACATCGCCATCACAGGTATGGCAGGCAGAATCCCGGTGATCAAGGTTAAAGCAACCATTTTACCTCCACCGCCTGCCACCGAGAACATTGTAAAGAGAGAAAATGAGATGGAGTTGGTAGCCAACTGGCGTTTTGAAGACTTTAACCTGACCAGTGTGGATTCATTGGATCAAATTCAGGTACTCATTGATGGTCAGGTGCGAGGCTTGGCGAATATTAAAGCAGTAGGTCCGTTCTATGCGGCAATCATCAAAATTCAGGGTAATGCCAGCGATGCCGGTAAAATGTTGCAATTCAGGGTATGGCATGGCAATGCCTTGACCCTCTATGAAGGAGTTGCTTTATCCGGTTTAATCCAATTCAGCAATGGCACCAAAGTCGGTTCCCTGGATGCCCCGGAACTGATCATTGTAAAGGATGCAATCGTGGTTAGTATTAATGAGGTCAGACAGGATAATGTATTTAAACTTTCCAGTTATCCGAATCCTTTTGCCGAAGCCACAAACATCCGGTTTGAGCTCGATCAACCCAAGGATGCTCTGATTCAGATTTTTAATGTTATGGGTCAGATGGTATATGAGGAAAAAGGATATTATGCCAGTGGGGAATATCAGATACGATTTAATTCAACGGCTGGAATGGCCGGAGGGATGTATTATGTTCTGATGCAGTCAGACGGACAAATTGCGACGCATCGTATGATTCTGATCCGATAACCGGATAAATACATTTGACAGAACAGAATGATGAACGAGTGACATAGCTTGTTCATCATTTTTGTTTAAAGTCCAGAACTATTTAATTCGTAAAATTAAAATCTGGCTATCATCCGGTGTATCAACTTAAAAAAAAGGATAGATGCTTCCATTTCTATCAATAAACGGATCTAAAAATTAGTATTTTGATGATGACCAAATTAACCGGTTACTTCAGATGACTTTTCATTAGATCAATCTTTTAACGCAATTCTGTGTTTTTGAAATACCTCCACCTGTTTATCCTTATTGCATTCATTTCATCGTGTGCTTCTTCAGATGATGAAAGGCCCCAGACTGCATTGCAGGATGCAAATGCAGGAATATTTTCTCAAATCCAGATTCAGAACGGGCAGCAGTTATTTAATCTGCATTGTGTTGCATGCCATGGCAATGATCTGCGAGGAACAGAAGGCGGTACCGCATTGATGGGCGACCACTTCCTGGAGAAATGGAATGACAGTACGTTGGCCCAATTGTATTCAGTGACCCAAAAAACCATGCCCAAGGCTAATCCGGGCTCATTGGATGATCCATCCTATGCCTCATTGATCGCATTCATACTTAGTGCAAATGGATTTCCGTCGGGTCATGCCAAGCTGCCTTTTGAAGCTGAATCCCTAAGGCACTTCAAACTTGGCATGCCTCCAGCGGCGACCCGTGTCAGTCTTCAATTTAAGCCGAAAGCCCTGGATACTGGAAAGCACTCCGTGGAAGCGGAATGGCTCCAGCACCGGGGTGACTTCGCGAGCACCAATTATTCGCCCCTGGAACAAATCAACCGGGACAATGTGAAAAATCTAAAAATCCTCTGGCGCTGGAAGTCGGATAATTTTGGCCCGGGTCCGGAATACTATTTTAAAGTCACTCCATTGATGGTCAATGGAATTTTATACACCACCGCAGGCAGCAGTCGGAGTGTGGTAGCCATTGATGCTGAAACCGGCGAAACCTTGTGGGTATTTCATTTGGATGAAAGGGAGCGGCAGCCCTATGTACCCCGGCAAAATTCCGGCCGGGGCGTAGCTTACTGGAAGGCGCCGGATGGCCAGGACCGGGTTCTGTATATTTCTCCTGCCTATCAGTTGGTTGCACTCGATGCGAAATCAGGGCGACCCATCCATACATTTGGTAAAGATGGCGTGGTAGATCTCAAGAAAGCGCTGGATCCACCCCTGGACCCGCAAACCCCCATCGGATCAACTTCGCCGCCGATCATCGTCAATGATGTCGTCATCCTCGGCTCGACTTTCCCGGTCGGATTGGCCCCTGAATCGAAAAGACAGGCTCGCGGTGATATTATGGGCTTTGATGTAAGGACAGGTAAAAAATTATGGACCTTTCATTCCATACCGCAGAGTGGTGAACCGGGTGTGGAAACCTGGAAAGACAATAGCTGGGAATATACCGGCAATGCCGGAGCCTGGGCTCCCTTATCTGCCGATCCGGATCTGGGCTATGTCTATCTGCCTATGGAAGCTGCAACCGGCGATTTTTATGGAGGCCATCGTCCCGGAGATAACCTTTATTCCAGTTCTCTGGTTTGTTTGAATGCAAAAACAGGTACATTGGTTTGGCATTATCAGATCGTCCACCACGACATCTGGGATTATGATCTTCCTGCGCCTCCAGTCCTGGCCGATCTCACGGTGTATGGTCAGCCCGTAAAAGCAGTTATTCAAGTGACCAAACAAGCATTTGTATTTGCATTCGAACGTACACATGGGCAGCCTATTTGGCCGATTGAAGAAAAACCGGTACCTCAATCCAGTATTCCGGGAGAAAATCCTTCGCCAACCCAGCCCTTCCCTACCCGGCCGGATCCTTTTGATCACCAGGGTTACTCGGAAGATATCCTCGTTGATTTCACCCCGGAAATTAAAGAGCAAGCGAAAGCAATTGCGGCAAAATATGATAAGGGGCCAATATACAATCCGGTTGCTCTCTACCATCCCCCGGATCAACTGGGGACACTGGTCATTCCGGATGCAGTAGGTGGCGCCAACTGGCAGGGAGCCGTTCTGGACCCGGAAACAGGGGTTTTATATGTTTCTTCCAGTACGGTCCTTCGACCAATGAGTTTGGAGCATGGAGATGAAAGGACGGATATGGATTACATGGCATACCTAGGCAGTTCACGGATAGGTCCTTATGGTCTGCCATTGGTGAAGCCTCCCTATGGTCGAATCACCGCTATTGATATGAACGCCGGAGAACATTTGTGGATGGTGGCCAATGCGGCTTCTCCGGACTGGATTAAAAATAACCCGGCGCTCAAAGGATTGAATATTCCCCGTACAGGGACCCCGGACCGGGTGGGCTTGCTGGTAACCAAGACGCTCTTATTTGCCGGCGAGGGCTCGGGGCTTTATGTTTCTGATGGAGGAGGTGGGAACAAATTTCACGCTCTGGATAAGGCTACCGGCGAGATTATTGCGGAGATTGAGTTACCAGCCAATCAATGCGGCATCCCGATGACCTACTCCATCAATGGCAAGCAATACATCGTGGTTGCAGTGGGTGCCGTGGGACATCCGGGAGAATTGGTGGCTTTAGGACTATAATTATTTTCATAAAAGGATTACACCTTTCTCAATTAATCCGGTCTATTTACTGTTAATGATACAAGATGCATCTTACCAGATCTCCACTACCTATCTATATCCTGAACAGTTACGTTGATGTATAATTCTTTAGATCCCATTTAAATCCATTCTGTGTAAGTCACTACTACTTCTCGAGTGACGACATCAAATAGAACTATCAATCGGATATTTTGTGAATTGCTGTTGAAAGTAAGCCATGCCACAATTGTTCAAACCTGTGCGACACTAATGAAAATGGAACACAGGTATTGTCTTCAACTTTGAAGCGTCAAACTATTTCAACTTTCACCGTCTTCTAAAATTTGAATAACAAATGGACAATTCAATTCCACAGCTCCAAAAGAACATCTGGGTATTCTGTATGTTTTTTTCACCTTTACTTATTACCATTGCGCAGTTTTTTTGGCGAGATGGTATGCTGTCCGCGACCGCCGGCACCATTCAGGTGGTGGCCTTTGTACTTTGGATCATTGCTTTTCAGGGGATGTTTTATAGCATAAGAAATGATTTTCCTCAATACACAATTATAGGATTTATTGTGGCGGTATATGCTTGTGTAGCTGGAAACAATTTTGGGGTGGATGGCATTTATAGTGATGCGATGGGCCTGCAAAGTCTGGATGAATCCAAACAACTGATCGAACGGATAGGCTTCCCAGCCCTGATCTATCTTTACATTCCAGGGATCTTTTTCCCTCTCAGCCTTTTGATGATTGGTATCCAATTGATACGGGCTAGAAAAGTGAGCATGGTAGCAGGCATGGTACTGGTTATCGGAGCAGTGTGCTTTCCTTTAAGTCGGATTCCCCGCGTGGATTGGATTGCCCATTTGGATAACCTGACATTGATTGCGGGACAAGTCCTGATTGCCAAACAACTTTTTCATCGGAAAACTTCCAAAACGAGTTGGTCAGCAGCATGAACGGAGTAGATTAAGTCTTCGTACTCCTTTCTGCTGGCAATACAATTTTGGCCCTTCATGAAGATAGCTGGACAACTATAATGGCCGGTTTTGAATAAAAAATACTTGATATCTTTAATCCATTGCTAAATCACTGGCTTTGCAACGCGTTTCATTCTTTTTTTTGACACTTTTTACCTTGCTTTCCTCAGGATATGCCAGCCCATCGGTAATCATTAGAAATGTACTGCGGATCTATCCTCTCGACTCCAACGGTGAATGGTTGATTGACAGTAGTGCAAGCATGCAGCTGGATGATGTCAGGGTTAAAACATTTAACTCGGAAATAAACAGCATCAACCGTGTTCCTCCCCAAGGAGCTCTTTGGTTAAAGACACATTTGATTGCTGAAGATCAAATTACCGATTGGCTCCTGCTCCTGAAAAATCCATCCCTGGAGTCATTATCCAACCGGTCCGTTTATGCAGCTGAATTTTGCTACATGGATGCCTTCTTCATTCACCAGGATGGTAAGATTGAAAGTAAAAAGGATGGATACTTTGTACCTCGACGAGAGCGTGCATATTACGACCAGCCTTTGGCAAATGCAGTTCCTTTTTCTGTTGAGAAAGAAGACACGTTAACCATTTATGTGCGTGTATTTAATCCCCTCGATGGAATAAAAACCATATCGTGGGAGCTCCGCCCACAGACCTTAGGGATACCAAAAGATAAAACTGGGCTTGCCAATCTCATGACGTTTTGCATGGGCGTCACTAGCATTTTAGGTTTATTATGTTTTTTCTTTTTTCTCGCCGACAAAGATTACGCAAATCTGTATTTCAGTATTTTTTGCTATCTGCTCATGTTTCACTATAGCATTATTCATACGGAATTACCTTTTGTAAAATGGTTTGTTCCGGAGCGACCGTGGTTAGCAGAATATGCCTGGTATCTAATGACCAATCTTCTTTCTGTGTTTTTTGTTTTGTTTGTCAGGTCATTTGTCAATCTGAGGGAACACTCAAAACGGTGGGACCAGATAGCCATTTTTGTTCTCGCAAGTAGTTTGTTTTGTTTGACGCTTTCACTACTCAATCATGCCCTCTCCTGGCAATTAAGTTTAGAGTGGTTAAATGGGCTGGTATTCGCATGCACACTTATTTTGGTGATCAGAATTGCTTTTTTACCTGGATACCTATCAAAAATTGTCGCCTTCGGTTCCATTTGGATGTTGGTATTTGGTATTCTGGGTATCCTCTCAAATATGGGCTATTTTGGAAGGTTTTTACCCTGGCCTATTGGTCAATTGGGAATGATGGTCATCTATACCTTTGGTTTAGCCTATAAATTACAACTCACCGAACGCTCAAAAGCAGAAGCACATAAAGTCCTTGAGCTCGATGCCATAAAGAGCCGTTTTTTTGCTAATATTTCTCATGAATTCCGGACACCATTAACGTTGATTTTGGGGCCTTTGAAGAAGGCACAGGAACAAGTTCCTGCAAGTGAATTAGCTGAAATCGAAGAAAGCTCTAAAGTCGATATCAAGGTACCTGCTAAGCATATAGGCTTCATGCGACGTAATGCAGAACGGCTGCAACAACTAATCGATCAGTTGCTTGATTTGGCGAAGCTGGAAAATGGGAGTATGTCCCTCCAATTATCCAAAGGTGATGTGGTTCCTTTCTTGCGGGCACTCGTTTACAGTTTTGAAAGCCTGGCAGAGATGCGCCAGATACACTTTCAAACCGAATTTCCTGCGGGCGGTGCACTTCATTATTTTGACCGGGACAAATTGGAAAAGATCGTAACCAATTTGCTTTCGAATGCATTCAAATTTACGCCAACCCTGGGAAAGGTCTTCGTTCGTGCCCAACTGGAAAAAGGTCGGCTAAAAGTAACCATAGAGGACAGTGGTAACGGTATTCCACCGGAGGAACTGGAAAAAATATTTGAACGGTTTTACCAGGTGGAGGGTACCGAGGATCAAGGTACTGGCATTGGATTAGCTTTGGTAAAGGAACTTGTTCAGATACATCATGGACAGATTAGTGTCGAGAGCGCTCAAGGAAAAGGAACGATCTTTAAAATAAGTATTCCAGTGGATCAAAATTTCTATCGGAAAGAAGAAATTGATCAAGCCCAGCCATTTTCCTCGGCGATCATTCGTGACGCTAATCCTAATACACAAACCGAAACCGATTCGACGCTGTCTGCATCCCCGAAAAATCAAGGATTGCCCCTCATGTTGATTGTAGAAGACAATCCTGATTTACGTCGTTTTATTGCAGAGACATTGCAAAATGATTTTTCGATTGCAACAGCAGAAAATGGCCGATCTGGTCTTAATATGGCTTTAGAGCTTACCCCCGATATTGTTCTTAGCGACGTGATGATGCCTGAAATGGATGGATTTATTTTCTGTGAGACATTGAAAAAGAACGAACGGACCAGCCATATTCCGGTGATTCTTTTGACAGCCAAAGCCGGTCAAGAACACAAAATGGCTGGACTTGAAACTGGGGCTGATGTCTACATGACGAAACCATTTGATGAGGCTGAATTACGCATCCAAGCCCGTAACCTGGTGGATCAGCGTCAGCGATTGCGGGAGCGATATGAAGCCCTGGGTGAGTTTCAACGAATGATCCATATGGGTCCTGCTTCGGTTGCAGTAACTTCAGCCGACCAGCGCTTCTTAGAGAAAGTATCTAAAGCCATTGAGAATAACATAGACAATGAATTTTTTTCGGTGGAGGACCTCGCAGGAATCGTCTTCTTTAGCCGTAGTCAATTACACCGCAAGCTGAAGTCAATTACTGGGAAAAGCCCAAATGAACTCATCCGGGAATACCGCCTTACACGCGCAAAAGATCTCTTGGAACAAGGCCATGGTAATGTGACCGAGGTAGCCATGAGTGTTGGATATAGCAGCCTGTCCTATTTTTCGAGAAGCTTTAAAGATGCTTTTGGCGTGATGCCCAGTGA
>ERZ795053.901-NODE-901-length-37912-cov-6.817154_pt1 | contig 37912 bp, 43 predicted proteins | sample MGYA00375137_ERZ795053 | MGnify/ENA primary metagenome ERZ795053 (study PRJEB30182, sample SAMN05720284) | activated sludge metagenome | isolation source: Anaerobic digester | place: Hong Kong | collected 2014-12-17 ... | reverse complement strand
AGCATCCTGCTGGCCACGAGCCTCCCGCCGGCTCGAGTCGTGGCCGTCGTCGTCGTCGCGGCGGTCGCGGCGGCCAGCCTGGTCCCGTGGTTCGCCCTCGCCTCGGCCCGCACCCTGCCCGAGCCCTTCACGTCCGAGGCCGAGATCCTCGCGACCCCCGACCCCATCGACCCCGAGCGGGTCCGCCGCGGCATCGGCCTGGCCCACGACATCCAGCTGGGGCTGTCGATCGCTGTCGCCCTGCTCGTCATCCTCGCCGGCCCCACCCTCGTCACGCTCGGCTGGGCCGGGCTGGGCCTGGTCTGGGCCTGTGGCCTGGTCCAGATGATGCGCACGCGACAGTTCCTCCTCGGCCGCGACGTCGTCGTGGGATTGCTCGGTGGCACCTTCGCGGTTGCCGTCGGCACGATCGTCGGCGTGCTGCAGCACCCCGAGTGGGGTGGGATCGTCGGCCTCATCGTCGCCGTGCTGTCCGTGGCGGTGCTCGCCAGCCTCGCCATGCCCAAGCGCACCACCGTCCGCTGGGGCCGGCTGCTCGACATCATCGAAGGCGTCGCGCTCTTCGCGCTCGTGCCGCTGCTCGTCGTCGCGGTCGGGCTGCTCGGCAGTCGGGGCTGATCGATGGCCAGCAAGCGCGACCTCGTCGAGGCGCACGGCTTCAACCGCAAGCGACTCGTCTCCGCCTTCGTCAGCGGCGCACCGCAGGGCCGAGACGTCGAGAGCGTCTCGCGCAGCCGGCCGGTCGTCGCCGGCCTCGCCGTCGCCGGTCTGCTGCTTGGCGGCTCGGCGATCGCCGGTGTGCTCACCTCGCCGCTGCAGGACGGCTGGCAGGACGCGCACGTCGTCATCGGCAAGCAGTCGGCCGCGCGGTACGTCACCGACAAGGGCACCCTCTATCCGGTGCTCAACGCGACCTCGGCCCGGCTGATGATCCCGTCGCAGGCCGGCTTCCCCGTCATCGTCGTCGACGACGCCCAGATCGCGGCGAGCACCCGCGGGGCGGCGCGCGGCATCCTCGGCGCCCCCGACGACCTGCCGGCACCCGCCCGGCTGCTGCAGGCCGGCTGGGTCGCGTGTCTGGACGGCACCCGGATCGTCACGACGGTCGCCGAGCGCAAGGTGCCCAACCAGGGCACCCGCCCTCCCGGGATGCTCGTCTCCACCGAGGCCGGGACCTGGCTGCTCGTGGGCGGCTACCGCTTCCCCGTGCCACCGGTGATGGTGACCCCGCTGCGGCGTGAGCTCGGGATGGACCGCACCGCAGTGACCCCCGTGCCGGGCCGCTGGCTCGACCTGCTCGCTCCGGGTCAGACCCTCGGGGTGAGCGTGCCGCGGAAGGGCCAGCCGCTGCCGACGACGATGACCCTCGGCGGCAAGGTCCAGCGGGTCGGCCAGGTGGTGTCGGTCCGTGACCAGGGCGTCACGACCTACTCGCTCGTCGTCGAGGACGGCACGGTGACCCTCACCGCCTTCGCCGCGAACGTCTACCAGGCCCAGGAGCCCGAGCTCGGTCAAGCCGTCGTCGTCACGGCCAGTGACCTCGCGACCGTGCCGCCGAGCCCGAGCAGCGCCTCCTACTATCCGGCCGAGTGGCCCAGTGCGGTGCCGGTGAGCGCCGACGGGGTGCCGTGTGCCGTGCTCGAGACGACCCGGCAGGAGCGGGCCGCCGACACCCGCTTCGTCGTCGTGCCCAGCGACTCCGCCTTCGCCTCTCGGCCGACCGCGGTGACCGTCGACCCCGGGCGGGGCGCCCTCGTGCGGGTCAGCTCCACCGGCGCCACCGGCGGTCCGGTCTACCTCGTCGACCAGTCCGGGCAGAAGTTCGCCATCACCGATCCCAGCCCCGAGACCCTGGCCCGGCTCGGCTACGCCAAGGTCACCATCCCCGCCGTCCCCGGGCCGTGGATCCTGCTGTTCCCCTCCGGGCCGGCGTTGTCGACCGAGGCCGCGCTGGGCTCGCCGACCGAGCCCCAACCGGCCGCCCCGTGAGAAGGACACCCACCCGCCGCCGGCGGGCCGCCGTGGCCGCCCTGCTCGCGGGGCAGCTCGGGCTCGGCGTCGCCGTCGGCAGCTCCCCGGCCGCAGCGGCGTCCGGTTGCGGCCAGCGGAGCAAGGTCGAGCTGATCGCCGAGCCGAGCTACGTGCTGCGGCAGTATGCCGCGGCCAGTGCGCTGTGGCCGAGGGGCCACGACGGCGCGGGGGTGATCGTCGCGGTGCTCGACTCGGGCCTGAGCTCCGACAACCCGCACTTCGCCGCCCCGGGTGCCGTCCTCGACGGGACGACCTTCCTGCCCGAGGACCCGACCCTCGCCGACCTGCGCGCCCCGACCGGCCGCAAGGACGCGGCCGAGCACGGCACCGCCGTGGCCGGGCTGATCGCCGCCCGACGGATCGACGGCTCGGGTGTCGCCGGCCTCGCCCCGGCCGCCACCCTGCTGCCGGTCCAGGTCTACGGCATCGCCGCCAGCGACGACCCACGCTATGCCGCCGCCCTGCCCAAGACCTCGCAGATCGCCGCCGGCATCCGGTATGCCGCGGACGCCGGCGCCAAGGTCATCGCCCTGTCGATGAGCCAGGACCGACCCGACCCGGCCCTCGAGGAGGCGGTCGCCTATGCACGCAGCAAGGGTGCGCTGCTCGTCGCCAGCGCCGGCGACCGGCTCACCGCGGCCAACAAGAGCGACACGCCGCGCTATCCCGCGGCATACCCGGGCGTCGTCTCGGTGACGGCGACGACGACCGACGGGCGCGCCTCGTCGACGAGCATCCACGGCCCGCATGTGAGCATCGCGGCTCCCGGCCAGCAGCTGCCGACGACGGTCGGCGCCTTCGGCGACTGCGTCGTCGCGGCCCAGCCGGAGTCCAGCTATGCCGTGCCCCTCGTTGCAGCGGCCGCGGCCCTGCTCGTGCAGCGCTATCCCGCCGAGGGGCCGGACCTGTGGAAGTACCGGCTCGAGGCGAGCGCGATCCGGCCGAGCTCGGCGGTCCGCGACGACCGGCTCGGCTGGGGCCTGCTCGCGCCCTACGACGCGCTGACCATGACCCTCGACCCGGACCGGCCGGGCCCGGTGCTGCCCGGCAAGTCCGCGCCACGACAGCGGATCGACGCGGTCCAGGTGAGCCCCCTCGTGCTGCCCGACGATCCCCTGGCCCGGCCTCGTGCGCTCGGGGTCTGGCTCGTCTTCGGTGCCGCGGTCGCCACGCTCGCCCTCCGGCTGGTCCGCACCCTGCGCAGCGGGTCGGGTCCCACGACGAAGGCCGTTCGAGCACGAGGAGGCGCAGGCGCCGATGGCTGAGCCCGGACGGCCACGGCGGCCGGTCTTCCTCGACGCCGCCGCCATGGAGGAGCACGGCGAGGTCGTCGACCCCGTGCAGCAGATCGAGGCCGCCCACCAGAGCGCGGCGGTGCTCGTCGGCACCGGCCGGGCCGCCCACGACCCCGAGGTCACCGCCCGGCTGGTCGCGCTCGTCGAGCAGGTCGGGCTGTCGACGGTCGCCGACCTGTGGTCGGAGCGCCCGGCCCGCAGCCTGCCCGGTGCCCTGTGGCGGCTCTACGCCCTGCGCGAGTGGGTGCGCCAGGCACCGCTCGAGGCGAGTCGCGAGTATGCCGCGGGCGTGCGGCATACCGTCGTGAGCCATGCGGTCGCCGGCGCGGCCGAGCCGCCCGGCCCGGACGAGCTGGCCGAGCTGCTCGACGCCGTGCTGCGCGGCGTCTTCGAGGGCGACCTCGCCGTGGCCCTGGAGCGGGCGGCGGCCTTCTGCCGGGTCGTCTCGGCCGGGCGCGCCGACGTCACCGAGGGGCAGGCGCCGGCCGACCAGGCCGCCAGCCTGCTCGAGACGGCGGCCGACCTGGACGCCGCGGCGGCGCTGTGGCGACAGGACCGGCTCGTCTGAACGGATCGGATGATGCCCGAGCGCGGTGTGCGAGGCCGCAACGCGGGTATCCTGATCGACGCGTCGGGCCGCGGTAGCCCCGGGTCCCACTGATAGCCGCCGAGAGCGGCCATGCGCCGTGAGGCGCTCCCGGCCCGACGCACCAACCCCTGAGAATTCACTGTCAAGCGCTGACCGGGCTGCCGCTAAGCCCCCGCGGTCGGGTATGCCGCCCTACCGTAGATCCATGGATCACGACGCGAGCCGCAGCGAGGGTGGCAGCCCAGCCGTCGTCGCCGAGCCCGCGGCCGAGGGGCGGGACGACGATCGGATGGCCGAGCGCGAGATGGTCGCCGGCCTGGTCGACGCAGCCGGTCGGCACGAAGGGCGGCTCAGCCCGGAGCAGATCGACCAGGCGCTCGGGCTGTAGTCGGCACCGCGCCCAGAATGCCTCGAACCGGCCGGGCCGGGGTCTGTGACCACCGCAACGGCCCGGCCGGTCCGGTCTCGGCCACCTAGCCGAAGCGCCCGGAGATGTAGTCCTCGGTGGCGCGCTCGGTGGGGTGGTTGAAGATCGTCGCCGTCGGCCCGACCTCGACCAGCCGCCCCGGCTGGCCGGTGGCCTTGAGGTTGAAGAAGGCCGTCAGGTCGGACACCCGCGCGGCCTGCTGCATGTTGTGGGTGACGATGACGATCGTGTAGTCCTGCTTGAGCTGCTCGATGAGGTCCTCGATGGCGAGCGTCGAGATCGGGTCGAGCGCCGAGCAGGGCTCGTCCATGAGCAGCACCTTGGGCTTGACCGCGATCGCCCGAGCGATGCAGAGCCGTTGCTGCTGGCCACCGGAGAGCCCGGCGCCGGGCTTGTCGAGCCGGTCCTTGACCTCCTCCCAGAGGTTGGCGCCCTTGAGCGAGAGCTCGGCGGTCTCGCGCAGCGTGCTCTTGTCCTTGACGCCGTTGAGCCGCAGCCCGGCGACGACGTTGTCGAAGATCGTCATCGTCGGGAAGGGGTTGGGCCGCTGGAAGACCATGCCGACGTTGCGGCGCACCGCGACCGGGTCCAGGTCCGCGGCATACAGGTCCTGACCGTCGAGGCTGATCGAGCCCTCGACCCGGCCACCGGGGATGACCTCGTGCATCCGGTTGAGGGTGCGCAGCACGGTCGACTTGCCGCATCCAGAGGGCCCGATGAAGGCGGTCACCGAGCGCGGCTCGATGCCGAGCGAGACCCCCTCGACGGCCTTGAACGAGCCGTAGTAGATCGAGACGTCCTGGACGTCAATGCCCTTGGCCATCAGCGGGATTCGCCTTTCGTGGGGTGACTCGGCAGGCCGTGCGGAGGCGCGCTCAGCGGGCTCACCGGCGGACCGCGCTGCGTCGGGCGATCAGCCGGCCGGCGAGGTTGAGCAGCAGGACGAGCAGGATGAGGGTGAGCGCGGTCGCCCACATCCGGTCGACGGCGGTGTCGATGCCGATCTCGGTGCGGTCCTGGTTGATCATCGTCGGCAGGGTCGGCATGTAGCCGGAGAAGAGGTTGGTCGCGATGTTCTTCGTGTAGGGGCCGAGGATGAGCAGTGGGGCCGTCTCGCCCATCACCCGGGCCAGGCCGAGCAACACCCCGGTGACGATGCCGGAGAAGGCGGTGGGGAGGACGACCTTGGTGATGGTGATCCACTTGGGCACGCCGAGGGCATAGGACGCCTCGCGCAGCTCGTTGGGGACCAGCTTGAGCATCTCCTCGGTCGACCGCACGACGACCGGGATCATCAGCAGCACGAGCGCGAGGCACACGGCGAAGCCGACCCGCTGGAAGCCGAAGGTGGTGACCCACACGGCATACACGAAGAGCGCGGCGACGATCGACGGGATGCCGCTGAGGATGTCGACCATGAACGAGATCGCCTTGGCCAAGCGGCCGCGGCCGTACTCGATGAGGTAGATGGCGGTGAAGATGCCGATCGGCACCGCGATCGCCGCGGTGACCGCGCCCTGGATGAGGGTGCCTTGGATCGCGTGCACCGCGCCGCCGCCGGCGTCGGTGGCGTTGATGTTGCGCTGGCTGTTGGTCCACCACGTCGACGCGCCGAGCAGCCGGGCCCCATGGCTCAGCACGGTCCAGAGGATCCAGCCGAGCGGGATGATCGCGAGCCCGAAGGACGCCCACATGACGACGCGGGCGAGCAGGTCCTTGAGCCGCCGGGCGCTGCTCTCGGACTGCAGGTCCATCGGGTCGCTCGTGCGCTCCCGGCCCATGGCTCGGTTCGCGATCGAGGACTCGGAGCGCAGCTGGTATGCCGGGCGGGTCCGCAACGGGGTGGCCTGGGCGTCGGCGGTGGCGCTCATTCGGTGAAGGCCTTCCTGCGCTCGATGACGATGCGGGCGATCGCGTTGACGACGAAGGTGAGCACGAAGAGCACCAGACCCGCGGCGATGAACGCACCCGCCTTCTGGGGTGAGTCGAACTCGGCGGCGTTGTTGGCGATTCGCGAGGCGAAGGTCTCGCCACCGTTGAACAGCGACCAGGTCCAGTCGGTGCCGCGCGCCAGGGTCGAGACGATGAAGGTGACCGCGATGGTCTCGCCGAGCGCACGACCCAGCGCGAGCATCGCGGCCGAGATGACGCCGGGCTTGCCGAAGGGCAGCACGGCGGTGCGGATCATCTCCCACTTCGTCGCGCCGAGGGCGAGCGCGCCCTCCTTGTGCGGGGTGGGGGTCTGGGCGAAGACCTCGCGGGAGATGGCGGTGACGATCGGCAGGATCATGATGGCGAGCACGATGCCGATGAAGAAGATCGTGCCGCCGGTGATCCCGGTCGGCCGGAACAGCGGGATCCAGCCGAGCGTGTCGGTGAGCCACTGCTCGAGCGGAGCGATGACGGGGCGGAAGACAATGAGCCCCCACAGGCCGTAGACGATCGACGGGACGGCAGCGAGCAGATCGACGAGGTTGGCGGCCGGTCGGGCCAGCCATCGAGGGGCGTACTCGGTGATGAAGAGCGCGACGCACACGCCGATCGGCAGCGCGAGGAGCATCGCGATGATCGATGCGCTGACGGTGGTCCAGAGCAGCTCGAGGATGCCGAAGCGAGGTGCATCGCCCCCCACGCTCCACTCGCGCGAGGTGAGGAAGCTCGCCTGGTTCTTGGTGAGCGCCGGGATCGCCTGGGAGACGAGGAAGACGCCGACGAGGGTGACGATCGCGACGACCACGATCCCCGCCCCCTTCGCGGCGCCGCCGAAGAGGAGGTCGCCGAGGCGACCCGGGGCGGCGCGGCCCCCCGTGCGGGGGGCCGCGCCGTCCGGCTGGGGCGCCGGCTCGTCGACGAGCGTCGCGCCGGTGCTGGTGGTCATGGTCAGCCGATCGCGTCGATCGCCGCTGCGACCTTGGTCGCCACCGACGCGGGGAGCGGGGCGTAGCCGGCCTGCTCGAGGGACTTCTGCACGTCGCTGCTCACGAAGTGCTTGAGGAAGGCCTTGACCGCCTTGCCCTTGGCCGCGTCCTGGTACTTGCTGCAGACGATCTCGTAGGTGACCAGGTTGATCGGGTAGGCGCCCGGCTCCTTGGTCGCGTAGTCGAGGGTGAGCGAGAGGTCGTTCCCCGAGCCCTTCTGCTTGGCCGTCTCGATCATCCTGCCGACCGAGGCGCCGGTGAGCTCGACCGCGCCGGAGCCGGTGTTGATGGCCGCCATCCCCAGGCCGTTCTGGGTGGCGTAGGACCACTCGACATAGGTGACGCCGCCGTCCTGACCCTTGACCGCGCTGGCCACACCCGCCGACTTCTCCTTGCCCTCGCCGACCGTGCCGCCCCACTTCTTCGCCGGCTCGATCGTCGCGGCGGAGCCCGCGGCGGCCTTGAGGTACTTGGTGAAGTTCTCGGTCGTGCCGGACTCGTCGGAGCGGAAGTAGACCTTGATCGGCGTCGCGGGCAGCGTTGCGCCCGGGTTGAGGGCCGCGATCGCGGGGTCGTTCCACACGGTGATCGACCCGGCGAAGATCTTGGCGGCCACCTCGGCGTTCAAGATCAGCTTGCTGACACCCTTGACGTTGTAGGCGATCGCGATCGGCCCGGTGACCATCGGCAGGTTCCACGCCGGGGCACCGCACTGGGTCTGCGCCGCCTTGGCCTCCTCGTCCTTGAGCGCGGAGTCCGAGCCGGCGAAGTCTACCTGGCCGGCGTTGAAGTTCTTGATGCCGGCCCCAGAGCCCGACGGGTTGTAGTTGACCGTCGCGCTCGCGCACTTGGTCTGGAAGGACTTGATCGCAGCCTCGATCGCGTTCTTCTGCGCCGAGGATCCCTCGGCCTTGATCGTTCCGCTCGGGCAGTCGGCAGCCCCCGCTGCAGAGCTGCCGCCGGAGCCGGCAGGGCCGGCGTTGTTGTCGCTGCCGCAGGCGGTCAGGGCCAGCGCGCCGGTGAGGGCGATGGCGGAGATGACGCTTGCGCGGGTGGTGGTCACGAAGGTTCCCTCTCGTGGCGGTGGCCGGGAGGGGACCGCATCGTCACCCCTCCCCGTTGACGCTCTCGACACTAGGAACCGCAGGTGACTCCAGGGGCGACCCAGGTGAACCGACCGTGAATGCTCGACGCACTCTCGGTGCGCCTCCGCTCACTCGACGAGGGGGGAGATCCGCTCGACGGCCATCACCTTCGCATGCGGGCCGACGCCGGCCACGTGGGCGACGAGCACCTCGCCCTTGTCCATGCCCAGGTCGGTCGCCTCGCTCATCGCCGCGCTGGTGCCGGCGCACTGCTGTTGGACCGGGGCGAGTCGCTTGGCGACCGCTCCGAGGATGGTCGGCAGCACGGGGCCGTGGCTGCACACGGCGACCGGCTCGCCGAGCTCGAGCAGCCGGCGGATCTCACGCACCACCCGCTTGCCGCCCTTGGCCGCGAAGCCCTCCTCGGAGAGCGCCTTGACGAGCTGCGGCTCGAGGCAGGCGTCCGCGGCATACGGAAGGATGGTCGTGAGGCAGCGCTCGGAGGGCGAGCTGACGATCGCCGAGATCCCGTATGCCGCAAGGACATCGGCGATGTCGTCGGCCTGCTCGAGGCCGACCGGCACGAGCGGGCGGTCAGCGTCGGGGTGGCCCTTCCATGCCGAGCGAGGCAGCGCCTTGGCGTGCCTGACGACCGCGAGTGGCCAGGTCTCGAGGTTGCCGGCGAGGTCGGCACGCAGCAGGGCGCGCAGCTGCTCGCGGTCGTGCGAGTAGTCGAGCCGGTCATGCGCCGTCACGACGTCGAGCCAGGCCACCTCGTCGATCTCGTTCTCGAGCAGGCCATCACCGCCGACGACCTCGGCCGCCCAATAGCGCACGTGCTTGGTCGCCGGCCGGCCCTTGCCGTCGAGCACCCGGTATGCCGTGGGCGGCAGCGGCACGCCGAGTCGCACCTGCAGCCCGGTCTCCTCGGCCGTCTCCCGCGCTGCGGCGACCGGCCAGTGCTCGCCTGCCTCGAGTTTGCCCTTCGACCACGACCAGTCGTCGTACTTCGGCCGGTGCACCAGGGCCACCTCGACGGCACCGTCGTCCCTGCGCCGCCAGGGCACCGTTCCAGCGGCGTTGATCGTCGGCATGCCGCGAGGCTAACGGCGCCGCGCCTTGCGGCGCTGCTTCGTCCGGTACTCCCAGGTCGCCTGCTGGACGTCGACGAGCGGCTGGCCCTCGGCGTCGAGGTGCACCCGGGTCCACACCCCGTCGGCGCCCAGTTCGAAGCGCGAGACCGCATCGGACAGCCCGACGTCGAGGATCCGGGTGAGCTCGGCGACGTGCGGCGGGTCGACGACCCGCAGCAGCGCCTCGACCCGGCGGTCGAGGTTGCGGTGCATCATGTCGGCGCTGCCGATGAAGACCTGCGGGCTGCCGCCACCGGCGAACCAGTAGATCCGGGAGTGCTCGAGGAATCGGCCCAGGGTGGAGCGGACCGTGATGTTCTCCGACAGGCCGGGCACGCCGGGGCGGATCGCACAGATCCCTCGCACCCACACCTCGACCGGCACGCCGGCCTGGCTGGCCCGGTAGAGCGCGTCGATGAGCTGCTCGTCGACGACCGAGTTCATCTTCAGTCGGATCCGGCCGTCGCCCTGCTCGGCATGCCGGGCGATCTCGACGTCGACCTGCTCGACGAGGCCGCTGCGCACCGTGCGCGGCGCCACGAGCAGCCGCTTGAAGCGGCTGCGCGGCGCGATGCCCGAGAGCTGGTTGAACAGCCGGGACAGGTCCTCGCCGACCTGCGGGTCGGCGGTGAGCACGCCGAGGTCCTCGTAGAGGCGCGCGGTCTTGGGGTTGTAGTTGCCGGTGCCGATGTGGCAATAGCGGACCAGACCCTCGGCCTCCTGGCGGACGACGAGACACAGCTTGGCGTGCGTCTTGAGCCCGACGATCCCGTAGACGACGTGCACGCCGGCATGCTCGAGCTTGCGCGCCCAGCTGATGTTGTTGACCTCATCGAAGCGCGCCTTGATCTCGACGACCGCGAGCACCTGCTTGCCGGCCGTGGCGGCGTCGATGAGCGCGTCGATGATCGGGGAGTCGCCGGAGGTGCGATAGAGCGTCTGCTTGATCGCCAGCACCCGAGGATCGTTGGCCGCCTGCTCGATGAAGGCCTGCACCGAGGTGGAGAAGGCGTCGTAGGGGTGGTGCAGCAGGACGTCCTTGTTGCGGACCGCCGCGAAGACGTCACCCTGCTGGGAGCGCTCCGTCGGCGCCAGGTCGGGGTGGGTCATCGGCACGAACGGCGCGTCCTTGAGGTCGGAGCGGTCGACGTCGGCGATGAGGAACAGGCCGCGCAGGTCCAGCGGCGTCGGCAGCTTGTAGGTCTCGGCCGCGGTCACCCCGAGCTCTCGGGTGAGCAGGTCGAGCACTCGGTCGTCGATCTGCTCGTCGACCTCGAGCCGCACCGGCGGGCCGAAGCGGCGCCGGGTGAGCTCCTTCTCCAGCGCGGTGAGCAGATTCTCGGCGTCGTCCTCCTCGACCTCGAGGTCCTCGTTGCGGGTGACCCGGAAGGTGTAGTGCTCGCGCACCTCCATCCCGGTGAAGAGCTGGTCCAGGTGCGCGGCGATGAGGTCCTCGAGCGGCACGAAGCGGGCGGCATACCCACGCTCGGGGTCGCTCTCGGCGACCCGCAGGAAGCGTGGCAGCGACGGCGGCACCTTGACCCGGGCGAAGTGCTCCGTGCCGGTCTTGGGGTTGACCAGCACGACCGCCAGGTTGAGCGAGAGACCCGAGATGTAGGGGAACGGGTGCGCCGGGTCGACGGCCAGCGGGGTGAGCACCGGGAAGATCTGCTCCCGGAACAGCCCGTGCAGCGGAGTGCGCTCGTCGTCGGAGAGCTCGTCCCAGTGGACGATCGTGATGCCCTCGTCGGCCAGGGCCGGGCGGACCTGGTCCCAGAAGACCCACGAGTGCATCCGCATGAGCTCCTGCGCGGCGTGCCCGATCCGCTCGAGCAGCTCGCGCGGCGCGAGTCCGGCGGCCGACCGGACCGCGAGGCCGGTTGCGATGCGGCGCTTGAGGCCGGCCACCCGGACCATGAAGAACTCGTCGAGGTTGCTCGAGAAGATCGCGAGGAACTTCGCCCGCTCGAGCAGCGGCATCGACTCGTCCATCGCCAGCTGCAGCACCCGCTCGTTGAACTGCAGCCAGGAGATCTCCCGCTCGAGGAAGCGATCGGGCGGCAGCTCACGGAGCGTCTCGGCGGCGTCCTCGTCCGCCTCGTCGGCGTCCGGCGCGGTCGCACCCGGCGTGCCATTGCGGACGAACCGGCCACCCGGCCCGCGCATCGGCACCCGCCGCTCGGCGGGCGCGCTGGTCAGGCCTCGGGGCTGCTCGGGCGCTGCGCTCGAGGTCGTCTCGGCGGCGGTGCCGTCCGCGGGGTCCGTGCGCAGGTCAGGGGTGGTATCGGCCGCGGTGCTCATGCGCCCCATCGTGGCATCTCCGCACCCCCCACGGGACGTGACCTTGGTCCGAACGGCGGGCGAACGCTGGGTGTCCTGCAGGAGGAGTCGGGCCGGTCAGCCGCTCGCGGCATACATCGTCTCGGTGCGCGTGACCGCGAAGCCGAGCCGGCGGTAGACCGCGATCGCCGGCGCGTTGTCGCCGTCGACATAGAGATGGATGCTGCGCGCGCCGCGACTCACCAGGTGATGCAGCCCGAGCAGCGTCACCGGCGCCCCCAGCCCCCGCCCCTGGTATGCCGGGTGCACCCCCACGACGTACACCTCGTGCTTGATTGCTCGGGAGGCCGAACCGGCGCGCTCCGGTCGCGGACTTCCCTCCTCGCTCGCTCGTTCCTCGCTCGACTCCTGTTTGATTGCTCGGGAGGCGCGGGCTCGCTGTGGTCGAGCGCTTCCCTCGTCTCTCGCTCGTTCCTCGCTCGACTCCTCCGTCCAGCGCTCGACGCTCGCCCTGCCTCCCTCGCTTGACTCCTCAGTCCAGCGCTCGACGCTCGCCCTGCCTCCCTCGGATTTCGTCCAGTGGTATGCCGCGATGGCTGGGTCGCCGGGGGATGGGTCGTCGGGGACGACGAGGAGCAGGCCGGCGGGGTCGAACCAGGGTTGGGACATCCGCTCGCGCAGGTCCGCGACGGTGAGCCGGCCCTGCTCGGGGTGGCTCGCGAAGGCCGCCGCGTTCGTGGCCACCCAGTCGGCCTCGTCACGCCCCGGCTCGAAGGCGCGCACGTGCACACCAGCGGGCAGCCGCACCGGCGGCAGCTCGACGCCCTCGAGCTCAAGGGTCATGACGTGCAGCCGACGAACCGGGGTCAGCCCGCGCGCCGCCGCGAAGGCCTGCGCGGCGGGGGAGTCGCCGTGCGACCAGATCCGCGCCTGCGGCGCCAGGGCGAGCAGCTCGGCGAGCAGCGCCGAGCCGACCCCGGTGCAGCGCCGATCCGGGTCGACGACGAGCTCGGCCGCGCTCGCCGGGTCGTCGGGGTCGGCGAGCTGGGCATAGCCCGCGAGCGAGGTCGCCGGCGCACCGTCAGCGGCGGGCGGCGTCGCCGCGGCATACCGGAGCAGATGGAGCGCGCCGGACTCGGGGCGCAGGTCGAGGAGGAACTGCTCGGAGAGCGGCGCCACCCCGTCGGCCGCCTCGGCGCGGCTGGCGAGCTCGCGCACCCGCGCCTGCTCGTCGGGCGAGAGCACCGCGAGCGCGACCACGTCAGCGCGCGGGGACGGGAGCGCCGGCAGTCTCCTCGGCCTCTCGCGGCCGATCGGGCACGAAGCGATAGCCGACATTGCGGACCGTGCCGATGAGCGTCTCGTGCTCGGGGCCGAGCTTGGCGCGCAGCCGCCGGACGTGCACGTCGACCGTGCGGGTGCCCCCGAAGTAGTCGTAGCCCCAGACCTCCTGCAGCAGCTGGGCGCGGGAGAAGACCCGCCCCGGGTGCTGGGCGAGGAACTTGAGCAGCTCGAACTCCTTGTAGGTGAGATCGAGGCTCGCGCCGCGCAGCTTGGCGGCGTAGGCGCCCTCGTCGATGGTGAGCTCGCCGGCGCGGATGGGGGCCGGCTCGTCGTCGTCATCGGCGCTGGCGACCCGGGTGAGCGCGAGCCGCAGTCGGGCGTCGACCTCGGCCGGGCCGGCCGTGTCGAGCAGCACGTCGTCGACGCCCCACTCGGCGCTGAGCGCGGCCAGCCCACCCTCGGTGAGCACGGCGATGAGGGGGGCCGACATGCCCGTGGCGCGCAGCAGGCGGCACAGTGACTTGGCGTGGGCGAGGTCGCGGCGGGCGTCGACGAGCACGGCGTCGCTGGACGGGGCGTGCACGAGCGCGGACACCTCCGCGGGCAGGATGCGCACGTGGTGGGCGAGCAGGCCGAGCGCGGGCAGCACCTCGGCGCTGGAGGCCATGGTGTTGGTGAGCAGCAGCAGGGTCGGCATCGCTGTCGAGGATAATCGAGCGGTCCGGCCCTGCCCCGCAGGCGCCAGGACCTGAGACGAGCGTCCGCCTGTCGGACCGACCAAGGAGCCCCGGTATGCCGCGTGTCACCGTCCGCTACTGGGCCGCGGCACGCGCGGCGGCCGGGTGCGACAGCGAGCAGGTCGAGGTCGAGAGCGGCCCGGCCGGCACCGCGGGCGCACCGGCCGGCCCGGCGGCCGGCTCGGCGGGGAGCACGGTCGGTGAGCTGCTCGCGCAGGTGAGCGAGCGGCATACCGGATTGGCGCCGGTGCTGCGGGTGGCCACCTTCCTGCTCGACGGCCGATCGGTCGGCCTCGACGCCGCGGTTCCCGACGGAGCGACCCTCGAGGTCCTGCCGCCGTTCGCGGGCGGGTGATGCGACGATGTCCCGCGTGAGCGACATCTCGAGGGTGCGTCGTCGCGGCCGCAACGTCGGCCGGCTCGGTGTCGTCGACTCGACCCGGCTGCCGCTGGCCGTGACCGGCGTCGTGCTGCTCGCCGCCGTCGTCGTCGGGCTGACCGCCTGGACCAGCGTGAGCGCGACGATGCTCGGTCTCGGCGCACTCGGTCTCGTGCTCGCCTGGGGCTGGCCGGTGCTCGTCGGCGCCCCGGGTCTGGGCGGTGTGCGGGGCGTGCTCGTCGTCGGGGCGCTCGCGATGGCTGCGGTCGTCGGGCTCGCCGACGGGCGGCGGCTGGCGGCCGTGCCGCTCGTCGCCGCGGCGGTCGTCATCGCCGGGCTGCTGCAGCAGCTCACCCGCGAGGGCACCCGGCCACGGCTCACCGAGGGGGTGGCGGCGGTCGCCAGTGGCGTCGCACTGCTCGGCTCCGGCGCGGCATACCTGCCGATCGCGGCGCTGCCACGCGGGCCGGGGTTCGTCGTGCTCGCGATGTCCGGCCTGGCCGTGGGCGCGGTCGTCGAGCTGGTCGGCAGGACGCGCCGGGTCGGCTCGCTCGCGGTGCTGCCGGTCATGGCGGCCGGGGCGGTGGTCGGCTACCTGCTCGCACCCGGACTGGGCTTCGCGGCTGCCTTCGGCGCCGGTCTGGGCATGCTCATGGCGTCCTTCTCGCACACGACCCGGCGGGTGCTCGGCGCCGTGCCCGGCGCGCACCAGGGCGTGGCCCAGCTCGCCCTCGCGATCGCCTCGGTGCTGCTGCCCGGTGTGCTCGTCTACGTCTTCGGCCTGATGGCCAAGCTCGGCTGACCTCGCCCCGCCCCGGTCAGTAGACCAGCGCCTGCACGCCCGGGGCGAGCGCCTGCTCGACGAAGCCGGCTGCCCCCGCGATCCGAGCCCCCGCGAGCAGGTCGGCGTCGGTGATCTCGCGGCGCGCTGCGCACTGGGTGCACACGGTCACCGCGCCCACCGCGAGCAGGGCGTCGCGCAGCTGCGCCGGCGGCGCGGCATACGGCAGCTCGAGCGTCTCGGCGTGCCCCGGCGTCGCCAGCCAGGTCGCCTCGCCGGTGAGCCACACCTGCACCGGTATGCCGCTCGCGAGCGCCGTCGTCGCGACGGTGAGCGCCTGGCTGAGCCGCTCGAGGTCGGGGCGGGTGGCGCCGCCACAGGTGATCTTGACGAGGAGCGAGCGCTGGTCCATGCCGGCAGCGTAGGCCGGTCGACGCGGGCCACCCCGCCGGTGCGGCCGGTTAGAGTGGCGGGCATGTTCGAGCTCGACGTCGACCTGCCCGAGCGACTGCGGCCGCTGGCCTGGCTCATCGGCCGGTGGGAGGGCGCCGGCGTGCTCGGCTATCCGACCATCGAGAGCAAGCACTTCGGCCAGGAGATCCGCTGCTGGCACGACGGCCGGCAGTTCCTGCAGTGGGAGGCGCGGGCCTGGATCCTCGACAGCGAGTCCGGCGAGCGGGTGCGGCCGGCGGCGATCGAGGTGGGCTTCTGGCGCCCGGGCGAGGACGGCAAGGAGGTCGAGCTGCTGCTCAGCCACCCGACCGGCATCCTCGAGATGTACTACGGCACGATGAGCCCGGCCAAGATCGAGCTGCGCACCGACTCGGTGATGCGCAGCCCGCACGCCAAGGAGTACAACGCCGGGGCCCGCCTCTACGGGCTGGTCGACTCCGACCTCATGTACACGATGGACATGGCCGCGATGGGCCAGCCGCTGCAGCCGCACCTGTCGGCGCAGCTCAAGCGGGTCGGCTGAGCGAGGACCATGACCGAGCTTGCGGCGGCGGCGCGGGCGCACGGCAAGCGGCTCACCGAGCCACGCCGGCGGATCGTCGCGGCGCTCGAGCGGCTCGGCCACGGTACTCCGGACGCGGTGGCGGCCGCGGTCGGTGCCGACGGCGGGGCGCCGCTGCCGGCGTCGACGATCTACCGCGGGCTCGAGGCCCTGCAGCAGCTCGGCGTCGTCGCGCACACCCACCTCGACCACCGCGCGCCGACCTACCACCTGGCCGGTCACGCCGACCACGTTCATCTCGTGTGCCTGGGCTGTGACCGGGTCGACGAGATTCCGGTCGAGGCGGCGGGGGACTTTGCCGCGGTGCTGCGCGAGCAGCGGGGCTTCGCGGCCGACCTGTCGCACATGGCGATCCAAGGATGGTGCTCGGTATGCCGCTCGCAGTGAGCCCCTTGCTCGACCGGCCGGGGGCGGTGGCCGGCGAGGGCGTCGATGCCGGCGTCGCGGCGCACTATGGCGACCCGATCCGTGAACAGCGGCTGTTGACAGAGGGATTGGCGTGCGTCGACCTGTCGCACCGGGGGGTCGTGACGATCGCCGGGCCGGACCGGCTGTCGTGGCTGCACTCGATGACGACCCAGGCGCTCACCGGCCTGGCGCCGCGCACGTCGACCGAGACGCTCGTGCTGTCCCCGCACGGTCACGTCGAGCACGCCCTGCATGTCGTCGACGACGGGGAGCGGGTGTGGGCCACGGTCGAGCCGGGCACCGCGCCCGAGCTCGTCGGGTGGCTCGAGTCGATGCGGTTCATGCTACGCGTCGAGGTCGAGGACGTCAGTGGCGCGTATGCCGTTGTCGGAGAGCCGATCTCGTCGGAGTCGGTCGAGGGCGAGCCGATCGCGTGGCGCGACCCGTGGCCGGGGGTCGTCGGCGCGGAGCCGGTCAACCCACGCACCGGCGAGGCAGGGCGGTCCGCGGCATACGGACCGGTCGACGAGCACCCCGGCGCGGCGCGACGCTGGCGTGAGCTCGTCGTGCCGCGCGCGGATCTCGCTGCGGCAGTGGGGGATCGGCCGTTGGCGGGGCTGTGGGCGGCGGAGGCGCTGCGGGTGGCGGCGTGGCGGCCGCGGCTGGGCTTCGAGACCGACCACCGGACCATCCCGCACGAGCTCGACTGGCTGCGCACGGCCGTCCACCTGCACAAGGGCTGCTATCGCGGCCAGGAGACCATCGCCCGGGTGCACAACCTCGGCCGGCCGCCGCGCCGGCTGGTCTTCCTGCACCTCGACGGGTCGGGGCACGTGCTGCCGCCGCTCGGCAGCGAGGTCTTCGTGGGTGCTGCGGGGGCTGCGGGGGCTGCGGGGGCTGCGGGGTTGGGCCGGGCGATCGGTCGGCTGACCTCGGTGGCCCGCCACCACGAGCTCGGCCCGATCGGGCTGGCCGTCGTGAAGCGCTCGGTGCCCGTCGAGGCGCGCCTGGTGATCGAGGGTGGTCCGGGCGTCGGGCCGGTCGACGTCGCCCAGGAGCCGATCGTCGCGCCCTGACGCGCCCTGACGTCCGGGTCCGGTGCGGGCTCAGCCGCGGTCGAGCACGAGGTGAGCGGGCACGACGGCGTGCGACTCCCTGCTGATCGCGAAGCGGCCGGTGGTCGAGCCCCGGTCGCCGCGGTCCGTGGCGAAGGTCCGGCGATAGACGTCCTTGGCCGCCTGGTCGTTCTCCATGTCGATGACGTGGCCGACGACGCTGCCGATCTGGGCGGGGCGGGCCAGCGGGCCGAGCGTCGCGAGCGCCTGCTCGCGCGGCACGACGAGCGAGACGCCGTCACCGGTGCAGATGATCAGGTCGACCGGAGGGATCGCCTGGGCCTGGCCCTCCGGCCACACCGCGCAGGTCGACGCCGTGCGGGTGCGCAGGTCAGCCAGCCACATCATCTTCGGCAGCCAGGCCACGTCCTCCCACTCCCGCAGGGCGCCGTCGAGCTGCCACTGCCACTGCCACCACGGGATCGCTCGGTCGGTCGTCGTCGTGAAGACCTGGGAGCCGACCTCGTCGACGACGCGCCACCCGAAGCGGTTGGCCTGCTCCCACGCGGCATACAGGCCCGCCTGATCGAGTCGCTCGCCCTCCTGACCCAGCAGGACACCGCCGAGCCGACCGGCGAGCGAGCTCAGCTCGAGCGAGGCCTCGTGGCCGTACCAGGTGCCGCGGACCAGGTTGAGCCAGACGTCCACGCCGCGCCCGTCCTCGGCGGCGGACAGCACCAAGCTGGTGCCGGTCTCGGGATGCTCGTAGGAGTCGGGCGTGGGGTAGCAGCGGTGGCCCGCGACCGCGGCCTGCACGGCATCCCAGGAGACGCCGTCAAGGCGTGCGTCGTAGGTCATGCCCCGAGCGTATGCCGCCGGTTGCGGATGCCGAGCAGGTCGCGTGCCTCGGTCGTCGTCAGCGGCGGCCGCTGCATGAGTCGGGCGGCCTCGGCGGCCCGCTCGACGAGCTCGGCGTTGTGCTGCACCGGGCGGCCCTTGGCGAAGAGGAGGTTGTCCTCCATGCCGACCCGCAGGTGGCCGCCGGCGGCGAGCGTCGTCGCCAGCACGGGCAGATGGCCGCGGCCGATGCCGGTCGCCGACCACGAGGTGACCTCGGCGGGCAGCATGGCCAGCCCAGCGAGCACGGCCTGCGGGGTGGCGGGGAGCGCTCCGGGCACGCCGAGGACGAGGTCGACGTGCACCCGGCCGCCATAGGGCAGGCCGCAGGTGTCGATGAGCCGGCGCAGCGAGGCGAGGTGGCCGAGCTCGAAGATCTCGAACTCGGGGACGACCTCGCGCTCCTGGGCCATCCGATAGAGGTCGACCATGAAGCCCCACGGGTTGAGGAAGACCTCGTCGCCGAAGTTCGTCGTGCCGCAGGTGAGCGAGCACGAGTCGGGGTCGGCGTCGAGCACGGTGAGCCGCCGCTCGAGCGGGTCGTGGACCGAGCCGCCGGTCGAGAGCTGGACGATCAGGTCGGTCGACTCGCGGAGCGCCTGGACCGCATCCCGCAGGTATGCCGCGTCGAGGGTCGGTGCGTGGCTCGCGTCACGCACATGGACGTGGATGAGGCCGGCCCCCGCGGCCTCGCAGCGCTGGGCGGTCTCGACGAGCTCCTCGACGGTCGTCGGCAGCGCGGGGCAGTCGGTCTTGGCGGTCTCGGCCCCGGTGGGGGCGACGGTGATGAGCGTGCCGGTCGTCGGGCGGGCGGCAAGAGCACCGGAAGTCATGCGGCCATTCTCCCATCTCACCGCAAGATCTGCAGCCGTGCCAGCACGGCGGCATACCGGATTGACGACGTGGGCAGGATCACGCTATCTCCAGTTTGCGTTTTGCTAACTGCAGCAAGCAGACTGTATGCCGTGACCCCGACCCTGATGCACGACCTGGGCGGCTACCTGCGCGAGCAGCGCATGGCCGCCAAGCTGTCGCTGCGTCAGCTGTCGGAGCTCGCCGGCATCTCCAACCCCTACCTCAGCCAGATCGAGCGGGGCCTGAAGAAGCCGAGCGCTGAGATCCTCCAGCAGATCGCCCGTGGTCTGGAGGTCTCGGCGGAGTCGCTCTTCGTGCGAGCCGGGATCCTCGATGCCGAGTCCCAGCAGCGCGAGGTGCCCGAGGTGCTCGATGCCCTCGCGGCCGACCAGCGGCTCACCGACCGGCAGCGGCGGGTCCTCGTGGAGCTCTATGAGTCCTTCCTCGAGGACAACGCTGCCCGTGTCGAGGCGCCCGACCACACCACGGCAGCCTTCGCACACCCCTGACCCCGTGCCCGACCACAAGGAGCTCACCATGGCACGCAAGACCCGCACCGCCGCTCTTCGCGAGGACCTCGGCCGCGCCGCGACCGACGCCCGCACCAACGTGATGGCCGTCGTCGGCGCGACCGACCTGGCCGTCGAGAAGGTCCGCGAGGCGCAGGACCGCTTCGTCGCCGCCACCAAGGACCTCGACGCCAAGAGCCTGCAGAAGGACGTCAAGAAGATCCAGAAGCAGCTCGAGAAGGTGCAGAAGGAGCTCACCAAGAAGGCCAACAAGGCGGCCAAGGACTTCCAGGCTGCGCCGGCCGACGCGATGGGCCGCGGCATCGAGATGGCTGCCAAGGCGCAGCACACCGTCGAGGAGCTCGCTGCGCGCGGCGAGAGCCTGGTCAAGCGGATCCGCAGCCAGCAGGCGACCACCGACCTCAAGCACCAGGTCGAGACGACCGTCGCTGCCGGCAAGGGCGCCGTGACCACAGCCCGCAAGGCCGCCGCGCAGACCGAGAAGGCTGCCGTCGCCACGATCAAGACCGCTGCCACCGAGGCCAAGCAGGTCGCGGCCAAGGTCGCCGACGTCGTCGAGAAGGACGCCAAGGAGGTCGCGACGACGGTCAAGTCCGGCACCGCCCGGACCCGCGCCGCCGCCACCCGCACCCGCACCACCGCGGCGACCGGCGCCAAGAAGACGACGGCCCGCACCCGCGCCGCCTCCACCGGCGTTCGCAAGACCGCGGCCAAGACCACCCGCGCCACCAAGACCGCTGCCAAGAAGGTCGGCGACTGATTCGCCAGGTCTGCCTGGGTCGGCCTGACCTGTCGGTGTGACTGCTGAGGGATGCCGCCCTCCCGAGCTCTCGGGAGGGCGGCGTCTTTTCGTGTGCGGGTGAGGACGCGAGCGGCTGACCCGGTGGGTCGGGCTGAGGAGGCTGCGGGTGAGCCAGGACGCCGCCCGGGCGTCGATTCGCAGGGTCGGCGGCACCGGGGGCATGGCTCCGGCGACTATCGGATGCTCCCCATTCACGTCGTTCCTGGTGCATCCCAGGGTTGCCCCAGGACGCCGCGAGTCCTGACGCAATCGTGGTTGCATCAGGATTGGCCGCATCGTGGTGCATCCCAGGTTGCCCCAGGACGCCGCGAGTCCTGACGCAATCGTGGTTGCGTCAGGATTGGCCGCATCGTGGAGCATCCGATAGCCCCGGCGCGACCCTTCCCCTCGCCCCCGCCCGCCGTGCCGCGCGCGGCATACTTGCCTCTCGTGCCCGACATCGTGTCCCGCGCCCTCACCGAGGCGCCGATCCTCGCCCAGGTCGTCCGCAGCGGCACGGTCGAGAGCGTCCATCGCGGGACTGTCGCCGTCACCTCGCCCGACGGGCGGCTCGAGCAGGCCTGGGGCGACCCGACCGGCCTGATCTTCCCCCGCTCGGCCAACAAGCCGATCCAGGCCGTCGGCATGGTCACCGCCGGCCTCGACCTCCCGGCCCACCAGCTCGCCCTCGCCTGCGCCAGCCATTCCGGCGAGGACTTCCACCAGCAGACCGCCCTGGAGATCCTGCACGGCGCCGGACTCACCGAGGCCGACCTGCTCAACACCCCCGACTATCCCGTCGAGGAGCGCTTCCGCGAGGCCTGGCTTCGCGCCGACCGCCCCAAGACGTCGCTGGCCCAGAACTGCTCCGGCAAGCACGCCGCGATGCTCGCGACCGCGGTCGCCGGCGGCTGGCCGACCGACACCTACCTTGACCCCGACCACCCCGTGCAGCAGGCCATCACCGGCACCGTCGAGCGCCTCGGGGGCGCCCATGTCGGCGCGCTCGCGATCGACGGCTGCGGCGCCCCCCTGCACGGCATCCCGCTGCAGTCGCTGGCCCGCGCCTTCGGCCGGATCGCCGCCGCCCCCACCGCGGCTCCCGAGAGCCCCGAGGCCCGTGTCGCCCTCGCGATGCGAGCCCATCCCGAGCACGTCGGCGGCACCGGCCGGCAGGTCACCGCGCTGATGCGCGAGGTCGGCGGCCTGGTCGCCAAGGACGGCGCCGAGAGCGTCTATGCCGTCGGCCTGGCCGACGGCCGCGGCATCGCCGTCAAGATCGCCGATGGCCACACCAGGGCCAAGTCCATCGTGCTGTCGGCCGTCCTGCGCCGGCTCGGCGTCGGCACGCCCACCCTGTATGCCGCCCTCGAGGACGCCCCCGTCCTCGGGCACGGCCGGCCGGTCGGCGCGATCGAGGCCACCCTGCCGTGAGGGCGGTCGTGCAGCGGGTGAGTGCCGCCCGCGTCGAGGTCGACGGCGAGGTCGTCGGAGCCATCGCCGCTTCCCCCGACCGGCTCGGCCTCGCCGTCCTCGTCGGGGTCACCCACGACGACGGCCCGGCCCAGGTCGACCGGCTGGCCCGCAAGATCGCCGAGCTGCGGATCCTGCCCAGCGAGCGCTCGGTCGCCGAGACCGGCGGCGAGGTTCTCGTCGTCAGCCAGTTCACCCTCTACGCCGACACCCGCAAGGGGCGCCGTCCGTCGTGGTCCGCCGCCGCCACCGGGCCGGTCGCCGAGCCGCTCGTCGAGGCGGTCGCCGAGGCCCTCAGGGCTCGCGGCCTCACCGTCGCCACCGGTCGCTTCGGCGCGCACATGCAGGTGCACCTCGTCGGCGACGGGCCGGTCACCATCGTGCTGGACACGCTGGCCTGACCCGAGCTGCGTCGACGTGCCTGCGGCATACTGGCTGGCTGTGGCCGGCAGCCGAACGGCGCGGCCCGCGCCCGACAGGAGCCTCATGACCGACTCGCAGTCGCCGCCGGACCCCGCCCCGGTGCGTCATCACCGTGCCGAGTACGACACGGGCAATCGCGATCCGCGCGAAGACATCTTCACGAGCGAGCGACCCTGGGGGACCTTCCAGCAGTTCGTGTCCAACGAGACGGTGACCGTCAAGATCATCACCGTCGAGCCCGGCCACCGGCTGAGCCTGCAGCGTCACGAGCACCGCGGCGAGATGTGGCACATCCTCGACGTCCCGATCACGGTGACCGTCGACGACCGCACCTGGTCCGCCGAGGTCGGCGAGACGGTGTTCGTCCCCCGCGGGGCGGTGCATCGGATGGCCAACACGGGCGACCGCCCCGGTCGGCTGCTCGAGGTGGGCTTCGGCTTCTTCGACGAGGCTGACATCGAGCGGCTAGAGGACGACTACTCGCGCTGAGTCTCGTTGGGGCGCACGGCATCCCACCCGAGCGTCACCTCGCCGAGCCGCCACCGCGCCGGCCCGCCCTCGACCGGCCAGCCGTCAGCGCGGAGCGTGCGCACGGTCTCGACCCAGCGCGTGACCACCCCGTATGCCGCGTGCCCGGCGGCCCGCTCCCACGCCCGGTCGAGCGCTGCGAGGGCCGTGTGCACGGCCTCGCCCGGGACGTTGCGATGGATGAGCGCCTTGGGCAGCCGGGGCGCGACGTCGCTCGGCCGCTCCAGGCCGGCCAAGCGCAGCGAGCAGGTCAGCGAGACAGGGCCGTTCGCGTCCAGGGTGATCCACGACGCACGCCGACCGAGCTCGTCGCACGTCCCGTCGACCACGATCCCCTCCGGTGCGAGCCGTGACCGCATCAGCGCCCACGCAGCCGCCACCTCGCCCTCGTCGTACTGGCGCAGCACGTTGAACGCCCGGATCACCGACACCGGCCGGTCCGGCCGTCCGTCGAGCCCGCCGGCCGTGTCGACGGGCGCCTCGAAGCCCCCGACCCGGAAGCTCAGCCCGTCGCCCGCCAGCGGCTGCGCCGCCGCCACCCGCTCCGGGTCGATCTCGACCCCGACGACCTGCACGTCCGGGCGCACCCTGGCCAGCCGGTCGCGCAGCTCGCGCGCGGTCCAGCCGGTGCGGCCGTAGCCCAGGTCGACGACCACCGGCGGCTCGGCCGGAGCGCGCAGCCGCCAGGCCTGTGGCCCGGCCAGCCATCGGTCGCAGCGACGCAGCCGGTTGGTGCCCGTCGTGCCCCGCGTCGCCCGGCCCTGTGGCCGGGCCGGCCGGGCCGGACGCACCGGCAGCTGCGGCTGGGAGGAGGCGCGCGGCATACCGTCACGGTAGTCGGGAATGTCGCGCCCCCGGCGCGGGTTGTCGCCCGATGCAGCCCCCGCCAGCCAGCCGCCACCGAGAGGACGCGCCGTGACGCCGGAGCAGATCCGCCGGATCGCGATGATCAGCGTCCACACCTCACCGCTCGAGCAGCCGGGCACGGGCGACGCCGGCGGCCTCAACGTCTACGTCAGCGAGGTCGCCCGCGAGCTGGCACGCACCGGGCGCGAGGTCGAGATCCTCACCCGCGCGACGACCGGCGCGCTGCCCCCGACCGTCGAGCTCACCCCCGGCGTCACCGTCCGGCACATCACCGCCGGCCCCTATGAGGGCCTGTCCAAGCACGACCTGCCCGGCCAGCTGTGTGCCTTCGCGGCCGGCGTGATGCGCATCGGCGCCGCTCGCCCGGAGGGCTGGTTCGACCTCGTGCACAGCCACTACTGGCTATCGGGGCAGGTCGGCTGGCTCGCCGCCGACCGCTGGCAGGTGCCGCTCGTGCACACGATGCACACGATGGCGCGGGTCAAGAATGCCGCGCTCGCCGCCGGCGACAGCCCCGAGCCGCCCGGCCGCGAGATCGGCGAGGCGCAGGTCGTCGAGGCCGCCGACATGCTCACCGCGAACACCGTCGACGAGGCCGAGCAGCTCACCCGCCTGTATGCCGCCGACCCGGCTCGGGTGCGGGTCGTACCGCCGGGGGTGGACCTGTCCGTCTTCACGCCCGGCGATCGGCTGGCAGCGCGGGCACTCGTCGGGCTGCCGACCGACGCGCGGGTGCTGCTCTTCGTCGGCCGGATCCAGCCGCTCAAGGCGCCTGACCTGCTCGTCCGGGCTGCTCGCGCGCTGCTCGACCGGCATCCCGAGTGGCGGCACGGCCCGGGCCAGCTCGTCGTCGCCATCGTCGGCGGGCCGAGCGGCTCCGGCCTCGAGCACCCCGAGAGCCTCGCCGAGCTCACCGCCGAGCTGGGGCTGCAGACCCAGGTGCGCTTCGTCAAGCCGGTCGCCCGTGAGCTGCTCGCCCAGTGGTACCGCGCTGCGGACCTTGTCGCCGTCCCCTCCTACAACGAGTCCTTCGGCCTGGTCGCCGTCGAGGCGCTCGCCTGCGGCACGCCGGTCGTCGCCGCCCGGGTGGGTGGGCTGCCGACCGCGGTGGGCGCCGCCGGGGTGCTCGTGGCGAGCCACGAGTTGGCCGACTGGGCCGATGCCCTCGAGGGCGTGCTGCTCGACGACGATCGGCGAGCTCGCTTGTCGCGCAAGGCAGTTGCGCATGCGGCCGACTTCGGTTGGGAGGCAACGGCCCAGCGGCTGCTGCAGGTCTATGCCGACGCGGGCCGCACCCGCACCCCCTCGCCGATCGCCGACGCCGGAGCGCTCGTCGGCGTCCCTGCCCTCGTCATTCCCTGACGTCGGTGCCCAGCGATGCGGCTCGCCCGGTTTCGGGTGAGACTGTGCCGGTGAGCGACGCATCGGATTCGGCCCCGCCCCCGCAGAGCCCGGCCCAGCGCGCGGTGGCCGCGCTCGCGGCATACACGACGGATGCGGAGCTGCCGTGCGAGCCCGGACCGCGCGACGGCGAGTGGGTGGTCACCCTGCCCGGCGAGCGCAAGCTGCGCACCGTCGTGTCGCTGCTCGTGCGCGACGACCTCACCTCGGTGAGCGCCTTTGTCATCCGCAACCCCGACGAGAACCACGCCGAGGTCTATCGCTTCCTGTTGCGCCGCAACCTGCGGATGCCCCTGCTCGGGTATGCCGTCGACGCCGACGGTGACGTGTGGCTTCGCGGTCAGACGCCGACGGCGGGGCTCGACACGGCATACCTCGACCGGCTGTTCGGGGTGGCCCTGGAGGGCGCGGACCAGCCCTTCAACGACCTGCTCGTCCTCGGCTTCCTCACCTCGATGAGGAAGGAGTGGGCCTGGCGGGTCTCCCGCGGCGAGTCGCTGGCCAACCTCGAGGCCTTCCGCCCACTGCTCGAGGGCAGCACCCTGGACGACTGACCGGGGTCTATCGGGTCACCCGATAAACCCCGGCTCGCACCCCGGCAATAGGCTGACGACATGGCATACACGCTCATCCTGCTCCGGCACGGTCACTCCGAGTGGAACGCGAAGAACCTCTTCACCGGCTGGGTCGACGTCGACCTCAACGACCAGGGCCGCGCCGAGGCCGTCGCCGGCGGCACGCTGCTCGCCGAGAAGGGCTTCCTGCCCGACATCGTGCACACGTCCGTGCTGCGCCGGGCGATCACCACCGCCAACCTCGCGCTCGACGCGTGCGACCGGCACTGGATCCCGGTCAAGCGCAGCTGGCGGCTCAACGAGCGCCACTACGGCGCGCTGCAGGGCCTGGACAAGGCCGCGACCCGCGACAAGTACGGCGACGAGCAGTTCATGCTGTGGCGCCGCTCCTTCGACACCCCGCCGCCGCCGATCGAGCCGACCAACGAGTACGCGCAGACCGACGACCCGCGCTACGCCGGCATCGAGGTGCCGCGCACGGAGTGCCTCAAGGACGTCATCCCGAGGCTCATGCCCTACTGGGAGGGCGAGATCTGTCCCGACCTGGCCGCCGGCAAGACGGTGCTCGTCGTCGCCCACGGCAACAGCCTGCGGGCCCTGGTCAAGCACCTCGACGGCATCGCCGACGACGCCATCGCCGAGCTCAACATCCCCACCGGCCAGCCGCTGGTCTACCGGATCGGCGAGGACTTCATGCCGACCGGCCCGGGGGAGTACCTCGACCCGGAGGCCGCTGCCGCTGCCGCCCAGGCCGTCGCCAACCAGGGCAAGAAGTAGTCAGTCCCGGCGCAGCATCGCCAGCGACGGGTCGTCCTCGTTGGCGTCGTGGTCGACCGACGCCTCCGTGTGGTATTCCCCGGTGACCAGGTAGACGACCCGGCGCGCCAGCGACACCGCGTGGTCGGCGAAGCGCTCGTAGTAGCGACCGAGCAGGGTGAGGTCGACGACCGTCTCGGTCGGCAGATCGTGCGTCGACAGCACGGTGAACAGCCGCCGGTGCAGCTCGTCCATCGCGTCGTCGTCCTGCTCGAGGGTGACCGCCATGTCGATGTCGCGGGCGGCGATCACCGAGCCGGCCTTGGCGACGATCCGCTCGGCGACCTGCCCCATCTCGAGCACGTGCGCGCGCAGCGGGGCGGGCACGGCCGACGAGGGATAGCGCAGCCGGGCGACCTTCGCGACGTGTCGCGCCAGGTCGCCCATCCGCTCGAGGTCGGCGCTCATCCGCAGCGCGGTGACGACGATCCGCAGGTCGGTCGCAACCGGCTGCTGACGGGCCAGCACGTCGACGGCGAGCGCGTCGAGGCGCTCGCGGGACAGGTCGAGCTGCCGGTCCCCGGCGATGACGTCCTCGGCGAGGTGCAGGTCGGCGTCGAGCAGCGCGGTCGTGGCTCGCGCCATGGCCGAGCGAGCCAGCCGTGTCATGTCGACGAGCTGGTCGCTGATGCTCTCCAGCTCTGCGTGGAAGACCTGCCGCATGCCTCACCTCTCGACGTCGTGGCCGTGCGCTCCGGTGGTGCGCCAGCCCGGCGCCCGGAGCCTCGCAGTGGCCGGTGAACATCGCCCGGTCTCGGGGTGAACATCGCGTGAGCGGGCGGGAGACGGTGCTCGGCCACCGTGGCGACCCCTAGCCTAGAGCCGTGAACCTCTGGATGGCCGCGCTGGTGGGCTCGCTCGTGGGCGGCCTGCTCGGCCTGCTCATCGGGTATGCCGCGTGGCACCGCAGGCGCGCACCGTCGGCGGTCGACGTGGGCGCCGAGCCGGACGCGGACGCGCTGCCCACCGAGGTCACCGATCTGCTCAGCGCGCTGGCCCTCTCCGGCATCGTCCTGGACACCAGGCAGTCGGTCGTCGCCTGCTCGCCGACCGCCGTCACCCACGGCCTGGTCCGCGGCACCCGCGTCGCCCATGGCCCGCTGCTCGCCCTGGCCCGTCGGGCCGTCGTCGAGGGCGGGGTCGTCGAGGAGCAGCTCGCGCTGCCCCGTGGCCCCCGGGCCGACGCCCGTCGGGTCGTCAACGCCCGGGCCACCCGGCTCGGGGCCGAGCACACCCTGTTGCTCGTCGAGGACCGCAGCCATGCCTACCTCGTCGAGGAGGTCCGCCGGGACTTCGTCGCCAACGTCAGCCACGAGCTCAAGACGCCGGTCGGCGGGCTGATGCTGCTCGCCGAGGCGATCCGCGGCGCGCGCGACGACCCCGAGGCGGTGGCCCGGTTCGCCAAGCGGATGCGCAAGGAGACCAAGCGGCTCGACCAGCTCGTCACCGACATCGTGCAACTGTCCCGGCTGCAGTCCGAGGACCGGCTCTCCGAGCCGGACGCCGTGGATCTCGCCGAGGTCGTCGAGCAGGCGGTCGACGACGTGTCGGTCGTCGCGGAGGAGCGCGACATCGACCTCGTCGTCAAGTGCGACCGTGACTGCTGGGTGTGGGGCGACAAGGGGCTGCTCGTCACCGCCGTGCGCAACCTCGTCGTCAACGCGGTCTCCTACTCCCCGAGCGGCACCCGGGTCGCGGTCCGCGCGCTCGTGGCCAACGACGGGGCCCGCGAGATCATCGTCACCGACCAGGGCCAGGGCATCCCGGAGGCCGAGCTGGGCCGGATCTTCGAGCGCTTCTACCGGCTCGACGCGGCCCGTTCGCGGGCCACCGGCGGCACCGGCTTGGGCCTGTCGATCGTCAAGCACGTCTGCGCCAACCACGGCGGTGACGTCACGGTGTGGAGCGAGGTCGGCCGCGGCTCGACCTTCACGATCCGCCTGCCTGCACCCGCCTACGGTCCGGACGACCAGTCCACCACGGGGGTGCAGCCCGCCCTCAGCGACGCCGACCTGCTCGCCGCCGGCATCGACCCGGCCACGGTCCGCACGCCGCGCTCGGTGCCGCCGAGCGGCATACCGCAGCTGTCCACAAGCCCTGAACCCAACCCGAGCAGGGAGGCCCGACCCGCATGAGCCGGATCCTCATCGTCGAGGACGAGGAGTCGTTCTCCGACCCGTTGTCCTATCTCCTCGGCAAGGAGGGCTACGAGGTCGCCGTCGCGGCCACCGGGCCCGAGGGCTTGGCCGAGTTCGATGCCGGGGGCGCCGACCTCGTGCTGCTCGACCTCATGCTGCCCGGGCTCTCCGGCATCGAGGTATGCCGCGCGCTCCGGTCCCGCTCGAGCGTCCCGATCATCATGCTCACCGCCAAGGACGCCGAGATCGACAAGGTCCTCGGCCTGGAGATGGGCGCCGACGACTACGTCACCAAGCCCTACTCGGCGCGCGAGCTGCTGGCTCGGGTGAAGGCCGTGCTGCGCCGCAATGCCGAGCCGGAGGAGCTGACGCCGGCGACGGTCGAGGCCGGCCCGGTGCGCCTCGACGTCGAGCGGCACGTCGTCACGGTCGGCGGCACGCCGACCCCGATGCCGCTGAAGGAGTTCGAGCTGCTCGAGCTGCTGCTGCGCAATGCCGGGCGGGTGCTCACCCGTGGCCAGCTCATCGATCGGGTCTGGGGCAGCGACTACGTCGGTGACACCAAGACCCTCGACGTCCACGTCAAGCGGCTGCGGGCCAAGATCGAGCCCGACCCGGCCAACCCGCGGTACATCCTCACGGTCCGCGGCCTGGGCTACAAGTTCGAGGCCTGACCGGCCGGCGTCGTCCCGCCCTCGTCGGCTGTCGACGGGCCAGCGGGTTATCGACGGCTCAGCGGGATATCGACGATTCAGCGGGTTGCAGCGTGCTGCTGGAGCAACAACCGGCTGGGCCAGCCGGATATCGACGGTTCAGCAGGTTGCAGCGTGCTGCTGGAGCAACAACCGGCTGAGCCAGCCGGATATCGGCGGTTCAGCAGGTTATCGACGGGCGTCGGGTGGGCACGGGGGACGCGAGCGGCGCGCGGAGACCCGGCCGAGCTACGACCAGGCTCAGAGGCGCGTACCGCAGCAACCGCACGATCGCCCGGTGGTCTCAGCGCCCGAAGAAGCGCCCGAAGAGCTGTCTGCAGACCGACCCTCAGGCCTTGGGGCCGAGCCCTTCGTAGGGCCCCTCGGGCTTGAGCACCGGCACCGACACCGCGGTCTTGCCCTGGGGGGTGACGAGGTAGATGTCGGTCAGGTAGCCGGGCGCCTTCGCGACCTTGTCGAGCGTGGCTCCGGTGATCTTCGTCGAGCCCTTGGCCGGCACCGAGATCGGCGCGGTCGTCGCTCCCTCAGCGGACTGGAAGCTCACCGAGACCGGCTGGTCGCCTGCGTTGACGATTGCACCGTTGATCGCCCCGGGCTTGCCGGCAGCCTCGGACACGACGACGAGGTTGACGCCGCGCACGGCGCCGCTGGTGGCGCTCACACCGTCGCCGGGGGCGTAGGGCTTGGCGGTCTGCAGCGGGGAGAAGAAGGAGCAGGCCGAGAGGGCGACGGTCGAGGCGCCGACGGCGGTGGCGGCAAGGACGCGGTGGAGTCGCTTCACGGGTGGCAGCCTACCGGCCCGACCCGCGGATCGGCGGGTGACCCCCGACACGGCTCGCCGATGCATGTCGCGGCCGCTCTTGTCAAGCCCTCGGCGGGCTCGATCTGGACCGGCTGCAGGGCGGTGACCTGCGCAAACGTCGACTTCGCCGGGCGCGGCACCCCCGACTCCCGTGATATCCTGGGGGTCGCGAAAGGGGATAACACCACATGGTCTTCAAGGTCGGCGACACCGTCGTGTACCCGCATCACGGGGCGGCACTGATCGAAGAAATCCAGAATCGCACGATCAAGGGCGTCGAGAGGGTCTACCTCCGCCTGCGAGTCGCCCAGGGCGACCTCACGATCCACGTGCCGGCCGACAGCTGCGACGACATCGGCGTTCGCGATGTCGTCGGGCAGGAGGGCCTCGACCGGGTCTTCCAGGTGCTGCGCGCGGCATACACCGAGGAGCCGACCAACTGGTCGCGTCGCTACAAGGCCAACCTCGAGAAGCTCGCCTCCGGCGACGTCATCAAGGTCGCCGAGGTCGTTCGCGACCTGTGGCGCCGCGACAAGGACCGCGGCCTGTCCGCCGGTGAGAAGCGGATGCTCGCCAAGGCTCGCCAGATCCTCGTCTCCGAGCTCGCGCTCGCCGAGAAGACCAACGAGGAGAAGGCCGAGTCGATCCTCGACGAGGTCCTCGCCTCCTGAGCGCTCGCGCTCACCGCACTGCCGTGACGACCCCGACGGCCACCCAGCGTGGCCGCGTCGGGGTCGTCGTCGTTGCGGCCGGGGCCGGCACGCGCCTCGGCGCCGACGTGCCCAAGGCCTTCGTCACCGTCGCCGGCCGGCCACTGCTCTGGTATGCCGCGCACGCCGCCGTGCAGGCCGCCCAGGTGGGGTGCGTGGTCGCCGTCGTCCCCGCCAGCCACGTCGAGGACGCCCAGGACCTGCTCGAGCCGCTGATCCGGAGCAGCGGCGTCGCCGTGCAGGTCGTGCCTGGCGGCGCCGAGCGAGGTGACTCGGTGCTCGCCGGGGTGCGCTGGCTGCCGGCCGAGTGCGAGGTCGTCCTCGTTCATGACGCCGCCCGCGCCTTCGCCCCGCCGGACCTCTTCGACCGGGTGGCCGGCGCGGTCAGCGAGGCCACCCCGGCCGTCGTGCCCGGCCTGCCGGTCGTCGACACGGTGAAGTCGGTCGACGCCGAGGGGCTCGTCGTGCAGACCCTCGAGCGGGCCACTCTGCGCGCGGTGCAGACCCCCCAGGGCTTCCGGCGTGAGGTCCTCCTTGCCGCGCACGCGGCATACGGCAGCCTGGCCACCGACGACGCAGGGCTGGTCGAGCGGCTCGGCCGGCCGGTGCTCGTCGTCGCGGGCGACCCCCTCGCGGTCAAGGTCACGACGCCGGCCGACCTCGCCACCGCCGAGCGGATCGCCGCCGGCGAGGCCACTGGCGTCTCTGGCGCATGATCAGCTGGGGCGCCGGCGCGGCCGGGCTGGTGGGTGCGACGCGGCTCCTGACCGACCACGCCTAGGCTGGGGCCCGCACGCCGACGAATGGCAGGAGGAGCCGATGTCCCCGAGTGAGCAGTCCAGCCCGCGTCCAGTGGCGGTCGTCACGGGGGGCGGCTCCGGCATCGGTGCCGCCACCGCTCACGCGCTGGCCCGCGACGGCTTCGACGTCGTCGTCTGCGGCCGTCGGCGCGAGCCGCTGGAGCAGACGGCGGCGGCGATCCGCGCGGCATACCCGATGGCAGGGGTGCGGGCCGTGGTCATGGACGTCTCCGACGCCGACTCCGTCACCGCGGCGGTCGCCGAGATCGGCGACTGCGACGTCCTGGTCAACAACGCCGGCGGAGCGCTGGGGATGGCCCGGATCGAGGAGGGCAACCCCGCGGAGTGGCGCTCGATGTTCGAGTCGAACGTGCTCGGGGTCCTGCACGTGACGCAGGCGCTGCTGCCGGCGATCCGACGCTCCAGGACCGGCGGCACCGTCGTCGTCGTCTCCTCGCTCACCGGCCTGACCGTCTACGAGGGCGGGGCCGGGTATGCCGCCGCCAAGCACGGCGCGACCGCGGTCGTCGAGACGCTGCGCCTCGAGCTCAACGGCGAGCCGATCCGGGTCGTCGAGATCGACCCGGGCATGGTGTGGACCGACGGCTTCTCGCTCACCCGCTTCTACGGCGACCAGGAGCGGGCGGATGCCGTCTACGCCGGAGTCGACCGGCCGCTCGTGGCCGAGGACGTCGCGGAGTGCATCGCGTTCTGTGTGCGGGTGCCGCAGCACGTCAACATCGACCGGCTCGTCGTCAAGCCGGTCGCCCAGGCGGCGCCGAGCAAGCTGCACCGCGGGCCGATCGACTGGGACCGGAGCGGCTCGTGAGCGCTCCGACGCCGCTGCCGCGCATCGGGATCGGCGTCGACGTGCACGGCTTCGCGCCGGCGGGATCGGATCGCGAGCTGTGGGTGGCCGGCCTGCTCTGGCCGGGAGAGCCAGGCCTCGAGGGTCACTCCGACGGCGACGTTGCTTGCCACGCGGCGTGTGACGCCCTCTTCTCGGCAGCCGGGATCGGCGATCTCGGAGCGCACTTCGGCACCAACCGGCCCGAGCTCGCCGGCGCGCCCGGGCGGGTGCTGCTCGCCGAGGCCGCCCGGCTGGTGCGTGAGGCGGGCTTCGACATCGGCAACGTCGCGGTCCAGGTCGTCGGCAACCGGCCGCGGATCGGCACCCAGCGGCCGCTCGCCGAGGCGGCGCTCACCGCCGCGGTCGGCGCGCCGGTGAGCGTGAGCGGCACGACGACCGACGGTCTCGGGCTCACCGGGCGGGGCGAGGGGCTTGCGGCGATCGCCACGGCGCTGGTCGTCCGGATCGACGACGCTCCCGCGACCGCCTTGGACCGTCAGGTGCACGAGACCCTGCGGCAGCGCGCCGAGCTCGGCGAGCAGGTCGCGGGGATCGGCACGTCGGAGGGCTGACGCGGCGGGCGGCGCTCGCTCAGCGAGTCGTCGACACGGCAGCGGCGAAGCCGCGCGCCAGTCTCGACCAGGTATGCCGCAGGGCCGGCTCGGCCGCGCGGACCGCACCGACGACCGCGTCGACGTCGACCCCTCGGTCGCGGGCGGCGGCCCGGTCCTTGTCGGCCCACGGGCCGATGAGGTCGGCGCCGGCCTCTGGATGCCACTGCACGCCCCACACGGTGGGTGCGAAGCGGGCCGCGAGCAGCTCACCCGTGCCGGCGCGGGCGAGTGCCGTGGAGCCCGCCGGCTCGGCGACGACGATGTCGTTGTTCCATTGAACCGCAACGGTATTCGGACCGTCGCGGCCGGCCACCGGCCCCAGCACCGGGTCGGTGTGCGCGGCAGTCGTCCAGGGCACGTGCTGAAGGCCCATCGTCTGACCCCGCGGATTCGGCTCGACCCGTCCGCCGAGGGCGACCGCGGCGAGCTGATGTCCCAGGCACACCCCGAGGGTCGGCAGCTCGCGCTCGGCTGCCTCGCGGATCAGCTTCTTCACCGGTCCGAGCCAGCCGACCGTGGCGTCGTCGTTGGCGCCCATCGAGCCGCCGAGCACGACGAGCGCGCAGTATGCCGCGAGCCCGCTCGGCAGGTAGTGGGGCGAATCTGACTGGGGTGCAGCGGCATACGGACGACGGATGTCGAGGGTGAGGCCCTCGTCGGTGAGCCACTCGCCGAGCCAGCCGGGCGGGCAGGTGGCCTGATGCTCGATGACAAGCACTGGTCGTCGATCGGGGTGGTCGCTAGGCACTGGCGTCCCCCTCACCCGGTCGGGCGCCGGCTCAGTGGCACGTGCTTGGCCGGCACCCGGCGTCCACCGGCACGCATCGAGGCCACCCCGGCGAGCCGCTGGATCGCCGCGACGTGCCCGCAGAAGGCGTGCCGGCCCTCGTCGGTCAGCGCGGCGAGGGTGAAGGCGCGCGAGCCGTCACGCTGCCGACGGGTCGTGAGATAGCCCGCGTCCTCGAGCACCCGCAGGTGCTTGGACAGCGCGGAGTCGCTCACCCCGAGGCTGTCGCGCAGCGCGCCGAACTCGGCCTCGACGACCGCCGCGAGCAGACCGGTCAGCTGCAACCGGGTCCGCTCGTGGATGAGCTCGTCGAAGAGGGGCGCGGGCATGCCGCCCAGGATAGGCCGCTTGCCGCTCGGGCAAGTGGCGAATGCGGCGCCTGCCTGCGCAAACGCGGCCACGCGGCATACCCCCCCTTGTGTTTCGGTAGGCCGCCCGCTTGCCTTGGGGGGACCACGTCCGGACGCGAGGAGGAGTCGGCATGCCACATACGGTGATGGGGGTCATCGCGCGCGCCAAGGGTGCGCCGGTCGAGCTGGTCGAGGTGGTCGTGCCTGACCCGGGGCCGGGCGAGGCGGTCGTCGCGGTCCACGCGTGCGGGGTCTGCCACACCGACCTGCACTATCGCGAGGGTGGCATCAACGACGACTTCCCCTTCCTGCTCGGGCACGAGGCGGCCGGGGTCGTCGAGAGGGTCGGCGCCGGCGTCACCGACGTCGCGCCCGGAGACTTCGTCATCCTCAACTGGCGGGCGGTGTGCGGGCAGTGCCGCGCCTGCCTCAAGGGCAAGCCGCACTACTGCTTCGCCACCCACAACGCCACGCAGAAGATGACGCTCACCGACGGCACCGAGCTGTCGCCGGCCTTGGGCATCGGGGCCTTCGTCGAGAAGACGCTCGTCGCGGCCGGCCAGTGCACGAAGGTCTCGGCCGCCGACGCGGGTGCGGTCGGGCTGCTCGGCTGTGGGGTGATGGCCGGCTTCGGGGCAATGGTCAACACCGGTGGCGCGCACCGCGGCGACTCGGTCGCGGTCATCGGCTGCGGCGGCGTCGGCAATGCCGCGATCGCCGCGGCCAAGCTCGTCGGGGCGACGACGATCGTCGCCGTCGACGTCGACGACCGCAAGCTCGAGGGTGCGCGGCACTTCGGGGCCACGCACACCGTCAACAGCTGTGAGCGGGATGCCGTGGAGGCGATCCGCGAGCTCACCGGCGGGCACGGCGCGGACGTCGTCGTCGAGGCTGTGGGGCGGCCGGAGACCTACGAGCAGGCTTTCTACGCAAGGGATCTCGCGGGCACGGTGGTGCTGGTCGGGGTGCCGACACCCGACGTCACGGTGACGCTGCCGATGATCGAGATCTTCGGCCGCGGCGGCGCGCTCAAGTCGAGCTGGTACGGCGACTGCCTGCCCTCGCGCGACTTCCCGATGCTCGTCGAGCTCTATCGGCAGGGCCGCTTCCCGCTCGAGGACTTCGTCTCCGAGCGGATCGGGCTGGGCGACGTCGAGGCCGCCTTCGAGAAGATGCACCGCGGCGAGGTCCTGCGCTCGGTCGTCGAGATCGCGAAGGGCTGATCGCATGTCGGGTATGCCGCCGTCCCCGGCCTCCCTGCCCCGCTCGCCGGGCGGGGTCCGCATCGACCACACGGTCACCTCGGGCACGTTCAGCCTCGACGGTGGCACGTGGGAGGTGGACAACAACGTGTGGGTCATCGGCGACGAGCACGAGTGCTTCGTGATCGACGCCCCGCACGACGCGGCGGCCATCCTCGAGGTCGTCGGCGAGCGGCGGTTGCGGGCCGTGCTGTGCACCCACGCGCACGACGATCACATCGGCGCGGTGGGTGACCTCTACGACGCGACGAGCGCCGCGGCATACCTGCATCCGGACGACCGGGTGCTGTGGGACCGGGTGTACGACGTCGCGCCCGACCGTGAGCTGGCCGACGGCGACATCGTGCGGGTCGGCGACGTCGACCTGCACGTCCTGCACACGCCGGGGCATGCGCCGGGGGCGTGCTGCTTCCACGTGCCGGCGCTCGGGGTGGTCTTCACCGGCGACACGCTCTTCCAGGGCGGGCCGGGGGCGACCGGGCGGTCGTTCAGCGACTTCCCGACGATCATCGACTCGATCACCGCGCGGCTCTTCGACCTGCCGGCCGAGACGGTCGTGCTCACCGGGCACGGCGACGCCACGACGATCGGGGCCGAGCGTCCGCATCTGCAGGAGTGGCTGGACCGGGGACACTGATGAGCGCGGACGGGCCCAGCGACCGGGTCGTGCTCGAGGACCGGCGCGACGCGGACGGCACCGTGCGCTCGCTCGTGGCCCGAGCCGCCGAGGGCGGGATCCGGATCGAGGGGCAGGACCTCGGGCCGGGCGTGGAGCGCTTCTTCGGACCGGGGCTCACGGAGTACGAGTGGAGCTGGTGGGTGCCGCCGGTGCGTGTCGCGGCCCTTGTCGCGCGGCTCGGGGGGGAGCCGGGCGCGGACCCGCTGGCCACGCTGGCGGCCTTCCACCGAGAGGGTGGCGAGCCGTTGAGCCAGGCGCTCAAGGATCCGGCCGTCGATGCGACGTTCTGGAGCCGGGTCGGCGATTGACGGGGCGGGTGCGCGGCGGTCAGTCGAGCAGCTGCTCGCTCGCCGTGCCGACCGACGGGGAGGCCGAGCCGGCCGAGCGGACCAAGCCGGGCGAGCTGGCCGAGCCGGCCGAGCCGGCCGACGGATCCGAGGCGACCAGCAGGTCAGAGGCGACCGTCGCGGCATACCGCTGCAGCAAGGTGATCTTCTGCCACACCTTGCGCGAGATGCCGGTGGTGAGCGTCTCGATCTCGCTCACGGTGTCGAGAACGACTGCATCCGTTGAGGATTCGGCGCACAGGGCGGCGCCTTTGCCGATGAGCGACAGCAGCTCGGAGCAGAAGTCGAGATAGCGCCCGAACTCGGCCGCCGTGAGCACCGGGTAATGATGCTCGGGCCCGTCGGCGGGTGGGAGCAGCTGCGTCGCGTCCTTGCTCATCTGGTGCATGTCGACGACGTGGGCGAGCGAGCGCAGCCGGTGCAGCGTCGCGAGCAGCCGGTGCCGATGCCAGCGCCCCTCGAGCGAGATGAGGAACCAGATCGCGATGCCGGCGAAGACGACGTCGTTGATGCCGCTCTCGAGGATCGGCAACCACTCGAATGCCGGTCGTGAGCTCGCGTTGCCGGCGGCGTCGCGGATCGCGAGCACGATGGTGAGGATCGACAGGGCGACGAGGACGACGATGACGACCCGCGAGACGATCCGCAGGGCCAGCCGCACCGGCCGCTGTCGCTCGGCGTCGGTGACCATCCGGGAGATGACCGAGTGCACCGTGCCGGCGACGTCGGCGAGGTGGCGGCGCGGGAAGGTCTCGGCGATCCGCGCCTGCAGCCGCTCGATCGTGCGCAGCACGTGACCGACATTGAGGTGGTCGTAGCTCGACTCCGCACGGCGCCACGGCATGCCGACAGCGTATGCCGCCCGGCTCGCCCTGCGTCCGCTCGCCCAGCCTCGACCGCCCACGCGCTGCTCGACGGGGGTGTCCGGCCCGGGATCGGTGGGAGGGGGGAGGGAGGGGTCCGGCGGATATCGGATGCTCCACGATGCCGTCGATCCTGACGCAACCAAGGTTGCCCCGGGATGGTGCCGATCCTGATGCAATCGTGGTTGCCCCAGGGTGGCTCGAATCCTGACGCAACCGAGGTTTGCCCCGGGATGGTGCCGATCCTGACGCAATCGTGGTTGCCCCGGGATCTGGGCCAGGCTGGTGCAATCGTGGATGCACCAGGAATGGCGGCATTCCGGAGCATGCAACATCTCCGTCGCAGGCACTATCCCGAGGGGGAGGGAGGGGGAGGGGGGACGGTCACGGCTCGGCCGGGGGGGCCGGCGCAGGGCAGCAGGGTCGCAGTCGTC
>ERZ795053.899-NODE-899-length-37949-cov-6.265741_pt1 | contig 37949 bp, 40 predicted proteins | sample MGYA00375137_ERZ795053 | MGnify/ENA primary metagenome ERZ795053 (study PRJEB30182, sample SAMN05720284) | activated sludge metagenome | isolation source: Anaerobic digester | place: Hong Kong | collected 2014-12-17 ... | reverse complement strand
CTGAACGATTGCGAATCCGCTGGTCGTGGTTCAGGCCCATCTGGGTTTTCATCGCGGCTGTTTGTGTCGGCTTGAATCTCGGCGGTATCCAGTTTGTCGTGGGTTCACTCACGGGAGCAATGAGTCTGTTCTGCCTCCTGCCGGGCGTCTTGCTTCTCGGGATCGGGTTGTTCGTGGCCTACTGTACACTCGCCGGATTCGTGAACTGGACGGTTCTGATCGTGGAACATGGTGAGCTGCGCATCTGGCACGGCCCGGTTCCGATTCACGGACGGAAGACACTGCCTGCGGATATGATCGATGAACTCTATTGCGCATTGGAAGGTGATGGCGGACAGAAGAATGGTCAGAGCTTCCAATTGATCGCGATGATGAAGAACGGTGAGACATCTCGTGTTCTCACGGCGATCGATGAAATCGACCTCGTACGATTCGTTGAGCAGAAACTGGAGCGGCGCCTGGGAATTCGAGGTCGAACGATCGAAGGGGAGTACCTTGGAGATTGCGGCGCAGGGCGAGGCGCCCTCAGCGCCGACGCCACGGAGGGTTGAACGGATGAAGGTCCATTGCCCAGGTTGTGGACGCAGAGTCCCATCCAATGAAATCGACATCGGCGCGATGTCTGCGCGCTGTTCGATTTGTTCTGTCTCCATCGGGCTCGGGGAGTTGCTGGACAAGGACGCGACTCGAGCGAGAGCGTCGGAGCCGATCGAGGATGGGCGGGAGGCGCCTGAAACGCCAAAACGTATCAGGCGGTGGGTTTCCGATGGGGAACTGAAGATTGTCTTCCGTTGGTATCACCTCGTGTTCTGGTGGTTCATCATCGGCGGTCTCGTTTGGAATGGGTTCACGATTCACATTCTCGTCAGCGCGGCCCATCGCGGGACATTGCCGTTCACGATCCTATCGACCTGCGCGCATTCGACCGCCGGCGTCTTCATCATGGTGTTTGCGATACTGGGCCTGGTCAATCGGACGGAAGTCGATATCAACGGGGAACGCATTTCCGTTCGCGTTGGACCGATCCGTCTCCGAAAGCGGATTCGAGTGAATGTCCACGACATCCGGCAACTCTATTGTCGAAGGAAGGAGGGGACGATCGGGTCGTTGATTGGGGCGTTTGAACTCGTTGCGATACGAGAGGATAATTCGCCCGTCTGTCTGGTCGATTGTTTCGCGGAAGCGGAGGAGCTGCGCTGTATTGAGCGCGCGATCGAGCGTCATTTGGGTTTGCCCGATCGACGTGTTGAAGGTGAGTACCTGGGTGGTATCGACACCGCCGAGACGTCTCGCAGTTGAGACGAAGTGTCCTCAGGTCGTGGAGTGTCACGGATGAATGTGTTTTGCCCGCAGTGCGGCCAGTCAATCTCCTCAGAGGACATGAATCTCAAGGCCATGGTGGCAAAATGCCGATCCTGCCACGCGCTGTTCAGCCTCGACGGCGTCTTCGATGATGACGGTGGCGGCGAGCGGTCACGTCGCGATCGGCCTGTCGACAAGCAGGTCCCGATGCCGAAGGCGATTCAGGTGGAGGAGACCCACGAGGGATTGCGGATCGTTCGGCGCTGGTTCTCCCCCGTGTTCCTGTTCCTGGTCTTCTTCTGCATCGCATGGGACGGCTTCCTGGTCTTCTGGTATGGCGTCGCGCTCTCAGGGCATGCGCCCTGTATCATGGTCGTGTTTCCAGTCCTGCATGTCGCGGTCGGCGTCGGTCTGACCTACTGGACCATCGCCGGCTTCGTGAATCGAACCGAGATTCGTGTGGACAGTCACGAGCTAACCGTCGAACATCGACCCCTGCCGTGGTTCGGCGCCATGCGGATGCCGGTCGAGCGCATCGATCAGCTCTACTGCAAACAGAAGATCTCACGGGGTAAGAACGGAACCAGCGTGACCTATCAGTTGATCGCGGCGGAGAAGGGCGGCGGTACGCGGAAGGTGCTGAGTGGTCTGATGGACAGCGACCAGGCGCTGTTTGTTGAGCGGACAGTGGAGTCCTATCTCGGAATCCGCGATCGGCGGATGCGGGGAGAGTTTGCATAATCAGGGCCGGCGTCCGGGGATTCTCGCCCCCGGGATCACTGGCGATCGCAAGGCCTGGGGCCGCTTGATGCGCCTCGCCCGTGTCGGCGATTCGAATCGCCTGAGCGCCGGATGGCTTCATGTCGCATCGCGGGGAAGTTTGTCGAAACGCATTCGAGGGACGTATATGAATCACGTGTCAATCCGCCGCCGAGGTAAATGCGGGGTTCGCATGCTCGCGGGCGCATTTGTTGTCGTCGCGGTCATTCCCTCGGCGCTGAACGCGGATACCTATCACAGCCTTTCACATGGATATACCGTTGAAGGCCCTCCCGGCTGGACACAGGTGTCCGCAGACGTGCTGGCGAGAGCAGAGTCCGCTGCATTCAGGCAAACCGAGAAGTCGCCGACATGGGAAGTGGCGTTCGCGATTGGCAGAGAGACCAGGCTCACGTTCCCTTATTTGATCGTTCAGGTCCAGCCGAATTCTCGATATGGGCTTCAGCGACAATTCACGCGAGCTGAGATCGACTCGATTGTGACCCAATTTGCCGGATTCGATACAAACCAATTGCTCAAGGAGGGGGGGACGGAATCAAGCAGGTCCGTCGTCACGAAATCCGGACCGATCGAATTCGTGAGTCGAAGTGATGACGGTCTCCGTCATCGTTTCAGGATCAAGTCGGCAGTGGCGGGCGCTACTGAAGTTCATAGCAAAATGATGATGATATTCGGTCGAAAAAGTGTGGTTTCGCTCTTGTTTTACACAAGGGCGGATGACTCGGATCGCTTTGCGTCTGTCTTTGATCAGGTTTGCGATTCGTTTGTCTTTGACGCCGGAAGTGAGTACGCGTTCGTCCCCGAGTCCGCGCCTGGCGCCGGAATTCCGACCATGCTCGGACCTTTCAACTCACAGCCGTCAGGCGGTATTGACTCCCCGAGTCTTTCGGACCCGCGTGTACTCGGGATCTTTGTGCTGGTGGGTGTGCTCTTTGGGTACTCGCGATCGCGTCCGAAGAAGAAAGTGGGCGACGCTCCCTCGACCTCTCCGCCTGATCAGTCGAGCCCACTCAATTGATCCCCTGGACATCGGAAGACGTCTGCTTCGACCGGGCGCCCGACGGCGTGCGCCCGCCGGCAGGAGGCGGTTGTGAACGCCAGAAAGTCAAACTAAGCTACCCGGCGGTACTTTTTTCATTCAACCCCGGCGCGGATTGACGCGCCTGAGATTGCCCGAGGAGCCTTGTCATGCCCGCCACCGCCGAAAAGAAAGACGACGAATCCGACACTGAGACTTCGCCCTTATCCAGGCTGCGAAACATCGGCGTTGCGGCGCATATCGACGCGGGCAAGACGACGACGACAGAGCGAATCCTCTACTACGCCGGCAAGACCCATAAGATGGGCGACGTCGACGACGGCACGACGGCGACGGACTTCGACGAGCAGGAGCAGGATCGCGGCATCACGATCTTCAGCGCCGCCGTCACGTTTCCATGGCGGGATCACACGATCAACCTGATCGATACCCCCGGCCACGTCGATTTCACGGCGGAAGTCGAGCGATCTTTGCGCGTGCTGGACGGTGCGATCATCGTTTTCGATGCCAAGGAAGGCGTCGAGGCCCAGTCGGAGACCGTCTGGCGGCAGGCGGATCGCTACAAGGTCCCGCGGATCTGTTTCATCAACAAAATGGACAAAATGGGGGCGGACTTCTACGCCTCCGTCGAGTCAATTGGCAAACGGCTGACCTCCGATCCGATCCCCGTACAAATCCCCATTGGCGCCGACAGCACCTTTGAAGGTGTGATCGACCTGCTCACGATGAAGGCCTATCGCTTCCACGGCGACTGGGGGGAGAAGGTCGACGAAATCGACATCCCCGCCGAGTGCAGGGATGACGCGGAATTCTGGCGTCGGCACCTCGAGGAGAAGGCGGCGGAGTATGACGAAGAGCTGATGGAGAAGTTCTTCGCCGAAGAACCGCTCGGCGTGGACGAGATCAAGCGGGCCTTGCGCAAGGCGACAGTCAGCAACGCCGCCCAGCCGATCTTCTGCGGCAGTTCGCTCAAGCGCGTCGGCGTGCAGCGGTTATTGGACGGTGTCGTCGACTACCTGCCCTCCCCGCTGGACGTTCCGCCCGTCACCGGCGTGAAGTCGGCCGACGACGAGACGCCCGTGATCCGCAAGCCCAGCGAGAAGGACCCGCTGGCGGCCTACATTTTCAAGATTGTGGCCGACAAGCCGCTGGATCTCTACTTCATCCGCGTCTATAGCGGTGTTTTCAAGTCCAACCTGCGGGCCTATATCCACAACACGGGCAAGAAGGAAAACGTGAGCCGCCTGTTTCGCATGTTCGCGAAGCGCCGGGAGCAGATTGACCACGCGGGGCCGGGCGAAATCATCGCCATTGTGGGTCTGAAGGACGCCCTGACGGGGGACACGATCTGCGATCCCAACAATCCCGTCCTGCTCGGACGGATTGAGTTTCCATCGCCCGTTCTGTCCGTCTCCGTCGAGCCCAAAAACACCAAGGACAAGGACGCATTGGCCGACGCGCTGGAAAAGCTGGAAAAGCAGGATCCGACATTCCAGCATCGAACCAATGAGGACACGGGACAGACGATTCTCAGCGGCATGGGGGAGCTTCACCTGGAGGTGCTGACCTACAAGCTGGCCAATGACTTTCGCGTCCCGGTCAACGTGGGGCAGCCCCTTGTCGCCTATCGGGAGACGATCACGTCGAAGGCCGAGTCCCAGCGGAAGTTCGAGATTACGACCGCGAGTGGCCCCCAGCAGGCGACTGTCAAGCTGCGCGTCGAGCCATTCGAGCCGGCGGCGGGCGCCACAACGACCTACGAGTTCCGGAATCAGCTGCCGGAGGATGTGTCGCTCAGACCGGAGTTCCTGGCCGCCATCCAGCAGGGGATCAGGGATTGCCTCTATGTGGGACCGTTGGCGGGGTATCCCCTGCTGAACGTTCGCGCGACGCTCCTGGGGGCCATCCAGCACGAGTCCGAGAGTACGGAGCTGGCCTTCGAGAATGCGGCCCGGGCGACATTCGAGGACGCGCTGAAGAAGGCGGGGCCCGTCATGCTGGAGCCGATGATGCGGCTGGAAGTGACGGTCCCGGACGACTATTTCGGGCCCGTCAGCGGCGATCTGAGTTCGCGGCGGGGCCTGATTCAGGATACGGAGATGCGCGGCTCCGATCGGGTGATTCATGCGGAAGTGCCCCTGGCGGAGATGTTCCAGTACGCCACCAAACTCCGGACACTGACGCAGGGGCGATCCAGCTGGTCGATGGAGCCACGGGCCTACGCGCCGATGCCGGCGTCGGAGCAGAAGGCGCTCCTTCGGAAGTTTGGCTACGAAGACTGACGGCGAGCGGGCGGCTGCGGTGTGGGGCGGGTGGCCCATCCACTGTTGCAGGGCTGGCGACTGGCGCAGGGCTGGTTAGCAGTATCACCAAAGTGTTCACAGATTTTTCAAGATTGCGTGCACGACGCCTTGACACAGTTGGCGGCGTAGGTAGTATGGCCCGTCTGCGTTTGCGGAAGGCACAAACGCGACGTTTGCGGTAACGGGAGCAAGAATTAGCCCATGGCGACCGATCGAATTCGCATCCGGATGGAGGCTTACGACCATCGAGCGTTGGATGGATCTGCGCTGGAAATCGTCGATCAGGCGAAGCGCACGAGCGCCCGCGTTCGCGGTCCGATCCCTCTTCCTACGCGAATCGAGCGGTATACCGTGCTCCGCAGTCCGCATATTGACAAGAAATCGCGTGAGCAGTTCGAGATGCGGACGCACCGGCGTCTGATCGACATCTTTGAACCGAACGCGCGAACGGTTGAAGCGCTGAACCGGCTCGTCGTGCCGGCCGGCGTGTTTGTCAAGATCAAGGCGTAGGGCACGAACCGGTCCGCTAGACGGGCTTCTTGGTTCCTCTGCTTGGTCTTCTCTTCAACCCATTCGGAAATGTGGTTTGATGCGCGCGAGTGTTGATCGCGCGCGGTAGTGGCGGCGAGTTTCGTCGACCGCGGACAGGGATTTTGCCAGATGAAGGCGGCGATCCTGGGAACAAAAGTCGGAATGACTCGAATCTTCGAGGCGGATGGCAATGCCATTCCCGTCACGGTGATTCAGGCGGGGCCGTGTGCGGTTCTGCAGGTCAAGACGAAAGAGACGGACGGGTACGAGGCTGTACAGCTCGGCTTCCTTGATAAGAAGCCGCAGCGATGCATTCGTCCCGAAATCGGTCATGCCCGCAAGGCCAATTCGAAGCCGAAGCGATTCGTTCGCGAGATTCGACTGGTCGAAGCGTCGGACAAGCAGGCCGGTGACGTCGTGACTGTCGGAATCTTCGAAGATCTCGAAGTGGGCCATGTCGATATCGTCGGCACGACGATCGGTAAGGGCTTCCAGGGTGTCATGAAGCGACACAACTTCGCGGGTCAGGAGAATTCCCACGGTGTCGAGCGGAAGCACCGTTCTTCTGGTGGTATCGGCGGACACGGAAACCTGGGTCTTGGCCGAGGCATCAAGAAGGGCAAGCGCATGAGTGGTCACATGGGCCACGATCGCGTGACCTCCCGAAATCAAAAGTTGGTCGCCGTTGACAAGGACCGTAACCTGCTGCTCGTCAAGGGCGGCGTTCCGGGCCCCAACGGCGGTTTCCTGGTTATCGCGCAAGCGAAGGCAAAGAAGTAAAAGGATCATTGGGGTCGCGGCCGCCGCGTGCGGATGCGACCCTTTTCGATGGGTAGAGTCGTCATGATTGAGATTCCCATCATTGATGCGGCGGGCAAGCAGGTCGGTTCCGAGCGATTGGATCCGGAGCTTCTGGGTGGCCGCGTTCGGTATTCCCTGCTGAAGCAGGCGGTTGTCGCTTATCGCGCCAACCTTCGCGTCGGCACAGTTCAGACGAAGAGCCGCGGCGATGTCCATGGCGCTTCGAAGAAGCTGTATCGGCAGAAGGGGACCGGCCGGGCTCGAGCGGGTAATCTGCGGACACCTGTGCGTGTCGGCGGTGGTCACGCCTTCGCGAAGAAGAATCGAGACTTCTCGCAGAAGATGAATCGCAAGTCGCGCCGACTGGCGCGGGATTCGGCGATCCTGGCCAAGGCGCTGTCCGGTTCCGCGAAGATCCTGAAGGATATGGCGTTCGACAGGCCGCAGACCAGGAAGATGGTCGGGCTGCTCGCCGCGGCGGATTCGGGGCGCAGCGCCCTGATCACGATCGGCGCTCCGAACGACAATCTCGTGAAGAGCGGTCGAAACATTCCGAAGGTGGACATCAAGCTGATTGCCGACGTGAACGCCTATGACGTGCTTCGAGCGAAGAGCCTGGTCTTCACGCCGGAGTCGTTCGCGGCTCTGTCGAGTGGTTTGACGACGAATAAGTCGGAGTAGCGGATCGATGGATATTTACAACATCATTCGGCGGCCGCTCGTGACGGAGAAGGGCACGCACCAGAGCAAGACGTCGCACGAGGCGACGCGGACGCGACCCGGTCGCGGCGGCGCCTACGCCTTCGAGGTGCACGAGAAGGCCAACAAGATTCAGATCCGCGACGCCGTGGAGAAGATCTACAGCGTGCGTGTCGCCAGTGTCCGCACCTCGCTCCAGCGAGGCAAGACGCGGCGCTACCGCGGACGAGCGGGAACGACGAGAGTTTGGAAGAAGGCGGTTGTTGTGCTCCGGCCGGAGCATCATATCGACCTGTTCTAGTCAGTGATTCGCGACGAGTCGCTCGCTGACGGGCGGCTCCCTTCGGCCTGGCGCCGAAGACGATTTGGATAGACCGATGGGCGTACGAATCTACAACAAGACAACGCCGGGGCGACGCAACGCCAGCGTCAACGACTTTGCCGAGCTGACGGAAAAGGGCCGTCGGCCGAAGAAGTCGTTGTGCCGACCGCTCGTCAAGACGGGTGGCCGCAACAACCAGGGCAAGACGACGTCGCGCTTCCGGGGCGGCGGTCACAAGCGCCTCTATCGCCTGATTGACTTCAAGCGAAACAAGGACGGCGTCGAAGGCCGGATCGAGGCGATCGAATACGATCCGAATCGCAACGCCTTCATCGCGCTGGTCGAGTACGCCGACGGCGAGTATCGCTACATCCTGGCGCCGAACGGCATGAAGGCCGGCGACACTGTGATGAGCGGCAAGGGCGTCGAGCCGAAGGTCGGGAACGCCATGGCGTTTCGCGACATGCCGATCGGTATGGATGTGCACAATATCGAGATGTCGGCCGGCCAGGGCGGCAAGCTCGTTCGCTCGGCGGGTGGCGCCGCTCGATTTGTGGCCCGCGAGGGCGACTGGGCGACGATCGTCCTTCCGTCCGGCGAAATGCGGCAGGTCCGCGTCGAGTGCCGCGCGACGATCGGTCAGCTCGGCAATCTCGAACACAAGAACATCTCGCTCGGCAAGGCCGGGCGGACGCGTCACCTGGGGCGTCGGCCGCACAACCGCGGCACGTCGATGAACCCCGTCGCCCACCCGATGGGTGGTGGTGAAGGTCGAAGCGGCGGTGGCCGTCATCCCTGCAGCCCGACGGGCAAGCTGGCCAAGGGTGGTCGAACGCGAAAGCCGCGGAACCGATCGAATCGCCGAATCCTGCGACGGCGCAAGAGCAGGCGATACGGGCAGGTCTCGCTGGCGCGACGAAAGTAGTCAGGACACGTGCCGCACGATGGCGGCGTGAACCGAGTCGGCGATGGGGCCGGCATGGCAGAACTGGACGTTAGACGATGTCGAGAAGTCTGAAAAAAGGACCGTTTGTTGACCCCCGCCTTTATGAGAAGGTCATGAAGGCGGAGGCGGCCGGAGCGCGTGCCCCGATCAAGACCTGGTCGCGTCGATGCACGATTCCGCCGGAGTTCGTCGGTAAGACGTTCGACGTCCACAACGGCAAGATCTTTCATAAAGTGTACGTGACTGAAGATATGGTCGGCCACAAGCTCGGCGAATTCAGTCCGACGAGAACCTTCCGAAGCCACACTGAGGCCAAGAAGAAGTAGTTTTGCGGCGAGTGTCGCGGAGCGGATAGGGTTATGGCGGATAAGGCTGCATTTACCAGTATTCATCGATATGCACGCATCAGCCCGCGTAAGGCGCGGCTGGTGACGCAGTTGATCGCCGACCGGCACGTCAACGAGGCCCTGGATCTTCTCAAGTTCACCCCGAAGCGTGCGGCGGTGATGGTGGACAAGGTGCTGCGGGCCGCCATGGCGGACGCGGACGAGCAGGAAGCGAATGTTCGCGAGCTGTTCGTTCACGAGGCGCGCGTGGATGAAGGCCCCACGATCAAGCGATTCCGTCCGAAGGATCGCGGTCGCGCCCATCCGATCATGAAGCGAACGAGCCATATTGTCGTCACGGTGTGCGAAGGACCAAGGAAGTAACACATGGGACAGAAAGTCCATCCAACCGGATTTCGAATCGGCGTCACGGAGCCCTGGCGATCGCGCTGGTACGCCCCCAAGGCCGCATTCTCCGAGTTCCTGATTGAGGATCAGAAGATCCGCGACCTGATCGACAAGCGTCTGAATCGGACGCCTCCGTTCGCGGGTTGCAGCAAGATCGAGATTGAGCGAACCCGTGACGAGGTCAAGGTGTTCCTCTCGACGGCTCGCCCCGGCATGGTCATCGGCCCCAAGGGCGCCGAGGTCGACAAGCTCCGCGAGCTGGTCGAAGACCTGATCGATCGAAAAGTCAGCGTCAATATCCGGGAGATCAAGAACCCGGACATGAACGCCCAGCTGATCGCCCTGGACATTGCCGCCCAGCTTCGACGCCGCGGCAGCTTCCGCCGGGCCGTCAAGATGAAGTGCGACGCGGCCATCGCCGCCGGCGCCCTGGGCATCAAGATCATCGCCAAGGGGCGGCTCGGTGGCGCCGAAATGTCGCGCACGGAGACGCAGAAGCGGGGTTCGATTCCGCTCCAGACGCTCCAGGCGCATGTGGATTACGGCTTCGCTGAGAGCTACACGACCTACGGCGCCATCGGCATCCGGGTCTGGCTCTACAAGGGCGAATACGGCAACGAAGTGGATGAAGCGGAACCGGTTCGACGCGGTGGTCGCCGGGCAAGGGCATAAGCGAGGAGACTGTTCGTCATGGCCATGCTTCCGGCCCGAGTCAAATATCGAAAGATGCATCGCGGTCATACGCGAGGCAACGCAACCCGCGGTAATCGCGTCGCTTATGGCGAATTCGGTCTGCAGGTGCTCGAGGGCGGCCGCATCACGGCCCGCCAGATCGAGGCCGGCCGAATGGCGGCGACGCACTACCTGGCTCGCCAGGGGCGCGTGTTCATCCGCATCTTTCCGCACAAGAGTATCACCGGCAAGCCGCTGGAAACGCGTATGGGTAAGGGCAAAGGTGAGGTTGACCACTGGGTCGCCCTCGTCAAGCCCGGAACGATTCTCTACGAAATCGGCGAGATTCCGGAAGACGTCGCCCGGGCGGCTTTGGCGCGTGTCGCGCACAAGATGCCTTATCGATGTCGATTCGTGAAGCGGCTTCCGAGTCTGTAAGGATCAGGGAATACTGCGATGAAAATATCTGATCTGCGGGAACTCAAGACAGACGAGCTGCACACGGAGCTGGATCGACTCCGACGGCACTACTTCGATCTTCGAAGCCAGGCCGTCACGGAGAAGCTCGAGGATTCCTCCCAGCTGGGCAAGACCCGCCGCGACGTGGCTCGCGTGCTGACGGCGCTCAGTGAGCGGAACGAAGGAAACATCGAGCAGAAGCAGCACCACATGGAATCAATCGGCTCGACAAAGAAGAGCGGCAAGGCGAAAGCGTAACGTCCCGGCGACGGGCCTAAGTGAGTGACGACAGGTTATGAGCGATACGGCAACAACAGGAACCGCGACAGCCGCCAGGACCCGAACGATGCGCCGCAAGCGAATCGGTGTGGTCGAGACCAGCAAGCGCGACAAGACGATCAAGGTTCGCATCGATCGTCTGCTTCGGCACCCGAAGTACGGCAAGTACATGCAGCGACGTCTCGTCCTGCACGCGCACGATGAGAAGAACGAAGCGCAGGTCGGCGACGTCGTGGAAATTTCCGAGTGCCGGCCGATCAGCAAGACCAAGTCGTGGCGACTGCTGCGGATCATTCGCCGAACGGGGCAGGTATAACGGAGCGGTTGGGCGATGGTTCAACAAGAGAGCGTACTGGACATCACGGACAATACCGGCGCGAAGAAGGCGCTCGTGATCCGCGTATTGGGCGGATCGACGGGCCGAAAGCGCTTCACGCGGCGAACGGCCTCGGTGGGCGACATCGTCGTCTGCGCCGTCAAGAAGGCGCTGCCGAACAGCGACTACTACGTCGGCAACAACCGCAAAGAGCGGTCGACCCGACGAAAGGTCAAGGCGGTCATCGTGCGCACCAAGTCGCCGGTCCGCCGGCCGGACGGCAGCTATGTTCGATTCGATTCGAACGCGGCTGTCATCATTGATGACGACAAGAACCCGCGCGGCACCCGAATCTTCGGCGCCGTGGCCCGCGAACTTCGCGACAAGGGTTACATGAAGATCGTGTCGCTGGCGAGCGAGGTGGTTTGAGTCATGGCGGCAAAAGTACGAAAAGGCGATCGGGTTGAGGTCATCAGCGGCGAGCATCGCGGCCAGCAGGGCAAGGTCCTGCGCGTCGAGCCGACGAAGGATCGCGTCTATATCGAGGGCGTGAATCTCGTCCATCGCCACATGCGGCCCAGCCGGAAGAATCCGCAGGGCGGGCGTATCCAGAAGGAAGCCCCGATTCATATCTCGAATGTCCTGCCGGTCGATCCCAAGACGGGACGCGGATCGCGGGTCCGGTTCGAGACGGAAAAGGACGCCAGAGGTCGCGTGACGTCAAAGCGACGCGTGACGGTCGGCGGCACAGTGCTGGACGAGGCGAAGGCTTCGGCCGCGAGCTAGAACGCGAAGAAACTGGGATTCGGGTCGGCGTGAGCCGCCCGTCAGATCAAGTCCCGACGGCGTGAGTTAAGCAGGCCGTCAGGAATAACGTCGGTGTCGAGACCATGGCGCGACTGCAAGAAAAATATAAGAGCGAAATCGCCCCGGCCCTGAAAGAGGCGCTGGGCATCAAGAATCCGATGGCGATTCCCAAGGTCGAGAAGATCGTGATCTCGATGGGCATCGGCTCGGCGATTCAGGAAAAGACCCGCATCGCGGCGGCTCAGAAGGAGCTCGCCATGATCGCCGGCCAGAAGCCGGTCGTGTGCAAGGCCCGCAAGAGCGTGTCGAACTTCAAGCTCCGCGAAGGGTATGACATCGGACTGAAGGTGACGCTCCGCGGGAAGCGAATGTACGAGTTCCTGGATCGACTGATCGCCGTCGCGATTCCCCGTGTTCGCGACTTCCGCGGTCTGAACCCGAACAGCTTCGACGGCCGCGGCAACTACAGCATGGGCGTCACGGAGCAGACGATCTTCCCGGAAGTGGATCCGGACAAGGTCACGTTCCAGCAGGGAATGAATATCACGTTCGCCACGTCGGCGCGAAACGATCGCGAGGCGCGGGAACTGTTGCAGAGACTGGGTCTTCCGTTCCGCAAGACGGGCTCGGACAAGGCCGCCTGATACTGAGGTAATCGCCGGATGGACCGGCGGAAGCGAGACGCCCTATGGCCAAGACGTCGTTGATCGTCAAAGCGTTGCGAAAGCCGAAATTCAAGGTACGCGCCTACACGCGCTGCCAGGTGTGCGGTCGTCCCCGAGCGGTCTATCGCAAGTTCATGTTGTGTCGGATCTGTTTCCGCAATCTGGCGCACGAAGGAAAGATTCCGGGCGTGCGCAAGGCGAGTTGGTAGGACGACGACGAGGCGATACCGCCGAAGGATAATGATCGATGTGGAGTGATCCTGTCGCTGACATGCTGACGCGAATCCGAAACTCGGCCCGGAACAAGGCCAAGCACGTGATGATTCCGCGCAGCAACGTGAAGTGTGCGATCTGCCAGGTGCTCAAGGACGAGGGATTCATCGAAGGGTTCGATGAGATCGACGACGGCGTCCAGGGCAAGATCCGAGTGACGCTGAAGTATGGTCCGCGTGGCGAAATCGTGCTGAACCAGCTGAAGCGCGAGAGCAAGGGCGGCCGACGCCTCTTCGTCGGGGTCGAGGAGATCCCGAAGGTGCTCAACGGCCTGGGCATCGCGATCCTGTCGACCAGCCGGGGCGTGATGAGCGATCGAAAGTGCCGCGAGCAGCGCGTCGGCGGTGAACTGTTGTGCACGGTGTATTAAGCGAGGCGCCCGTTCGCATCGCGTAAGACGAAAGCGGAAGACTGATGTCCCGTATCGGCAAAAAACCATTGGCAATTCCCTCCGGCGTCAAGATCGACGTCAAGGATCGCGTGATTTCCGTCAGCGGTCCGAAGGGGAACCTGAACTTCTCCCATCCCGAAGGCGTGTCGGTCGCGATCGACGGCGCCGAGCTTCGTGTCGAGCGGGCCAGTGACGTTCGCGAGCATCGCGCGTTTCACGGCCTGACGCGGGCCCTGGTCAGTAACATGATCGTCGGCGTCACGCAGGGATACACGCAGAAGATGGAAGTGTACGGCACGGGCTACGGATGCACGGTGTCCGGCAATTCCCTGGACCTGACCGTCGGCTACTCCCATCAGGTGAAGCTGCCGATTCCGCAGGGCATCAAGGTCACGGTCGATGTGGCCCAGGCGAAGGGTGACGAAACCCCCGCGAGGCTCACGATCGAAGGCATCGACAAGCAACTGGTCGGGCAGTTCGCCCGGAACGTAAAGGACGCGCGAAAGCCGGAACCCTACAAGGGCAAGGGCGTTCGATATGAAGGCGAGCAGATTCGTCGCAAGGCGGGCAAGGCGTTTGCCGGCGCCGGCGGTTAATCGGGCTGCATAAGGCGAAAGTAACGATGAAGGCACAGAAGCGAACAGCATTGCGGCAACTGCGTCGGAAGCGACGTGTGCGACGCCGAATCTTCGGGACGCCCGATCGGCCTCGGCTGAGTGTGTCGCGCAGCAACAAGCACATCAGCGTGCAGCTGATCGACGACCTCAGCGGCAGGACGCTTTGCAGCGCGGGCTCGATGTCGAAAGAGTCGAAGGGACAGAACGGCGGCAACTGCGCCGCGGCCAAGGTGGTTGGCCAGGCCATTGCCGAGAAGGCCCGGATGCAGAACATTCGGCAGATCGCCTTCGATCGCAACGGTTACAAGTATCACGGTCGCGTCAAGGCGCTGGCCGATGCGGCCCGCGAGGCGGGGTTGGAGTTTTAAGTCGCCGTTCGCGGGATGGCGATCCAGCAGGAACTGAAAACGAATGCAAACAGCAGCCCCGGATAAGCAGGCAATGAATCAGGAGGAGCGACAGCCGTACGACGACAACGTCGTCAAGGTCTATCGCTGCTCGAAGGTCGTCAAAGGCGGACGCCGATTCAGCTTCGCGGCGCTCGTCGTCGTCGGCGACAAGAACGGTCGCGTCGGCGTCGGTTACGGCAAGGCCAATGAAGTGCCGAACGCCGTTGAGAAGGGCCGCAAGCGGGCCATGCGGGACATGATGCCCGTCTCCCTGACCGGCGGAACGATTCCGCACGAAGTCACGGGTCGTTTCGGCTCCAGTCGCGTGAAGATCCTTCCGGCCCAGTCCGGAACAGGCGTCATCGCCGGCCAGAGCGTTCGCGCCGTGCTTGAACTCGCCGGTGTGCATGACTGTCTGACAAAAGTGTACGGCTCCACGAGCCCCAAGAACCTGTGCAAGGCGACGCTGAACGCGCTGCTGCTGCTGCGGGACCGCGAGACGGTCGCCCGGCTTCGCGGTGTCGAGATGCCGGTCCATCACTAAAGAAGAAGTAGCTCGAAGATGAATATCACCGAAATTACGAAAAAAGCCGGCGCGAGACCGAAGCGCAAGCGAGTCGGCCGCGGTGAAAGCAGCGGCTGGGGCAAGACGTCGGGACGCGGCCACAAGGGACAGGGACAGCGATCGGGCTACCGGGCGATGACGCTCGGCGAAGGCGCGAACTTCCCGTTCTTCCGCCGAATTCCGAAGTACGGATTCAGCAACAAGGTGTTCCGAACGGAATACCAGATCGTGAATCTGTCGGAACTGACGGAGCGATTCGAGAAGGGCGCCCACGTGACGCCCGCCGAGCTTCAGACCAAGGGTCTGATTCGCGACAAGAACGACCTGGTCAAGGTTCTGGGCGACGGCGAGTTGTCCGGCGCCATGACCATCGAGGCGCATCGCTTCTCGGCGTCCGCCGAGAAGAAGATCCAGGCCGCCGGCGGAACGGCGAAGTGGCTCGCCGATCGCCCGAAGAAGAAGTTCGTGGCGAAGCCGAAGTGGCAGGTTGAGGCGGAGGCCAAGGCCGCCGGCAAGGACGCGCCGAAGGGTGGTTCAAAGAAGGCCGCCAGGAAGGCTGACGAAGGCGACGAGGCGAAGGACGCCCCGGCGGACGAGTGATCTCGATCGCGAACTCGCCGATGGATTGATGCGACGAACGGGCCGCTCGCGACAAGGAACACTGGCCGATGCTCTCAGCATTCTTGAACATCTTCAAAGTCCCTGACCTTCGCAACAAGGTCTATTTCACACTGGGCCTGCTCGCCGTCTATCGGATCGGATTTTACGTGCCGATTCCCGGCATCGATCAGACGTCGCTCGAGCAGCACTTTCAGAAAATGAGCCAGGGCGGCGCCGGCAGCGGTCTCGCCCAGCTGACTGAATACTTCCAGATGTTTACGGGTGGAAATCTGCAGCAGAGCACGATTTTCGGCCTGGGCATCATGCCGTACATCTCGGCGTCCATTATCTTCCAGCTCCTCGGCACGGTCATTCCGTCGCTCGAAAAGTTGAAGCAGGAAGGTGAGATCGGTCGCCGCAAGATTCAGGAATACACGCGGTACTCGACCGTCGTGATCTGCATTGTTCAGGCCTTCTTCTGGCTGAAGTACATCACGGCCCAGCAGCTCGTGTATCCGGAATTCGCCGATTTCAGCGGCAGTTTCGTCGGAACGACGATGTTCTGGGTGATCGGCGTCGTGGGCATGACCGCCGGAACCATGTTCCTGATGTGGCTGGGCGAGCAGATCGACGAGTACGGTATCGGTAACGGTGTCAGCCTCATCATCATGGCGGGTATCGTGGCTCGAATGCCGCAGGCCGTCGTGTACGTGATTCAGAACGCTTCGCTGGATGTCAGCGCCGAGGGCAAGATGGGCCCGGCCAAGATCCTGTTCATCCTGATCGCGTTCGTCGCCGTCGTCGCGGGATCGATCCTGATCACGCAGGGTCAGCGGCGGATTCCGATTCAGCAGGCCAAGCAGATGCGTGGTCGACGGATGTTCGGCGGCGCCCGCAACTACCTGCCGCTCCGCGTCAATCACGGCGGCGTCATGCCGATCATCTTCGCGAGCAGTCTGCTGATCTTCCCGAGCCTGTTCTTCGGCTGGCTGTCGAACGTATTCCCCGGCAGCAGCTTCTGGGCGACGATGGCGGAGGAGTTCCGCAGCGGCAACGGCTTCCTGTACGTCGTGACCTATATCGCGATGGTCTATTTCTTTGCCTACTTCTGGACGACGGTTCAGTTCCAGCCCAAGGAAATGGCCAATCAGCTGCGTGACAACGGCAGCTTCATTCCGGGGCTGCGGCCCGGCAAGCGAACGGCGGATTACCTTGAGAAGGTGATGACCCGGATCACGTATGTCGGCGCCGGCTTCCTGGCGTTCATCGCGATTGTCCCGCAGGTGATCGCCGCAACGCTCGAAATTCCGATCTTCGTCTCGTCGTTCCTGGGCGGGACAGGTCTGCTGATTGTTGTCAGTGTGGGTCTCGACTTGGTGCAGCGCATCGAATCGAACCTGATCATGCGAAATTATGGCGGTTTCCTCGGCCCCGAAGGTGGCGGTCGAATCAAGGGAGCCTACATGTGAATCTGATCCTCCTCGGTCCACCGGGCGCCGGCAAAGGGACGCAGGCCGTCCTGATTGCCGAGGCATTTGGACTTCTGCACCTCTCCAGCGGCGATATTCTGAGGGCGGAGCGGAAGGAAAAAACCGAGCTCGGGCTGAAGGCCCAGGCGTACATGGATCGGGGGGACTTGGTCCCCGACGACGTGATCCTGACCATGATGGTCGAGCATATCGCCGGCGCCAGGGATCGAAAGGGCTTCCTCCTGGATGGATTTCCGAGGACGCTGGCCCAGGCCCAGGGGCTCAAAACCCGGCTGGAAGAGGCGGAAACGCGGCTCGACCACGTGATCAGCCTCGAGGTGGATGACGCGGAGCTCGTGACCCGCTTGACAGGTAGGCTATACTGTCCCGATTGTGGGCGGACCTATCATGAGAAGTTCAGTCCGCCACAGACAGCGGGCGCGTGTGACGTAAACGGCGAGAAGCTGCTTCGCCGGAAGGATGATACGCCGGAGGTGGTTCGGCAGAGACTCGAGACATACCATCGCGAGACCAAGCCGCTGATCGCCTACTACGGCGCCCAGGGGCTTTTGCGCTCTGTTTCGGGTGTCGGCGAAATCGACGACGTTGCGTCGCGGATCAAAGAGGCGTGTAAGGCATGATGCGATTCGCGGGACGCCAGCAGGCGAAGGCGGCGAACGCCGAACGAGGCTCGTCGGCGACGCCTGTCCTGAAGAGCGCGCGAGAGATTGAGCTGATGCGCGACGCTGGACGGATTGTCCATCGCGTGCATGAGGAAATGCGAAAGCTGGTCGTTCCGGGCGTGTGTGGCTCGGATCTGGGTAAGGCGGCGGATGAGATCATTGCGTCTGCCGGCGCCGAAGCGCTGTTTCGAGGCGTGCGAACGCCGAGTACCAGGTTTCCTTTTCCATCGGCGATTTGCGCCAGCGTCAATGAGGTTGTCGTCCACGGAATTCCGGACGATCGGCCCCTGGAGGAAGGCGACATCATCGCCGTGGACTGCGGCGTGCGGCTGAAGGGGTATTGCGGCGACGCCGCCAACACCTACGCCGTCGGTCGGATTTCCGACGAGGCGGAGCGGCTGCTGGATGTCACGAAGCGGACGCTCGACCTGGCGATCGCCGAGATGCGACCGGGGCGCTGGTGGAGCGAAGTCGCCTCGCAGATGCAGGCGCTTGTGGAGTCGGCGGGATTCAGCGTGGTCCGCGAGTTCGTGGGGCATGGAATCGGCCGCGAAATGCATGAGGAACCCAAGGTTCCGAATTACTCAGATCACCAGCAGCGAAAGCAGGACTTCCTGCTGGAGCCGGGCTTGGTGGTCGCGGTCGAGCCGATGGTGAACGCCGGCGGACGTCAGGTCTGTGCCGGCGATCGCACGGGTTGGCCGCAGGTGACGCGCGACGGGCGACTGTCGGCGCATTTTGAACATACGATCGCCGTGACTGACAGCGGCGTGGACATACTGACCGACGGCCGATAGCCGGCGGCGTTCCGCCGGAGCGCATGGGCGTGGCGGGATGAAAGCGGGAGTGTGAGCGATGAAGGTTCGATCCAGCGTCAAGCGGATTTGTGAGAATTGCAAGATTGTGAAGCGCAAGGGCGTGGTGCGTGTGATCTGTTCGTCGGATCCTCGCCACAAGCAGCGACAGGGCTAAATCAAAGCGCGACTGGGATGCTCTTTCGTAACAGAGCGGATTGGAGAAGCTGACGAATGCCTCGTATTGCAGGTGTTGACATTCCGAATGAAAAGCGCGTGGTGGTGTCGCTGACGTACATCTACGGCATCGGCCCGGCGTTCAGCCGCGCGATCCTGAAGGACGCACAGATTGATGAAGACACGCGGGCGAAGGATCTGACGGAAGATCAGATCAGTCACATCGCGTCGATCATCGATCGAAACTACGTGGTCGAAGGTCAGCTTCGACGACAGATCACGCAGAATATCGCGCGATTGCGGGACATTCAGTGCTATCGCGGCATGCGCCATCGAAAGGGGCTGCCCGTTCGCGGCCAGCGCACCAAGACGAATGCGCGAACGCGCAAGGGACCGAAGAAGACGGTTGCGGGCAAGAAGGGCGTGAAGGAACTGCGATAGCGGCAGGCTGTGTCAGGCGTACGCGCGGCGAGCCGGACAGACCGCTGATTGATTGAACTCTAGAAGGAGCCGTCCAGGTGGCGAAAAGCGGCAAGCGGAAAATCAAGCGACAAGTGTCTCGTGGTATCGTGCACGTCAAGTCGACGTTCAACAACACCATGATCACGATCACGGACATGAATGGCGAAACCCTCTGCTGGGCGTCGGCCGGCACCGTGGGTTTTAAGGGCACGCGAAAGAGCACGCCCTTTGCGGCGCAGCGCGCCGGTGAGACGGCCGCCCAGGCGGCGCGTCGATATGGTCTCGGCGAAGTTGAGGTTCGCGTGAAGGGACCGGGCAGCGGTCGCGAATCCGCCGTGTCGGGCATTCAGTCCGGCGGTCTGCGGATTCTGTCGATCGAGGACGTGACGCCGCTGCCCCACAACGGCTGTCGCCCGCGGCGCAAGCGACGCGTCTAGGCGTTGCAGCCGACGGCGATCCGGCCGTCAAGTGAATGAATGACAAGGCGCGGCAAGCGCGGCGGTCGATCGGCGAGCGGTCCGTCGCGGCTTGAAATTAGATAAACGGCAATGATTGGGATCGTCCGCGGCGCTGGCAAGCCTGCGGGCGATTACCACGGTACGGAAGCAGAAGGGCGCCAATTGCCCGTGAACTCCGTGCCGGGAGGTCGAGACAATGCGAATTCGATGGCGAGGACTGGAGCTGCCGACGCGCGTGGTGCGCGATGAGGCGGCGAGCACGGATGTTTATGGTCGATTTGTCGTGGAGCCGTTTGAGCGCGGATTCGGAACGACAGTCGGCAACAGCCTGCGCCGGATCCTGCTGAGCAGCCTGGAAGGCGCGGCCGTGACACACGTCCGCATCAAGGGCGCCGAGCATGAATTCTCCAGCCTGACCGGCGTGCTGGAGGATGTGACGGAAGTCGTTCTGAACGTGAAGTCGGTCATCGTTAGGTCCGCCAGCGACGCGCCCAGGACGATCAAAGTGTCTGTCCGGGGCAAGTCAGGGGAAATGGTCGAGGTTCGCGCAGGGGCCATCGAGTCCGACGCGTCCGTTGAAGTCATCAACAAGGACCTCCTCCTCTGCACGCTGACGGACGCCGTCGATTTTGAGATGGAAATGACTGTCGCGCGTGGCCGCAGCTACGTGACGGCGGAGGAAAACAAGGGCGACAAGGACGAGCAGGAGCTCGGCCTGATTCCGCTGGATTCAGTGTACTCGCCCGTGACGCGCGTTCGGTATCGCGTCGAGGACACGCGCGTCGGTCAGCGAACGAACTACGATCGCCTGGTGCTGGAGATCTGGACGAACGGCACGCTGACGCCCGAGATGTCGCTGGTCGAGGCCGCGAAGATTCTTCGCAAGCACCTCAACCCGTTTGTGCAGTACTTCGAGCTCGGCTCGGCGCTCGCGGCGGAAGGCGACGAAGAGGAAACGGCGCCGATGTCGTCGGGAGCGGACGCCGGGAAGCTGGCGATGCCGATTTCGGCCATGCAGCTCTCCGTTCGATCGAGCAACTGCCTGTCCTCGGCCAATATCCAGACGGTCGGCGACCTGGTTCAGTACGACGAGCCCGGCCTGCTTCGACTGCGAAGCTTCGGCAAGACGTCGCTTCGTGAAGTGAAGCGAAAGCTGATGGACATGGGGCTGAGCCTCAAGGCGTCGGATCAGGATGGCATGCACGACGACATCGACGACGACGAGGACGACGCATATCCGGCGCCGGGCCCCTTCGGTCCGTTCACGAGTACGTCGAAAGTGTCCGGCATCGCTCCGCTGGATTCGGGGTCGATGAATCTGCAGGGTCCGAGCCAGCAGCCACCGGCGGCTGGACCGAGCGCCGAGCCGCAGGAAGACCATGGCGTCGAAACGACGAGCGAGCACAACAGTTGATTTGACCGCGAGACGCGTGTGTCATTCGCGAGGAAGATGAAGACCCCCGGGCGTTGTGAGTCCCGTGCGGGATAGGACGATACGGTCATGAGACACAGAGTAGCCAAGAAGCATTTGTCCCGGACGGCGTCGCACCTCAATGCGATGCGGCGCAACATGGCGCAGAGCCTGATTCAGCACGGCCAGGTCGAGACGACGCTGCCGAAGGCTCGCGAAACGCGTCGATTTGTCGAGAAGCTGATCACGATCGCCCGGAAGGGCACGATCGACAGCCGACGTCGCGTCGAGGCCCTCCTGCGGGATCGCGCGATCATCGACGCCGAGCATCAGGACAAGTACGACCAGATGACGGACGCCCAGCGGCACAAGGTCATGTACGCCCGTTCGGGCCGTCGGCATCGAACCGGCGCCGTGCCCGCGAGCTACAACAAGAACAAGATCCCGTTCGTCGCCCAGTCCGTCGTTCACAAGCTGATGACGGAAGTCGCGCCGACCTACAAGGATCGACCCGGCGGTTACACGCGGATCATCCGGCTGGCCAAGCGTCGCATCGGCGACAACGGCGAGCTGGCGATTCTTCAACTGGTCGACCCCAACGAGGCGCCGGCCGCAGGCGGCAAGAAGAAGTCCGTCGGTCAGCGGCGCGCCCGAATCAACGCCCGCATCGCCTACCTCGAGGGCAAGAAGCCTCGACGGAAGGCCGGCGGCAAGCAGGGTTCGGCGCCGCAGAAGGTCGACCCCGCGCCCGACGCGTCGGGCGGCGACGACGCGTGATATAGTCTCCAGACGTCACATGTCGGGCGGGGCGGGCGATCAATTGACGCCCACCCCGCCCGTTTTTTTTTGTCCGTCATCGCTGGCGAGGGCGACATGGCAATCGACTCCAACTGCATCTTCTGCAAAATTGCCTCGGGCGACATTCCGGCGGCGATTGTCTGGTCGTCGGACACCGCCGTCGCATTTCTCGATGTGAATCCGCTTGCCGAGGGGCACATTCTCCTGATTCCGCGCGCCCACTGCTCGGACTTCCGAGACTGCCCGGCGCAGCAGCTCGCCGATCTGATCGCGCCGCTGCCGACGCTGGTGGACGCGCTGATGACGGCGACCGGCGCCACGGGCGTCAACGTTCTTCAGAATACCGGCGCCTCCGCAGGCCAGGCGGTCTTCCATCTTCATATGCATCTCATTCCGCGCATCGACAGCGACTCTCTCGGCTATCGATGGAACGCCGGGACCTACACGCCGGGGCGAGCGGACGAAATGCTCGCGGCCCTGAAGGCCGCGCTTGGCTGAAGCGCAAAGAGCGTCCACCAATTCCCGATTCGCGATACCATGTAACAAACAGGCAATACGCCGCGAGGGCGCCTTGCGGCCCGTACGCGCGGCGCGCGACAATGGCGTCGATGGTATTGAATCCCGGCGCCCGGCTTGCGGTCGCGCAACGGCGGAGGACTTCGATGAAGCGAATTGGATGGGGACTGGCGGTCTGTGTCGTCTGCATGACAGGGCTCGCGCGAGCGGACATTGTAAACCCATATCGATACGAGTCGTCCGGACGTTATTTCAACGATCTGCTCCGCCTGAAGTCGGGAGAGATGCGCGTCGGCAGGATCCTCGAGTGGGGGGATTCCGTTCGGGTCTACAGCGCCGATGGCCATGCGGCAACGATCGACGCGCGCGAGGTCGATTGGATTCGGCTGCGCCGCGATGACGTCGCCGGGCGTCGATCGGCCGAGCCGGATCTGACAGTGGCGTACGTCGAGCGACTTCCCCGGGTGTCGAGCTGGCAGGGCGCCGTGAGCCTGCGCGGCGGCTATCCGTCGATCGAAAAGGATCGGGCCGCTGTCTCGCGCGATCCCAATGAGGGCGACAACGTGACCTATCGCGTTCACGTTCTCAACGCCGGAAGCAAAGTGTCCGTACCCGTGGACTGCGAGGCGGACATTGATGGGACGCCGCTCGGGACGAAAGTCCGCGTTCCCGGGATCGGACCGGGCCTGGAGTATGTCGCCGAATTCTCCGGACGCTGGTCGGCGGACGCGGACACGCTGACGATCTCGATCGACAAGGGCGCGACGCAGGTTGAGGCCTGTCGATGGAACAACACGCTCCGGGAGCCGGTTCACGGTCTCGCGACCGTCGCCGTTGTCTCGCGCGCCGACTATGTGGCGTTTCAGGAAACACAGAACCTGGTCGACTCATTCTGCTTTGAGGACTACGCCCAGTATCACATTCAGAGCCTGAACGCCCTGATGGCGGCGTCGGTCTATCCAGAGGCCCCGGAAGGTGTCCGCGAACGGCTTCGCCTGGATCGCATCGTCGTTGCGGAGACGCTGGATGAAGCCGCGGTGCGTCAGTCCCTTGTCGACGATCGCGGTCACGCGACCTACGACGCCCTCGTCGTTCTTGGAGCGAATCCGGGCGCGGAGCGCGGTACGGCGGCCGGGGCAATTGACGCGCTTCGCGTGGACTGGTCGGCGCTGAAACGGCTGGGCCTGGAGATCGGCCTGAGCGACGCGTCCGTCGATCGCACGCGGCTCGAGGAGTGCGGCGTCTATGATCGCTTTGGGCGTCCCGCAATGGTTCGACATCGTCCCGTCGGCGCCGAATCCCTCATGAACGAAGCCGGACCTTTCCGCCTCAGCGAGATTGAGGTGGCGCACCTCAATCGTGTCGTCGGCAAACCTCGAGGCCTGCGCGGAACCTATCGCTATCAGACGCCGGACAACGTTGTCGTTGAAGTTGTCGGCGCCAATGGCGCGCCCGTCGCGGGTGTTATCGTCGATGTCTTCCAGCTCGAGACTAACGCGTCGGGAGAAAGACGGATTGCGGGCCCAAGTGGCGTCGACCCATGGGTGTCCATGCAGACCGACGAGTCGGGCCGTGTTGCGTTGTTCAATCGGCCCTGCGCCGGCGGTCAGACGCCCGACGGATACGCGATCAAGCCGAACCCGTTCGGTCAGATTGACCCCGACGGCGGCAACAGTCTGCTTCTGCTCCGGCTGCGTCAGGGCGCGGGCGCCCGCCAGGCGGAATCGTTCCGCTTCCTGCCGTTGTCCACGTGCAATCTCGCCTGCGTGCGGGGCGACACTCGCGACTTCGTCTTCCGCGTGGAGACACAGTTTCTCGACGTCAGCGGCGTGGAGATGGCGCAGTCGCCCTACGCGTTCTTTGTGATGCCGGACCGAACGACAGCGCATCCGGACCTGAGTGTCGCCTGGGCGATTCCGTCCAGTGTGGATCTGAGCAGGATTTCGGAATATCGCCTCTATCGGCGCGTGGGCTTTGGCGCATCGGACACAAGCCCGTGGACGCTCGTGGAAACGGTTACCCAGCCGCCGAACGCCGGCGCCGCGAATTCATGCCCTCAACCCTACTTCGACGCGATGGCGTCGCACAGCGACGCCGGGCTCGATACGTGGTTTGCCGTGGCGATTGCCGATCGCGAGAATCGCGAGGGACCGCTCTCCGAGCCCACTTTTCTTCCATTCGGCAGGCAATCGCACAAACTGGCGATTCGTGACAATACGGCGTTCATCACGCTGTCGGGTTCGGGACCGGCGATGATGCTGTACTTCAACGCCGTCGCCGGCACGCAGGCCTACAAGCCTCAGACAGGGCGGTTTCCCGGTTACGAACCGCACTACGAGGGAATCGCCTTCGGCGAGCGCGGTCTGATCGTCACGGACCCGATCAATCACGTCCTCGCCGTGTACGACATCGGTCAGGAACGGCACGAGTTGATTCAGACGATTCCGCAGCGCTCGCAGTGGCCTGCGCCGCCGAGCTTCTTCGATGGCGAGTTCAACGCTCCCGCGGATGTGGCGTCGGACGCCAGGGGGAATCTCTACGTCGCGGATCGCGGGAACCATCGTGTTCAGATTCTCTCGGCGGACGGGGCGTACCGCGGGCTGCTGGATCCCGATTTCCGATTTCGGGCGCCACACGCGATCGCCTGCTCGAATCAGCGCATCTGCGTGACAGACGCCGCGGGCACGCGCGTGCGTGTGTACGATGTCAGCGGCGCCGAGCCGAAGTTCGAGCGTGAACTGCCGCCCCTCGTGGACGCGGATCGCGCCCTCGTGACGGAATCCGGCCAGATTCTGGTGACGGGTCGAACCTCCGCGGCCGGCGCCTGGGCCGTTCTGCGGTTCGCGCCGCAGGGCCAGCGTGTCGAATTGGTGGAAACGATTGAGGAAGCCGTGATGGGCCGGGTTCACGCGCCGCGCGGTCTCTGCCTGCATCCGGTCGATACGAAGCTGGCGTACTTCGTCAACGGGTTTCCGTTTGATGTGCGAATCGTTCGAATGGACGGCCAGCCGAGCGAAGAATAACGCCGGACGCGCTGCCCTGATCCCGCCAATCCCGTGCGCCTATCGCCTGAGGCGATCCAGTGTCGCCTGGGCGCGCTCCTGCGCCGGCGACGGCAGATTCGGGATGGCGGCCTCGAGCAGTTGAATCGCCTTCGCCGTGTCGCCCGATTCTGCGGCGCGCTCGGCGTTGACCACCATGGAGGCGGCTTCAAACGCCGGGCTGAGGCGCTCGAGCATTGCTCGCGCCTCATTCGACGGAACCTGCCACATCGAGTTTCGCAGGAGCCTCTGGCATGTCAGAAGATCGCCCAGCTTCAGGGCGTCCTCAGCCTCTCCAATCAGGCGGGCGGCCGTCGCAATGCGAAGGTTCTTTTCGATGTCGTCGTCAGGCTGCACGCTCAGCGCGGCCTTGTACTCAGCTTCGGCGCTGGCAAAGTCGCCCTCGCGGAGCGCTCGATCGCCTCGCATGCGATGATCCTGCTGGCGTTTGCCTTCGATGATCTTGTCCCTGAGGCGGCGAGCCTCGGCGATATCGCGAATTTTCATCGCGTCCTGGGCCTTGATAAGCGCCGTCTCCCAGTCCTTCTGCGCGATGGCGGTCTTCGTCGCTTCAACGGCCGCGTTGTACTGCTGGTCTTCGCGCGTCTCATTCAACTTTCGATCGAGCGCGTCCGGGTCCATGCCCGCCTTCTCAGCGCTTTCGCGATACTCCGGCAGTGAAAGCTCGACACGATCGAACTGGCCGCTCGCGATTTGCGCTTCGCTGGCCTGACCGATCCGAATCGCTTCCTGACGGTTCGCCATGATGTCGCGAATGTCCTGGATCTGGTGCGGCGGGGCGCCGTTGGTCTGCGCTTTCGACAGGGCCGACTCGGCGTCGGCGAAACGCTCGCTGTCGACCGCTTCGCGCGCATCGATCAGCAGCAGCGACCACCTGGCGGTCTCGTACAGATCTCGAAGCTTGGGTTGGTCCTCCGCAACCAGCATGATCTGGCGGAACTGGCGCCGGGCGGATTCATAGTCGCCGTCCTGGCGCGTTCGTTCAGCGGCGTCAACCAGCGTGGCGGTCGCGCGATATTCGGCGCCCGGATCCGTGATTCGATTGTACGACTGAACGGCGACAAACGTTGCGGTTCCGACAACGAGGATCCCCACGAACGCCGCAAACAGGACGCCGGGGCGATAGCGCTGCGGCTCCTCCGTCTCCGCCGGCGTGGGCGGGACGATCGGCGTCTTCGGCAGTCGCTTGCGTGGCGTGGAGTCCGGAGGCGTCAGCGTCACGTGCTGAGACACGACGGTTCGGGGCCGGGATTCGGGCGAGATGACCGGCACGGGGGGGCGCAGTCGCACGCGACGGCCCATTGGATGACGCATTTCCCTGTCGGGCTCGATCGCCGTTGTGGTTGTGGACTGATCCTCTCGAACAAGCCAGGCGAGCGACGTCTGCCGCGTCGGATCGGAATCCACGCGACGAATCTCCAGCACCTTGGGCCCCTCGTTCGCAATCGCTTTCGGTTCTTCCCGTCGGATCGCGAGCTGCTTGTTGACGGTCCGCAGGATCTCCTGATACGTGCCGACGCGATCATCCGCGTCTTTCTTCGTCATGCTCTGCAGCAACTCCGACAGGGCGTCGCACACATCGGCGTTGAGCGCGCTGGCGGGCGGCAGATTCCTGTCGAGGTCGACGTGCCACGCCCGCCACTCGGATTCGTGTGGCTTGGGGGTGCCGAATTCGGATTCACACCATGTCTTCAGCGATGCGCGACCGACGCTGATTTCATAGAGCAGCATGCCGAAGGAGTAGATGTCGGCGCGACAGTCGCAGGGTTCGCCCAGGAGAATCTCCGGCGCGGCGTATTTGGCGTGCACCAGGGGGGGCGACACGGCGTCACCTTCGCGCGTCGCCGTGGAGAAGTTTGTCAGAATGAGCCGGCCGTTGGCGCCGACGAGCCAGTTGCCGGGCCACGCGTCGCGATGCACGATGCGCTCGAGCTGCAGCGCGCCGAGCGCCAGGCAGCCATGTCGGAGCATCTGCGGCACATCGGCCGCCGTGAAGGCGCGCTTGGAGATCAACATCTCCAGCCAGTCGCCTTCGATGTACTCCTCGGCGATGAAGAAGCCGTGCTCGTCGCCAATCAGTTCGTACACGTGTGTGACGTTGCGGGATCGTCCCGAGAGTCGGGCGAGCAGCTGCGCCTCGCGTTTGAAGTCACCGCAGGCGACGGGATCGTCGATCAGCCCCGGCGAGAGCTGTTTCAGCGTGACGAGGCGATCGAGCATCGCGTCGCGCGCCTTGTAGACGATCGCGTTGTGCGTGCTGCGAATTCGTTCCAGAATGCGATATTTGCCAAGTCCCGTGCCAGTGACGAGTCCCGGCCGGCCTTCCGCCTGGAAGCGGATGACGGGCGCGTCGGTCTCCGTATGACCTTCCTGTGGCAATTCTGGATGTGGTCGATCTGTCATATGCGTTCGTCTCGACGGCGACAGCCGATCGAGCCCCCCCAGCAAGGATGAACTCCAGTATGTTGTTCCCCGCGAGGTTGAAGCGGCGGCTCGCAGTTGTCTCACGTCGCCATGTGTGCGACGTCATCGGCGCCCCCGAAGGCCGATGGTTCGACTGAGTCATGAAATCTCGATGAAGACGCTCGGGCTGTCGCGCCGGGCCTTCCTTCGAGCTCGATCCAGTCGTGGGCGAAACAACGGCAACTCCTGCCGCTTCAACTATTAATGATATGTCGAGGGGCCCATCGGAGTCCAGCGATTGACTGGGAGGGGGCGCCGCCTTTGGGGACTGCGGCCGGTTGTGGTCCGAGATTGCCGGGAGCGACACGACATGGCGTCGCCACGAGTGGCACATTTGTCCAGTAATCCGCGAAGTTGGACCGCAATGCAATTGGCGGCTTGGCCATCGCGTCCTATCATGTTCTCGACATAATGTCAGAAATGGACGCGCCACGTCCGTCGCCGCTCACGGAGCCCACTCTTGTCCCGCTGGACCACGCTTGTCTGCCTTATCGTGATTTCTTCGACGACGCCCGTATGGGCCCAGTTCGGCGGTCCCACTCGGGTCGAGGTCGAGACTGTGATTCGAAAGGAAGTCGCCCCCACGATCGAACTGGTGGGGACGCTGAGACCTCACCTGCGGTCCATTGTCGCCGCTGATGTGGACGGCCTCGTCGTCGAGATGCCGTTCGACTATGGCGCGACAGTGACGAAGGGCGATCCCGTCTGCATTCTGCGCGATGTCACGCGGCGTCTGGCGGTCGATCAGGCCAAAGCCGCCGCCGCGGCAATCGAAGGTGAACTTCAGGCGCGCGAGGCCGACGTGCGGAAGACCGCCTTCGAGCTCGAGCGGATCTCTCGACTGGCCAAGCTCGATCGGTCCAGCGACAAGGAGCGCGTGGACGCCGAAGCGGATCACGCCGCCGCCGAGGCCCGCGTCCGCCAGTCCCGGGCGCAGCTTGACGAAGCCCTCGCGCTGCTCGCGGTCGCTGAAGACAATCTGGCGCGCACACGAATTCCCGCGCCCTTCGACGGCGCCATTACGTCCAAGATGACGGAAGTGGGCCAGTGGGTGATGACGGGCGAGGCGACTGTGGAAATGGTGGACCTAAACACGGTCCGCGCCCGCGTGATGGTCCCGGAATCCGCCATCGCCTTCTGCACGCCGGGCGAGCCCGCGATGATCAGCGTGGACGCGCTGGGGCGGAGCTTTGAGGGCGCGATCTCCCGCGTCATTCCCGAGGCGGACCCACAGGCGAATACGTTTCCGACGGACATCGACATCCCCAATCCGGAGGGCGTCCTCAAGGCGGGCATGTTCGTTCGCGCCATGGCGCCGGCGGCCCCCAAGGCGTCGCGGCTCCTGGTTCCGAAGGACGCCGTCCTGCGCCGCGGGCCATCGTCGATCGCCTATGTTGTGCGCGGATCGGACGAGAAGGGGTACACCGCGGACATCGCGCCCGTGAACGTTGTCGCCGAAGTCATGCAGTACCTCGCCGTCGAATCGCCGGCGCTGAAGAATGGCGATCGTGTCGTCGTTCGCGGGAATGAGGGAATGCACGGTCCGGGGCCGATCGTCATTGTCTCGGGCGAACCGAAGGCGCGTCCGGCGGAGGCGCGCGATCACTCGCGGGATGGCGAAGCGGCCGGCGTCCCGGGTAAGGCGTCGGCGGAGGCGTCCGCATCTGACGGCCGGCGGTAAACATGGTCGATCTCTTCATCCGAAATCCGGTCAAAGTCGCAGTCGGCGTGATTCTGCTGGTGCTCTTCGGCGCATTGACGGTTATTCCGCCGTCGATCATGCCGTCACCCATCCGTGCGCCCGTTCAGCTGACACCGAACATCGACGAGCCGGTCGTCATGGTGCAGACGCGATGGGAAGGCGCGAGCCCCGAGGAAGTCGAACGGGAAATTCTCGACAAGCAGGAGGACATGCTCAAGAGCATCTCCAACCTGCGAAAGATGATCGGAACGACCAAGCAGGGTGAATCCAGCGTTCGACTGGAATTCGAAGTCGGGACGGACAAGGACATCGCGAAACAGGACGTATCCGACGCCCTTCGTCGCGTTCAGTATCAGATTCCGCAGGACGAGTTCGACAATCCCATCGTCACGAGTGGTGAGGAAGACGGCGACAAGGCCATCGCATGGATGATCCTGTCGTCGGACCGGAATGACGTATCGGTTCCGGAGCTCTTCACGTTTGTCGACGAAGAGGTCATTCCGTTCCTTGAGCGCGTGGAGGGCGTGGCGTCGGTCCGCCTCCTCGGCGGACGCGACCGTGAAATTCAGGTTGTTGTTGATCCGTACAAGCTGGCTCAGGCGGGCATCACGTTTGCCGAGCTGTCCAGCGCCCTTCAGACGCAGAACACCAACATCGCCGCCGGCAACAGCGCCCAGGGCAAGCGAGATGTTGTCATCCGGACGATGGGGCGTTTTTCATCGCTCCAGGACGTTCGCGAGACAGTTGTGCGCATGGGCGACGGTGGTCCGATCCGCGTTCGGGACGTTGCCGACGTCGTCGACGGGTTCAAGCGCCAGTACACGTTTGTGCGAAGCAAGGGCAAGTTCGTCATGGCGCTGCCCGCCTATCGCGAGACCAACGCCAATGTCATTGAAACCATGGAAGGGCTGCGAGCGGCGATCACGCGCGTCAACAACGAGATTCTCTCACATCGGGGCCTGACGCTCGAACTGACGCAGGTGTACGACGAGACCACGTATATTCATTCGTCGATCGGGCTGGTACAGCAGAATATTCTGCTCGGCGGCGCCCTGGCCATCGTCGTCCTGATGCTGTTTCTTCGCAGCATCTCCGGGACGTTTGTCGTGGCGTTGTCAATTCCGATTTCCGTCATCGGCACGCTGCTCGTCATCCCGGTGCTTGGCCGCAACATCAACGTGGTCATGCTGGCGGGACTGGCCTTCGCCGTCGGTATGGTGGTCGACAATGCGATTGTTGTCCTGGAGAACATCTTCCGCCATCGGGAGATGGGCAAGAGCGCCTTCCAGGCGGCGTCCGACGGCGCCAGTGAAGTGTGGGGGGCCGTCGTCGCGAACTCACTGACGACGATGATCGTGTTCCTGCCGATTCTCTTCGTGCAGGAAGAGGCCGGTCAGCTCTTCCGCGACATCGCCATCGCGATCAGCGGCGCCGTCGCCCTGTCGCTCGTTGTGTCCGTGACAGTCATTCCGACAGTCGCCGCCCGGGTTCTGGGCAGGACGCGCGGCAGCGCCGATGAGAGCGGCGGCCGCTTCGCCCATTTCGTTGGCGCCCTCGTGCATCGAATCAACAAATCCGTGGCGCTGCGACTCGGGGTCGTCGTCGGGATGACGGCGCTCTCGATCGTCGGAAGCTACGCGATGGCGCCGACACGCAGCTATCTGCCGGCGGGCAATCGAAATCTCGTCTTCGGATTCCTGCTGGCCCCGCCGGGCTACAACACGCTCGAATATGAACGCATGGCGAGCGTTATCGAAAACGGCGACCCGACTCGCGGCATCATCGGCGTTCGCGCGTTCTGGGAGGCGAAGGCCGGAACCCCCGAGTTTGATGCGCTGCTTGGTCGCTGGAGCGACATCGTTGAGAACCAGAAGGTCAAGGGCGAATTCCAACCGCAGATCGACCAGGCGCAGGCCATACTCGATGCGCCGGACTCGACCGCGGAGCAGCGCGATGACGCGAGAAAGACGGTCCGTCAGAAGGAGCGAGAAATTCGCGAGTGGCGTGTGCCGCCGCCGCCGATCGAGAACTTCTTCTACGTCGACTTCAACGGCACCTGCTTCATGGGCTGTTCCAGCGCCGACGAAGAGAATGTGCGTCCGCTGGTCAACGTGCTGACGCAGACCGGCGGCGCCATCACCGACGTGTTTCCTTACTTCTTCCAGTCGTCCATCTTCAACATGGACAAGGGAAATACCGTCGAGGTCGAGGTGCGCAGCGATTCGCTGGAAACCGTTGTGCCCGCGGCCACTCAGATTCAGATGGCGGCGATGCAGGAAGGTCTGGGATACGCGCCGGCCAACCCGAGCAACTACAATCGCGACCAGGTCGAGGATCAGATCATTCCCGACCGCGTGCGAGCCGGCGATGTCGGCATGACGGTATCCGATCTCGGCTTCATCATTCGCGCCTGCGGGGATGGTCGAACGATCGGACAGTATCGTGAAGGGGGCCGCAGCATCGATCTCGCGATCAAGGTCAAGGGAGTCCAGGATCAGAATTCCGGCGACAACACGACCCGGGCGATCGCGGACATCCCCATCTTCACGCCGACGGGGCATATCCTCCCGATGTCGTCCGTGTGTCGAATCGATCGAACGACGGCGCCGCAGGAAATCCAGCATATTGAAACTCAGCCGGCCGTGAAGCTGACAGTCAGCCCGCCGGACGGCGTGTCGCTTGAGAACGCCATCACGACGCTCGAAAACAAAATCATCGGCAGGATGCGCGGTGAGGGCTATGGACCGGCAAAGATGAAGATACCGGATTCCGTGACCGTCAATCTCGCCGGAAACGCCGACAAGCTCTCGACGACATTTGAATCCCTGAAGTGGCTTCTGGCCCTGTCGTTTCTGATTGTGTTCCTGCTGATGGCCGGACTGTTCGAGAGTTTCGCCTATCCGTTCGTGATCATTCTGACAGTGCCGCTGGCCGTGGTTGGCGGATTCGTCGGCCTGTGGATCGTCAATCTGTGGACGTACAGCAATCCGACGATGGCGATTCAGGAACTGGACGTTCTGACGATTCTCGGGTTCGTCATTCTCCTCGGTATTGTCGTCAACAACGGCATTCTGATCGTGCACCAGTCGATCAACTTCGTTCGCGATGGCATGGCGCCCAACGACGCCATCGCCGAATCTGTCAGGACGCGCATTCGTCCGATCTTCATGACCGTCATGACGACGTTCTTCGGGCAGCTCATGCTCGTCATTCGTCCTGGATCGGGCGCCGAGCTCTATCGTGGTGTCGGCGCCGTTGTTCTCGGCGGGTTGCTTGTGTCGACAGTCTTCACGCTCGTCGTCGTGCCCGCCATGTTGTCGCTCTTCATGAGCGTCAAGGGCGCCGTGGGGCATGTCGTCGCCGACACACCCTCGGAGACTACGCCGACGGGAGCAATTCCCGCGATGGCGACGGTCGGGGCCGGCGAGGCGCCCGCGCCGGCGCACGCGTCGACGGATCGGCAGTAGTCGCGGCGTTGTATGGTGAAGGCGAGAAGGCGGGGCGCCGGGATCAGTCCATCGCGACGGCGTTGGGGATCAGCGGGATGACGTGCACGTAGCGAATGTCGTCGCGCTGCACCGTCGCCTCGATGATGACGTCATAGACGAGCCGCTGTTTGGGATCCTGCCGGATCTCTGTAACGTGGCCGATGACGAGCGGGACGGGCAGTCCCAGCTGGCCGGGGGCGCTGGTCACGAAATCCCCGATGCGAATGCGTGTTCGATCATCGACGGGCTCGCTCGCCGCGTCGATGTACTCGTAGGGGACGTCGCGAACGATCATCTGCCCTCGGCCGAGACCGCGCAGCGTGCACGGAAAGTCGACGAAGTGCATTTCCCCTTTTCGAAGTCCCTCGAAGCGCACCTCGACGGGCTGCGCGTCCACGTCGCTGAACAGCTTCACGCGGGACATGTACGGGCTGACGAAATCGATTCGCCCCAGCAGCATTTCCTGTGCGATGACCGCCTCGCCGGCGCGAAGGCCGGCCGCGTCGCCGCGATCGACAAAGACATGGCTCGCGACCCAGTCGCTCCGGCTGACACGTAACTCCGACCCGCGTTCGATGACCGCCGAATCGCGCAGCGACACGATGTCCCACGCAACAACGTGCGCCTGAAGCGCAGCGGGGATCGATCGATCACGTAGCCGCTGCATCCGTTCCAGGTCCTGGCGAAGCTGTTCATTCTGCGCCGTCCTGGAGGCAAGCTCATGCAGTATTGCGGGATCGGGCGCCGCAGTGTCCTGCGGATCCTTCGGGACACGGCCGCGAAACGTCAGGAATCGCGCGAGATCCTGCAGCGGGGCCAGCAACTGCGTCGACGCGTGCTTCGGCGCGTTGGTCAGGCTGGGCGGCAGGAAGACCGCCAGAGCGGAGATGAGCATCAACGCTCCGAATACCGCCTTCTTGCTCGGCCGATAATGCGCTAAGTGCATGCGGGCATCTTAGCGAGCGTTGCGCGACCGGTAAAACGCGATTCGCATCGTTCAGCATTGTTGCGAGCAACAGCGACGCCGACTTGTCAATTGTGTCGTCCGGGCGCATGCGACGATGTCCGGTGCGCTGCGTCGACGCGTTATCGCACGCCCATTTTCGACGTGTTGCGCTTCGTCGTCATCGTTGATTGGAAAGTGGCCCTGATTCTGTCCCGCCACGACGGTTGGTCTGTGAAGCTGGAGAACCCTTGTCGGTTCGTCTGACTGGGTAAGGTGGTGTATCGTAACTTGCTTTTGCATAACGACTTAGGCGTATCTTACTGTTTCACTGTCCGACACCGGCAGGGGGAGGCCGGGTCAGGACGCACGACCGTCCCGCTTTATGTGGACCGGGAGGGCACGGGAGCCGCCACCTGTGCCCTCCTTCTCGTTTTACACATCGCGATGCAAACGCCGCGCGATTCGAAATGCGGGTTAGAATCCCGCGACGATGAAGAAACCGCGGAATCAAGTCCTGGACTACGTCCTCTACCTGATCGTTCGACTGGCGGCGGCGTTCCTGGGCGTTCTGCCGGTTCGCGTGTCGCTGTCGATCGCGTCCGGTCTGGGCGCTCTGTGGTTTCATCTGCCGCGCTGGCTGCCGGAAACGCGCGTCACAATACCGGACTGGAGCCGGCGAAACACGGCGACGAAAGTGATCGCGGCGCCCATCAGGCTGCTGGCGAGTCTCTCCAGAACGTCCAACAAGCTGCTTGGCAAGTTCCGCGAACATCGCAATCGCGCCGAATTGCACATCCGCACGTCCTTTCCGGACATGCCCGAGGCGGATGTTCAGCGCATGACCCTGGAGAGCCTGCAGCAGCTCTGCCTCATGGCGGTCGAGCTGATCATCTCACCGCGACTGATCACGCGATGGACCTGGCACGACTATGTTGAGACGCGGAACCTCGCCGGCGCAATTCGGGCGCTGGCGGACAAGCGTGGCTGCATCCTGCTGACGGGCCACTACGGCAACATCGAGGTTCTCGGGACATCGCTCGCGACGATCGGCTTCGACATGACGGCTGTCATGCGTCCGTTTGACAACAGGTATCTCAATCGGCTGCTGACGCGCCGTCGCGCGCAGAGCGGTCTCAAACTCCTCGACAAGGGCGGCGCCACGCAGCACGCGCCGGAGATCCTTGAGTCCGGCGCAGGTTTGTGCTTCATCGCCGATCAGAATGCGGGAAAGAAGGGCATCTTCGTTGACTTCTTTGGCCGCAAGGCGTCCACCTACAAGTCGATTGGCCTGCTTGCGATGCGATTTGACGTGTCCGTCATTGTTGGTTGTGCTCGGCGCGTCGGGCGTGACTTCCGATACGAGATTCACGTGAATCGCGTCATCCAGCCGGAGGAGTGGGCCGACAAGGACGATCCACTTCGTTGGATCACGCAGGAGTACACGACGGCGCTGGAGAATCTGATTCGTGAAGCGCCAGGCCAGTACCTGTGGATTCATCGGCGCTGGAAGACCCGCCCCAAAGACGAACTCGCCGACGCGGCGTAGTGGGACGCGCTCGCCTGGGGCCGCTGCGGGAGCGCTACGCCTCGCTCATGATTCGAGCGACTCTCGCCGCTGGATCGGCCGACGGAGCAGTCGCTCAGATGCCGACTGCACGCTGAAGGCGTGCCATATGTGTAGCCCAGGGCAAACGCAGGCCCGGGGATCGGATCAACCCGCACGTCAAGCGCTGAAAGTGCGAATTAAACGCCGTGTCGTTACGAGAATCGCGGCCATCCAGGTCGCATCGGCGTGAATTGGACTCCCGGATTTCCGTGATGAATCAAAAAAAGGGCGGTCCGAAGACCGCCCCTGGTCACTGTTGAATCTGTCGCGCGACGTCAGTGTGCCGCGTGAATCGCATGGCCGAACATGGCTTCGGCCGCTTCACCGATCGTTTCGCCCGTCGACGGATGCGCGTGGATGGCGACAGCGATATCCTCGGCGACAGCGCCCATCTCCATCGCCAGTACGCCTTCGGCGATCAGGTCGCCCGCGTGGGCGCCGACAATGCCGAGGCCGAGCACGCGCTGAGTCTTCGCGTCGAACAGCATCTTCGTCAGGCCTTCCGTTCGATTCATCGATACGGCGCGGCCGTTGCCGAGCCAGGGGAATTTCGTGACTTTGAAGTCGAGCCCCTTCGCCTTGGCCTCCTGCTCCGTCAGACCGCACCAGGCGACTTCCGGATCCGTATAGACAACGGCCGGAATGCACACATTGTCGAATTCCGCGGGCTTGCCGGCGATCGCCTCAACGGCGACCTTCGCCTCCCGCATTGCCTTGTGCGCCAGCATCGGATCGCCAGCAATATCGCCGATGGCGAAGATGCGCTTGTCCGTCGTCCGCATCTGCCTGTCGACCTTCACGAAACCGCGCTCCGTCAGCTCGACCTTGGTCGTGTCCAGACCGCAGTTGTCCGTGTTCGGCTGGCGGCCGATCGAGACCAGAATGCGGTCAAACGTTTCCGTGATGTCCTTGCCGCCGACGCTGAACGTCGCCTCGACCCCGGCGCCCTTCTTCTTCGCGCTCTTGAAGGAGGCGGACTCATGGATCGCCTTCATCTGCTTCTCGAGCTTCTTGACGATCGGCTTGGCGAGGTCCGGATCGAGACCGTTGAGGATCCCCGGCAGGGCCTCGACAACCGTGACTTCGCTGCCCAGTCCGGCGTAGACCTGGCCGAGCTCAAGACCGATGTAGCCGCCGCCGATGACGAGGAGCTTCTTCGGGATCTCATCCATTTTCAGGGCGTCGGCGGCGTTCCAGCACAGCTCGCGCGGCAGCAGCTTGTCCGGCAGGAGCTTCGCCCGAGAGCCGGTCGCCAGGATGCAGTGCTTGAACTTGATGCGCCCGACGTCCTCTCCCTCGATGTGAATGAGCTTCGAACTTTCGAAGGTGGCGTGCCCCTTGAAGTACTCGACTTTGCGGCCCTTCAGGAGTCCTCGGACGCCCGTTGAGAGCTTCCTGATCACGCTGTTCTTGAAGTCGCGCAGCTTGTCCACATCCGTCTTCGGCTTGCTGAATGTGACGCCCATGGCCGCGGCGTGTTCCGCTTCGTCCATGATGCGGACGACATTGAGAAGTGTCTTGCTGGGGATGCAGCCTTCCCGGAGGCAGACGCCGCCCGGAACCTCCGCCATCTCGATGATCGCCGTCGCAAATCCGGCGTCCGCCGCCGCAATGGCCGCGACATAGCCGCCGGGTCCGCCACCGACGACGACAACATCAAATTCCTGTGTGAGCTCACCGACTACCATTGAACGCTCCTGGATGCTGATTCATGCGCAATTCTCTCGATCCACGCCGTCCGTATCGCTCGCATCCACGCGAAGTCAATGCGATCGCGGCGATGGGGGATGTCCCTACGGCGAAACGCCTCGGGCGCGTGCCGCGACCGATTGCATTCCGGGAGCGCGGATTGTAGGGATGCGGCCGAAACGTGGCCAGTCGATCGCCCGTCGCGGAGGCGCCGGCTGTGAAACGGCGCCATCCGAGGCGAATTCATCGCGGATGAGACAATTGGCGCCGACGTGGCGCGGGGAGAGAATTCGGTTCTTGAATACCTAACAATAACCGAATATGATGCTCCGATGGCGCTGCATCGTGTATCGAATCCGCAGAATCCGTTCATCTCCGAGTCGCGCGAATGGCTGGAGGCCGTGCCGGAGACGCGCGTCGAGATCTACGAGGAACGCGCCAAGTCGATTCTCTCTGAGAATGACAGTCCCGACATACCCTTCCGATGGTCCGTCAATCCGTATCGGGGCTGCCAGCACGGATGCGCCTATTGCTACGCCCGGCCAACGCATGAGTACCTTGGATTCGGCGCCGGCAGTGACTTTGAAACGCGCATTGTCGCCAAAGTGAATGCGCCGCAACTGCTGGAGAAGGCGCTGTCGAGGCGAGGCTGGCTGGGGGAGTCCGTGACCTTCTCAGGCGTCACGGATTGCTATCAGCCCGCCGAGGCGACCTACGCCCTGACGCGCGGCTGTC
>ERZ795053.898-NODE-898-length-38007-cov-22.308758_pt1 | contig 38007 bp, 36 predicted proteins | sample MGYA00375137_ERZ795053 | MGnify/ENA primary metagenome ERZ795053 (study PRJEB30182, sample SAMN05720284) | activated sludge metagenome | isolation source: Anaerobic digester | place: Hong Kong | collected 2014-12-17 ... | reverse complement strand
CTGGACCGTCGAACAGGTCTGCCCGCGCCCGCAGGTCCGGCCACAGTCCCTGCTGCACGCCGGCGACAACGACCAGCGGCCACTGGCTGCCCTTCGCCCGGTGGGCGGTCATCAGCCGCACCGCATCGCGGTTCCACGCCTTCTGCCCGGTGGGGGCCGCCGGGATGGCCTGAGCATCCAGTTGGTGCAGGAACTCCGCCACCGACCGCACGGATTCGAAGGCCCGGTCCATCTGCTCGGCCTGATCGAACAACTCCATCACGGCGTCGAGCGCCTGATTGGCTTCGCGGGCTCGACGACCGCCCCCGAGCGCATCCCTGCGCAGGCGCTGCGGCCAACCGGTGCCCCGCCACACCAGCTCCAAGACCCGCGAGGTCTGCGTGTTCGCTGCGACCCAGGCGGTCGCCTTCTCCAGCAGCGACGCCAGGTCGGCCACGGGCCGTGCCAGATCGGCCTCGATGGGACCCAGCAGGTCGGGATCTCGCAGACTGTCCGCGACCAATTGTGTGGAGGATGCGGGCGGGCCGTCCGACGTCGCGTGGCGGCGCAGCAATCGTCCGAGGCGGGCCAGTCGGCGAGCGTCCAGTCCGCCCAGCGGCGAACACAACAGGTCTGCGGCTCGCTCAGCCGTCAGGCCACCGTCGACTCCGGCCGCCGCCCGCAGGACGTCCAAGAGAGGCCGGACCGCGGGCGTGAGTGCCAACGGAATGTCGTCGCGCGCGATCTCGGTCGGAATGCCGGCGGCGAGCAAAGCCCGCTGCAGCGACGGCAGGTCACGGCGCCCGGACCGTACCAGCACGGCCATCTGGGACCAGTCCAGGCGCAGTTCCGGGAACACCTCCGAGGCGCCGGACCGAACCCGGCGCAGGAGATCGGCGATGTGGTCGGCCTGCGCCGCTTCAGACTCGTAGACACGCACCGCGTAGTCACCACCCTGCGGCCCCAGCGCGGCGGGCCGGCGGTGCGCTTGGACCGCCTGCGCGGGGATACCCGGCAACGCGTTGTGCGGAACCACCCTTTGCGCGAGGTCGGCGAGTACCGGCCCGAACCGACGTGTGGCCTCCAGCGCGACGGTGCTGCACCTGGGCTGGGCGAAGACCTCGTTGAAACTCAACAGGCCGTGGGCATCCGCCCCCCGGAATCCGTAGATCGACTGATCGGGATCACCCACTGCGATCACCTGTGCCCCATGAGCGGCGAGTTGCTGCAAGAACTGCACCTGCGCCGGGTCGGTGTCCTGGTACTCGTCCACGTAGATCGTTCGGAGCTCCAGGACATTCGCCGGCGGGCTCTGCGCGATCATCACCGTGGCCCGTCGGATCAACTCGGCGTAGTCCATGAGCCCGGCGAATCCCATGATGTCCAGATACTCCGCGTAGACCGCGGCGGCCGAGGCCGTCATCGGATCGGCAGTGGGCAGCGCCTGCGGCGGCAGACCAAGGGACTGGGCCCTTGCGATGTAGGAGCGCATCTGGTCGGTGAGTCCACGGCTGGCCCGGGCCGACTCCAGCTCCGGGGGAAGGTGCGACGACTTGCCGAGGATCTCGCGCAACATCGTCTCCTGCTCCGGAGCTCCCATCAGGCGCAAGCCGGGATCCGCCGACGCCAGCAGCCGATACGCCAGCGAGTGGAAAGTGGTGGCGACGGGCACGGCCTGGTCACCGGATGTCAGGCGTTGTCGTAGTTCCCGCGCAGCCAGCCGCCCGTACGTGAGGATCAGCAACGAGCCGGCCGGTTGGCCGGACCGGAGTCGCTGCTTCACCGACTCCACGATCACGCTGGTCTTGCCGGTGCCCGGTCCGGCGAGCACCCGCAGGTGCCCATCGGCGTGCGTGATGACGGCACGCTGGGCTGCATCCGGGCTGAACGTCTCATCCCCGGTCCGCGGCCGATTGAGGTGGATCATCTGGGCCATGGCAACAGCACATCACATGGGTACGACACAACCGGTCGACCGCTGTCAGGGGCATGTGGATACGGGCACACGCGGGCGCGAAGCCTGGTTCTCGGCCACTATCTGACACCATGCAATGGTGACCAACGGCGATTCAGAGAGGCCGGATCCGGACGTTCCGAGCCGGTCCGCCGAGGAACGCGAGGAAACCTCCGCGCACCCCACTTTGCGCCTGGACAGCCTCGGACAACCGCACCCGGACGTCACCAAGCACCTGCAATCGACGGCCCGACTGGAACCCCCGGTGGCCGATCCACGCAGCGACGCCGACGCTGCCTTCGCCCCGCCGACCCGCCCCACCGAGGCCGACCCGAACGACGCGTTCGCCCCTCCCCCGACAGACCCGAACGATGGCCGTCCTGCTCCCCCAAACCCTCTGGCCACGCCCGCCGACGAAGCGTTCGCTCCGCCTCCGGAGTCCGACGGCGCTGGAAGCTCCGAGGCGGATCTCGCGGCGGGCCACGGATCGGATCCGCACACCACCGACCCGGTGACCCTGGGCGACGCGACCACAACCCCCCGCCGCGAGGCGCACCTCCGCGACCCTGACACCGAGACCGTCGTCATCGAAGCCGACGTCATCCCCCGTAGGCTGCGCCGGCCCATCGACCTGCTGCGGATGCTGACGGCGTTCGCGTCGGCAGCTTTGATCCTGGCAATCTCCTATTTCGCCTCTGCCGCGGCTGCCGGCCTGGAGAGCGATCTCACGAAGGCCTCCGACCAGATCCCCGGGGTGATCGTGGTCGCGGCGAACGTGATCGGTCTGCTCGGGGTCCTCGCGCTGCCCATCGCTGCGGCCTTCGACCTCATGATCCGGCGGCGCGGGCGCTTGCTCGCCGAGGCCCTGGGCGGACTGATCGTCGCCGTCGTGCTCACGGCGGTCATCGCGTGGCTGATCACCCGCTACCCGAACCCGCGCCTGCTGCTCACCCTGACCGGTCAGGAGAACCCCGGACAGCTTCCGCCGCTCAATGCGATCCTGGCCGGTCTCGTCGCGTTCGTCACCATCGCGCGTCTGATCGAACGTCCACGGTTCGGCCCCATCTCCATCGTGGTGGTCGTTGCGATCGTCCTGGCGAACATCGTGACCGGCGGCGTCACCGCCACCGCCTTGGCCCTGTCGATCCTGCTCGGCTGGGCGATCGGCCTGGCCATGCGCTACGCATTGGGCACGCCGACCACCCGTCCCAGCGGACTGGCTGTGGCCACCGCCTTGGAGGAGGTCGGCTATCCGGTGACCGTGCTGCGCGCACACCGGGAATTCAGTGCCGGTCGCCGTTACGTGGCCACCACCCGCGCCCGGCAGACGTTGGACGTGCTGGTGCTCGACCGCGATCTCGAGGGCGCCGGGGTGGCTGCCAGCATCTGGCGGACCCTACGGGTGCGCGACGACAGTGCACCGTCGCGGCTGAGCATGCGCAGGCGCCTGGAACGCACGGCGCTGCAGGCGTACGCCAGTCAGGCCGCGGGCGCGCCGACCCCGGAACTGTTGGCGGCGGTGCAGGTCGATGAGGACGCCGTCCTGCTGGCCTTCCCGCGCATCGACGGCAGGACGTTCGAACAGATCGGCGACGAACTGACCGACGCAGATCTGGACAAAGCCTGGCGTGCCGTGCGGACGCTGCATGACCGGGGGATCACCCACCGCACGCTCACCGCCGCGAATCTCGTGCGCGACGACGACGGCAAGGTCTGGTTGCTCAACGCGGAGGAGGGGGCGATCGCGGCCAGCGACATCGCCGCCCGGGTCGACCTCGCCGAGTTGCTGTGCACCCTGTCACTGCTCATCGGACCCGACCGCGCAGTCGCCGCCGGTCAGCGCGTCCTCGGACCTCTGCGGCTGGCCAAGGCGCTCGGGGTCCTGCAGCCCATCGCCTTGTCGAGCACCACTCGCCGGGCCATACGCAAGCGTCGTGACCTGCTGGTGCACCTGCGAGACCTGCTGCTCGAGATGTCCCCCAATCCGAATCCGGAACAGGTCGAACTCGAGCGACTGCGCCCCCGCATGTTGTTCACCGTGGTCGCCGGGACCGTCGCCGGCTACATCCTGCTCAGCCAACTCGCCCAGGTGAACCTGGCGACTCTGGTCGCGGATGCATCGTGGAGTTGGGCGCTGGTGGCACTGGTGTTGTCTGCATTGACCTACATCGCCGCGGCCATGGCCCTAGAGGGCTTCGTGCCGGAGCGACTGCACTTCCTGCGCACGTTCCAGGCGCAACTGGCCGCATCGTTCGCCACCTTGATCTCGCCTCCCACTCTGGGCGCGGTGGCCGTCAATCTGCGGTATCTGCAGAGGTCCGGCGTGCACCCGGCCCTGGGAGCAGCAAGCGTCGGCGTCTCTCAAGTCATGGCGTTCGTCGTCCACATCGTGCTCTTGCTGGGCTTCGGGGTGATCGCTGGGACCCGCCAGGAGAACGAGTTCACGCCGCCGTCCTGGGCGATTTTCGCGCTACTGATCGCGTTGGTCGCCGCCGTCATGCTGCTGCTGCTGCCGCTGACCCGCCGATGGATCACTAGACGCATCCGCCCGATCTTCCAACAGGTCGGACCGCGCCTTCTCACCTTGCTGCAACAGCCCCGCAAACTGGCGCTCGGCGTGGGCGGAATCCTGCTGCTCAACCTCGGCTATTGCGCCTGCCTCATCGCCTGCGTGTGGGCCTTCGGCGGTTCGGCGCCGCTGGCGGCCATCGCCGTGGTGTACCTGGCCGGGGCCACCATCGGACAGGCCGCGCCCACCCCTGGCGGTCTGGGTGCGGTGGAAGCGGCACTGTCCGCCGGACTCACCGCCGCGGGCATCCCCGGCGGACTGGCGGTCTCCTCGGTGCTGTTGTTCCGGCTGGTCACCTTCTGGCTGCCCACGATCCCCGGGTGGTTCTCGTTCAATGCACTGCAGAAGGCCGAGTTGCTGTAGTCCGGCAGCGGGGGCAGCGCTGCGTGATTGTGACGACGGTGCGCGGCTGGGACCGGCCACCTCCGTGACGATGCGGAAATCGAGCCTGCACCTTCGCAACAACCACCCATTCAGGCCAGCCCGCCAGCGTCAGTCAGCTGGCAGGGTCGTACTGAAACTCGCGTACCTCCTGCGCGCACCGACATGCGACCGCGAACTTCCTGGCCCATTCCAGCGCCACCTCACGGGAAGGCACCTCCAGGACCGTGTAGCCGCCTTCGATCTGCTGTGTCTGCGGGTACGTGCCTTGCGTCACAGTGCCATCCCCATCGACCATGACCGGCGGCACACTCTCGTCGATCCCCCCGCCGAACACCCAGACACCGGCTCGCTTGGCCTGCTCGACGACCGCGCGCGCCGCATCCGAGACCGCCGGAAGATCCTGCTCGGAAACCTGCATGGCCGAACTCGGGAAAGAGATCAAGTACTTCATCAATGCCTCGCGGAACTCAGTAGTTCGGCTTCTCCGGTTCGATCTGATTGACCCAGGCAACGACCCCGCCGCCCACGTGCACGGCGTCTGCGAAGCCTGCGGCCTTGACCAGCGCCAGCACCTCCGCGGAACGCCCGCCGATCTTGCAGTGCAGCACCACCTGCTTGTCCTGCGGCAAGGTCGCCAATGCGTCACCGGCCATGAACTCGCCCTTCGGAATCAAGGTCGCGCCGGGGATGTTCACGATGTCCCACTCGTTGGGTTCGCGCACGTCGATCAGGACGAAGTCGCGTTCCCCACGCTCACGCTGCTCCAGCATCAATTGCAGGTCCTTGACGCTGATCGTCGAGTCCTTGGCGGCCTCTGCGGCCTCGTCGGTGAGCGTGCCGCAGAAGTAGTCGTAGTCGATCAACTCGGTGACCTCGATGGTCTGCGGGTGCTTGCGAATTTTCACAGTCCGGTACTGCATGTCCAATGCGTCGTACACCATCAGACGACCCAGCAGAGGCTCCCCGATCCCGGTGATGAGTTTCACTGCCTCGGTACCCATGATCGACCCGATGGACGCGCACAGCACACCCAGCACACCTCCCTCGGCACAGGACGGAACCATGCCCGGAGGCGGCGGCTCGGGGTAGAGGTCGCGGTACTGCGGCCCCTGCGATTCCCAGAAGACCGAGGCTTGGCCCTCGAAGCGGAAGATCGATCCCCAGACATACGGCTTGTCGAGCAGCACACACGCGTCGTTGACCATGTACCGGGTGGCGAAGTTGTCGGTACCGTCCACGATCAGGTCGTACTGGGCGAAGATCTGCAGGACGTTGTCGTTGTCCAGTCGCTCGTTGTGAACCACGACGGCGATGTGCGGGTTGATCTCTGCGACGGCGTCCGCCGCAGACTCCGCCTTCGGACGGCCGATGTCGCTCTGGCCGTGGATGATCTGCCGTTGCAGGTTCGATTCGTCGACGACGTCGAACTCGACGATCCCCAGGGTTCCCACTCCAGCGGCCGCCAAGTACATCAGCGCCGGGGACCCGAGGCCACCGGCTCCAACACAGAGGACCTTGGCGCTCTTGAGTCGTTTCTGTCCGGTCATCCCGATCTCCGGGATGATGATGTGGCGGCTGTAGCGCCTCACCTCGTCCACGGTCAGATCGGCGGTCGGTTCTACCAGTGGCGGAAGGGACACCTGCACTCCAAAACGTCGGTTTCTTCGCATAACCGTGCCATGGGGCCACTTGTTCCACCCACACCAGGGGGCGTAGTTCCGCCCGGCGCCCGGCAGCGACGGTTCAGGTGCGGGCGACACCGTGGCGTGCCAGACTGCGGAGATGGTCGAGGTCGCCTCCCCACCCGTGCACCGCCGGACCTCGTGGGTCGGCTTCCACGCGGTGTTCGCGGCCGTCGCCGTGGCTGTCCTGCTGATCCCCGTGCCCGCGCTGGGACTGCGGGTCCTGGCGCTGGTCGTGATCTACAACGTGGCCCTGCCGGTGTTCGCACGCCGCACCGACGACGACGTGCTGTGGGTGACCTGGGTAGTGCTGGCGCCCATGAGCGTGCTCATGGTGCTGCCGGACTGGTTCCTCTCGGCCGTCCTCGGGACTCTGCGGTTCCCCGACACCGGGGCGCCCTACATCGGCACCATGCCGCTGTTCATGGCCGGGATGTGGGCCATCGCATTGATCCCTGTCATGCTCCTGGGCACCTGGGTGGAGCAGGTTCGCGGTCCGGCTGCAGGCTTCTCAGCGGCCGCCGGGTCGGGGCTTCTGCTGTTCATGGCCGCGGAAAGGCTGGCGCCTCTGCTTCCGTTGTGGGAGCCGGTGGGAGTCGCCGAGGTCGCAGGGGTGGCGGTCTACGTCCTGCTGCCGGAGCTCGCCCTGTGCCTGGCCAGTTTCGAGTTGGTGCGCGGGGCCAGAGCGCGTCCGGTGGCGCTGACGATCGGGATGATCATCGCGATCCCGTTCATGTACCTGGGGATGCTGGCCACCGGCTACCAGTTCCTCGGATAGGGCCTGCGAAACCCATTACGCGAACGGCTCGACGAGCGTGTGCCAGGCCCGTTCGACCAGTTCTGGGTGCTCCATCTGCGACACGTGGCCGGAGCGCGGCAGCACCATGATCCGGCTGTGCAGGAAGTGCCGCGACGCGCGTCTGGCAGCCCGCGGGTTGACCAGCTTGTCCTGCTGCCCGTAAATCATCAGCACTGGGTCGTCGATGCGTTCGGCCAGTTTCCACGGCGCGTCCGGCCCACGATCGAAGTACGTCGCCAGGATGCCTCGCAGCGCCGACTGGAAGGCCTGCCCCGACCACGGGTTCTGCGCCGTGAGAAGCGCGTCCTCCTGGGCTTCGGCAACCCTCTGGGCGGGGACCATGGCCGGCTTTGCGTACACCAGGTTCATGGTTGCCTGCACACGCTGCTCGACGGGCAACTGGGCGATCCGGGTGGCCAGTCGGGGGCCGATGCCCGGCACCGCGATGACCGGCAGCTGAATGCTCGTGCGCATCGGGATCAAGTCGGGCAGCGCCGGCGAGACCAGAGTCAGCGAGCGGATCAGCTGCGGGTACCTGCCGGCCAGCTGCACGCTGATCGCCCCGCCCATCGAGTTCCCGAACAAGTGCACGGGCTCGGCGAAACGCTGACGCACAAGGGCTGCCAACACCTCAGCCTGCGCCAAGGGGTCGTACCGCCCGGAACCCGCGGGACCGCTGCGTCCGAAACCCGGCAGATCCGGGGCCAGGCAGTGCAGCCGATCACTGAGCATCCACATCAGGTCGGTCCAGTTGGACGAGTTGCCCCCGAGGCCATGGACGAACAGCGCCGGCGCGCCCTGGCCGGTCTCACGCACGAACACGTCGTCGCCGCCGACCTGTAATGAGCTGCCCGGGACCCGTTCACGCACCATGACATCACCGTACGGGCAAGAAATCGACACGATCGGGCGATCCGTGCAGCAGACACAACCTACTGGCGAGTAACATAGGTTTTCGTGTCCATAGCCGAACCCGCCCGACGCGGGGTCCGCCTGCCCCGCCAGGCCCGTCGCGAGCAGTTGCTCGCCTCGGCCCAGGAGATCTTCGTGACCCGCGGGTACCACGCCGCCGCCATGGACGAGATCGCCGTGAAGGCCGGCGTGAGCAAGCCGGTCCTGTACCAGCACTTCCCCAGCAAACTCGATCTCTACCTCGCTCTGCTGGAGCAATCCAGCCAGGATCTCGTCGAGCGTGTGCAGCAGGCTCTCGACGGCACTGACGACAACCATATGCGGGTACGCGCGGCAATCGATGCGTACTTCGCGTTCGTCGATGACAAGTCTGCGGCCTTCCGCTTGATCTTCGAAAGCGACCTGACCAACGAACCAGCCGTGGGGGCCATCGTGGAAGGCACGGATTTCCGTTGCGCCACCGCGGTCAGCCACGTGATCTCCGCGGATACCGGGCTACCTGAGGATCAGGCCATGCTCGTGGCCACCGGCTTGACCGGCATGGCTCAGACCGCTGCCCGCTACTGGTTGCGCCAGCAGGGTCGCATCCCGCGTGATCAGGCATCGCAGATCGTGTCCGTGCTGGCCTGGCGAGGGGTCTCCGGCTTCCCCAAGACCGACGCCCGCCAATAAGCCTGTGCGCCCTGCGCGAACGTCGCCCCGATCCCACAGGACGACCGAGCCGGCCTGACGTAGGCTTTCGATGTGGCCAAAGCAGCAGCGAAGAACCCCATCGAAGTCAAGATCGGTGTGCAGTACTCACCGCGCGAGATCAGCGTGGAGGTGACCCAGACCGCCGACGAGGTGAGAGCCCTGGTCGAACAGGCGGTCGCCGACGGTTCCACCATTCACCTGACCGACATCAGAGGCCGCCAGTTGCTGGTTCCGGCAACCACCTTGAGTTATGTGGAGATTGGGCCGTCCGAGGCTCGCCGGGTCGGTTTCGGCGCGGACTGACTGCAGGTCAGGCGTTCAGGCCCAGGTCACGCATGCGGGCGGTGTGCGCATCGGTGAGCCGCGCGAACATGCGGCCGAGTTCGGCCAGGTCGGTACTGCCCACGAGCAACTCCCCCATCGCCTCGTGTTCAGCGGCCACCCGCTGGGATTGCGACAACGCCTCGCCCACCAGTCGTCTGCCCCACAGCGACAACCTGCTGGCCAGCGTCCTGTCCTCGGAGATCATCTTGCGCACGGTGGGGATCACGAATGCCGAATGCCCCAGATCGTCGCACACCTCGTTGACCAGGTCACGGGCGTCATCCTCGAGGTACGTGCCGACCTCGCGGTAGAAATCCGCGGCGATCCCGTCCCCTACATAAATCTTCACCAGGGCCTCGGGATAGTCCGCCGGTGAGGTGGACTTGTGGAAGTTGTCGATCGCGGTCATGAACGGCCGCATCGCCTGCATCGGGTCTTTGGCCCTGGCCCGCAAACCCTCGACCAGGATCTTGTAGTGCCCGTACTCGCCGATCGCCATCTCGGTGACGGCCTCGCGGCCGGCGAGATCCGGGCTGAGCAGGGCGTCCTGGGACAGCCGCTGGAACGCTTGGAGTTCGCCGTAGGCCAGCACGCTGAGCAGATCGACGGTCGCCTGTTGTTGAGCACTTTCCACGTCCCACAGGCTACTGCGCCTTCCCCCACGTTGACGCGAGGTCCGGCCGTGGGACAATGGAGGCCACTGATACAGGAGAAACCCCTGAACGATCCAAGTTTCGAAGACCTCGGCGTGCGTCCGGAAACCGTCGCATCCCTGGCCGAGAAGGGCATCACCCACCCCTTCCGCATTCAACAGCTCAGCCTTCCGCTCGCCCTCGACGGCCACGATGTGATCGGGCAGGCCAAGACCGGCACCGGCAAAACGCTGGCCTTCGGTATCCCCCTGCTCGAAAAACTCGACGGTGGCGCGACCTCACCGCAGGCGCTGGTGATCGTGCCGACCCGCGAACTGTGCATGCAGGTCGCCGAGGACATCGCCGAAGCCGGCAAGCAAGCTGGCGCCCGCGTCCTGGCGATCTACGGCGGTAAGGCCTACGAACCGCAGGTTGACGCCTTGAAGAAGGGCGTCGACGTCGTCGTCGGGACCCCGGGGCGGCTGATCGACCTGCAGAAGCAGCGCATTCTGAACCTGTCGCAGGTGAAGTCGCTGGTGCTCGATGAGGCCGACGAGATGCTCGACATGGGTTTCCTGCCCGATGTCGAGAAGTTGGTCTCCATGGTCCCGCCGGTGCGTCAGACCATGTTGTTCTCAGCGACCATGCCGGGACAGATCCTCAACCTGGCCCGCCGCTACATGACACAACCGACGCACATCCGCGCCAGTGACCCCGGCGATGAGATGGCCACCGTCGAGGCCGTCGAGCAGCACGTGTGGCGCACCCATGCGATGGACAAGCCGGAGCTGATCGGTCGGATCCTGCAGGCCGATGGCCGCGGCCGCACCATCATCTTCTGCAAGACCAAACGCGCCGCCCAGCGGCTGACCGACGAATTGCTCGACCGCGGCTTCGCGACCGGCGCAGTGCACGGCGACCTCGGTCAGGGCGCCCGCGAGAAGTCGCTGCAGCAGTTCCGTGACGGCGAAGTGGACGTGCTGGTCGCCACCGACGTGGCCGCTCGCGGCATCGACGTCGAAGCCGTCACCCACGTGATCAACTACACCTGCCCCGACGACGAGAAGATGTACCTGCACCGGATCGGCCGGACCGCGCGCGCCGGTGCCGAGGGCGTAGCCGTCACGCTGGTGGACTGGGACGACATGCAGCGCTGGAAGATGATCGACAAGGCCCTCGGCCTGCCCTTCGCTGAGCCGATCGAGACCTACTCGACCTCCGATCACGTCTTCACCGGCCTGGGCATCCCCCGCGATGCCACCGGTCGCCTCAAACCCGCCTCCCCCAAACCCCGCCGCGACGACCGGCCGCGAGAGCGTTCACGTGACAGCTCCGGCCAGCGTCGCGACGGTGCCCGGTCCGGCAAACCCCGCTCCGGAGGGGATTCCTCGCGGTCAGGCAAACCCCGCTCCAATGGGGATGCCTCGCGGTCGCAGAGCGCACCGGCCAGTGACTCCCCGAACAAACCCAAACGCCGGCGCAAGCGCACGCGAAGGCCGGCCGAAGGCAGTGGTCAGTCATCTGAGGCAACCGACTGAAACGGTCGGCAGGCCCTTAACGCCGTCCTGTGAGTGAACGGACTTCAGCCCTGAGCGACTACCAGCGCTGAACCTGCTTGGGGCGGTGGTGGCGGCCCTGACCGTCCAGTGCTGCAGCGTTGCGGGTTTGGACGCCCCGAGACCGACAACCGAGCAACACTCGGGCACTGCAGGGGTTCGCCCACCAGATACGTGGCCGGGGTTCAGCCGCGGATGCGAACCCGCACCCAGCTGCGCGCCTCACACGACGGGCACTTCATCCAGACCCTGTCCGTGCGCCCTGGAGTGGGGATGTACATCATCGGGGTCGCCAGCTTGGCGGCCTGCACCATGGACACGACCGAACGGCTGTCGCACTTGGTGCAGTGCAGAGCGACACTACCCATTGCCGGCGGAATGATCTCGTCGCTGAACAGGGCGCGTTTGCCCTGTGGATCGGTCAGGCGTCGCGGTGTGTCCCGGGGGGTGGGAACTCTGCGCAGAGCCGCGGGTCGATCGCTCATCTGTTCTCCATCATCAGGGCCGCCAACTCGCGGTACGTCTGGGCGCCGCGGGACCGCCGCGCGGTCGAAAGCACCGAACGGCCTGCTCCCGGCGCCTCGGCGAAACGCACCGAACGCGATACCGGTGGCAGCACGGGCAGGTCATACTGCGTCTCGATGTCAGCGAGCACTTCCCTGGCCAATCGCGTGCGGGCGTCGAACATGGTCGGCAGCACCCCCATGATCCGCAGATCGCGGTTGGTGTAGCGGCGCACGTCGTCGATGGTCTCCAGCAACTGCGAGACCCCGCGGTGCGAGAGGGTCTCGGCCTGCATCGGGATGAGCACTTCGGTCGCGGCTGTCAGCGCGTTGATCGTCAGAACGCCAAGACTCGGCGAGCAGTCGATCAGCACGACGTCGTAATCGTCGGCGACCTCGGCCAGCGCCTCGCGCAGCACGTACTCCCGGCCGGTCCGGTTGGCCAACTGCATCTCCGCACCCGACAGCTCGATCGAGGCTGGGAGCAGGTCCGGGCCCTCCGGGGTCGCAGCAATCGCCATGCGGGGGCCGAGCCGTCCGAGCAGGACGTCGTGGACGGTGAACTGGACCTCATCGGGCTCGATGCCCATCGCAAACGTCAGGCACGCCTGCGGATCCAGATCGATGAGCAGAACCTTGCGCCCTGCCTCGGCCAAGGCAGCACCGGTCGAGGCCACGGTGGTCGTCTTGGCGACGCCACCTTTTTGATTGGCCACTGCCACGATCCGTGAATTCACCACATGCCCCTGAATCTTGCTTCGCCCCGAAGCACTATTGTGCCCCAGTGAGCACGCCGCGGTCGATAGCACTCCCCGACGGGGTCCGGCGTGTCCACTTCCAGGCGCCTCGACTCGCGGGATTGGTGTCCCAGGGACAGGGTCTGGGAACGGTCTTGTGCGCTCCCGGCTTCACAGGCAGTAAAGAGGACTTCCTGCAGTTGATCCCCGAACTCGACTCGTTCGGCTGGTCCGTGGTGGCCATCGACCACGCCGGTCAGTTCGAATCGCCGGCCCGCGCCCGCTATGACCTGGACGTGTGGGCAGAGGATCTGTGCCAACTCGCGCAGATCCTCGAGCCTCCGGTTCATCTCGTGGGTCATTCACTGGGTGGACTGATCGCCGGACGGGCCGCCGCGGGCTTCGATTGGGCGTCGGTGACACTGCTGAACTCCGGGTCGGGTCCCTTCGCCGAGTCCCAACAGACCCGGCTCAGGATGCTGATCGATGTCATGGACGTGCTGTCCATGGAGCAGATCTGGCAGGCGAAAACCGCCGCCGATCGGGCCAGCGGGGTGTGGTTGAACGCTCCGGACATCGAGGAGTTCCTGGAGCGCCGCTTCCTGGCCACGGACCCCGCGGGGATGACCGCCATGGCACAGATCCTGCTCGACGGCCCGGAACAGGATCTGTCGGCGGCCCGCGGAGAGCTGCTCGTCGCCTTCGGCATGGACGACCCCGACTCCTGGTCCTGGCAGACCCAGGTGGACCTCGCGCGACGTTGGCGTACCCGTCTGGCGGCGATCCCCGAGGCAGCCCACTCCCCCGCCGTCGAGGCACCTGAGCAGACAGCCGCGCTGCTGGCGGCAATGTTCACCCGCACGAGTGATCAACGACGTGTGAAAAGCCCGGGATATGGGTATGCCCCAGGCATGCGCATCACCACTCCGCTCGATCCGGACCCCGCGGCGATCCGCCGGGCCCGCAAGATGGTCGGCGACCAGTTGTGCGCATGGGGCATGTCAGCCCTCGTCGATGACGCCGAGTTGATCACCAGCGAGCTCGTCACCAATGCGATGGCGCACGGAGGCGGAGTGATAGAACTGCGGCTGGCAGCACTGCCGAACAGCATCCGGATCAGCGTCGTGGACCACGACCTGAACGCCATTCCGCAGGTGACTGGTGAGCGCGGTCTGCAGGTCGGGGGCCGTGGATTGTCGATCGTCGCACAGGTCTCCTCAGACTGGGGCTACGAGCTCACGACCGACGGCAAAGAGGTGTGGGCCGAACTACCCTTGGGCACCTCTGGCTGACAGTCGCCACACATTGACACGGCCTCGCAAGCTCAGGTCGTGGCAATCACTGCGTAGAGCCAAAGACCCTCAACCGGCCAACTCAGGCACCGGGCCGAACCGCCTTTGTTACTGATCGGCGGGATTCTCTGCCGGCGGCTGGGTGGCCGGTGCGGCAACCGTCGCAGTGATACCCAGGATCTGTCGGGCTTGTCCAATCACCGCGGCGTCGCAGTGCACGTCGTAATGCGCAGCAGTGATCTGACTGCGCGACAGGAAGTCACGCTTACCGCCAGTGAAGGCGTAGGACAACAACCCGAAAACGATGCCGAAGGCGGCTCCGTACATCAATCCGAGCGCGACCAGCGAGAACGTACTGCCGTCACCTCGCGCGAAAAGCGAAACGAACAGACCCAGGAGCAAACCGAACCAGGCACCCATACCGAGTCCGCTCAGTGCCGCACGAGCCCACGACAGTCTGCCGACCACCGATTCCACCAGCCGCAGGTCGACGCCGACGATGGCGACGTTTTGCACCGCGAACCGCTCATCGCTGAGTTTGTCCACCGCGGCCTGCGCCTCGTTGTAGGTGGAGTAACTCGCCAGAATCGGGCGGTCCTCCAGCTTCTTGAACGGATCGACGTTCGACATGGCACTCCTTCACGAGCTCTGAGGTGAGCGTACCCGGCGATCACGCTGCTGCGGCGCAAGTGGGCCGTCCGGATATCGACCGATCGCAGTGCCGCTGGTCCGCTACCCATGTGATCACGGACCGAGGTCGTTGCGCCGTCTGGCGTGGACCCGACCTTCGCGGACAGTGGTGCAGTCACCCGCGCCCACACCTCGGGTTGTGGGGGATCGGATACGGTGTGGGCATGACTGTGCAGGCGTCTACCACGTTGGCTGAACTAGTGATTGAGGACAGCCGTCGCGCTCGAGTCCTGGAGCGGTTCGGCATCGACTACTGCTGCAACGGCCACCGCTCCCTGTCCGACGCGACCGCCGAGGCGGACCTGGACCTGGATGAGGTGAGCAAGGCACTGGACCTCCCAGCCGTCAGCGCGGACGAGCCGACTAAGTCCGCGCAGCAGGCCGACCTCGCCCACGACATCATCGACACCCACCACGCGTACATGTGGGAGGAGATGCCCAGACTGCAAGCCCTCGTGGAGAAGGTCTACCGGGTGCACGGGGACCGGCATCCGGAGTTGGCCAAAGTCCACGAACTCTTCAACAAAGCGCTCGCCGAACTCGATCCGCACATGACCAAGGAGGAGCGCTCGGTCTTCCCTGCGATCAGCCGACTGGAGAAAACCGGGTCACTGGGTAGCTTCGGACCGCTCGCTGGCCAGATTGACGTTTTGGTCCAGGAACACACGGTGGTCGGTGACCTGTTCAAGGAGATCAACGCCGCGACCGGGGGCTACGCGGTCCCCGAGGACGCATGCGGCTCGTACCGAGCGATGCTCGACGGGCTCAGAGAAATGGAAATCGACCTGCACGAGCACATCCACAAGGAGAACTACATTCTGTTTCCGGGTGCACTCGAGTTGGAGCGAACCGCAGCCGGCAATTGACCGCCTGTCGGGATCAACGTCCTAGAGGAGACAGCAATGAGCGAACTCGACGTGCGGATGGTCGTCCTGTCGACCGACGACCTGGACGAGTCGATCAAGTTCTACACCGAGGCCCTCGGGATGACATTGAAGTTCCGAGACGGCGCCCACTTTGCCGCACTCGACGGAGGTTCGGTCACCATTGCCCTGGCGACTGCGGTCGACCACCCCATTCCGGGCCAGGTCGTCGTCGGCATCAAGACCGACGATGTCGATGCGGCTGCGCGGGCCGTCGAGGCCAACGGCGGGGCGATCGTCAAGGGACCGTACGACGACGCACACGAACGCCGGGCCGTGGTGTACGACCACCAGGGCAACGGCTTGGTCTTCTACCGCTCGCTGGGCCGTTGACGGCAACGGCGTAACCCGAGGTAGCGCCGTCGCACTGGCCCCCGCGATCCCTGAGGCTCAACGCTGACTGTGGATCGGCCAAGCGCACCTTCGTGGCACCCACAGGCCTGCAACTGCTCAGGGAACGATCGGTTCCTCACCCGCGCAGTTTGTACTCCTCCAGCAGCCGGCGGGCGATGATCATCCGCTGGATGTCCGCAGTGCCCTCACCGATCATCAGCATCGGTGCCTCGCGGTACAGCCGCTCGATCTCGTACTCCTTGGAGTACCCGTACCCGCCGTGGATGCGGAAGGAGTCCTCGACCACCTCTTTGCAGTACTCGCTGGCCAGATATTTGGCCATCCCCGCCTCGAGGTCGTTGCGCGCACCGGAGTCCTTCGTCCGAGCAGCCCGCACCATCATCAGGTGCGCCGCCTCCACCTTGGTGGCCATTTCAGCCAGCCGGAACGCCACTGCTTGGTGCTCGGCGATCGGCTTGCCGAAGGTCACACGCTGCTGGGAGTAGTCCACGCCGAGCTCGAAGGCACGGGTGGCCAGGCCACACGCCCGGGCAGCGACGTTCACACGGCCGACCTCGACGCCGTCCATCATCTGGTAGAAGCCCTTGCCGGCCTCGCCGCCGAGCAGCGCATCAGCCGGAAGCCGGAAGTCGCTCATCACCAGTTCGGTGGTGTCGACGCCCTTGTAGCCCATCTTCTCGATCTTGCCGGGGATGACCAGCCCGGGCAGCACCTCGCCGAATCCGGCCGGCTTCTCGATCAGGAACGTGCTCATCTTCTTGTAGACGCTGGCGTTCTCATCGGCTTCGGCATCGGTGCGGACCAGCACGGCGCACAGGGTCGAACTGCCACCGTTGGTCAGCCACATCTTCTGCCCGTTGAGCACGTACTCGTCGCCGTCGCGCACAGCCTTGGACTGGATGGCCGCGACGTCGGACCCACACCCGGGCTCGGACATCGAGAAGGAGCCGCGCAGTTCGCCGGTGGCCATGCGCGGCAGGAAGTCCTTCTTCTGCGCATCGGTGCCGTGCTGCATCACCATGTACGCCACGATGAAGTGCGTGTTGATGATCCCGGAGACACTCATCCAGCCGCGGGCGATCTCCTCGACGCACAGCGCGTACGTGAGCAGGGACTCGCCCAGACCGCCGTACTCCTCGGGGATCATCAGGCCGAAGATTCCCATCTCCTTCATGCCTTCGACGATCTCGGTGGGGTACTCGTCGTTGTGCTCGAGGTGCTGCGCCTGCGGAATGATCTCGTTCTCTACGAACTCGTGGACCGCCGACAGGATCTCCTGCTGCACATCGGTCAAACCCTCGGTCTGCGCCAAACGCCCCATGTTTTTGCCTCCAAGTCTTACTTGGCAGTATTCCATCGGACGAGCACGCGGGCACCAGCAGGTCCGTGGTGGCCGGTCGGCGAAATCGCCCGATAGTTGCCAAATGGCTCGTAAACAGCGGGCTATTTCGCAACCAGCGGGTCATCGAGGGTCCAACGCCGTGGTTGTGACGTCGGTAATCGATGGGCGCCGCTACCTGACGATGTCCAAGGGCTACTTGGTCAACAGCAGCGGCGAGAGGCCCACCTTCACACGGCCCTTGCGGATCGGCTTGCAGGAGTCGAGAACGTTACAGGCCGTGCGCACCTTCCATTTCGTCGGAACGGTGTACGTCTTCTTTTTCACGCTGCTGCGGAAAACGAAGAACTGTTTGGTCTTCTTGCGCTTGATCGTGCAGGTCGAGATCGAACCGATCGGCGTGCAGCCGCCGTTCTTCGCCCCGGACAGCCAACGGTTCAGGTTGTTGTACGTCACCCCTGGCTTCAGTACCCGACCCGACTTGGACGTCGGCCAGATCCCCAGGCCATAGTCATCCCAGCCGTACCAGTAGACCTGCGTGACGCCGTTGCTCAACGAGTACAGGTAGGTCTGCGCGAGGTACGCCGATCCCTTGTTCTGGCTGTACTTGACCTTCGGCCACGGGTTGCTCGGACGCTGGTTGCCATAGTTCATCTCCGTGTCCCAGATCGGCAGTTTCGCGAATCCGTTGTTGGCGATGACCTGTTTGGCCAGACCCAGTCCCCGCTCACGCTGCTTGAGCGTGCCGTTGCCAGGACCCTGCTTGAGCCAGGGGTAGAGGTGCACGGCGATGCTGTCCGGACGGACCGCCCGTGCGCGCAATGCGGCCATGTAGCCGGCGAACCAGCTCCGGTTGACGTAGTTCTTGGTCTGGATGACGGTGCTGGAAGCCGTGGTCAAGGTGGCCTGCGGATCCACCTCGTTGAGCACACCTTGCGCAGCCCAGGTCAGATCCGCCATCGCCCGCGGTGAATCCTCGGCCCCGGCGTAGAAGAACGCCTTCAGATTCGCTTCGTTCCAGGGCTGATAGGCCGTAATCCGACCCTTGTAGCGCTCTGCGACTGCCCGCACCCAGGTGCGCCAGTCCTCGAGGTTGGCCGGTACCGACGCAGTTCCTGGACCGTAGTAGTACTCGAAGTCGGCGGTGGGGTACTTCGCGGCCCACAGCGGTGTAGACCCCAGCACGTACACGATCTCCTTGGCGCCGGTCGCCTCTGCGTTGGCCACCACCCGGTCCAGCAGGCTCCAGTCGTAGACCCCCGGCTCGGTGTTGATCTGGTCCCAGCGCACGCCGTTGTCCCAGATCCGCACGGAGCCGAACTTCTGTGAGGTGTTGATCGGCTCGTTCGACAGGTAGTGCACATGCATGCCCATCAGCGAGGGGCTCAACTTCGCCCCGTATTTCCCACCGGGCGTGGGTAGCGTCGTTCCCAGCGACGGTGTCGCGACGGCCACCGTCAGCGCGGCGGCAACCGCCACTGCTTTCAGCCATCTCATTTGAGCAACAAGGGCGACAGACCCACCTTCACACGACCGTTCTTCTTGAGCTTCTTGCAGCTGTCCTGCACGGTGCAGACTTCTTTGGCCTTCCACTTCTTGGGTGCGGTGTACGTCCTTTTCGCCTTGGTGCGGCGGAAGACGATGTACTGCTTGTCTCCCTTCTGCTTGATGGCGCACGTGGTCACCCCACGGCCATAGACACATCCGCCGTTCTTGGCTTTGGACATCCAGTTCAGGACCGTGTTGTACGCGATGCCCGGCTGCAGCGCCTCACCTGTGGTGGCATTCGTGACGTCGACGCCCAGAACGTGGTCGTCCCAGCCGTACCAGTAAACCTGTGGAACGTTGTTGGTCATGCCGTAGATGTAGGTCTGCGCCAGATATGCCGCACCCGTGGACTGCGAGAGGACCTTTTTGCGCCACCCGTTGTTGCGACGGTTGCCGTAGGCCATCTCCGTGTCATACATCGGCTGCTTGAGCTTGAGATGGTCGAGAACACGCTGCGCATCGGCCACACCACGTTCGCGGTCGTAGGGCGTACCGTCCCCCGGCCCCGCCTTGTACCAGGGGTACAGGTGCATACCGACGGCGTCGAACTTCACTTTTCGCTTCTTCAGGCCCTTGAGGTAACTGAACAAGAAACTCTTCTTGGAGACCGCGGCGGCCTGCTTGGTGACGCGCTGAGCCTCCCTCTTGGTCTTCGGTTGACGGACGATTGCCGAGCCCGTCACGAACTCAGCCCGTGGGTCCACCTGCTTCACGATCTTGGACGACCGCTGCGTCAAAGTGATCATCTCTCCAACGGTGCCCGACCAGAAGGACGCGAAGTTGACCTCATTCCAGGCTTGGTACTCGTCGATCCGGCCCTTGTAACGGCTGACGACGGCGCGCACCCAGTCATCCCAGGCACTCAGACTCGACGGCATCGAGTTCGCCCCGGGGGCGTTGAGGTAGTTCGGAACCGACGTATCGGTGGCTAGCCATGAAGGGGTGGAGCCGAGAACGAACATGATCCGTTGTGCGCCGGTCGCTTCCGCGTTCGCAACCACCTGGTCGAGCAGGGTCCAGTCGTAGACGCCAGGCGCCGTATTGACCTCATCCCAGCGCACACCGTTGTCCCAGATCCTGATGGCGCCAAACTTCTGGTGCACCTGAGGCGACGGATCGCTGAGTTCATGCACGTGCATGCCGAACAGGCTCGGCTGGATCTTCTTCTTATACTTGGCTTTGGGGGCCGGGAGTTCGGGCGGCGCCGCAGCCGCAGTTCCGGTGGCCATGACGACAGCCGCCACCGCGACCGCCACCGCCTTCATCGCAAACCTCATACCGAACCTTCCTTCTCCGGGCCATCCTCACATGTCCCACCCTCTGACGTCGGCAACCGCGATCGGGATCCCTCACACATGTCGGCATTCGAACGGATAGCGGACGTTGACCGGGACAGCGACTCAGTCCTGCCCAGTGGCAGGACGGCCCAAACCTCGGATCAAGCGGTCGGCGGCTCGAAGGTCTTCGTACGCTGCATACCTGCCGCGCGACCCTTGGCGGAGATGACCAGCGCCATCTTGCGCGAGGCCTCATCGATCATCTCGTCGCCCAGCATGACGGCGCCCTTGGCTCCGCCCTCGGCCGACGTGTAGTAGTCGTAGGCATCCAGGATCAGTTCCGCGTGGTCGTAGTCCTCTTGCCGCGGCGAATAGACCTCGTTGGCGGCCTCGACCTGGCCCGGGTGCAGCACCCATTTGCCATCGAAGCCCAGGGCTGCGCTGCGCCCGGCAACCCGCTTGTAGCCCTCGACGTCCTTGATCTGCAGGTAGGGACCGTCGATGGCCTGCTTGTCGTGGGCACGCGCGGCCATCAGGATGCGCATCAGGATGTAGTGGTAGGCGTCGCCGACGTCGTAGCCCTGCGGCTGCTCGCCGACAACCAGCGACTTCATGTTGATGCTGGCCATGAAGTCGGCCGGCCCGAAGATGATGGTCTCGACGCGGGGACTGGCCGTGGCGATCGCGTCCACGTTGATCAGGCCCAGCGCGTTCTCGATCTGCGCCTCGATCCCGATACGACCCACCTCGAAGCCGTTGGCCTTCTCGATCTGGGTGAGCAGCAGGTCCAGGGCGACGATCTGCTCGGGGGTCTGCACCTTGGGCAGCATGATGCAGTCGAGGTTCTGTCCGGCTCCCTCGACGACCTCGACGACGTCTGCATAGGTCCATTGGGTGGTCCAGTCGTTGACCCGGACTGTACGTACCTTGTTCTCGTATCCGCCTTCGTTGAGGGCTGCCACGATGTTCTTGCGGGCGTCGGGCTTGGCCAGCGGCGCGACAGCGTCCTCGATGTCCATGAACACCTGGTCAGCGGGAAGGCCTTTGGCCTTGTCCAGCATCTTCGGGCTGCTGCCCGGCACGGCCAGGTTGGAACGGCGGCTACGAAGGGTCTCAGTCATGCTCCGACGATATCGAGATGGCTGTCAGCCCCGATTTCACACCCCCGGTTCGGGCATTCGGGGCCGTGAGCCGCGAATCACGAACGCCAGCCCGATCAACATGACGGTCAAGCCGAGTACCAACGACAGGCCCACGGACTGGCCCAGGAAGATCGCCGCCAGGATGGTCGCGCCGGGCGCCTCGAACAAGATCGCCGTGCTGACCACGGTGGCCGAGGTCCGATGGACCACCGCGTTCATCAGCGAATGGCCGCCGATCTGGGCGATCACCGTGATCGCCACGATCAACAACCAGTCACGCGCGGCATATCCCAGCAGGGGGACGGCCAGGCCCAGGCACAGCAACAGCAGGGAAACCGCCGCCACCGCGTAGACCGACGTCGTGTACGAACCAAGGTCGGTGGTCGCGCGCAACCGCTCCCCGAAGGCGACGTAGATGGCGGCCAGCACGGCGGCGATGAGCGCCAGTCCCATGCCGATCCAGGCATCAGCGTCGAGTTCCCCGAATCCGGTGAGCAGCAGCACCCCGACCACGCTGACCGCGATCCCGGTCCACACCAGCCGGCCCGGCTTGACCCCGGAGAACCTCGCTAGCAGGGCCGACCACACCGGCTGTGTGGAGATCATGGCCGTGCTCAACGCGACACTGGTGAACCGCAGGCTGGGGATCCAGGTCGCGAAATGGGCGGCCAGCGCAAGCCCGGGACCAACGGCGGCACGAACGCCCCCCGGTAGCCGTAACCGCCGGGAGGTGGCGGCCATCCACGCCGCGGTCAGCCCGGTGGCCAGCAGACAGCGGTACATCGCGATGGCCAGCGCAGGAGCGGCGCACGCCGCGATCAGCGGCGCCGACGCGCTCACACACAGGACGGCGACGAACAACAGGAGTCCATCGCGCAGTGACACCCGGCCGATCATGCTTGGGCACCGGTCATGCTGGGCCACCGGTGCTGGCCCACCCGCGTGCGGTTCAGGCGAGGTCCGCCAAGCTGATGGTCTGCTTCTTCGGGGGCGCCTTGATGACGACCTTCTTATTCCAGTCGGTGAAGTCGACTTCGCTCACCTCGGCCTGTTCGGGCGCACTGGTGATCAGCAGCGGGTAGGGCTTGCCGGTGGTGGCCACCCACAGCGTCCCCACGTTGCTGGACACCGGGACAGCGGGCTGCCCCTGACTGACACCGACCTCGCCGACCTCCGGGGTGCCGTCGACACGCAGGAACTGGCGCATCAGCGGGGCCATGGTGCTGGTCTGCCGGAATGTCGCCAGTTTCGGGTTCTTGAGGTCGCCGGTGACCCATTTCTTGCCGATTTTCTTCGCGGTTTTCGCGTTGAACGCCTCGGTCCAGTAGTCGGCGTCAGCCTTGATGAAGATGCTGCCGTCGACCACCCGGGTCTGCAGGCTGGTGTCACCGGCCTGGCGCTGCCCGTCACTGGAGTCCTGCGTCACCACCAGGTCCAAGGACGCCTGGGGGCTGGTTCCGATGAGGTGCGTACTGCGGGCACTGAGCGCCGCTTTGTTGGCCCTGTCGAGGATCTTGTCGGCCGGCAGTTTCTCCACCCCGTTGGGCTTGCCCACCGGGGTGGCGCTGGCGCTTGGCGAGGCGGATCCGTCGACAGACGGCGACTGCGACTGCGCTGCGTCGCCATCGGATCCCGAGCACCCCGAGAGGGCCGCCACGACCATGACCCCCGCCGTCAGGAATGCCATCCGCATTGCGCGACCGCCCATCGTTGTGCTGACAAATACATCTGACACGCTACCGGCAGCCTGCCGCACATGCGGTCCCGCGCCCGCTTCGGGACGATAGCCTTCGCACGTGACCGTCACACGAGCATTCATCGCCCGCCTGCGCGGGTCGGCGGTGTTCGACGCCAATGCCGAGCAACTGGGCAAGGTCCGCGACGTCGTGGTCCTGCTGCGTCACGGCACGGCACCACCGCGGGTCGTGGGGCTGGTCGTCGAGGTGGGCGCGCGTCGCCGCATCTTCTTGCCGATCACCCGCGTCACCAAGATCGATGTCGGCCAGATCGTCACCACAGGGGTGCTGGATCTGCGCCGGTTCAGATTGCGACCCGGGGAGACGTTGGCCGTCGGTGAGTTGTTCGACCGGGTCGCGACACTGCGCGATAGCGGTGAGCGGGTGAAGATCCTCGACCTGGCGATGCAACAGGACGACAACGACGACTGGGAGGTCACCCAGGCGTATGTGCGCAGTGCCACACGCGGGTTGGCACGCCGCGGTCAGACCCACGTGATCGAGTGGGCCAGGTTGTCAGGAGTGGGCGCCCCCCAGGCCGATCAGGCCACGGAAAGCATGCTTGAGTCGCTGGCCGAACTCAGGCCGGCGGACGTGGCCAGCGTTCTGCACGATCTCCCCGAGAAGAGACGCCTGGAAATCGCCCGTGCCCTCGATGATGAGCGTCTGGCCGACGTGCTCGAAGAGATGGCTGAACACGACGCAGTACAGATCGTCAGCCAGTTGGAGTCCGAACGCGCCGCGGATGTCCTCGAGGAGATGGACCCTGATGATGCCGTGGACCTGCTCAGCGATCTGACCCCCGAGCAGGCCCGCGAACTGCTGTCGCTGGTAGAGCCCGAGGATGCCGAGGACCTGCGGCGGCTGCTGGTCTACGACGAGCTATCCGCGGGCGGAATGATGAACCCCGAGCCCGTCGTGGTCGGTGCGGACGGGACCGTGGCCGAAGCTCTCGCCCAGATCCGCAACTCCGAACTGTCCCCCGCCCTCGCCTCGCAGGTCTATGTGGTTCGGCCGCCGATGCAGACCCCGACCGGCAAGTTCTTGGGTGTCGTGCATTGGCAACGCCTGTTGCGCGAGCCGCCCAGTGACCTGGTCTCGCGAGCGATTGACAAAGATCTCGAACCGCTGACCCCCGACACCCCGCTGGCAGCGGTGACGCGCTACTTCGCCGCTTACAACCTGGTTGCGGTGCCGATCGTCGATCGCAACCGCCACCTGCTGGGTGTGGTCACCGTCGACGACCTGCTCGACCATCTGCTGGGCGACAACTGGCGCGATGAACCCGGGAGCACGCATGGGTGATCGCAACAGCCTCGAGCAACCGGCCCGCGGTCGCCCCTCGATCCGCCCCTCGTACGACCCGGAGACGTTCGGCCGCGCATCCGAAGGAGTCGCCCGTTTCCTCGGCTCCTGGCGGTTCATCGCGTGGATGACCGCCGCGATCGCCGCGTGGCTGACCTACAACATCGTCGTCGTCGATCCCGCGGATCCGTACCCCTTCATCTTCTTGACCCTTCTGCTCAGCCTGCAGGCCTCGTACGCGGCACCCTTGATCCTGCTGGCGCAGAACCGGCAGGACGACCGGGACCGTGTCCGGATCAAGGAGGACCGGGACCGTACCGAGCGACTCATCGCCGACACGGAGTATCTGGCCCGTGAGATCGCGGCACTGCGGATCGGACTCGGCGAGGTAGTGACCCGTGACTACTTGCGCCGTGAGCTGCGCGCGCTTCTGGACGACCTCGACCGCGACTGACGCGCCCTGCCTGCCCGCTCTGGTGACCCACGAGCCAGCATCGGCACCGACTCCTGCCGGACAAGCGCCGATCCGCAGCTCTCGTACACCGACGTACGATGGACACATGCCCACAACCGATGCCATTACGGCTGCCCTGGCCTCCGTCGAGGATCCGGAGATCCGCCGACCCATCACCGAACTGGGGATGGTCAAGTCGGTGTCCGTGGATGCGGACGGTGCGGCGACGATCGAGATCTTCCTGACGATTGCCGCCTGCCCCATGCGCAGCACCCTGACCGAGCGGGTCGAACAGGCCGCACTTGCGGTCCCCGGGGTGAGCCGGGTCAACGTGGTGTTCGACGTCATGAGCGACGAGCAGCGCAAAAACCTGCGCGAGATGCTGCAAGGCCCGGCCAAGGACAACCCCTTCAACAAGCCGGGCAACCTGACCAAGATCATCGCGGTCGCATCCGGCAAGGGTGGCGTCGGCAAGAGTTCGGTCACGGCCAACCTGGCGGTGCAATTGGCGAAGTCGGGGCACAAGGTCGGCCTCATCGATGCCGACATCTATGGCCACTCGATCCCGCGCATGCTGGGCGTGACCACCCCGCCCACGATCGTCGAGGGGATGCTGATGCCACCCCAGGCGTACGACGTCACGACCATCTCCGTGCTTCCGTTCAAGTCCGGTGGAAGCAGCCAGGCGGTCGCCTTCCGGGGCCCGATGCTGCACCGCGCCCTTAACCAGTTCCTCACCGACGTCTATTGGGGGGACCTGGACTGGCTGCTGCTCGACCTGCCGCCCGGAACCGGCGATGTGGCCATCTCCGTGGCGCAACTGCTCCCCCGCGCCGAGATCCTGGTAGTCACCACCCCGCAGGTTGCTGCCGCGGAGGTGGCAGTGCGCGCTGGAATGCTCAGCGAGTACACCAACCAGCGGGTGATGGGCGTGGTCGAGAACATGAGCGCCTTCCCCTGTCCTCACTGCGGTGAGCCCACCGACCTGTTCGGTTCCGGCGGCGGAGAGATCGTGGCCAAACAACTGAGCGCCTCGCTGGGCTCCGACGTCCCACTTCTGGGTCAGATTCCGTTCGATGTGCGCCTACGCGAAGGCGGCGACCAAGGCCGGCCGCTGGTGATCGACGATCCGGACGCTCCGGCCTCGGTGGCTATCCGGTCCATCGCCGACCGGTTCGCTGCGAAGCCGCGCGGCCTGGCGGGAATGGACCTGGGAATCTCACCGGTACGTTCCTGAGCTTGGGGTCGCGGCAGCTTGCCTGGCGGGTGTTGCATCGGGGAGTCACGCGCTTCGGCCCACTGGCGTTGGCGCACAGGCCCACAGGCGTTGGAGATCGGTACGTACGTTGGAGACCGGTGCGTGCGTTGGAGATCCACGGGCCGCGCAACTCCAACGCAAGTGCGCTTGTCCAACGTACGTACACAACTCCAACGCCTGCGCCGGGCCAGGAGGACCGGGCGCCCGGGCTGGAGTGATCCACGCACCGACCCACACGCGTTGGAGATCGGCACACGCGTTGGAGATCGGTACACACGTTGGAGATCCACGCACCGCGCAACTCCAACGGACGTGCGCTTGTCCAACCTACGTGCATAACTCCAACGCCCGCGCCGGAGCGGGAGGTGGCGCCTATGTCGCGTTCGGGTCGATGGGGCTCGCCGGCGACTTCTTCGCCTCTGACGACGTGGCGGCCTGCGTGGCGTCTTTCACCGGGTCGGTCAGGGAGGACAACATCCGCTTGGGATGCAGATCCGCCAGTGATTTCAGATCTTCGCTGACCGAGTCCATCTCGACCGACTGCGAGATCTGTGACCTCGCCTGCCCCACCGTGTCACGGGCCTTGGCCACGAACTTGCCGGCACTCGACGCGGCGGAGGGCAGTTTGTCGGGCCCGAAAACCAGCAGGGCGAGCAGCCCGAGCACGATGAACTCGCCCAAGCCGATGTCGAACACTGTTACAGGGTACGCCCTTCAGCTCAGCGCTGACCCAAAGTGACCGTGATCTCGTCGCCGCCCTCAAGCGTCAGGGTGATCTCATCGCCGGGCGCGTTCTGCCGAATGTCGGTGATCAGTCCCACCGCGTCGTCGACGCGCTCGCCGTTCACGGCCACGATCACGTCGCCGTTCTTCAGTCCGGCCTGCTCGGCGGGACCGTTGGGAGTGACGGTCTGGACCCTGGCTCCTTGCCCGGAGTAGTTGAAGTCGATCTCCGCCCCGATGATCGGGGTGGCCGAGGTACCGGTCCGGATGATCTCCTGTGCGATCCGGTTGGCGGTGTTGATCGGGATCGCAAAGCCCAAGCCGATGCTCCCGGCCTGACCACCGCCGCCGGCTCCCAGGGATGCGATCGCAGAGTTCACACCGATGACCTGCGCCTCGGAATTCACCAGAGGACCACCAGAATTACCGGGGTTGATGGGCGCGTCTGTCTGGATGGCGTTGATGAACGATGTCTCGCCGGTGCCACCGCCCGCTGTTACGGGACGGTCCAGCGCGCTCACGATTCCGCTGGTCACAGTGCCTTCAAGACCCAGCGGGGAACCGATGGCCACGGCTTGGTCACCGACTTTGACGCTGTCAGAGTCGCCGATCGTGATCGGGGTCAGTCCCGTGCGGTCGACCTTCACGACAGCGAGGTCGTAGTCCGCATTGCGTCCGATGAGTTCACCCTCCAGGCGAGTACCGTCGCGCAGCACCACATCGATCGTGCCGCTGCCCGCCGCAGCCTCGATCACGTGGTTGTTCGTCAGGATGTAGCCGTCCTCGCTGACGATGAAGCCGGATCCAGATCCGGCCTGGCCGCCTCCGGATACTTCCAGAGAGACCACACCAGGCAGCACCGCCTCGGCGATCGAGGCGATCGAGCCGTCTGCGCGCGGCGACAGCGCGGCAGGGTCGCTGGGCGCGTTGACACTCACCGAGGAACTTGAGGTGGAACCGCTGGCCAGCTGATAACCCAGCGCACCGCCACCGACTCCGGCCAGCAAGCCGGTGAGGGCAGCAATCGCGATCAGTTTGCCCGCGCCGCCGCTGGACTTCGGGGCAGCCGGTGCCTGCTGCGGCGTCACACCGGGAGGGGGTGGCAAGTAACCGTCAGAACCGGGAGCCGGCCACTGTGGGTCCTGCGGGGTTTCGGGTTGGCCATAGGCCTGGCCGTAGCCGGCCTGGTAGTCCTGCTGCGGATAACTCGTCTGCGGATAGCTCGCCTGTGGGTAGCCCGCCTGTGGGTAGACCGCCTGCGGATAAGCAGTCGTGGCCTGGGCGTCAGGATCGAGGATCTGCGTCGCATGGTCCGGCGCCGGCCACTGCTGCGGCGCGGGCCACTGCTGGTGAGGGGTGCCCTGGTCCGTGACCGAAGGCGCCTCAGCCTGCTGGTCGTCGCCAGCCGGGACGTCTGCCTCAGCGGTTGAGTCACTGTGGTGCGGATCGGACGAGTCGATCTGACCGGTATTCTCCGGCGGGCCCGGGGGCACCTCGTCATTGCTCATCTGTGACTCCTCATGGTCCACGACAGAACTCACGGTAACCCCTTCTCACGTTCCGGTTTCCCCTCGGTTCCAGGATGAGCCCACCGGACGGTCACTGCCAGTGAGCGCCGGTTAAGGCTTCGTCAACAACGTGTAATGGAGAAAACCTGCATCCGGGCACCGTGGTTGGGGCATGCGCCCGGTACTGTCGAGCACATGGATTCCACCTCCTCCGCCGTGACTCCCAGGGATCTGTTGGCCTACTGCGAGAACTGGAACACCGCCATCCTCAGCGGTGAGATCGCACCCCTGACGGTCAACGCGAGCGTCCTTCGCCTGCTGTCCCTGTGCGCAGCGCTGACCCATGCGCAGGCTGCCGTGGAGGTGGGCTCGCACAACGGCACCACCGGGCTGGCACTGTTCGAGGGTATGGCCGACGACGGTGTCCTGACCTCTGTGGAGCCTGACCCAGAGCGCCTGCGGATGTCCAAAGAGGCTTTCCTGGGCGCCGGGATCCCGCACGGTCGCACCCGCCTGATCGCGGCCGATCCGCACGAGGTGCTCACCCGTCTGACCGACGGTCACTACGACCTCTTCCTGTCCTCGGACAAACCCGCCGACCACGCAGCCTTCGCTGAGCAGGCCGCCCGTCTGCTACGCCCCGGTGGCATCGCGGTCTTCCTCAACATCGCCGACGCTGCCGACCCTGCCAAGCGCGAACCCGGTCAACTTGCCGTCCGGCAGTTCACCGAAGCCATGCAGGCCGACGAGAAGTGGCTGGCGACGCTGCTTCCCCTTGCTGACGGGGTCCTGGTCGCCGTCCTGCGGCCCTAGACAGGCGGCCGCAGCCGCAGCAAGCCCTTAGTGGCGGGCACCTGCTGCCAGCCACCGCCCGATCAAAGCAGCGCCGAAACCGGTTCCGCCCTGCTGCCTCACACCGGCATCAGCAGTGGCCCGCGCGGGGCCGGCGATGTCCAGGTGCGCCCAGGGGACCTCGCCTGCGAATGCCTGCAGGAACAGCGCTGCGGTGATCGCCCCCGCACCTACGTTGGCAGCGATCGGGACATGGCACTGATCGGCGATCGCGGACTCAAGTGCAGACCGGTAAGACGGTTCCAGCGGTAGCGGCCAAAGCCGCTCCCCCGTAACAACCCCGGCATCGATCAGCGCACGCTGCAGGCGTTCGGACGTGGCGAGAACCGCACCCATCTCCCGGGACAGCGCCATGGTGGCAGCCCCCGTCAGGGTGGCCACGTCAACCATGACGTCAGGCTGCAGGTTGAGCCGCGCGTAGGCGAGCAGATCGGCAAGCACCAGTCGGCCTTCCGCATCCGTGTTACGGACCTCGGTCGTGCGTCCATCGACATGGGTGATCACATCGCCAGGACGATATGACGAAGCACCCACGGCGTTCTCAGCGAATCCGAGCAGCGCGGTGACGTCGGATCCCTCGGGTAGCAGTCGCATGGCTGACAGCACGGCCGCCGACCCCGCCATGTCGGTCTTCATGAGCATCATGGCGTCGCGGGGTTTGATCGACAGGCCGCCGGAGTCGAAGGTGATGCCCTTGCCGACCAGCACGACGCGGGGTCCCGACCCGGGCCGACGCAAGATCACCACGCGCGGCGGGCTCGCGGATCCCGCTCCGACGGCGAGCACCCCGCCGAAACCTCCCGCCCGCAGTTGTGGCACCCCGAGCACCTCGACCTCGGCACCCACCGCGCGCCCGACAGCACGGGCCTGTCCGACCATCCACTGCGGGTTCTTGATGTTCGACGGCGTGTTGACCAGATCACGCGCGGCGATCGTCGCTGTCGTGGCGGCGATCACCGCGTCCAGGTTCGGCGCTTGCCGTGACACCACCAACTGCTTGCGATCGTGGGAATCGGCACCGTACCGGTAGCCGGCCAGTCGCCAACCCCGGACGAAGTCGCGCAACTGTGACGCCGAGGGCGCAGTGCGGAAACCCACGGTTCCGTCTGGCACCGCCCGTACCACCTTGGCACCGAACCGTACCCAGTCGCCAGGAGGTGCCGCCACGACCAGCCAATGGTCGGTGCCGTCGGCTTGTAGCAGCACATCGTCAGTCGAGGGCTTGAGCGCCTGCGGAAGGACGACATCGTCCACGCCGAGGATGACAATCTCACCGTCCGGGCGTTGTCTCCCACGCAGCACGTCCACCACTACACCGTATCGATCCGGGTAGGAGCCGCCGACGCCCAGCGGCTCCGGCACAGCTGCGGACCTCGCAGCGAGGGCGCGTTGGCACTTTCGGATTCAGGTGTGAGCCGGCCCGCAACCGGCGGCTGGAACTTGCGAACCCGCAGGGATGCCCGACACGCCGAAGGGCCAAAGCAGAAGCGGACCCCGGAATCCCGGAGCCCGCCTCAATGGTTGAACCAACTACTCGATGCTCTGGAGAAGCCCACCTAGTTCTTCGGCTTCTGCACGGGAGATCTCCACGACAAGACGGCCACCACCCTCAAGGGGAACCCGCATCACATAGCCGCGGCCCTCTTTCGTGACCTCCATCGGGCCATCACCCGTTCGCGGCTTCATGGCCGCCATATCGGTCCCCTTCCGTCGATGTCACTACCCATCTCGCGTGTCCCATCCACTTCGGGTCTCGCTTCCACGCTTTCAACTAGTCTATCCCGCTGACTGACTCTTCGTGTGCCGCGTTGCGCCAAGAAGATGTACCTACTCGGTCGGCTGCGGGCTGCGCACCGCATGCGGGCTCGAGCGCCAACCCGCGCAGGCTGCGCCGGTCAACCTGCGACCCGGTCACCAGCATCACTGGCCCAACGGTTACCGCCGAGAAGCCAGCTGCCTACGCCAGGGCGTCGTCGTCTCCTGCCGGCGCGAAGGCGGACGACGGCTGGTCGGGGGCAATGACCGCCGGCTGGGAGGTTTCCTCCAGTTCCGCGATCCGGTTGCGCAGGACCGCCAACGCCTCGTCGACCTCGGACATGCGATAGCCGCGCAAGACCACCGGCAGCCGCAACTGGTCCACGTCCGAGGCACTCGGGCGAGGCGGCAGTCCGGTGGTGAAACGGTCGCGAGTGGGCTGCGGAACCGATGGCAGACGCCCGGCGAGGACCAGGGCAAACGCCACGACGAGAACCACCATCAGGATGGCGAAGACCCAGGGCATCCGCGACTCCTTTCGCACCAACGAGCATTTCCTGACAGTCTGGCACTTCACAGGAGGATCTCAGTGCTCACCTTCGGCCATCACCGTTTCGCCGATGACCAGCCCTTGGTCATGGCGATCATCAACAGGACCCCGGATTCGTTCTACGACCGGGGCGCGACATACGCCCACGACGCCGCGCTTGAGCGCGTGCAGCAGGTCGTCGAGCAGGGCGCGCAGATCATCGACATCGGCGGGGTGAAGGCCGGGCCGGGTCAGGTCGTGGATCCGCAGGAGGAGAAGCGCAGGGTGGTGTCCTTCGTCGCCGAGGTCGCCTCGCAGCACCCGCAGGTGGTCATCTCGGTGGACACCTGGCGCGCGGACGTCGGGCGGGCGGTGGTGGCCGAGGGTGCGACGCTGCTCAACGATGCCTGGGGCGCCCACGATCCACAACTGGCGGAGGTCGCCGCCGAACACGGCGTGGGCCTGGTGTGCACCCACGCGGGTGGGCTGGCCCCCAGGACCCGGCCGCACCGGGTCGCGTACCCCGACGTGATGGCTGCGGTCGTCGATGACGTGGTGGGGCAGGCCCGTCGAGCCGTCGAGCTGGGCGTGTCATCGTCGAGCATCCTGATCGATCCCGGGCATGACTTCGGCAAGAACACCCGGCATTCCCTGGAATGCACCCGCCGCTTGCCCGAGATGGTCACCACCGGGTGGCCGGTCCTGGTCTCGTTGAGCAATAAGGACTTCATCGGCGAGACACTCGACCGGCCCGTCGGCGAGCGTTTGACCGGCACGCTGGCCACCACTGCGGTGTCGGCCTGGCTCGGTGCGCGTGTCTACCGGGTCCACGAGGTGCAGGAGACCTTCGATGTGCTGCATATGGTGCAGGCGATTCAAGGCACGAGGCAACCAGCGGTGAACCGCCGCGGTTTGGCCTGACGCCGGGCCGGGCCCGAAAAAACCGCCACGCCGAGCCCCTCAGCCCCGGTCGACTCTTCGGATCGCTGCGATCACGTCTTCTGGATCGTCGGTCACGTGCAGCAACTCGGGATCTTGGATCGCGATCTTCTCCTCGACGGCCACGGTCTGCCGGATCCAGTCCACCAGACCGGCCCAGTACTTCGTGCCGACCAGCACGATCGGGAAGGAGGTGACCTTCTGCGTCTGGACGAGCGTGAGCGCCTCGAATAGTTCGTCCAGGGTGCCGAACCCTCCGGGAAAGACGACGAAACCGTGGCTGTACTTCACGAAGCAGGTCTTGCGAGCGAAGAAGTACCGGAAGTTCATTCCGATCTCCACCCACTGGTTGATGCCCTCCTCGAACGGCAGCTCGATACCCAGGCCGATGCTGGTCCCGCCGGCTTCAAAGGCGCCCTTGTTGGCGGCCTCCATGATGCCCGGGCCACCGCCGGTGATGACCGCATAACCGGCACCAACCAGGCGCGCACCGACGTCCTCGGCCGTGGCGTATTCCGGGTGGTCGCGCGGGGTGCGGGCGCTACCGAACACCGAAATCGCCGGGCCCACGTTGGCCATGGCCGCGAAACCCTCGACAAACTCCGCCTGAATGCGCAGGACGCGCCACGGATCTGTGTGAACCCAGTCCCCGGAAGCGCGGCTGTCCAGCAATCGTTGGTCGGTGGTTGATCCTTTGGCACGGTTCCCACGCAAGACCACTGGACCCCGGTGGCGTTGCGGTGAGGGCGGAGGATGCCGGTCGCCTGAGGAACTGTTCATGCTCACAACCGTAGGACGGACCACCGGTCCCACAACAGCACCGGTAGCGGCACAGCGTCGGCTGGAACTCCTAGCCAGCAGACGGCGCGGACGCCGTGGGAGACGGCGACGGCGGTTGCTCGGTGAGCGGGATGTCGTAGCGCTCGGCCGCTTTCGGTTTCAGACCTGCCTCAGCCAGTAGCTCCTGACCCGTCCCGCGGTAGACGTTCAGATCCAGATCGCGCGACCCGGACCCGGGCAATCGACCGGTGGACGTGAATTGCCAGATCCGCGCATGGTCGGCCGGCCAGCCCCTGACCTGCATGGGCCGATCCTTCAGGAACAGCCCCCAGTTGGCGTGCCACAGCGGGAAGCGCAGAAGCCGCGGGTCGGGCAGCAGACGACGTTCCATGTAGCGGGTGTAGGAGTAGAACCACGGTGTGCGCCCCGTGCGCTTCTCCACGGTGCGCAACCACGCGATCGACCAGCGGGTCAGATCCGCCTTGCCCAAACGGGTGGCTTCTGTTTCCAGATCCAGGGCCAGTGGCAGGTGACCGGGACGAAGCCGCCCTCCGACCCGGGCCACGGCTTTACGCGCCTGGGCTCGGGCGTCACGCACGACGCGACGCCGGTCGCTGGTCGGCGTCGCGTAGTAGTAGGCACCGACCAGCACGCCTGCCCGCTTGGCGGCCCGCTTGTCCCGCCAGTACCAGTAGCCTGCTTCGGCGTGCGCCGAGCGGGACGTGTCGCCGGCCTTGATGACGGCGAACCGGACACCCTTGCGCTGAAGCTTCCTGAAGTCCAGCCGACCAGGGCCGATGTGCTGCCACCGGGAGACATCGACTCCGCGGATCTGGGTCAGACCCTGGTGGGCCCAGGACGTCGCTTTCGGTTTGGGCTTCCACACAGCCGTGCCGGGGGCGTAGGCCGTCACCGTCACGGCTGCGGTCAGTCCGGCCACGCCCAGGCCTATCAGCGCCTGCTTCACCGCAACCACTCGATCATCTGCTGCTCACACCGGCGCAGGTGCTCGATCGGCACGTATTCACCTCGGGTGTGGGCCAGTGAGGGATCCCCCGGCCCGAAGTTGACCGCCGGAATCCCCAGTGCCGAGAAGCGGGAGACATCGGTCCAGCCGAACTTCGGACGGACCTGCGAACCGGTCGCGGCCAGGAAGGCCGCCGCCGCGGGGTGCGACAGGCCCGGCAATGCCCCGGGGGAGTTGTCGACGATCTCGATCGGGTAACCGTCGAACACCTCCTGCATGTGGTGATGGGCCTGCTCCGGCGAGCGGTCCGGCGCGTACCGGTAGTTGACGGTCACCACACACGCATCGGGGATGACATTGGTCGCTACGCCCCCCTCGATGCCGACCGCGTTGAGCCCCTCCCGGTACTGCAAGCCGTCAATGAGCGGGCTGCGCGACTCGTAGGCGTTGAGCCGGTTGAGGATGTCCGCCGCAGCGTGGATCGCGTTGCTGCCCAACCACGATCTCGCGGAGTGGGAACGCTCCCCCGAGGTCCGCACGTAGGCGCGCAACGTGCCCTGGCAGCCCGCCTCGACCCCGGCGTTGCTCGGTTCCATCAAGACGGCGAAATCAGCCTCGATCAACTCGGGGTGGGCTTGTGCCAGAAGGCGCAAACCGTTGGCCTCGTCGTCGATCTCCTCACATTCGTAGAACACGTAGGTGACGTCCCGGGATGGGGCGACCAGGTCGTACGCGCAGCGCAGCGCCACCGCGACGCCGCCCTTCATGTCGTTGGCCCCAAGGCCGTAGAGGTTGCCGTCGGCGATGTGGTGCGGCAGGTTGTCAGCGGCCGGCACAGTGTCCAGATGACCGCCGAGAACAACGCGCTCGTCACGCCCCAGCTGGGTACGGGCGACCACCGTGTTGCCGAACCGGGTGACGCTCAGATGTGAGCAGGCGCCCAGCGCGACCTCGACCTCGTCAGCGATCCGCTGCTCGTGGCGGGACTCGCTGGGAATATCCACCAGGGCGGCCGTCAGGTCGACCACATCGGCACTCAGATTCAGCATCAATCCACAGTAGGTGCACCTGCTGTGACCCGTGCGGGCATGTCCCGATCCACGCTCCGAGCGGGCAAGTCGGACGGTGGAACAGGCGGGTGGGTGGGGCCGCTCATGGGGTGGCAGTGGCAGGCTTGGGCCATGCTCAACACTTCCGCCGCAAGCGGCATCGGCCTGGCCACGATCAGCGGTCAAACCGTCCTCGACGTCTGGTACCCGCAGCCGGGACTGACCGCTCTGCCGCAGAATCCGGCCGATCTTTCCACGGCGATCGACCACGATCAGATCCGTGACGTTCGCGTGGAGACCGTGGTCACCGTGATCGACGATCTGTCGCAGCCGCCCGTCGACACCGCGGATGTCTACTTACGCCTGCACTTGTTGTCCCACCGGCTGGTGACCCCGCGGTCCATCAACCTGGAAGGGGTCTTCGGCCTGTTGCCCAACGTGGTGTGGACGACCGCCGGGCCGGTGGCCCTGGAAGAACTGGACACCACCAGAATGCGCGCCCGGTCCCACCGCCAGCACATCACCGTGCTCAGCGTGGACAAGTTCCCGCGGATGGTCGACTACGTGGTCCCGAGCGGGGTGCGGATCGCCGACGGCGATCGTGTGCGGCTCGGCGCGCACCTGGCATCAGGCACCACCGTGATGCAAGAAGGGTTCTGCAATTTCAACGCCGGCACCCTCGGCGCATCCATGGTCGAGGGCCGCATCTCTGCCGGGGTCGTGGTCGGGGATGGCACCGACGTGGGCGGTGGAGCGTCCATCATGGGCACCCTGTCAGGCGGCGGCAGCGAGGTCATCACCATCGGGCAGGGATGCCTGATCGGCGCCAACGCCGGGGTGGGCATCTCGCTGGGTGACGGATGCATCGTGGAGGCGGGCTGCTACGTGACCGCCGGATCCAAACTCACCACTCCAGAGGGCGATGTGGTCAAAGCGCGCGAACTTTCAGGCCAGCCCGGGTGGTTGTTCCGGCGCAACTCGGTGACCGGTGCGCTCGAGGCGGTTCGCAGGTCCGGCAGCTGGGGCGAGCTGAACGCCGACCTGCACAAGAACTGACGCGGTCAGCAGCGCCGTGTCAGCGTTGTCCGATCGGTAGATAGTCCCGTTCGGTGGCCCCGACGTAGACCTGCCGCGGCCGACCGATCTTCGTCTGCGGATCCTTGATCATCTCGCGCCACTGAGCGATCCAGCCAGGCAGGCGACCCAGCGCGAACAGCACGGTGAACATGCGGGTCGGGAAGCCCATCGCCCGATAGATGAGGCCGGTGTAGAAGTCCACATTCGGGTACAGCTTGCGCTCGATGAAGAACTCGTCGGCCAGCGCGACCTCTTCGAGGCGCTGCGCGATCTCGAACAGCGGATCGTCCACCTTCAAGTGCTCGAAGAGCTCGCCGGCGGTCTTGCGCACGATGGCTGCTCGGGGGTCGTAGTTCTTGTAAACGCGGTGCCCGAACCCCATCAGCTTGACCCCGTCTTCCCGGTTCTTCACACGGTTGACGAAGTCGTCGACGTTGTCGTCGGAGTCACGGATCGATTCCAGCATCTCGAGGGCGGCCTGATTCGCTCCTCCGTGCAGGGGGCCGAACAATGCGTTGACGCCGGCCGACACCGACGCGAACAGGTTCGCATGCGACGAACCCACCAGGCGCACCGTTGAGGTCGAACAGTTCTGCTCATGATCGGCGTGCAGAAGAAGCAGCAGGTCCACGGCCTTCGCGACAACCGGATCGTTCACATACGGTTCCGCGGGCCAGCCGAAGGTCATGCGCAGGAACCCCTCGACGAGGTTCAGTGAGTTGTCCGGGTACAACAGCGGCTGTCCGAGCGACTTGCGGTAGGCATACGCGGCGATGGTCGGCAGCTTCGCCAGCAACCGGTGCGTGGAGATCTCCACCTCGTCGTCGTCGAACGGATCGAGGCTGTCCTGGTAGAACGTCGACAGTGCGCTCACGGCACTGGACAGCACGGGCATCGGATGGGCGTCACGCGGGAATCCATCGAAGAACCTGCGCAGGTCCTCGTGCAGGATGGTGTGCATCCGCAGTCGCTGGTCGAACGCCGTCAGTTCTTCGGAGGTGGGCAACTCCCCGTAGATCAGCAGGTAGGACGTCTCCAGGTAAGTAGATTTTTCAGCGAGTTGTTCGATGGGATAACCCCGGTAACGCAGGATGCCCGCATTACCGTCGATATAGGTGATCGCCGAGGTGCAGGCCGCCGTGTTGACGAATCCTTCGTCGAGGGCGACAGCCCCCGTGGTGGCTAGCAACTTGGAGACACTCAGGCCGGATTCCCCATCTGTGGCGGGGACGACAGGAAGATCCAGTTGGACATCTGGGCCGTTCAGTACGTATTCGCTCACACCCTCCACGCTAGTCGGGCGACGTCGGGCGCGCGGCCACCGCCTGCCGATTGCCCGGAGGGAATCGGGTCACATGATCGCGAACGCCGACCTGAGAGCGTCCGGTCGCTTGGTGGTTGTCGGGCCAGTGCGATCGGTGACGGTCTCGATGGCGGGGTGGCCGCCTTTCTGTTGCATGAAGAGCTGGTTTCGGCACGCGCGGGGCGGTTCTCAGCTTGGGTTTAACGGCGCGACCACGTAGCTCAAGCGGGAGGCTCGGGCGCCGCGCCGACCCACGGACGTTGGACTTGGGTACACGCGTTGGAGAACGGTACAGACGTTGGAGATCCACCGGCCGCGCAACTCCAACGGCCGTGCGCTTGTCCAACGTCCGTACACAACTCCAACGCCTACGCCGGGGCTCCCGCCGGCCCACAGACGTGAGACTTAGGTACACGCGTTGGAGAACCGTACAGACGTTGGAGATCCACCGGCCGCGCAACTCCAACGGCCGTGCGCTTGTCC
>ERZ795053.897-NODE-897-length-38035-cov-9.096656_pt1 | contig 38035 bp, 40 predicted proteins | sample MGYA00375137_ERZ795053 | MGnify/ENA primary metagenome ERZ795053 (study PRJEB30182, sample SAMN05720284) | activated sludge metagenome | isolation source: Anaerobic digester | place: Hong Kong | collected 2014-12-17 ... | reverse complement strand
GTGTTCCAGTCCACCGCCGAGAGCACCCCGTCGCTCGGAGGGGACACCGTGAAGGACTTCCAGAAGGGACTGGACAGGATCGACCTCTCGGGGATCGACGCCAACATCAATGCCTCGCAGGGCGGCGACCAGGCCTTCTACCGCCTGACGGGCTATGCCGGTCCGGGCTGGGAACCGGGCTTCGTCGCCGGAACGATCAACGTCAGCCACGCCGGTGGGCAGACCTATGTCCATATCGACACCTCGGACCAGTTGAACCAGAACGGCTATGACGCGCCGGAAATGTTCCTCCGGCTGGACGGGTACCACGATCTCGCGCTGAGCGACTTCATCCTGTGACGCTTGCCTCACCGAAAACGGCCTGTGGGGCGTCGCGCCCTGCAGGCTATTTCTGCAGCTCCGTCCAGATCGCCGTGTAGTAGGCCTGCGCCTTGGGCGAGCAGGCCGGCAGGAAGTGGCCGGAAGCCTGCGCCTCTTCCGGGATGACGATTTCCGGAGCGTCCGTCATGTCTTCCGGCATGAAGGCCTCCGACCCGTCGATGCCGTTGGCGTAGCGCGCGAAAGCGGAGATCATCGCCGCGTTCTCGGGCTCCATGATGAAGTCCAGGAACCGATATGCCTCGTCGACGTTCCGGGCCTCCGACAGGAGCATCACCTGGTCCATCCAGATCGGGTATCCCTCCCTGGGATAGCCGTAGACGATCTCGGGGTTGCGCAGCCTTGCCCGGAAGATCGCGCCGCTCCAGTAGACAGACGCCATCACGTCGTTCGCCGCCATCCTCTCGGTCATGCCGTAATCCATCGACAGCCATTTCGGCTTGGCCGCCATCAGCGCGTCGCGGGCCTTCTTCAGCACCTCCGTGTCCTCGGTGCAGGGCTCTCCGCCCACATACCAGAGCGCGAGCGCCATGATGTCGTTCATCTCGGGCGTGACGTTCACCCTGCCCTCCAGTTCGGGCGGCGGGTCCATGAAGATGGCCGACGTGTTGACGTCGCCGGCGTAGGCCGTCTCGTTGACGGCAACGCCGGTCGATCCCCATTGCCAGGGCACCGAATACCTGCGGCCGGGATCGTAGGGCGATTCCAGCCATTTCGACGCGATGTTCGCGTGATTGGGCAGCCTTGCGAGGTCAAGTTCCCGGACCCGCCCCTTCCCGATGTAGATCGGGACCCAGCTGCTCGACGGCACGACGAGGTCGAAGCCATGGCCGCCCGCCTCGATCTTCGCCATCGCGGTCTCGTTGCTGTCGTAGTCGGTGATGGTGACCTCGATCCCGGTCTCGGCCTCGAACTTCGCGATCAGCTCGGGGCTCGTGTAGTCGCCCCAGATGAAGAGCTGCAGTTCACCCTCCGCCCGGGTGACGCTCGCGGCGGCCAGAAGCGCCGCGGTCGTGAGGGCCGTCAACTTCATCGCGTCGTTGTCCTCAAGGCTTCGGGCGTCCTGGTGACATTCGTCATGTCACTCGCGCCGATCCCGCTTCCGGGTGAGAAGCAGGAAGGCCACCAGCGTGACGACACTCGGCAGCAGGAGCAGGGTCGAGATCGCGTTCATCTCGGCGGAAACCGAACGCCGGAGCTGTGCCAGCATGTAGGTGGGAAGCGTGTCCTGGCCGGCGGACTTCACGAAGAGGGTGATCACGACGTCATCGAGCGAGGTGACGAATGCCAGCATCAGCCCGGCGAGAATCCCCGGCACCAGCAACGGCAAGGTCACGTGGCGGAATGCCTGCCATGGCGTGGCGTAGAGATCCGACGCGGCCATCTCCAGCGACCGGTCCATGCCTTCGAGCCGCGCACGGATCGGCAGGTAGGCGAAAGGGATGCAGAAGGCCGTATGCGCCAGGATCAGGTAGCCCGGTCCCTGATAGCCGGTCGTGACCCTGACCGATGCGAAGACCATCAACAGCGCGACCGCCGTCACGATCTCGGGCGCCATCAGCGGCTGGTTGATCATGAGATAGATCAGGCCCTGCCCGCGCGTGCGACGCCGCCGCGTCGTCCCGAGGGCGGCCATCGTCGCGACCAGCGTGGCGATGACGGAGGCGAGGGACGCGATCGTCAGCGAACGCAGCGTGACCTCGCGAACCGTCGCGTTGCCCCAGGCCGCCAGGTACCATCTGAACGAGAAGCCCTCCCAGATCGCGATGCTTTCGCCGCTGTTGAACGAATAGGCCACCAGCAGGATGATCGGCAGGTAGAGCGCCGCGAAGACCAGGAACGTGACGCTGGCGAATCCGGGGAACCGAGATGCCGCGAAGTCCCGCCTAGCCATCGGCCGGCGTCCGCGTCGTGGTGCGCAGTAGGAGAATCAGCGCGGCCCCCACGAAAACCAAGAGCAGCACCGAAAGCGCCGCCCCCAGGGGCCAGTTCCGGCCCTGCCCGAACTGCAGCTCGATAAAGTTGCCGATCATCATGTGACGCCCGCCGCCCAGGATGCGCGGTGTCACATAGGCCCCGAGCGAGGGGATGAAGACAAGGATCGCGCCCGCGACGATCCCCGGCCTGATGATCGGCATCGCCACATGCCGCAGCACCTGCCAGCGCGACGCATAGAGGTCGTAGGCGGCCTCGATCAGGCGCAGGTCGAACCGGTCGATCGCGGCAAAGAGCGGCAGCACCATCAACGGCAGGTAGACGTAGGTCATACCGAGAAGGACGGCGAAATCCGAATAGATGATGACGAGCGGCTCTTCGATCACGCCGACGCGGCGCAGGAAGGTGTTCAGGATCCCTTCGTTTCGGATGATCTGGGTGATCGCGAAGGTCCGGATCAGGAGATTGGTCCAGAACGGGATCATGATCAGGAAGAGCAGGGTCGCCCGCAGCCGCGCCGGGCGGGTGGCGATGAACCAGGCGGTCGGGAGGCCGAGAACGAAGGTGAGGACCGTCGTCGTCAGCGCCAGCTTCACCGAGCGCCAGAGGATGGCGAGATGCGCATCGGCGAAGGCATAGGTGCCATCGAAGATGTCGCGCGTCAGGACCGTCGACACCCAGGGATCGGTGGAGAACCTCCAGACGACGTTGCCGTACTCGCCCGGGGTCAGGAACGAATAGACCAGCATGACCAGCAACGGACCCGCTGCGGCGAAGGTCAGGATGACCAGCGCCGGCGCCGACAGGAGCCATGTGTCGCGGGCGTCGCGTCGGTCCACATTTTCGCCTCGGGCGCCCGGCACGTCAGCCATTGAGAACCCGGATCGCGCCCGGAGCGAAGGTCACCCCGACCTTGGTACCCGGGGCCGGCGGCTCCTCGCCATCCGCCTCGGCCCGATGCCTGGAGACGATCCGAGTGCCGTCGGGCAGATGCAGCGCGACATGGCTGTCGGTTCCGGCATAGACCGCCTCGCCGACCGTCGCGCCGAGGTGCCGGTCGACGGCGTCACTTGAAACGATCCTGACATGCTCCGGCCTCACCGCGATGGTGCGGGCGCCTTCGGGGGAAGCCGGGTCGACGGGAATGGCGATGTGGCCGAGGATCGTCGCCGTGCCGCGGCACACCAGGGCCGGGATGAAATTGGTCTCACCGATGAACCCGGCGACGAAGCGGCTCGTCGGGCGGTTGTAGATCTCCCGCGGCGTCCCGGTCTGGAGGAGTCGCCCGGCGTCCATCACGCCGATCCGATCGGACATCGTGAGCGCCTCCTGCTGGTCGTGGGTGACGAAGATGAAGGTGATGCCGAGTTCGTGCTGAAGACGCTTGAGTTCGGACTGCATTTCCCGACGCAGCCTGCGATCCAGCGCCGAGAGCGGTTCGTCGAGAAGCAGGACCTCGGGCGAAGGGGCGATGGCGCGGGCCAGCGCCACGCGTTGCTGCTGGCCTCCGGACAATTGCCGGGGGTTGCGCTCCGCCATCGCCTCGAGCCGCACGAGGCTCAGGGCGCGCTGGACCGCCGCCTCGACCTCGCGCGAGGGGCGCCCCTGCATCCGCAGGCCGAAGCCGACGTTCTGTCGCACGCTCAGATGGGGAAACAGGGCGTAGCCCTGAAACACCGTATTGACCGGGCGCCGGTTAGGCGGCGCGTCGGTGATGTCGCTGCCGTTCAGGAATATCCGCCCCTCGGTCGGCGCCTCGAAGCCGGCGATCGCCCTCAGAAGCGTGGTCTTCCCGCAACCCGACGGCCCGAGGAGCGTGAAGAACTCGCCCCTTCGGACGGCGATGGACAGGTCGTCGAGCGCGACGACCGCATGGCGCCCGGTGCCGTATAGCTTCCGAAGCGAACGCGCCTCGATCACGCCGTCCTTCGACAACCGGCCCTCCGGGCGTTCCGAATTGCACGATCGGCGCGGCGTCGACCGCCTCGTTTCCCAACCGTTTCAATTTGGAGCGCAGCACAACTCCGGAGCCGAATTCAAGAAGAACCTGCGGGACATCGCAGGTGGCCAATTCCGAGACGAGGTGAAAGCATGCGGGCGTCGCGACTGCGCCGGCGGCTGCCCGCCGGCGTATCGGTTGCGATTTCGGCGGTCCGGCGGATCAGCCGATCCAGCGGGCGATCTCGGGCCGCGCCATGACCTCGGCCATGCGCGCCTCGCCGTCGTCCAGGCGCATGAGCATCGGCGCCCGCGTCGGGCCGGGGTCGATGCCGATGGCGCGGAACGCCGCCTTCATCCCCGGCAGGACGCCGGTGTCGAGCAGCGCCTCGACGAACCGGGCCGATATGTCCTGCAGGCGCATGGCTTCCGCGAGGTCGCCCGCGCGGATCGCGCGATCGAGCGCCACGTAGAGCCGGCCGAGCAGGTTGTAGGTCGTGCCGATCCCGCCGTCGGCCCCCAGCACGGCGCCGCCGAGATAGATCTCGTCGAAGCCGAAGAAGAGCGTGGCGTCGGGGCAGCGCCGGCGCAGCATCGAGAGCTTGAACATGTCAGTCGAGGTGAACTTCAGCCCGGCGACATTCGGCAGCTCCATGATCGCGACCAGCGTGTCGAGCCCGATCGGGCGGCCGGTGCGGATCGGAACCTCGTAGACGATCAACGGCAGCTCGGTCGCGGCCTGAAGCTCCCGGTAATAGGAGAGGATCTCGGCGTCGCTGAACGGGTAGGAATGCGGCGGCAGCGCCGAGAGCGCGTGGTAGCCGAGCCCGGCCGCGTTCCGCGCCAGGCGAATCGAATCGCGCAGCGACGGCGCGCCCACATGGGCGATCAGCGTCATGCCCGTGGCCCCGGCATCGGCTGCCACGACCGCCTGCTGGGCGAGCAGCTCCTCCACGTCGAGGAGCCCCGATTCGCCGCTGCTGCCACCGACGTAGAGCCCGGCAAGCCCCTGCTTCTGCACGTATTCGTCCAGCGTGCGCTGGCGCTCGGGGCTGAAGCTGCCGTCGTCGGCGAGCCCCGTCATCAATGCGGCATACATTCCCGAAAGCGGTCTGGTCATGGCGTGTTCCCAAGGATCGACGTTCGTTGGTGAGTATATAGTGGATTTTTGGTTTGACAAGATTGCAGTTTGGTATTACCAAATCGGAATTCCGCAGTGATGGAGGGCGCAGAGGACATGACGGAGGACAACGCTTCGACCGCCCACCGCGCCAGGAGCGCGCCCGACGCGATCGCCGAGGCCCTGATCGGCGAGATCCGATCGGGCGGGCTCGCCGCGGGAACGCCCCTGCCCCCGGAGCGGGAGCTCTGCGAGCGCTTCGATGCCTCGCGCCCCACCGTGCGCGAGGCGCTGGCGCTGATGCAGATGCGCGGCTTCCTGGATGCGGGCGGCGGCCGCAGGCCTAGGACGACCCGCCCGTCGCTGCAGACCATCCTGCTTGCCGCGGCCGATCACATCCGCGACCTGATGGGCGATGCGGAAGGCGGCGCGCATCTCGAGCAGATGCGCCAGTTCATCGAGACCGGCGCGGCCCGCGAGGCGGCGATGCGCCGCGACCGGCTGCAGCTGGCCCGCCTCCAGGACGCGCTCGACCGGAACGAGGCCGCGATCGGCACCGCCCGCTTCGCCGAGACGGATATCGCCTTCCACCGTGCGCTGGTGTCGATCGTCGGCAATCCGGTGATCCTGACGCTGCACGACATGTTCGTCTCGGCGATGCTGGCGCAGCGCCCGCCCGTCGACGACCCCGCCCGCTACGACGCCATCGCCCATGACGAGCACCGCGCGATCTACGAGGCGGTGCTCGGCGGCGACGTGATCGCCGCGACCGACGTCATGGACCGCCATCTGGCGCGATCCTACCGGGCGCGGCTGAAGGCCCCGAAATCCGGCCTCGCGCCGGCTGACAACCGATCTCAAGGAGGAATCAGGCAATGACGACGAAGGCAATCATCCTGGCCGGCGCCGCGGCGCTCGCGCTGGGCACCATGGCCTCGGCCCGCGAGCTGACGCTGGGAATGCAGGACAACGAGGCGACCCCGGTCTACAAGGGCGCCGAGGAATTCGCCCGGAAGCTCGAGGAGATCTCGGGGGGCGAGCTGACCGTCAACCTGTTCCCCTCGGCCACGCTCGGCGATTTCAAGGCGATGGTGCAGCAGGCCCAGGCGGGCGAACTGGACATGGTGATCACGGGCTATCCCGACATGTCCTACACCATCCCCGAGCTGAAGCTGATCGGCGCACCCTATGTCGTCGGCGACTATGCCCAGCTCAAGGAGATCGTCGCCGGTCCCTGGGGGCAGGAAATGGCCGCAAAATTCGAGGAGCAGGGCATCCACGTCCTTGACGTCTGGTACTACGGCACCCGCCAGACCACCGCGAACAAGCCGATCAATTCGATCGAGGACATGGCCGGCCTGCGCCTGCGCACGCCGAACGTGCCCTTCCTGATCGCCTATGCCGAGGCCGTCGGCGCGACGCCGGCCCCCGTCGCCTTCCCCGAGGTCTATCTGGCGCTGCAGACCAACCAGGTCGATGCCCAGGAGAACCCGCTGACGACGATCGACGCCCAGAAGTTCTACGAGGTGCAGAGCTCGATCGCGATGACCAACCACTTCGTCGCATCCTCGGCGGTGCTGATGGGCGCCGGCACCTGGGACAGCTTCTCGGACCAGGAGAAGGAATGGGTGACCACCGCCATCCATGACGGCGGCACGCTGAACGACGAGCTGCTGCAGAAGGGCGAGGCAGAGCTGGTCGCGGCCTTCGAGGAGAGGGGGCTGACGATCACCCACCCGGATCTCGAGCCGTTCAAGGCCGCGATGCAGCCCTATTACGACACGCTCGAGGCGGAGTTCGGCGAGGGTTCCATCGCCGCGGTCACCGCGAAGTAGCCGCCACCGGTCGTCCCGGGGGCCTCGGCCCCCGGACATCCTGCCGCAGGGGAAAGAACCAGTGAAACCGCTCCGCAAGTACAGCGCCGAGGGCGTCGTCGCATCGGCGCTCTTCGTGGTCCTCATCGTCGTGCTGGTGATCCAGATCTTCGGCCGCACGCCGCTCTTCACCGGTCCGGTCTGGACCGAGGAAGCCGCGCGCTGGCTGTGGGTCTGGATGGCGATGATCGGCATCGCCGAGGTGGAGCGCACCGACAGCCAGCTCCGCATGGGCTTCATGGTCGAGAAGCTGTCCCGCCGCGCACGCGGCATCGTCTTCACGCTGATCGACCTGGCCTATCTGGGGATCGTGCTGAACCTGATCTGGATCGGATGGCAGACGATCCGGCGCACCTGGTCGAACGAGGCCGTCACCCTGCCGGTCAGCGACGCGGTCCTCTACGCCTCGGGCTTCGTCGCCATGATCCTGATCGCCAACCGCATCATCCGCCGGCTGGCGGGGATCGGTCACCGTCACGCCGCCGATGAAGTGGAAACCCCGCTATGATCCTGACGATCATCGCCGTCACCTGGCTGTTCCTGGTCCTCGTCGGCGTGCCCATCGGCATTTCGATGATCCTCGTGTCGATGGGCTATTTCTACTGGACCGGCATGGGGCTGGCCTTCGCCATGTCCCGCATGGTGGACGGGCTCAACAGCTTTCCGATGCTCGCCGTGCCGCTCTTCATCCTCGCCGCCGGGATCCTCAACGGCGCGGGCATCACCAACCACCTCTTCGGCTTCGCCCGGGCGCTGGTGGGGCATATCCGCGGCGGCCTCGGCCATGTGAACGTGCTGGCGAGCCTCTTCTTCTCGGGCATGTCCGGATCGGCCCTCGCCGATGCCGGCGGCCTCGGCAAGATGGAGATCGAGGCCATGCGCCGGGCGGGGTACGATGACGACTTCTCGGGCGCGGTGACGGCGGCCTCGTCGATGATCGGCCCGCTGGTGCCGCCCTCGATCACCATGGTGCTCTACGGCGTCATCTCGAACACCTCGATAGGCCAGCTCTTCCTCGGCGGCGTGGTGCCGGGTGTGCTCTGCGCCGGGGCGCTGATGGTGATGGTCTATGTCATCGCGCTGCGCCGCGACTATCCGCGCGACGACTGGCCGGGGGTGGCAGCCATCGGGCGGCTCTTCGTGCGCTCCTTCCCGGCGCTGCTGACACCAGCAGTGATCGTCGGCGGCATCTTCAGCGGCTGGTTCTCGCCCACCGAGGCGGCCGCCGTCACCGTGCTCTACGCGATCCTGATCGACCTCCTCTTCTATCGCGAGCTGACCTGGCGCCGGCTCTGGGATGCGATCTACGAGACGACCGCCACCTCGGCGGGCATCGCCACGATCATCGCCGGGGTTTCCCTGCTCGGCTACGTGCTCGCCCGCGAACAGGCGCCGCAGCAGATCGCCACGATGTTCCTCGCCATCGCCGACGGGCCGGTGAGCTTCCTGATCGCGGTCAACCTGATGATCTTCGTGCTCGGCATGTTCATCGAATCGCTGGTGATCCTGCTGATCGTGGTGCCGATCCTCGTACCAATCGCGCTCGGCTTCCATATCGACCCGGTGCATTTCGGCATCATCGTCGTGCTGAACCTGATGATCTCGATCCTGACCCCGCCGATGGGCATGGCGCTCTTCGTGGTGGCGCAGGTGGGCAACATCCCCTTCCAGCGGCTCGCCACCGCCATCCTGCCCTGGCTGATCCCGCCGATCGTGGTGCTCATCCTCGTCTGCGCCTTCCCGGTGCTCTCGACCGGCCTGCCGAGCCTGATGCGATGAGCGTTCTGGAGCGTCTCCGGGGCGGGCTGGTGGTCTCCTGCCAGACCGTCGACGGCGGGCCGATGGACCGGCCGGAGATCGTCGCCGCCATGGCCCGGGCCGCGGTCGCCGGCGGCGCCGCCGGGCTGCGGATCGAGGGGTTGGAGAACCTGCGGGCCACCCGGCCGCTGGTCGAGGTGCCGGTCATCGGCATCGTCAAGCGCGACCTCGCGGACAGCCCGGTGCGCATCACCGTGACCGCGGCGGATGCGCGGGCGCTCATCGCCGCCGGCGCGGATATCGTGGCCTATGACGGCACGCCGCGCCCGAGGACGGACGCCCGCGAGGACATCCTCGCGGCGATCCTCGCGGGCGGCGCGCTCGCCATGGCCGATTGCGCCGATCTCGCGGACGGCCGGGCGGCGCTCGCCGGCGGTGCCACCGTCCTCGGCACGACGCTCTCGGGCTATACCGAGGAAACCGCGAAGGGCGACGCGGGCCCGGACTTCGACCTGATCCGGCAATTCCGCGGCCTCAGCGCCTTCGTCATGGCGGAGGGGCGGCTGAACACGCCCGAGCTCGCCGCGGCGGCGATCCGCGCGGGCGCCGATGCCGTCACGGTGGGCAGCGCGCTGACGCGGCTCGAGCTCGTCACCGGCTGGTTCGCCGATGCCGTTCGAGGCGGGCGATGATGGAGGGATTCGCCGTCGATCTGGGCGGCACGAAGACCGCCGCGGCGCGGGTCGTGGCTGGCCGGATCGAAGACCGCCTCCAGGCTCCGACCGACGGGCAGGCGGGCTTCCTGGCCCAGATCGAGTCGATGGCGGCGCTGCTCGATCGCCTCGGCTACCGGCCCGGAACGCGGCTCGGCGTCGCGGTGGCCGGGCGCGTCGACGCGGCGGGGCGCTGGCAGGCGGTGAATGCCGGCACGCTGACGGGGATCGCGGGCGCGCCGCTGCTCGACCGCCTGCGGGACCGCTTCGGCACCGAGATCATGCTCAGGAACGACGCGGCCGCCGCGACCCTGGCCGAGGCGCGGCTTGGCGCCGGGCGCGGCGCCGGGCGCTTCGGCTATCTGACCGTCTCGACCGGCGTGGGCGGCGGCGTCGTCCTCGGCGGCCGCCTGCTGGCGAGCCGCGACGGGCTGGCCGGGCATATCGGCTTCGTGTCCTCGCCCTTCGGCGACGACCCATGCGGCTCGGGCCGAAGGGGTACCGTCGAATCCGTCGCGGCCGGCCGGGCCATCGCCCTTGCCGCCGGGACGGAGGACGCGCGCGCCGCCTTCGCGGCCGGCACGCCCCGGGCCGCCGCCGCGATCGAGCGGTCCGCCGGCGCCATCGCGCGCCTCTGCGCGGATCTGCAGGCGATCTTCGGCCTCGACCGGATCGCTGTCGGCGGCAGCGTGGGCCTGGCGCAGGGTTATCTGCCGCGTATCCTCGACCACCTCTCCGGGGAGCCGCCGCTCTTCCAGGTCGAGCTCGTTCCGGCCGTGCTCGGCCACGACAGCGCGCTCCTGGGTGCGCTCCTGCCGGACGGACCGAGGGAATGAAGGCTCCGACACACAACCCCGTCGGCCTCCTTCCGCGGTAGCAACACCTTGGATTGACGCGAAGCGCACCAAGGGGTTTCGGACCGCGGTCGCCGAGCCTCTGCTCCGGGATGGCGGAAACGCCGAGGGGCCAAAGGACAAGGCAGGCGAAGACGCAAGGAGGCCGGACTTCCGCGCATCATCGCCTTGCCGCATCGCGACCCCCACGGGATTGCGGAACGGAGCTCATACCAGCGGCCTTCGCCACCGCCTCTTTTCCCACACGGGCTGGGTGCCCCCAGCCCGATCGGCCCGCGGTGATCGGGCCGCCGGCGCCTCTCCGCATTCGGTCCGGGGGAAGGTGGTGCGGGCCGCGCGGGGCGCGGCCTTGTCCCCGGCCCGACTTTCGGCCGCAGGCGGCAACGTCGGTCAGGCAGAGGGGCCGTAAAATCGGGGCATCTACTGACCCCTGCAAGCGTTCCTTTCCTATGACGCGGGGGGTCCAGCCTGCGCGGCATTGCCGGCGGCGTCGGTCGGCAGCCTCACGGTAGCCTGGAAACCGGACGGGCTGCCCGGGCGCGGCGACTGCAGGAGGAGCGGGCTGCCGATGCGATTGGCGATGGCGGCGACGATGGCGAGGCCCAGCCCGCTGCCGCCGGTATTCGCGCCCGCCCGCTCGAAGCGGCCCGTCAGGCGGTCGAGGGCGTCGCGTGGCACGACAGGCCCGTCGTTGGCGACGATCAGCACGCCGGCGGAGCTCAGGGTCACCTCGACAGGGGCACCCTCCGCGCCGTGGCGCAGGGCGTTCTCCAGGAGGTTCCGGCACAGGATCCCGAAGGCGTCGGGGTCGAGGTCCGACATCACCGGCGTCTCCGGCAGCGCGAGCGCCATGCGGCCCGGCGCGACCGTGCGCGCGATGTCCCCCACCACGATGCGCGCGACGGCCCTCAGATCCGCGCTCCGGTCCATCCGGAGCCGTCCGCCCTCCGCCCGAGCGAGCTGCAACAGCCGCTCGGAGAGCCGCGTCAGCCGCTTTAGCGTGGCCTCGATCTCCGCGGCCCGGGCTTCGGCGGCCGGGTCCTGCGTCTCCGACCGCAGGCGCTGCGCCTGCGCGATGGCGCCCGCCAGCGGCGTGCGCAATTCATGCGCGGCATTGGCGGCGAAGCTGCGCTCGGCCTCGAAGGCCTCCCGCAGCCGCGCCAGGAGGCCGTTGAGGGTTGCGGCCACCGGGCCGATCTCCGCCGGCAGGTCGCCCGTCGGCACCGGGGCGAGGTCGCGGGCGCTGCGGGCTTCGAGACCCGCGCGGAACCGGCGCAACGACCCGAGGCTCCGGCGCACCGCCAGCACGATCGCCGCCAGCGCCACCGGGAGCACGACCAGGAGCGGCAGGCCGAGACCCATCTGGATCTCCCGCGCGACCGCCGCACGATGGGCGAGCGGTTCGGCAACGGTGATGCGGATCGTCCCCTGAAGCGCCGCATCGCCATAGAGCCGGTGGGTCGCGGTCTGGCGGAATCCGGGCCCGTCCCAGGGCGGGAAGACGGCCAGCTCCGCCGCATGGGACTGCAGCAGGACGCGCCCCTCGGCATCGCGCACCACATAGGTGAAGAACTCGTCATGCTCGCGGATCGCCGCGAGCCGCTGCGTCACGCCCTCGTCCTCGCGCCCGACGATGTCGGTCACGGCCAGGGGCAGGATGCGTTCCGCGGTCTCGCGCAGGGCGGAATCGAAGACCTGGTCCAACTCGCTCCGCACGAAGACGGCGGTGATCGTGGCGGCGAGCAGCCACAGGACCGTCAGCACCAGGCCGACCGACAGGGCAAGGCGCGCCTCGAGGCTCTTCGGGCGCCTCACGGCCTGCCCAGCCGGTAGCCGAGCCCGCGCTCGGTCTCGATGATTGCAGGCCCGAGCTTCTTGCGCAGGCGGCTGACATGGACCTCGATGGTGTTGCTCTCCACCTCGGCGTCGAAGGCGTAGAGCTTCTCCTCCAGCTGCGCCTTGGAGAGCAGCCGGCCGGGCCGCGTGATGAAGGCTTCGAAGAGCGCCCATTCGCGCGCCGTCAGCTGGATAGCCCTGCCCTCGCGGCGGATGCTGCGCGCGGCGAGGTCGATCTCGAGCGGCCCGTGGCGGACGATCGGGTTCGGGTTGCCGCTGTAGCGCCGCGCGACCGACCCGATCCGGGCGGAAAGCTCGGCGAGGTCGAAGGGCTTGACGAGATAGTCGTCGGCGCCCGCGTTCAGCCCCTCGATCCGGTCCGACACCTGGTCGAGCGCGGTCAGGATGATCACCGGGGTCACGTCCCCCCGCGCGCGCAGGCCCTTCAGGAAACCGATGCCGCGGCCGTCGGGCAGCATGAGGTCGAGCAGGATCAGGTCAAAGGCCGCGAAGCGCACCGCGTCGGCCGCCGCATCGAGGCGCGTGACCCAGTCCACCGACCGGCCCTCGCCGACGATCTGGTCGCGCACGGCGGCGCCCAGAACCGTGTCGTCCTCGATCAGCAGGATGCGCATGGCCCTCCCCGTCCCTTCCGCGATGCCCCTCCATGACCCGTCCGGCTGACGGAACGCTGACGCGGGCCCGGACGCCGCTTCAGGCTGCCGTCAGCATCGGTGCGTATCAATGGCATCGGGACGGCCGCGACGGGGAGTTTGGCCCATGAAGAAGGCGTTGACAATTCTCGGCTTTCTCGCGGGCCTTCCGGCCGGGGCGGCCTTGGCCGACGACGATTGCTTCGTGCCCATGGCCGAGTGGCAGCCGCGCGATGCCGTCGAACGGCTGGCCGAGGAAAGCGGCTGGACCCTCCGCCGCATCAAGATCGACGACGGCTGCTACGAGATCGAGGGCAGCGATGCCGAAGGGCGCGAGATCGAAGTGACCGTGCATCCCGCGACGCTTCAGGTGATCGAGCTGGAATACGAGGACGAGGACGACCGCCGGGACAGGGAGGGACGCCGCCATGACTGACGCGATCACCGAAACCTCCGCGGCCGCGCCTGACAGAATGCGCGTCTGGGACGCACCGCTGCGCGTCTTCCACTGGGGTCTCGTCGCCGCCTTCACCCTCGCCTGGCTGACCGCCGACGAATGGCAGACCGCCCACGAGATCGCCGGCTACGCCGTCGCGGGCCTTGTCGCCTTCCGCCTGGTCTGGGGCTTTGCCGGCAATCGCCACGCGCGCTTCGCGCGCTTCCTGCGCGGCCCGGTGGCAACGCTCGACTATTTGCGCGACATGCTCGCGCGGCGCGAACGGCGCTACCTCGGCCACAACCCCGCCGGCGCCGCTATGACCCTCGCATTGCTGGTCACGCTCTCGGCCACCGCCTTCACCGGCTGGCAGATCGCGGAACCGGCGCGCCCGGCGCTGTGGCCCGACCCGCCGCAGGTCCTCGCCCCCGCGGATGAAACCCGGCCGGCGCGACGCGGCGACCGGGAGGAGGAGGCGCTGGAGGACCTGCACGAGGCGCTCGCCGATCTGCTGCTGCTCCTGGTGGCGCTGCATGTGGCGGGCGTGGCGCTCGCCTCCTTCCGCCACCAGGAGAACCTCGCCCGCGCGATGGTCACAGGCGACAAGCGCCCGCCCGGCCCCGGCGACATCGCCTGACCGCAATCCCGGCCCGACGACCCACGCCTCCCCGAAGACCCCGCCCGCCCGGCGGGGTCGCTTCGTTCCTGACGCCCGCCTGAAGCGGAATCCACGACCCCGTCAGGCTGCGCTCAGGTCGCGGCACCAGATTGATCGCATCAGGAAAGAGGAGGCTCCCATGCACAGGACCATGATCTTCGCCGCCGCGCTCTCGGCGCTCGCCGTGCCGGCCATCGCCGCATCCGATGAAACCCCCTACGCGCTGAGCGCGGTGCATGCCGATTTTCAGGCCCAGCTCGAAAGCGTCGCCGAAATGCCGGGCGAGATCGGCGCCGCCGCCCGCGCGGCGGCCGGGCTGGCGGCCCCGCACAACGCCGCGCAGGAGCGGCTGATCCTGCCGCTGCTCGGCTGGGCCGATCCGAGGGCGGCCGGGGGCATGGCGGCAATTGCTGCGCCGGCCGACCGCATGCGCCTCGAGTCCGAGGTCGCGCAGCTCTACGACGCCGACGTGGATGTGGTCACCGCGCTGGTCGAGCTCTACGCGGCGGCGGAGGCGGTCGGAGACGTCGAGACTGCGCGCCTGGCCGAGCGCATGATCTGGCACGAGACCAGCGATGTTGAGGTGCTCTACCCGGCGGCGCTGATGGTCGGGTCGTCCATGTAGGACGTCCCGATGTCCGGGCATGGCGCCGGACGAGCAGGAAAGGCCGGCTGCCAAAGCCGGCCTTGTTCGTTGCTGACACCAGGCTGAAGCGATTTCCGCGGGCCTGTCAGGTGGCGCTCAGGTCTCCCCGCCAGATTGGCCGAAGCAACCGAAAGGAGAACCGACGAATGACCAGGACATTGACCCTCGTTGCCGCGCTCGCCGCGCTATCCGGAGGCGCGGCGCTGGCCGATGACGATTGCCGCGTGCCGGCCGCCGAGTGGCAACCGCGCGAAGCGGTGATGAAACTCGCCGAACAGAAGCAATGGTCGGTGCGCGAGATCGACATCGACGACGGCTGCTACGAGATCGAGGGGCGCGACGGCGACGGCCGGGCGATCGAGGTCAAGCTCGATCCCGCCACGCTGACCGTCATCGAACTGGGCTACGAGGATGGCGGCGCCCGCAATCCCGCGCCCGCCGGCACCGTCGCACCGCCCCGGGCCCCGGCGAACTGAGCCCTTCCGGCGCGCCGCCGGAAGGAGGACCGGCCCGCCGGGAAAGGCTTATCGCAACGCTTGCGCTCCTGACCATGTCGCGGCCGGTGACGCTGGCCACGACGCTCGACGCCTTGCGCGGCTGCCCGAACGCGGCAGCCGCGCCGCCGACGACCAAGGACCGTGGCAGGTCGGCGGCAAGGCGCTTGCCCGCGGGGAAGGCGGTGCGGTATCGTCGTCGCCTTACGAGGCCGGCAGTGCCCGGTCGCAGAACCGAAAGGCCAGGCCCATGAAATCCCTCGCCCTCCTCGCCGCCGGCATGCTCCTGCTCGCCGCCTGCAACACCACCGGCACCCCGGATCCGTACATGGAGACGAGCGGCGGCGCCGCCGGCCAGCAGGGCGAAGGGTACTGCGCTACGGTTCCCACCGATCCCACCGAGATCGAAAACTGGAACAACCAGTGCATGCCCGACAGCAACCGCCGCTAAGGTTCACTCGGGCTCCAGCCGCGGGCCCGGCCATCCCCTGACCCCTTGCACGCACCGCGGGCAGCGTTGGCCCGCCCGCCTCGTCCCTACGGCACAGCCCGCGTCGGCGCGGACAGCTGGCGCTTGCGGCCAGCTATTGCATACGTACCCAAATGCTGCTAGCAAGGGATTGCACGCAATTCTCGCCCCAAGGTGACCGAATGAAATCCCCCGATGCGGCGCAGCAGAAGACGGACGCTCCCCAGCCGATCCAGCCGGTAGCCGCCCCAGGCGACGTGCTCCAGGTCGAGCGGCACGATTTCGTGGACCTGGTCCCCGAGGGCCGCAAGCGGGTCCAGTCGATGCAGGGCTTCGACCCCGTCTATACCGACATCGTCGATTACATCGTGCGCTGCACCCATCGCATCTGGGACGAGCGCGACGTGGGGCTGATCTACAGCCACTACACCCACAATTGCGTCGTCTATACCGCCGCCAAGACCATGTACGACCGCGAGGAGGTGGTGCGGGACACGATCCAGCGCCTCGTCACCCTCCCCGAGCGCCGCGGCATGGCGACGCAGGTGATCTGGTCGGGCGATGACCGCAAGGGCTTCTACACCTCGCATCTCGTCACCGGATCGGGGCGCCACAGCCAGCCCGGCGGCTACGGCCCGCCGACGGGGCGCACCTTCGTCTCGCGCACCATCGCCGATTGCATGGTCTACGAGAACCGGATCTACCGCGAATGGATCGTGGCGGACGTGATGGCGATCGTGAAGCAGCTCGGCCTCGACCCGCAGGCCCTGGCCGAGAAGGCGGCAAGGGCGCGCCTCGACAAGGGCCTGCTCGCCGTCGACATCGGCGAGAACCGGCGCATGGTCGGCCAGTACCCGCCCGAGAGCGAGGCGATCCTCGACATCGCCGCCACCGACCTCGAGCGCCATACCCTGCAATGGCTGCACGAGGTCTGGAACCGCCGCATGTTCGGCACGATCAAGGACGTCTACGCCCCGACCGTGATGTACCACGGGCCGCTGATGGCGGAGCTCACCGGGATCGCCGCGGTGATGCACCAGACCATCGGGCTGATGGGCTCGGTTCCGGATGCGAGCTTCGAGCCGCAGCACATCTGCTCGACCCCTTGCGAGGAAGGCGGCACCAAGGTCGCGGTCCGCTGGGTGATGGAGGGCCACCACCTCGGCCACGGGCTGCTCACCGATCTCGGCGAGCCCACGGGCAAGCGGCTGCAGATCATGGGGATCAGCCATTTCCACTACAGGGACGGGCGGATCGTCGACGAATGGCGGGTCTACGACCAGCTCGCGCTGCTGACGCAGATCAAGCTCGCGCAGATGGCCGAGGCGCAGGAAGCACCGGCGACCTGACGGCCGAGCGCCACGCCTTCGGAATTCTCCGGGCCCGAACGGGAAGCATCTCCGATGGGCAGGGGCCTCGCGCCCGAACCGGGGCACTATGCCAACGGCCCCTGCCGTCACCTCCTGTTGCGCCTGAGGCTGCAGAATCCCCAGCCCGATCGACCCGCGGCGATCGGGCCGCGCCGGCCCTCCCCCGCGGCCGGCGCGCTTCGCACGCCGTCCAGGGCCGCCCCGTCCCGATCCTCATCCGACCGTGACGCTGCAACCCCCTCGCCCTGCGGCTCCCGCCTCCGGGCGATCGGACCGGGCGACGCGCCACCGGCGCCTCACCTATTCGGTCCGGAGAATGCTCCGCGGGCCGCGCGGGGCGCGGCCTCTTCCCTGCTCCGGGACTCCGCCTCCTGGTCAGGCGGAAAGGCCGCAGGCATCAAGCGCCACGCTTGCGCGAGCGGGGGCATAGGCCTGATTCTCCCCACACACAATCCACGCCAGCGGCCCCGCGATCCCGGAGCGCGCTCAGGCACCTCCGGCGGCCCGCCGGACATGGCTCCGCATCCGGCCGAGCACATCCACGCCGAGCTGGCGCAGCAGATCGAGCAGGTCGAGCGGCACCCAGTTCTCGCGGATCAGCCCCCCGTCGTGCAGGTAGAAATCCATCACCCGCATGCCGACGATCCGCCCCGTCGCCGGCAGGCCGAGGAAGTCCGGCCCGGCGTGGCGGTCGACCCGGCTCGGCCAGCCGCCGGTGACCGAGAAGGGGCCGTCGCCGATGCGGATGTAATGTCCGCCGCCCATGGCGGTCCGCACGGCCGCTATCTCCCCGGCCTCGGCCGAGCTCGTCGGTCGCGGGAAGGCGGTGCGGAACGGCAGCTGGTGGTGATCGACGAAGCCGCGCAGCCCGCGCGCCGTGCCGATCCCCGCGGGGCCGTACCACATCATCCGCGGGTGCCAGTGCTCGCGCTGCGGCATGGCCATGAGCGCCTCCGCCCCGGCATTCCGATCGGTGAAGGCGTGCAGCGTGGCATGCATCGCCAGCGTCTGCGCCAGGCTGGCGGCCGACTGCCCCGGATCGGAATCGGCGAAACGCAGCCCGTCCCCGGTGATCGGGCCGGGCCACATGCCCTCGGCGCCCAGGCTCGGGGCGATCGGCCAGAGACCGGCCTGGCGGATCAGGTCGAGGATGTCCCAGAGGCAATTGGCCTGGACGATGCTGCCGTCGCGGATCTCGTGGACTTCGCCGAAGCGGATGAAGGCGGCGCGCCCCGTGGCCGGAATGCCGAGCCAGTCCTCGCGGAAGGTGCCGCAGTAATGCCCCACGGCCGCCACGTAGTCGCGGCCCTCGTAGGCGCCGCCGACCAGGATCAGGTCGCGCCGCTCCAGATCGGGGAAGGACCGGAGCAGCGGCGCCCAGACCCGGCGCTCCAGCGCCTCGACCCCGCGCATCTCGTTGAGCGGATGCGCGCCCCGCCATTCGACCTCGCCGTGGAACGCGGCACGCAGGGCCGCTCCGGCGCCCGCCGGCCCCGCTTCGGCAAGCGCCGCGAGCCTCCCGTGGACGAGCCGCTTGTTGCGCGCATGGCGGCTCTCGGAAACGCCTCCGGACATCTCTTGCATTCCTATGCAGGAAATCGTTGCAATCGTATTCATTCAGTGTTAACCATTCCCGCAGGTCGCCGCAACCCTCGCCAGGAAATCCGATCCCGCGGCCAGCCGCCAGAAAGCCGCGCGGACGCCCAGAAGCCGCGCGCCAGTCCACTTAACGGGAGTCACTCATGAAAAGCCTTCTCCGGATGACCGTCGCAGCCGGTGCCCTTCTCGCGGCCCCCACCTTCGCCCTCGCCGATTGCGGCATCGAGTCAGGCTCCGTGCGCATCCTCTCGAACGATTTCGAGGCGCTGCACGTGGTCGCCGCCGGCGCCGAGGAATGCGCCAGCGCCACGGTCGAGGTCACCAAGAACCAGACGACCGAGCACAAGAACATCCAGGTCGCGGCCCTGACCACCAATCCCGCGACCTATACCGTGGCGGTGGTGGCCAACAATTCGGTCGTGCCGCTCCTCAACGACGGCCTGATACGGCCGCTGGACGATCTCGTGGCGAAATACGGCCAGAACCTCGAGCCGACCCAGCTGATCAAGATCGACGGCAAGGTGATGGCGATCGCCTTCATGGCCAATGCCCAGCACCTGCACTACCGCAAGGACCTGCTCGAGGAGGCCGGGCTCGAGCCGCCGACGAGCTACGAGGACATCCTGGCCGACGCCGCGGTCCTCCGCGAGAAGGGCATCGTCGCGACCCCGCTCGCGGCGAACTTCAAGCCGGGCTTCGACCTGGCCGAGGAATTCGTCAACATGTACCTCGGCTACGGCGGCGAGTTCTTCGAGCCGGGCACGCCGAACGCCAGCATCGTGAACGAGAAGGGCGTCGCGGCGCTCGAGACCATGAAGGCCATGAGCGACTTCATGGGCCCGGACTTCATGACCTTCAACACCAATGCGATCAAGCCGATGTGGGAGGCCAGCGAGGTGGCCATCCTCAACGGCTGGGGCTCGCGCGCCTCGGCCCTGATCGACACCGAGGGGCCGGCGCCCGAGGTGGCGGCCAATACCGTGCTCGCGGCGGCGCCCACCGTCGGCGGCGGCACCACGCCGGCGGCCACGCTCTGGTGGGACGGCTTCACGATCGCCAAGAACATCTCCGACGAGGATGCCGAGGCGTCCTTCCAGGCGATGATGCACGGGATCCGGCCCGAGGTCGCCCAGGAACACGCGCCGGTCGCGGTCTGGCTCATCAAGGGCTACGAGCCGACCCCGGCGGCGGTCGGGGTGATCGAGACGCTCAAGGCCGGCGCCAAGCCCTTCCCGATGCTGCCCTACATGGGCGTGCTCTTCACCGCGCTCGGCGAGAACCTCGCCGAATTCATGCAGGGCCAGGAATCCGCCGAGCAGGCGCTGGAGGACGCCACCCAGGCCTATAACACCGCCGCCCGCGAGGCCGGCTTCCTCAACTGACGCCGTCCCGGGGAGAGGCCCCGCGGCCCCTCCCCGGACATCCACGCCGCCCGGAATCCTTCGAACCGCCGACGGGAGCGCGCGATGCCGCACAGCACCTTCTTCAAGTTCATCGCACCGTCGCTCTTCGTGATGCTGCTCTTCATCGCGCTGCCCATCCTCTCGGTCGCCTACCAGTCGCTCTTCATCGAGCACGAGCAGATCCTCGTCGAGGTCGAGAACTGCGGGCCCTTCGGCTGCGAGACGGAACTCCGCATCGACACCGAGGCCATGGACCGGGCGAACGAGGAGAGCCCGATGGGCCGGTTCAACTGGCTCGGCACCTATGCCAATACCAGCCACCTCGCCTTCGCCGAAGTCGGCGCGATCTGGCGCGACAGCGACGGCCTGATCCCGGCGCTCCGGGCCATGCTCAACCTGCCGTTCTACAAGGCGCTGATCTTCACCATCGCCTATACCTTCATCGTCACGCCGCTGGGCATGGTGCTGGGCTTCTTCGTCGCGCTGGGGGTCAATTCGATCCCGCGGCTGCTGAAGGGGCCGGTGATCTTCTTCTCGCTCCTGCCGATGATCGTGACGCCGCTGGTCGGCTCGCTGGTGCTCTTCTGGATGATCGACAGCTCGGGGGTGATCGGCGCCAATCTCCAGCTGCTCCTGAACGACCCACAGCTCTCGCTCAAGGCCTCGCCGACGCTGACCTGGGTCACGCTCTTCCTCTACGGCGTCTGGCATGCCGCGCCCTTCAGCTTCGTGGTCTTCTACGCCGGCCTCCAGACCGTTCCCGACGACACGCTGGAGAGCGCGATGATCGACGGCGCGAGTCGATGGGAACGGGTGCGCTTCGTGGTGATCCCGCATCTGATGCCGCTCGCGACCTTCATCGCGCTGGTGCAGCTGATGGACAACTTCCGGGTCTTCGAGCCGATCATCGGCTTCTCCGCCGCGGCCAATGCCACCTCGCTCAGCTACCTGATCTACAACGACCTGCGCGGATCGGAGACGCCGCTCTTCGGCTCGGCCGCCGCCACCTCGATGCTCACCATCATCGGCGTGGTGATCCTGCTCATGCCGGTGCTGATCCGCACCTGGCGCGATTTCAACCGGAAGGTCTGAGCCGATGTCCAGCAAGGCCCGGAGCCGCTCGACCACCCTGGTCGTCTTCTCGACCGCCTTCATCGTCGTCTGGCTGATCGTCGCCGCCTTCCCGTTCCTCTGGACGGTCTGGGGCTCCTTCAAGGTCGAGGCGGATTTCTTCTCGCGCACCGACTGGATGAACGCCGTCACCGGCCCCGTGACCCAGGCCCGGACCGGCAGCGCCTTCACGGGCGCGGGGTATCACGGCGCCTGGGTCGAGCAGGAATTCTGGCGCGCGGCGATCAACACGCTGATCGTGACCGTCTTCGTGACCCTGATCTCGCTGACCTTCGGCACGCTCGGCGGCTATGCGCTGGCGCGATCGGGATACCGCTACACCTTCTGGATCCTCATGGCGGCGCTGGTGTTCCGCGCCATGCCGCATGTCACGCTGGTCTCGGGCTACCTGCTGCCGTTCTTCCAGCTCAACATCTGGGGCATCCTGCCCACCACCATCATCGTGATCGTGGCGATCAACCAGCCCTTCACCCTCTGGATGCTGCATTCCTTCTTCCTCTCGATCCCCAAGGATCTCGACGAGAGCGCCATGGTCGACGGCTGCTCGCGCTTCCAGGCCTTCCGCATGGTGGTGATCCCGGTGATGTGGCCGGGCGTGATCACCACCGGGCTCTTCTCCTTCCTGCTCGCCTACAACGACTTCACGGTGACGGCGATGCTGCTCAGCCAGGAGAACCAGACCATGGTGCCGAAGATCGCGAGCTTCCTCGGCTCCACCCAGGCCGAGGGCAAGGTGATGTATGCCGTCGCCGCCGTCGTCTCGGCCATCGCACCGCTCTTCCTGCTGGTGCTCTTCTTCCAGAAACAGATCGTCAGCGGCCTGACCGCCGGCGCGGTCAAAGGCTAGGGAGCCCCCACATGGCCGAACTCCGTCTCAAGAAGGTCTCCAAGCGCTGGGGCTCCTACGTGGGCGTCGACAACTTCAACCTCGACATCGCCGACCAGGAATTCCTCGTGCTGCTCGGCCCCTCCGGCTGCGGCAAGTCCACGACCATGCGGATGATCGCCGGGCTCGAGGACGTCACCGACGGCGAGATCTGGCTCGGCGACCGGGTCGTCAACGACCTCGAGCCCAAGGACCGGGACATCTCCATGGTGTTCCAGTCCTACGGCCTCTATCCCAACATGACCGTCTTCGAGAACATCCGCTTCCCCCTGCGGGTGCGCAAGGTGCCGAAGGACCAGCACCACGACCGGGTGATGAAGGCGGCAGCGACGGTGGAACTTCTCGACTTTCTCGAACGCCGCCCCGCCGAGCTCTCCGGCGGCCAGCGCCAGCGCGTGGCACTCGGCCGCGCCATCGTGCGCGAGCCCAAGCTCTTCCTGATGGACGAGCCGCTCTCCAACCTAGACGCCAAGCTGCGGGTCTCGACGCGCGCCCAGATCAAGCATCTCCAGCACGAGCTCAATACCACCACGATCTACGTCACCCACGACCAGATCGAGGCAATGACGCTCGCCGACCGGGTGGTGGTGATGAACAAGGGCGTGATCCAGCAGGTCGGCACGCCCACGGAGATCTACAACGACCCCGCCAATACCTTCGTGGCTTCCTTCATCGGCTCGCCGGCGATGAACCTCGTCGAAGGCGCGATCAGGGACGGCGTCTTCGAGGCACCGGATACCCGCATCGCAGGCCTGCCCACGCGGTATTCCGGCCCGATCACGCTCGGCTTCCGCGCCGAGGACGCCAGCATCGTGGACGCGGGCGGCCAGATCGCCGCCCCGGTCTATTCGGTCGAGCTTCTCGGCGAGGCCACGATGATCAGCTACCGGCTCGGCGACGGGCTGGTCTCGGTGAAAGGGAGCAAGGACTACCGCACCAGGATCGGCGAGAGGGTCCATGCGGCGGTCCCGGCGGAGATCTGCCATCTCTTCGACAAGTCCACGGGAAGGCTCGTCTGGGCCGGCAACGCCCCGCACCGGCCGGTGCCGGGAACGGAGGCGACGCCGTGACCGCGGCCGGCTTCCCACCGATGCCCGGGCCGGCCGACGACGACCCTGAGACCGCGCGGGCGTCGCTCGATGTCGTCCTGCGCATGGAAGCGGCGCTCGGCGCCAGCTCGAACGCCATGGGCGAGCATTTCCACGAGGATTTCCGCTGGATGGGCAACCGCGGCTGCGGCACGAAGCACGGGCTCGACGCCTTCCGCCGCGACTGGCAGCTGCCGTTCCGCGCCGCCTTCACCGAGCGCGACTACAGGACCGCGCGCTTCATCGCACAGGGCGAATGGGTCTCGTGCTTCGGCCATATCGAGGCGACCCATTCCGGCCCCTTCATGGGCATCCCGGCCACCGGCCGGCGCGTGACCATTCCCTACATGGACTTCTGGCGCGTGCGCGACGGCCGCATCGCCGACAACTGGGTCTCGGTCGATTTTCCGGCGGTGCTCGCCCAGCTCGGGCGCGACGCCTTCGACGGCGAGGGCTGGGAGGCCTTCGACCGCGGCAAGAAGATCCCGCCGCGCCCGTCCGACATGAGAGAGGAAGCATCGACATGACGGTGGAGTATCTCAAGCGCGGCAAGCCCGAGACGGACCGTGCCGAGGAGGACGCCAAGGTCCGCGCCGTGGTCGAGGCGGCGCTGAAGGAGATCGAGGTGCGCGGCGACGCGGCCGTCCGCGAATTCAGCGAGAAGTTCGACCGCTACAGCCCTCCCTCCTTCCGCCTGGGCCCGGACGAGATCGCGGCGCTGATGGCCGAGGTCGGCCCCCGCGAGATGGAGGACATCAAGTTCGCCCAGGCCCAGGTGAAGAACTTCGCCCGCGCCCAGCGCGACTCCATGCTCGACATCGAGATCGAGACGCTTCCGGGCGTGATCCTCGGCCACCGCAACATCCCGGTCCAGTCCGTCGGCTGCTACGTGCCCGCCGGCAAGTTCCCGATGGTCGCCTCGGCGCATATGTCGGTCGCCACCGCGAGCGTCGCCGGCGTGCCGCGCATCGTCGCCTGCACCTCGCCCTTCCAGGGCAAGCCGAACCCGGCGGTGATCACCGCCATGCATCTCGGCGGCGCGCACGAGATCCACGTGCTCGGCGGCATCCAGGCGATCGGCGCCATGGCGCTCGGGACCGAGACCATCGCGCCCGTGGACATGCTGGTCGGCCCCGGCAACGCCTTCGTCGCCGAGGCCAAGCGCCAGCTCTACGGCCGGGTCGGCATCGACCTCTTCGCCGGCCCGACCGAGACCATGGTGATCGCCGACGAGACGGTCGACGCGGAACTGGTGGCCACCGACCTGCTCGGCCAGGCCGAGCACGGCTACAACTCGCCCGCGGTGCTGGTGACCAACTCCCGCCGGCTCGCGGAAGGGACACTGAAGGAGATCGACCGCCTGCTCGACATCCTGCCCACCGCCGGCACCGCCCGCGTCTCCTGGGACAATTACGGCGAGGTGATCCTCTGCGCCGACCACGACGAGATGCTGACGGTCGCCAACGACATCGCCTCCGAGCACGTGCAGGTGATGACCGACCGCGACGACTGGTATCTCAAGAACATGCGCTCCTACGGCGCGCTCTTCCTCGGGCCGCGCACCAATGTCGCCAACGGCGACAAGGTGATCGGCACCAACCACACCCTGCCCACCCGGAAGGCGGGCCGCTATACTGGCGGCCTCTGGGTCGGCAAATTCATCAAGACCCACAGCTACCAGAAGGTGACGACGGACGAGGCGGCGGCGATGATCGGCGAATACTGCTCGCGGCTCTGCATCCTGGAAGGCTTCGTCGGCCATGCCGAACAGGCCAATATCCGCGTGCGCCGCTACGGCGGCCGCAACATCCCCTATGGCGCCGCGGCCCCCTGGCACGAGGCCGCCGAATAGCCATGGACCTGCCGCGCACCCCGTCCTTCCGCCTCGACGGCCGCCGGACGCTGGTCACCGGCGCCTCCTCGGGCATCGGCCTCGGCGCCGCGGTGGCGCTGGCCGAGCAGGGCGCGCAGGTGGTGCTGGCGGCGCGCTCGCAAGACCGTCTCGGGCAGGTCTGCGCGGCGCTGCGCGCCGCCGGCTTCTCTGCCGAGGCCCTGGTGCTCGACGTGGCCGACGCGGCCGCCACGGCGGCCGCGGTGGCCGGGGGCGGCCCCTTCGACGTGCTCGTCAACAGTGCCGGCCTCGCCCGCCATTCCGCCGCTGTCGACACCGCACCCGCCGATTTCGACGCGGTCGCCGCGCTGAACATCCGCGGCGCCTATTTCCTGTCGCAGGCCGTCGCCAAGGGCCTGATCGCCGCCGGCAGACCCGGCTCGATCATCAATGTCTCCTCGCAGATGGGCCATGTGGGCGGCCCCGACCGGGCGGTCTATTGCGCGACCAAGCACGCGGTCGAGGGCTTCACCAAGGCCATGGCGATCGAATGGGGCCCCCATGGTATCCGGGTCAACACCCTCTGCCCGACCTTCATCCGCACCCCGCTCACCAGCGCCACCTTCGCCGATCCCGAGCGCGTCGCCTGGATCGAGGACCGGATCAAGCTCGGGCGCGTGGGCGAGGTGGAGGACATCATGGGCGCGATCGCCTTCCTGGCCTCCGATGCCGCGGCGCTGGTGACGGGCACGGCGCTCATGGTCGACGGCGGATGGACGGCGGAGTGATGGCCGGCGAGAAGGTCACCTCGCAGGACGTGGCGAAGCTGGCGGGCGTCAGCCAGTCGGCGGTCAGCCGCGTCTTCACCCCCGGCGCCTCCGCCTCCAAGCGCACCGTCGAGAAGGTGCGCCGCGCCGCCGCCGAGCTCGGCTACCGCCCCAACGTGCTCGCCCGCTCGCTGATCACCGGGCGCAGCCGCATCATCGGGCTGGTGGTCGCCTATCTGGAGAACCAGTTCTATCCCGAGGCGGTCGAACGCCTCTCGGTGGCCCTGCAGGAAAAGGGCTACCACGTCCTCGTCTTCATGGCCGCACCCACGGTGGGGGACATCGACGGGGTGATGCAGGAGATCCTCGACTACCAGGTCGACGGCATCGTGCTCGCCTCGGTCTCCATGTCCTCCTCGCTCGCCAGCCAGTGCCATTCCTTCGGCATCCCCGTCGTGCTCTTCAACCGCGACCAGGACGACGACCGGCTCTCGAGCGTCACCACCAACAATTTCGCCGGCGGCCGCGCCCTGGCCGAGCATCTCGCATCCATCGGCCGCAGCCGCATCGCCTATCTCGCCGGCTTCGAGGAGGCCTCGACCCAGCGCGACCGCGAGGCCGGCTTCCGCGAGGGGCTGGCGGCGGCCGGACAGGACCTCTTCGCCCGCGGCGTGGGGAATTTCGAGCATGCCGCGACCCGCGACGCCACCCGCCGCATGTTCGACCGCGCCGAGCATCCGGATGCGGTCTTCGCCTGCAACGACCACATGGCCTTCGCGACGATGGACGTGCTGCGCTTCGAGCTGGGCCTGTCGGTGCCCGGCGACGTCGCCGTGGTGGGCTTCGACGACGTGCCGCTCGCGGCCTGGCCCGCCTACGACCTCACCACCTTCCGCCAGCGCGTGAACCGCATGGTGGCGGAAACCGTGACCACGCTGATCGACCGCATCGAGGGCGGCGAGCGGACGGCCCGCCGCATCCGCATCGACGGCATGCTCGTGGAACGCGGCTCCACCCGCAGGAAGACCGGGGAATGAAGGGCTTCGACCCGAAATGGCGCGACGTGCCGCATTTCGTCATGGGCATAACGCGGGAGATCTGGGAGGATCGCGCGATCGCGAGCCTCACCCACCGCTACGCGCCCGGCCTGATCGTGCGCTCGCCCGCCTCGGTGGTGGTCGACAATTCCCGCATCATCGCCGCCACCATGGCGACGCTCGCCGAATTCCCCGACCGCGAGCTCTTGGGCGAGGACGTGATCTGGTGCGAGGATCCGGCGCGCACCGACGCCACCACCGACGCGTTCCTCTCGTCGCACCGGCTGGTCTGCACCGCCACCCACAGCCGTCCGGGCATGTATGGCGCGCCGACCGGCAGGCGCCTCGCCTACCGCATCCTCGCCGATTGCGCGATCAGCCACGACCGCGTCACCGACGAATGGCTGGTGCGCGACCAGGGTGCCATCGTCCGGCAGCTCGGGCATGACCCGGTCGCCTGGACCCGCGACCTGATCGCCCGCGAGGGCGGGCCGGAGACCTGCGTCCAGCCGATGACCCCGGCCAACGACGTCGCCGGCCCGTATGACGGTCGCGGCAACGACAACGAATGGGGCGCGCGCTACGCCGGGATCGTCTCGCGCATCATGGCCGCGGATCTCGCGGTGATCCCCCGCGAATACGACCGCGCCGCGACCCTCGAATACCCGGGCGGCGTCAGCGACCGCGGCTGGTCCGGCGCCGACCGGTTCTGGCTCGGGCTCCGTGCCGCCTTTCCCGACGCCACCTTCACCATCGAGCACGTCATCGGCCGCGAGGACCCGCTCATGCCGCCGCGCGCGGCGCTGCGCTGGTCGCTCCACGGCAAGCACTCGGGATGGGGCGCCTTCGGCACGCCCAGCGGGGCGGAGGTCTATGTCATGGGCATGTGCCACGCCGAATTCGGCCCCTTCGGGGCGGCGGGCGGGGCCGGCCTGCGCCGCGAATGGGCGCTCTACGACGAAACCGCGATCTGGAAACAGATCCTCCTCCGGACGGGAGACCTCTGATGAAAGGCTTCGACCCGAGGTTCGCCGACCTGCCGGACTACATCCTGAAGATCACCCACGAGATCTGGGAGGAGCGGCGGCTCCGCACCCTCGACCATTACTATGCGCCCGACATCCCGATGCGCTTTCCCGCCGGCATCGTCCACGGCAACCGCGGCACCATCGACGGCACCCTGGCGACGCTTGCCGAATTCCCCGACCGGCGGCTACTCGGCGAGGACGTGATCTGGTCCGGCGACGAGGAGGCGGGATTTCTCTCCTCGCACCGGCTCGTCACCACCGGCACGCATCTCGGGCACGGAGCCTTCGGCAAGCCGACCGGCCGGAGCTTCGTCATCCGCGCCATCGCCGATTGCGCCGCGAAGGACGGCACGATCTACGACGAATGGCTGATCCGCGACGCCTCCGGCATCGTCCGCCAGCTCGGAAAGGACCCGAAGCGCTTCGCAGCCAAGCAGATCGCCCGCGAGGGCGGCCCCGGGAAGGCCGCGCGGCCCTTCGCGCCCGCCGACGACATCCCCGGCGGCTACGCCTCGCGCGGCAACGACAACGAATGGGGCGCGCGCTTGGCCTCGATCCTGACCCGGATCATGGACAAGGACATCGCGGTGATCCGCGCCGAATACGATCGCGCCGTGCGCACCGAGCACCCCGGCGCCCGCGGCGGCTGGTCCTGGGATTTCGCCGAGTTCGAGTGGATGAACCTGCGCACCGCCTTCCCGTCGGCGACCTTCGCGATCCACCATGTCATCGGCCGCTCCGACCCGGCGCAGCCGCATCGCGCCGCGGTGCGCTGGAGCCTCGACGGCAGGCACGACGGCTTCGGCGACTTCGGCCCGCCCACCGGCGCGCCGGTCCATGTCATGGGCATCACCCATGCCGAGTTCGGCCCCTGGGGCCTGCGCCGCGAATTCACCCTCTTCGACGAGATCGCGATCTGGAAACAGATCCTGCTGCACCAGGGAGACAAATGATGGCCACGCCGGAGAAGACCCGCCCCTCGACGCTCTCCGCCGCCGAGATGGAGGCGCGGATCGTGCGCTACGGCGACCTGCGGCCCTGCAAGACCGCCTTCATCGACGCCCATACCCCCGGCTCCGACCAGAAGGAGAACTTCACCGTCATCGGCGGCGGCGTCTCCGAGAGCCCCGACCAGCACGTGCACATCAAGGAGACGCCGGGCTTCAACATCGGCGCCGCCGGCCAGCCGCCGAAATGCCGCAACTCGCTCCATGTCCACCGCACGGCGGAAGTGTTCTTCGTGCTCAGGGGCCGCTGGCGATTCTTCTGGGGCCGCTGGGGCAATGCCGGCGAGGTGGTGCTCGAGGAGGGCGACATCTTCAACATCCCCACCGGCATCTTCCGCGGCTTCGAGAACATCGGCACCGACTACGGCATGATCATGGCGATCCTCGGCGGCGACGACGCCGGCGGCGGCGTTGTCTGGGCACCGCAGGTGATCGAGGACGCGCGCGACCACGGGCTGGTGCTGGGCGCGAACGGCAAGCTCTACGACACCAAGCGCGGCCAGAGCCTCCCCGACGGCGTGGCGCCGATGCCGCTCCTCACCGAGGCCGAGCTCGCGACGATCCCCGAGCCCACCCCCGAGGAGGTCGTCCCCCGCTACGTCGCCCGCTACTGGGATCTGATGGCGATGGCGGCCGGGCACCCGGCGAAGGTCATCGGCCCGGACGCCGTCCTGCGCGACAGGCCGGGCTTCGCGGTGGAGCTCCTCACCCGCGGCTCGATCCCCGAGGAGATGCATGTCTCCGACCGGCACCACGTGCTCATGGTGATGCGCGGCCACTGGCGCCTAACCTGGGACGGCGGCACCACCGTGCTCGCCCCCGGCGACACCTGCGCCGTCCCGCCGGGCCTCGCGCACGGGCTCGCGCCGTCGATGACCGGCGAGGCCAGCCTCTACCGGGTCACCGACACCGACGATCCCGCCGGCGCCACCTGGCAGGGCTGACCGGCGGGGGATGCCGGCGTCTCCTCCCGCGCCGGCATCCACCCTCCCCCCAGGGACGGCAGCGCCAAGCACGAGGGACGACCCGACGCCATGACCACCCCGATCCGCACCACCCATGTGGGCTCCCTGCCCCGCAGCCAGCCGGTCGTCGACTTCCTCTTCGCCCGCGAGCGCGGCGAGGACTACGACGCCGCCGCCTTCGACGCCTGCATGGCCTCGGCGGTCTCCGAGGCGGTCCGCCGCCAGGTCGCGGCGGGCATCGACGTGGTGAGCGACGGCGAGACCTCGAAGATCTCCTATGCCACCTACGTCAAGGACCGCTACACCGGCTTCGCCGGCGACAGCCCGCGCAATGCGCCCGCCGATCTCAAGATGTTCCCGAGCTTCCTCGCGCGCATCGCGGCCGCCGGCGGCACCCCCACCTATGCGCGCCCGATGTGCGTCGGCGAGGTGCGCCCGACCGGCCAGCACGAGCTCGAGAAGGACATCGCCAACCTGCGCGCCGCGATGGAGCGGCACGGCGCCGGCCGCGGCTTCATGAACGCCGCCTCCCCCGGGGTGATCTCGCTCTTCCTGCAGAACGACCATTACCCGAGCCGGGACGCCTATCTCGCGGCGCTCGCCGATGCCATGCGCGACGAATACCGCCGCATCGTCGCCGCCGGGCTCGACCTGCAGCTCGACTGCCCCGACCTCGCGCTCTCGCGGCACATGCTCTTCACCGACCTCTCCGACGCCGAATTCGTCAAGCTCGCCGCCTCCCATGTCGAGGCGCTGAACCACGCCCTCGACGGCATCCCCCAGGAGCGCATCCGCATCCACATCTGCTGGGGCAATTACGAGGGGCCGCATGTCTGCGACATCGCCATGGACAGAGTTTTCCCCCTGCTCATGCAGGCCCGGGCCCGCTACCTGCTCTTCGAGACCGCCAATCCCCGCCACGGCCACGAATGGACGGTCTTCCGCGACCGCCGCCGCGAGATCCCCGACGACCGCATCCTCGTTCCCGGCGTGCTCGACACCACCTCGAACTTCGTCGAGCACCCCGATCTCGTCGCCCAGCGCCTCGAACGCTTCACCGGGATCGTCGGGCGCGACCGGGTGATGGCGGGCTCGGACTGCGGCTTCGGCACCTTCGCGGGCTTCGGCGCGGTCGATCCGGAGATCGCCTGGGCCAAGCTCGCCACCCTCGCGGAAGGCGCCCGGCGCGTGCCATGACCCCGCTCGTCCTCGTTCCCGGGATGATGTGCGACGCCCGGCTCTTCGCCCCGCAGATCGCCGCACTCTCCGGGCGCCGTCCCCTGCATCTCGCGGCGATCTCCGACCACGACAGCGTCGAGGCGCTCGCCGCCGCGATCCTCGCCGCCGCGCCGCTGCGCTTCGCGCTCGCCGGACTCTCCATGGGCGGGATCGTGGCGATGGAGATGCTGCGCCAGGCGCCGGTGCGCGTCCGGCGCCTGGCGCTCCTCGACACCAATCCGCTTGCCGAGACGGAGGCGGTGCGCCGCGGCCGCGAGCCCCAGATCGAGAAGGCGCTCGCCGGCCGCCTCGACAGCGTCATGCGCGACGAGATGAAGCCCAACTATCTCGCCGACGGCCCGGACCGCACCGCGATCCTCGACCTCTGCATGGCCATGGCGCTCGACCTCGGGCCGGAGGTCTTCGTGCGCCAGTCGCGCGCGCTCGCCGCGCGGCCCGACCAGCAGGAGACGCTCCGCGCCTGGCGCGGCCCCACGCTGATCCTGATGGGCGCGGAGGACCGCCTCTGCCCGCGGGACCGCCACGAACTGATGCACGCGCTCATCCACGGATCGCGCCTCGCGATCATCGAGCACGCCGGGCATCTGCCCACCCTGGAACGACCCGAGGAAACCACGGCGGAACTCCTCCGCTGGCTGGAGGCATGATGGACCCCGCCCTGCTCGAGCTGCTGCGCCGCGTGGACACCCCGAGCGTCTGCAACGCCATCGAGGTGGCGCAGGGCCGGCGCGGCTTCGACGCCTTCACCCGCGGCACCATGCTCTGCTCCGCCCCCGGGGAGCCTGCCGTCGTCGGCTATGCCGCCACCGCGAGGATCAGCGCCCTCCGACCGCCGACCGAGGATCCCGCCACGATCCGCACCCGCCGCATGGCCTATTACCGGATGATGGCCGAGGCACCGCAGCCCTCCGTCGCCGTGATCGAGGACGTGGATTTTCCCGATTGCGTCGGTGCCTATTGGGGCGAGATCAACACCACCGTGCACAAGGGCTTCGGCATGGCGGGCGCGCTGACCAACGGGGTGATGCGCGACCTCGGCGATCTCGCCCCCGGATTCCCCGTCGTCGCAGGCTCCATCGGGCCGAGCCACGGCTTCGTGCATGTGCTGGAGAACGCCGTGCCGGTGACAATCTTCGGGCTGCGGGTGGCGCCCGGCGAGCTGGTGCATGCCGACCGGCACGGTGCGGTCGTGGTCCCGCCCGAAGTCATCCCCCGGCTTGCCGGCGCCATCGCCAGGATGCAGGCCACCGAGAAGCTCGTGCTCGGTCCCGCGCGCGCGCCGGGCTTCGACTTCGCCGCCTTCGAGGCCGCCTGGAGCGCCTTCGAGGCGGCCCGCACCTGAGCGACGCCATGGACGCGCCCGAGCCGACGGAGGAAGCCTTCGACGAGGCCGCCAGGCGCGCCGGCCTGACGCTGGCGCCGGAAGACCGGACCATCGCCCTGGCCGAGGCCCGGGCGCTTCACCGCGCCGCCGCCCTGGTCCGCGCCTATGTGGCAGGCGCGGACCGGCGAAATCCCCACGCGGAATGAACCCCGCGGATCTTCCCATCCCGCAGGCGGCCGCCCGGCTGCGCGACGGCCGCCTGACGGCGGTCGCGCTCGCCCGGGCCCATCTCGAGCGCATCGCCGCGCGCAACCCCGCGCTCCACGCCTTCGTCGCCGTGACCGCAGAGCCCGCTCTCGCGGCCGCGGCCCGAGCCGATGCCGAGCTCGCGGCGGGGCAGGACCGCGGCCCGCTCCACGGCATCCCCATCGCCGTCAAGGATATGATCGACATCGCCGGCAGCGCCACGGCCTGCGGCTCGCGCCTGCGCGCCGGCCGCCGCGCCGCCCGGAACGCCGAGGTCGTGCGACGGCTGCTGCGCGGCGGCGCGGTGCCGCTCGGCAAGCTCGCCACCTATGAATTCGCCCTTGTCGGTCCGAGCTTCGACCAGCCCGACCCCCCGGCGGTCAATCCGCGCGCGCCCGAGCGGATCACCGGCGGCTCCTCCTCCGGGGCGGCGGCGGCGGTCGCCGGCGGCTTGCTGCGCACCGCGCTCGGCACCGACACCGGCGGCTCGATCCGCGCACCCGCCGGCTATTGCGGCGTGGTCGGCCTCAAGCCCACCTTCGGCCGCGTTCCCCGCGGAGGCGTGGCGCCGCTGGCGCCCGGCCTCGACCATGTCGGCCCGATCAGCGCCACCGTCGCTGAGGCGGCCCTGACCCTCGACGCCATCGCCGATCCGGGCACCCCGGCCGCCCCCGCCGCCGCCGATCTCGGCCGGAACATCGACGGCCTGCGCATCGCCTATGCGCGCGACTGGTTCGCCCGGGATCCCGCGCTCGACCCGGCGGTGCTCGGCGCGATCGATGCCGCCGTCGAAATTCTGGCCCGCATGGGGGCGCGGATCGGCACGGTGGCGATGCCGGACCACGACCTGATGCATGCGGCCGGCGCCGTCATGCTCCAGGCCGAGGCGCTCGCGCTCCACCGGGCAGACCTGGCCGCCAGCGACCCAGGCTACGGCCGTGCCGCCTTCCGCAGCCTGGTCTCGGGCATCTGCCTGACCGGGGAGGATCTCGCCGCCGCAAGGCGCGCGGGCGAGTACCTGCGCGCCGAGATCGATCGCACGATCTTCGCGTTTCACGACGCGCTGGTGACCGCGACCACGCTCACGCCGGCGCCGCCGCTGGCTGCCTTCCGCGCCGGCCGCCCGGTCTGGACACCGATGCGGACGCTCCCCTTCAACCTGACCGGCCACCCGGCCCTGGCGCTCCCCGCCGGCAGCTCGGACGGGCTGCCGCTCAGCCTCCAGATCGTCGGCCGCGCCTTCGACGAATGCCGCATCTGCCGCATCGGCCATGCGCTGGAATCCGCGCTCCGCACCAACGGCCCTTCCGTCTGAGCGATCCTGCGGCCCGAGGCCAAATCCCGGGTCAAGACAAAGGCCGCGCCCCGCGCGCAGGCCCCTTGCGAGATCTGTCGAAGCGCCTCGCATCGAGCAAGCCATGACCGCGCGATCGACAGGCGCCCGCCCTCGCAGAAATCCACGGGGAGTCGTCGTCTGGAGTGTTGGCTGTGCGGGACAAACCGGACCCTAATGTCGATCCCATTGTGCAACGACTGTCCGCACCTCATCCAGTGTCGATACCGTTGCGTCTGGACGCCACTCAAAGCTCTCAGGCCAAGTCAGGCCATTGGGGAGCCAAACAGTCGTCATGCCAGCCGCTCGCGCGCCGGCCATATCGGCGTGGGGTGAGTCACCGACGAAGATGCAGTCCTTGGGCTCGACAGAGAGCCTGCGAGCCGCTCGCCAAAAGATCTCGGTATCAGGCTTTCGGCACTCTTCTGTTTCAGAGATCAAGTAAGTATCGACCAAGCGATCCAAGTTCAGAGCGAGAAAACTACGCAGTTGGATATGGGTCTGACCGTTGCTGACGATCCCGATCTTGCGTCCATCCTCACGGAGCCAGAGCAGCAATTCGCGCATCCCCTCGAAAGCCAACGCGTGCCGCCAAGCGTTAGCTTCGTAGTCCTCAAAAAGTGCTTGGCCCTCATCATCGCAGGGCAAGCCCATTTCTTCCGTGATGACGCGATAAACCGTGGTCTTGGGAACGCTACCTCGTGCGTCCAACTCCATGAAGCGTTCGCAAAGGGTGGCGAGCCCAGCGAAACGGCCCAACGCTCTCTCCGAGAATTGCTGCTCGACAAAGGAACGGATCGACGCAGACCTACTGAATAGAGTCTCGTCGAGGTCGAACAAGACAGCGGACTTCAAGGCATTTTCCTTCAGGTCATAGCCCACGTGTAGTTGCTTAACATGACAGGGCGCTAAAGGCCACGAGGGGCTCAGAGCGGTCAAAAGCTCCGTTGATGATTGCCGCGCATCGGGCGAGACCATCAACACATCTGGCAAGGGGCTTGCCCCGCGCGGCCCGATCGACACCGGTCCGGCGGGCTGGGGCTCCATTGGCCCGGGCGGGACGAGACTCGACGGCGCGGGTCGAAGATGTCAGAAACGCGGATTCAGAAATCCAATTTAAATCAACACATTGACTAGCGTTTCACCGTGAAACGCCTCAGCGCGCCTGCATCCGGTCGAGGCGCAGCTGCGCCGCGCGCCGGTGCCCTTCCAGCCCTTCGCTCGCACTCTGCCGCACCGCCGGCGGCGCCACCGCCCGCACCCCGCGCTCGTCGAGCCACTGGTGCGTCGCGACCTTGAGATAGGTGCCGACCCAGAGGCCGCCGGTATAGCGGCCGGCCGCCATCGTCGGCAGGGTATGGTTGGTTCCCGAGCATTTGTCGGAATAGACCACGCTCGCCAGCTCGCCGATGAAGAGCGATCCGTAGTTCCGGAGCTTCCGCGCGAAATCCCGCGGGTCGCGCGTATGGATCTGGAGGTGCTCGGCCGCGATCTCCTCCGAATAGGCGATCATCGTCGCCTCGTCGGCGGCCACCACGATCTCGCCGGAATCGCGCCAGGCCTGCCCGGCGGTCGCCGCGGTCGGAAGATCGCCAAGCTGCCGCTCCACCTCGGCGAGCGTCGCCTCCGCCAGCGCCCGGCTGGTAGTGATCAGCCCCACCCGCGTGCGCGGATCGTGCTCGGCCTGCGCCAGGAGGTCGGTGGCGATCATCTCCGCGTCGCCGGTCTCGTCGGCGAGAACGTAGATCTCCGAGGGCCCCGCCAGCTGGTCGATGCCCACGGCCCCGAACACCTGCCGCTTGGCCTCGTTGACGAAGGCATTGCCCGGCCCGACGATCTTGTCGACCCTCGGCACGCTCTCGGTCCCGAAGGCCATCGCGGCGATCGCCTGCGCCCCGCCGATGCGGAAGATCCGGTCCGCCCCCGACAGATGGCAGCCCGCGACCATCGCCGGATGCGCGTTCGGCGGCAGGGCGGCGACCACCTCGTCGACGCCGGCGACCTTTGCCGGCACGATCGTCATGATCGGCGCCGACAGCAGCGGGTAGCGACCGCCGGGAACGTAGCAGCCGACGCGCTCGACCGGGATCACCCGATGGCCGAGATGCACCCCCGGCATCACCTCCACCTCGAGCGGCTGCAGGGTCGCGCGCTGGGCCTCGGCAAAGCGCCTGACGTTGTCGATGGCGAATTCGGTGTCCTCGCGGGTCTGCGGATCGAGTTCCTCCAGCGCCGCGGCGCGCTCCGCCTGCGACACCTCGAAACCGTCGCGCTGGGACTTGTCGAACTTCGCGGCATATTCCGCCACCGCCGCATCGCCCCGGTCCCGCACCGCCGCGAGGACCTCCCTGACGACGGCCTCCACGGAAGCATCGTCCACGGCGGCCGCCCGACCCGGCGATTTCATCGCGACAAGCGACAGGTTTCGGTGCGCACGAGCCGTCATCGGTGTTCCCTGCATTGGAGGAATGATTCGCGATGCCGCAGGCTAGCCCGGACTGCATACGTTTGCAAACGTGAACGGAAATGGGCCGCAGGTCGGCCCGGACGGCCAGGCCGCGGTTCAGGCGTTGCCGATCAGGATGCCCGCAGCGAGCACCAGCGAGCCGCCGAGCAGGACCTGGAACATCGCGCGCATCCAGGGCGTCTCCATGTAGCGGTGCTGGATCCAGGTGATCGCCCAGAGCTCCACGAAGACCACCGCGATGGCGATGCCGGTGGCGATCCAGAAATGCGGGATGAGATAGGGCAGCGCGTGGCCCAGGCCCCCGACCGTCGTCATGATCCCCGAGGCGAGCCCGCGCTTGAGCGGCGATCCGCGCCCTGAGAGCTTGCCGTCGTCATGGGCGGCTTCGGTGAAGCCCATGGAAATGCCGGCGCCGATCGAGGCCGAGAGCCCCACGAGGAAGGTCTGCCAGGTGTCGCCGGTGGCGAAGGCCGCCGCGAAGATCGGCGCCAGCGTCGAGACTGAGCCGTCCATCAGCCCCGCGAGGCCGGGCTGGACGAAGGTGAGCAGGAACTGGCGGCGCTCGGATTCGGCCTCCTCGTCCCGGATCTCCTCGGGCGTATGGGCGAGCCCGAGACGCCGGGCGAGGCTCGCATGCCCCTTCTCCGCCGCCGCCAGGTCGCCGAGCAGCTTGCGCGTCCCGGCGTCCGTGGCGCGCTCCAGCGCGGACTGGTAGAAGCGCGCCGCCTGGTTCTCCATGGCCTCGGCCATGTCGCGGGTCTTCTCGATGCCGAGCGGGCGCACCAGCCAGTCGGGCTTGCGGTCGTAATAGCCCCGCACATGCTCGCGGCGCAGCAGCGGGATCTTCTCGCCGAAGCGCCGCACATGCAGGTCGATCAGCCGGCGCCGGTGCTCGTCCTCCTCCTGCGCCATCTCCTCGAACACCTTGGCGGAGCCGGGGAAGGTCTCGGCCAGCCCGTCGGCATAGGCGCGATAGATGCGCGCATCCTCTTCCTCGGAGGAAATCGCCAGCGCGAGGATCTCCTGCTCGCTCAGGCTGTCGAAGGATCGCTGTGCCGTGCCGAGCAGTCGCCGCATCATCGCCCGTCTCCCGTAAGCCGTGTCCCGACTCATTACGGCTTGCGCCGCCGACCGCAACCCGTCGGACTTGCCACCGCCCGGCGGCGCGTCTAATCGGGACGCGCCGCCATCAGACCCGAGCCCGCATGCCGCAGAGCCTGACGATCCGCCGCCCCGACGACTGGCACCTGCATCTGCGGGACGGGGCGATGCTGGCGGGCGTGCTGCCCGCCTCGCGCGACTTCGCCCGGGCGATCATCATGCCCAATCTGGTGCCCCCCGTGGTCGCCGCGAGGGACGCCCGCGCCTATCGCGACCGCATCCTCGCGGCGCTGCCGGAAGGCCAGGCCTTCGAGCCGCTCATGACGCTCTATCTCACCGAGACCACCGATCCCGACGACCTCGCCGCCGCCGCGGCCGAGGGCCTGATCGCCGCGGTCAAGCTCTATCCCGCCGGGGCCACCACCAATTCCGCCAGCGGCGTGCGCGACAT
>ERZ795053.895-NODE-895-length-38077-cov-15.102756_pt1 | contig 38077 bp, 38 predicted proteins | sample MGYA00375137_ERZ795053 | MGnify/ENA primary metagenome ERZ795053 (study PRJEB30182, sample SAMN05720284) | activated sludge metagenome | isolation source: Anaerobic digester | place: Hong Kong | collected 2014-12-17 ... | reverse complement strand
ACAGCTTTTTTAACAATAGCCTGACAATCGGGGACACTGTGAAGTTTTGATTTTACAGATTTGCCGGTAACATGCATTATACCGTTTTCAGGAATCATTTCCTCCCATCTGATGTTTTTTGTACCATCGAAAAGTTCTCCGAAATCTTCAGCACGGAATTCACCTGCAATAATCATTATACGTTCAGCACATCGAAGCCACAGGTTTGTTTTCACAATCAATGGATAATCACCTTTGAAATAAACCCGCCCGTTTTCAATCCGGGTTTCACTGACTCCAAGCTTTTTTAACTCGGATGCAACAATAGATTCTGTTCCGAAAGCGGATGTAGCTACTAAATCGAGGTGGGCCATTTATAATATCACCATATCATCCCTGTTTATAACTTCGTCAAAAAATTCACTTCCCAGAATTTCTTTAATCTCTTTTGTCTTTTTCCCTTTTATGATGGCAAGCTCTTCTGATTTATAATTAACTATACCTTTGGCTACACCGGAAGAAGTGATGTCAAGAATCTCAATTATATCACCCATGTCAAACCTTCCGTTAACATCGATAATACCTGAAGCGAGCAGCGATTTTTTCCCGCTTACAAGAGCTTTTACAGCCCCGTCATCTATTATGACAGAACCTTTTGGTTTCCTCATACTGATCCATTTTTTTCTCCCCGGAACTTTAACACTTTCTCCGGCAAATAGAGTTCCAACTCTCTCACCGTTCATTATCTTAGCGAGGATATCAGGCTTTTTACCGTCAGCAATTATCATCTTGCCGCCTAACTTCATAATCATTTCAGCTGCATTTATTTTTGTAATCATGCCGCCGGTTCCATGTGCCGAGCCTGTCCCTCCAGATTTAGATTTAATGTCTTCAGTAATTTTATGTATTTCATAAAGAGGTTCAGGATCTTTCAGATCATTATAGAATCCGTCAATATCACTCAGCAGAATCAGGAGATCTCCTTCGATAAGGTTAAGAACATGGGCAGATAAAGTATCATTATCTCCAAACTTAATTTCTGAAACAACAACAGTATCATTCTCATTTATTACAGGTATCACATTCATATCAAGCAGAGCATTAATGGCGTTCCTCGCATTAAGGAACCTTCTGCGATGCCGCATATCATCTTCCGTAAGAAGTACCTGCCCTACTGAAAAACCAAGCTTTGCAAAACTCTCCCGGTATTCATTCATAAGGAGAGTCTGGCCTACAGCGGCAAGAGCCTGCTTTTCAGGAATAGTTAATTTATCCCTGTTTATATTAAGATGTCCTGCACCGGATGAGATCGCTCCTGACGTCACAAGAATGACATCATAACCGGATTTTTTTAAAGAAGTCATTTCAGAAGCAAATTTAAAAATTTTTTCAGTACAGATTTTATCATTATCGGTAATTGATGAAGATCCTATTTTAATGACAATCCGTTTAACCTGTTTTGCCAGTTCACTCCTTATCACCTTGCTTCTCCATTAAATCTCTAATTTCAGAAATAAGAAATTTTATATTTTCATCAGATAGAGCCGATACGGGGATTATATCTCCGCCGAAATCCTGTATTTTTTCTTCGAGTTCTTCGGGGCTTATAAGATCTGTTTTGGTAAAAACCACCCGGTTTTTTTTGTGTACCAGTTGCGTGTTATATGTATCAAGTTCACTTTTTAGAAGTTCATGAGTATATTTCAGATCATCACCGGTAACATCAATTATATAAAGTATGCATCTGACTCTCTCAATATGCTGGAGAAAAGATAAACCAAGGCCATGCCCCATATGTGCACCTTCGATGATACCGGGTATATCAGCAATCTTATAAACAGTGCCGTCTCCATAATCTATAACACCGAGATTCGGCGTCAGTGTTGTAAAAGGATAATCACCAATTTTCGGATTTGCATTTGTGATAACTGACAGCAATGTTGATTTACCGGCGTTCGGCAGCCCGACAAAACCCACATCAGCTATGAGTTTCAGGTTAAGGCTTACATAGAGTTCCTCCCCCGGCATACCATCCTGCGCGAATCGTGGAGTCTGGTGAGTCGAAGTTTTAAAAAAGGCGTTACCCATACCGCCGATACCCCCTATGGCAATTTTGAATGGGGTATCCTCCTCCATGAGATCAACGATCATCTCACCGGTTTCATCATTATATACAACTGTACCGGGAGGAACTTTAATTATTAAATCTTCACCATCTTTACCATGTTTGTTTGAACCCATCCCATGCTGACCATTACCGGCTTTATAAAGCCTGTCCTTAAAAAAATGGGATAAATTATAATATCGTCTATCCGCAACGATATACACATCACCGCCTTTTCCGCCGTCACCTCCGTCAGGTCCGCCTTTAGGTACATATTTTTCCCTGCGGAATGAAACAGCACCGGGACCGCCATCACCCGCTTTTATTCTAATTGAAGTTACATCTGTAAATTTAGACACTTCCGAATCTCCATAAAAAACAAATCGCGTATGTTTTACATACGCGATGTTCTATAAAATATAAAGCTATTTTTTAAAATTAAGCAACAGGATAGATAGATACTTTCTTTCTTGTCCTGTCGTATCTTTCAAAAGTAACAACACCGTCTATTTTAGCAAAAAGTGTATCATCTCCACCTTTTCCTACATTATTGCCGGGATGAATCTTAGTCCCTCTCTGTCTGACGATTATTGTTCCGCCTGTTACAATCTCACCGCCGTATTTTTTAACGCCCAGCCTCTTGGAATTGGAATCTCTTCCGTTCCTGGATGAACCGCCGCCTTTCTTATGTGCCATAACAATTCTCCTTAATCAGTGACAAAATCTATTTTTACTGAACCAGGATATTCTTTGTTTATTTCCAATAACCCGATTAGAAGTGTTTCTAAAATCAGCATCAATTTAGAATTCTGTTCAGTATCAGTCTCTTTTATTATAATTTCAGATTTAAGCAAACCATCTTTTTTTATAATATTCTGTTCTATTCTAATTAGTTTTGAAATTGATGCAATTACAGTCTGTGTTAAAGCTGAAATCCCTGCACAAACAACATCAAAACCTTTTTGTCCATAACCGCTATGCCCTGAGATTTCTACAATAATTGTTTCAGAGCCGGATTTTATATGTATTCCATTATCAAATGATATATTAAAAAATCTCGCTGTAACCAAGTGTCAGCTTGCAACTACTTCGCTAATTTTTAGTTGAGAATATACAGGCCTGTGCCCGATTGTCCTCTGATAGTTTTTTCTTCTTTTAAATTTTATACCGAGTACTTTTTTACCTTTAATTTCACCAAGAACTTCAGCTTTAACCTGAACGTTTTTCAGATACGGCTGACCGACTCTAACATCACCGGAATTTGAATAAAGAAGAACTTTATCGATTGTTATACTACCTTCAGAGCCTTTTAATCTATCAACATTAATAACAGCATCTTTTTCAACTTTATATTGCTTTCCTGCTATCTCAACAATCGCGTACATTGTATTTATCCTTTTTCACTTATTATAAAACTTAAGGGGATTAACATCCCCTCTCTTTTGGGCCCACAAGGAATCGAACCTTGGACCTACTGATTATGAGTCAGCCGCTCTAACCAACTGAGCTATGGGCCCTTTTTCAATCGCAATAGCCATATATCATAACAACTTTCTTTGTGTCAACAAAATATTAAAAAAATTAATGTGACATAAATTATTTCTCAATTTCTATATTAAAACTATACGGATCATCAACTCCGGATTCAAATAAATTTTTTTTATTTATCTCATCAGCATCACTGTAAGCTTCAATTATTCCTACGAAATGAATTATCAATGTAATAAAAAAAATAAATCCCGAAAGAAGCAGATAATTCTTGTAGGCCACAGTCCCCCTGTCAGCGAGCATTGTTTTAACCATAAAAAAACCGGTAAGAGTATAACCTGCTCCGGCAGCAAGACAGAAAGACATACCTTTAGCATCATTATTCATATAAAAATGCCCGCCTCCCGGCAACATTATCGAAAGCAGACATACAAGTCTGGGACTTACTTCTTTACGGGTTTGATCTTTTTTTTCCCGGGGCTGCAAGTCTTCGCCCGACTTAACGCCTTTTTCTGATTCAAGAGGAATCTTTTTATCGGCACCTTTTACATCCTCTTTATCCTGAGATATTCCGTTGTCAGTTTTTATTTCACCCAGGGTAATAGCATTTGCTGAAGGAATCAGATAGACAGTTGAAATAAATGCTACTATAGTAATTATTGAAACTGTTTTCTTAATTATAAAAATCATATGCTTTAAAGAAAAGAAACCCTGTTTCTGCCGTCACTTTTTGATACATAAAGAGCACGATCTGCTCTTTCAATAAGACTCTGTTTATCCGCATCAATAAGAGAATCAAACTGAGCAACTCCCACAGATATAGTAACATTTAAAGTTTTATTATTAAAATCCACCTGAAGAGATTCAATGCTTGTTCTGATTCTTTCAGCAACTATTATTGCTTCATTTATATCAGTACGGGGAAGTATAACAGCAAATTCCTCACCGCCATATCTTGCGGCTATATCTATGAGTCTTATATTTTCGCGTATTACATGCGAAACATTTCTTAGCACCTCATCACCAGCCTGATGCCCATACGTATCATTAAACTGTTTAAAATGATCAATATCAGCCATTATCAGGGAAAGCGGACGATCAAACTTAACAGATCTGTTTATCTCATCAACAAGCATTGTCTGAAAATAATGATGAATTTTAAGACGGGTCATCATATCTGTTGTAGCCATCTCATATAAACGCGCATTATTGATGGCTATCCCGGCAAGGGAACCGATATTCATTATATACTCAACTTCCGATTCCGTAAAGCTGCTCTGATTAATTCTATCACCCAGGACTATAAATCCATTAATCTCACCTTTACTCTGAAGAGGGACAATAAGATCCGGTTTAAGCCTGCTTATAATATCAGCGCAAACTTCATCGATCTTTTGTATAATTTCATTGTATGTATAACACCGGTATTCATTTTCGATATATCGTACCAGGGACGAATCAACCCTGAAAGAATAATCCACAGAATGATCCAGATCAAACCCTTTATAATTTCTGTGTAAAGAAAATTTATCTCCGCCAAGGCCCTTCACAAGAAAGATACCAGCATTCATAAGCTGTAGCTGCCCCATACAGGTCAGAAGAATTGAATCAATAAGAATGTTATAATCCAGAGTTGAATTCAAACCTTTGCTGATTTCAATTAACTGTCTGAGATCATAAATCTTACGTTCATACTGCTCAATAAGAGGGGGAAACTTTATATCCTTCTCATAATTGTCAAAGGAATCCATTTAATTCCTCACTAATTTTTTCTCTTATTACTGCACGATACTAAACTTGCTTAGTTACAATGTAATCTTATTAATATCTAATACAACGACTATTTAGTTTAATCAATAATATTTTTCACAAAATTTTCGAGAATCTTTAATCCTGTCTTATGACTTTTTTCAGGATGGAACTGTGTAGCAATCAGATTCCCCTTACCCACTATACAGGGAAATTCAACACCATATTCAGCAGCACCTAACTGCCATTCTTTATCATGAATTACCGGATGATATGAATGTATAAAATAGAACCAGCTCATATCCGTAATTCCCTCAAGAAAGATGGATTCGCCAGTAAGCTTTACCTGATTCCACCCCATGTGCGGTATTTTAAGCTTATCACTTTTAAATTTAACCACATTTCCCGGAATAATATCCAATCCCTCAGAATGTCCGAACTCTTCACTGTCAGTAAACAGAAGCTGGAATCCTAAACATATTCCGAGAAAAAAACCATTTTTCCCGATATGTTCCTTCAGCGGTTTTACGAGTCCAAGCCTGTCCAGGTTTTCCATTGCCATTGCGTAGGCACCGTCACCTGGAAGAATAATACCTTTTGATTCATATATCGAGTCTGGCGAACTGCTTATTCTGACTTTATCAGTGTAAAGCTCAACAGCTTTTACAACTGAACGCAAATTTCCCATACCGTAATCTACAACAGTAATCATTCAATAGTACCCTTGGTTGATGGCACCATGCCATTTATAAACGGGTCTATCGTAGTGGCGCTATTTAAAGCCACACCAAGCGCCTTGAAGATTGATTCGTGAATATGGTGCCTGTTATCACCGTATTTCTGTACAACATGAAGATTAATCCCGGCATTATCCGAAAAGGCCCGGAGAAACTCCAGAGTCAGCTCCTCACTATATGTTTTAACAGATCCCTTAAGCTCCGTACCTGAATATTTAAAAAAAGATCTGCCTGATATATCTATGGCAACCATAGTAAGAGACTCATCCATCGGGATAATAGAATTTCCAAATCTTTTTATACCGGCTTTATCTCCCAGTGCCTCTTTAAAAGCTTTACCAAGGCATATACCTATATCTTCAACTGAATGATGATCATCAATATGAACATCACCTTTACATACTATGTTTAAATGGAATCGTCCATGTCTTGACATCGAATTTAACATATGATCAAAAAAAGAAACACCTGAATTAATTATAGAAGGTTCGTTAGAATCAAGTATTAGCTTAATGCTGATATCAGTTTCAGATGTCTTTCTGTTAATATTTGCTGTTCTGCTCATTTTATTTCCGCCGGAACTCCTGAATAATTTTATACTTATAAAAAGTTAATTATGAGTCAAGTTATTAACGGAATCGGCAATAATATTTATGATTTGAATAAATAATGAAGTTGTTATAAAAAAATCAACGGGTTAATTCCTGTATTATAATCCTTCGACTTCCATTACAATAGGCAAGCATGTATATATTCCGATCTGAAACAAAAGCTTTATAGAGCAAAGGGCAGCCGGACAAAAGAGATTCAAGTGTCCCGTTTTCCCGATTATACAGTGCAACATACCCGCCGGATGAATTATTGGCTGTTATAATAATGTTATCTCCTGCGGTACTTAAAGATGCCATTTCGTCCTGTAATTTCAGCAGAGGAAGCTCTTCACTGGTACTGATATTATACTGAACCAGATCACAAGAATCTCTTTTTATTATATAATAAACTGATTCACCATTAAATATTATATCTGAACTGCCCGCTATATAAGCAGAATTCTTTTTATTAAGAACTCCGGAATTATAATCAGTTTTAATAATACCTTTTGAAATTCCATAAACAGAATTTAAAAATAAAATTTCATCTTTACCCGAATTATTTATTGTATTTATATAAATTCCCGGTAAATCTATTTTTTTTGTCATAAAGCATGAGTCAGTATTATAAATAAAAACAGTTGAGCTATCACCGGAATGTCCGGCAACTGCAAAGTTATTATCGTTCACGGGGCAGATACTTTTAAAATATAAATTCTCCGGCAGTGCTTTACTTAAAAGCGGTTTTTCTTTATTAAGATCGATAATTATTATACTGAAGTTACCGTCAGTTTCTGCTAAAACTACAAGTTTGTTATTCCTGATAAAAAAATCATCTACCAATGCATTCACAGGAAGATCTAAAAACCTTATTTTATCATTCTTAAAAGCATTATCTGCAAACTTTCCGGAAAGAAAAGCATTAAATTCGGAATTGAATTCCTGATATGATTTTCCTGTCACAGATATCAATGAATTAAAAAAACCACCATAATAAGATGAATCCTTCAAAGCCCTGATCATGACTTTTCTGCCGTATACAGATTCGATATAATAAAAAAATCCGGCATAGGCAGCTTTAATGGTATCATTACTATATTTATTAAATTCACTGATATTAACTTTACCGTTTCCGCTTCTGAGAAATGCATCTCTCAGTACAAGTTCATCAGAGATATTAAACCCTGTAATTGAATAGCTGCAAAGCGTATCTGCAATAATACCGCTGACTGCATTAAACTTAAATACACGGGTTGCAGGGGCAAATATACTTACAAGAAACCTGTTAAAAATCAGCCGGTATAATGTATTATCAGCATCATAATAATTAACCGCAGGGGATATTTTTATTGAATCAAAATCCAGCACCCCGGATAAACTCTTAACATCATCAATTGATATTTTTATTTCATCATTCAAAGAATAACTCAGAAATGATTCAATATTTCTATAATGATTTTCAGCACGCTCTGCCACAGCATACGCGTGAGGTGTAATACTTTCATTGTATTGTATTATAAAGTGGGGTGTTTTTAAAAAAGAACTGTCAGATGAGCTGGCAGAATAAGGAAAGAATGCGCAGAGAAATACAGCAATTAAAACAGGAATATTTTTTTTCATACAAATTTAGCAGTTCTATAGGTTCCCGAGAAAATATAGAGACTTTATTTCATCAGAACTCACACGGCCCTCGTTAAGTATGGTTAGTTTGTCACAGCTAATATCGATTAACGTCGGCATTGTATGGTTCTTGTTAAATTCACTTATCAGCAGTAAAGAGCAGAAGTTTTTGAATCTCCTTATTATCTCCTTATCATTATAAATCATTTTCCTTACAGAACTTTTTGCAGGCATATATACAAGCGGTTTCCCGACACCACTGACAATATCAAGAAGATATTTATGCCTTGGCATTCTCATAAGTATACAATTATCCGATAAGCACTTTCTGCTTTTTAATTGAACAGTGACCTCTCCGGGCCAGACTCTTTTCAGGAAATCATAAGAGAATTTATCTATCGATGCAACTTCTTCAAGCATTTTAAAATTCGAAATAATAATTTCAAGATTATCAGAATCCCCTCCTGATAATTCAAGAATACTGCTTACAACATCATTTCTGTTTATTCCGACTATACCATAAACTGAATCTACCGGCATAACAAACAGCTCACCATCCCGTAAAGCATGTACGACATTATCAATATGATTACAGGATATAGATCCGTCTTTTTTCAGTTTTTTAATTTCATAGATTTCGCGAGCTGTCTTACTGGCTGGCATCATCGCATAATCTCTCCCTGCAGTAGTTTATTCCATTGAGGAGATTATGAACAATTCGACCTACAACATTATCGCTGCATATCTGATAATGACTGTAGTGCTGGTGCAGACATTTAATATTACCTATTTCCTTTATACCACCTATTCCGCAGGTTAGTATTTTGTCATTGAACTCAAGGGGGCTTATATCCCCGAAAAACCTTGAATACAGATTTCTTCTCAGGTAATAATAGTTCGCATGAGCATTTTTCATAAAATCCACAAGGACCCTGTCCGAATTCACGAAACTGGTTACTTTTTTAATATAACCATAAGATTCAAATTCGTGTATCTTTTTATTTAAAAAAGGACAGGTTAACCACAGGGGATTAGCTATCGCCATATAATTCAGTTTTTTTTCATCAGTTTCCTGATTATAATCACAGGGATTGAGAATAATAACAGAGGGGTAGCCATAAACGCACTTCTGCACAATTCCTGTCATATTAATATTACTGGAATTAAGCTGCCACTGAATAACTTTTATATCATTATTGTCAAAATCCGTTAATATTCTATCCATTTAAAGCTTCATCCCTGTTTCTGATTCGGTTTACATAATACATCAATATCATTATTGAAATTATAATCCATATTATTCTCAGGTGGGACGGGTCAAGCTCAAAATTATTATTTAAATCATAAGGGAAGGTGTTTTTAGCGGCATAACTATCTCCAAAAACTATTACCTTACTGCCGTTAAGAATCAGTCCGGAATTTACAATCTCTCTTTCCGAATAATTTCCTGCTCTATACCTGGAACAAATCTGCTCCAATTCTGCATTGGATTTTTTTAATAATGTAATATTCTGATTAAGCTCCAGGTATCTGGAGCTTAATCTCATCCTTTCCAGAAGACCGCTTTCACTGAAAATGAAAGTGTAAACGCTGAAAAGTATAAATATCAGTAAAATTATTCTAAAACGGCTTTGATTAACCAAGATTGTAGAAAACCTCTTTTCCTTTAAATACAGCCATTGAACCGAGTTCTTCCTCAATTCTTAATAGCTGATTGTATTTTGCTATTCTGTCTGTTCTTGAAGCTGATCCTGTTTTGATCTGCCCGGTATTAAGAGCTACAACTAAATCTGCTATTGTTACATCCTCAGTTTCACCTGAACGATGCGAAACTACCGCTGTATAACCTGCTCTTTTTGCCATCTCAACAGCCTGTATTGTCTCAGTCAGTGTACCGATCTGGTTTACTTTAATAAGAATAGAGTTAGCAGTATTCTCTTTAATTCCCCGCTTTAGCCTTTCGGTGTTTGTGACAAAAAGATCATCACCGACAATCTGAAGCTTTGAGCCGTATTTTTTATTGAAAAGAGCAAATCCTTCCCAGTCATCCTCAGCAAGTCCGTCTTCTATAGATATTATCGGATATGCTTCAATAAGTTTTCCGTAAAAATCTATCATCTGCTCGCTTGTTCTTTCACTTTTATCACTTTTGCCGAATATATACTTCTTCTTTTTGGCATCATAAAACTCGCTCGCAGCGGGGTCCATTGCAATCATGATATCTTTACCGGGTTTGAAACCTGCTTTTTCAATTGCTTTGACAATATGCTCAAGTGGTTCTTCATTTGATTTAAGATTTGGTGCAAAACCACCCTCGTCACCGACACTGGTTGAATAACCTTTCTCTTTCAATACACTTTTAAGGGCATGGAATGTCTCTGTACCCATGCGCAAAGCCTCTCTGAAACTTGTTGCTCCCACCGGCATAACCATAAATTCCTGCATATCAACACTTGAATCCGCGTGAGATCCGCCATTTATAATATTCATCATAGGAACAGGAAGTTCACAGGCATTTACTCCGCCGATGTATCTGTAAAGCGGCATATCAAATGTATTTGCAACAGCTTTTGCGCAGGCCAGTGAAACTCCGAGAATTGCATTTGCCCCTAAATTTGCTTTATTCGGAGTACCGTCAAGTTTAATGAGCGTATTGTCTATCTCGATCTGGTTCATGGCATCCATATCAAGAATTGCCTCAGAAATGATATCGTTAATGTTGGCAACAGCTTTCAGTACCCCTTTCCCGAGATATCGTTTTTTGTCTCCATCCCTGAGTTCAACAGCCTCATGCTCACCTGTTGAAGCACCTGATGGAACTGCCGCTCTCCCCACTGCTCCTGATTCAAGCTCAACATCAACCTCTATTGTGGGATTACCCCTTGAATCCAGTATCTCCCTTGCTTTTATGTCTGTAATAAATGTCATAGTTTTACTCTCCTTTAATTATTATATTTCTTAAATTAAAAAAATTGGCTCGTTTTGTTTAAACTGAACAGAAATTTTTATATCTCTCAAGAGCTCTCGCATAAATATCTTTAACAAGGCTCTGGGGATCTTCTATATAATTCTGCATCCTTGAGTAGATAAGCTGCCTTACATGATTAATGTTAATAGCTGAAGCACCTAACATAACATTTATCTCCCTTTCAAGGGAACCATAAGAATCCTCAGAATGTTCAATTCTTATCCCTATAATATTCTCCTGCATCTGCCTGTGTTCAAGCTCCAGTTCAATTAGCTCTGAACATTTTCCCTTTTTTATGGAAAAAACAACCAGTGATGGTATGTTTTCTTCATAATCATCAGAAAGAAGATAATCATCAAGTTCGCCATCATAATTAAAAAGAACAAGAAGCGACTCAAGGGATGATCCATATAGCGTATAATTTGATTTGCTTATAATGTTCCTGTTTGGATTGAAAGCTACCGAATTGTACGATGAGAAAGTATTAGCACCAGCCTCCCCTCTCCCGACATAGAGTATTTCATTCTCTGTCAGATCAGCTTCAGCCATCTTTTTTTCAATCTCTATACTCCGTCTGTTCCCTGAAATAAATTTAATAATGTCACCGGTATAAACTTCCCGGTTATTGATTATGGATTTTTTATACTCTGTCGCGATAAGATTTGCTTTACCCAGACCTAAACGTTTCATATACTCGATAGATATCTCGTAAGGTATTGCTGTAAAAATCAGCGGTTCATATTTTTTTATATTACGTATAAATATCTCAGCCCCTGGAAACACCCTCGCCTTTTTACCGATTGTTGATATACATTCAACAGGTACATCTTTAAGAAGAAAATCGGGATAATATACTGCAAGTTTGAAAAACGAAAAAGGTATATCACCCTCCTCAGATATTTTTCTGTTATTTTTATCCAATATACCTTCAAGCTTGGCAACGTCCTGATCCAGAAGTACAGCATCAATGAGGTTATTATAATCACCGATTTCAAGAAAATCCCCAAGCCCGAGAAATACTTTTTTCGGTTCTGTTATATATTCAGCGATCATTCTGATAAATTCATCTTTGGAAAGTGTATACTTCTCAAAACCTTCATCAGGCCCATGATTTAAAATAAAAAGATATTTTTTTTCTTCTTCCACAATCACACTTCAGATGTTTGTTATATTTTTAAAATACAAATTATAGGATAATAACTGTAAAAAAATTGACAAAGATTCAATAATTTTAAAAAATTGAAAAAATTTAATAGATATAAAAAATAAAATGACAATTAAAAAAATACTATTACTTACTTCCATATTTTTTCTTTCATGCAGCAGAGAATATATTAAACCATTAAATGTAAAGAGAAATTTTTCAGGTTCTTTATGGGTAGTGCGCCATGAAATCGCAACCCCCGAAAAAATAGACATCCTTTTAAAAAGTATTAAGAATACAGAAATCAGAAATCTCTTTGTACAGGTAAGGGGCAGAGGTGACTCATATTATATCTCCGGTTATGAACCTCGAGCTTATGATGTGCCTGAAAATTTTGATCCCCTCCAGTATCTTATAATAAAATGCAAGGATAAAGATATAAAGATTCATGCATGGGTGAATGTTTCTTTTGTACTGGATCCCGAAAATTATCCCCCGCATCCGGAACACGTTCTTTTCAAACACCCTGAATGGATAACATATGATTACAAAGGCAGATCTATGGCTGAATATACTTCCGGAGAGATGAAGAAAAATCTTCTGGAAGGTTATTTTCTGGATCCGTCAATTCCGGGAGTAAAAAAGTACATCTGCAGTATTATTGCTGATATACTGTCAAGGTACGATGTTGACGGTATACATCTTGATTATATACGATATCCGTATTCAGGGTACAACAGATATTACAAAAAACACCTGAGTGATTTTGGTTACAATCCTCAAGCAAGAAAGATTTTCAAAAACAAATACGGCATAGATCCTTTAAAAATTAACAGGTTCAAAAACTCGAGGATAAAAAGAAAATTTGATCAGTTCCGGCGTGACCAGATTACTGAAACAGTACGTATGATTAATAAAGAAATAAAACTGAAAGACAGTTCTTTAATATTATCAGCTGCGGTAATGCCGCGGCCTGACATCGGCAGAGATGTCTATTTCCAGGATTGGCCGCTCTGGCTTGAAAAAGATTATATTGATATTGCCTGCGTTATGAGTTATACTGCTTCTAACTCAACATACCAGAAATACATTAATCAGTCACTGTTGACTGAAAATCCGGGAAAAATATTTATGGGAATACGTGTTAAGGATAAAACAACGGTGAAGAAAGCGTATGAACAGATAAGTATGTCATATCATGAAGGATTTAGAGGATATATTATTTTCAGTTTCAGGCATGATAAAAAATATCTTGAGAAGGTTAACAATCTGATTAACTACGAAGATGAAGTTTATACAAATTGATTTAATAACCGCGAACCGGAGGATGTACGTCTGAATTATCTCAGGCGTACATCTTATCTATAAGCCCTGAATATTTTTCAACAATCGCATTCTTTTTCATTTTCTGTGCCGGTGTCATAGTTCCATTCTGTTCTGAAAACCTCTCAGTGAGAATCGAATATTGTTTTATTTTTTCAAAAGTTTCAAGGTTTCTATTTGCGTCAGTTACCGCGTCATCAATCACCTGTTTAAGCTTGTAGGTACCGATGAAATCCTCCCCCACCTTAATACAGAGAGATATACCGAAGGAATCATCCCACTGCATCCTTGATTTATCATAACGTATTCCCTCTTTCTCATAAAGCCCGACAAAGTAGTTGAAATTTGGTACGATAAGTGCTGTGATATAGTTTTTATCATCACCTACAAAAAAAATCTGATCAATACAATCATTTGTTTTAAACTGACCCTTTAATTTAGCCGGAGCAATATTTTTCCCTATAGAGGTACAGATTATTGACTTTTTATGATCAACAATTCTATAATAACCCGTACGATCAATTTCAACGATATCTCCAGTTTTAAGCCAGCCGTCCCGGGTATATGACTCTTCTGTAAGTTCAGGCCTGTTCAGATAATGCGAAAAGATTCCCGCACCGCTTACTTCAAGCTCTCCATCAGGAGCAATGCGGGAATAACTTCCGTTCGCATTAATACCGACATACCCGGGCTTACATGCGGTTACAGGTGTAAGAATTGATGCACTTACGGTTTCAGTCAGGCCGTAACCTTCAGAAATCGGGATACCTATTGCGTAGAAAAATTTTAGAAGAGACGGGGCTATTCCGGAAGCGGAAAGAAAAGCAAACCTGAGATTTGTGCCGAATAACTGTCTTATATTACTGAAAAGTTTTTCTGCAAATCTGTATTTAATCCTTAATAAAAACGGAAGTTTTTCAGATACATTGAAATCTTTATGCATGTTATATGCACCGTTTTTATCTCTGCGGTATTCGAGAACACTTATGCCGGTTTCAATTGCGCAATTATATAATTTATTTTTCAACCGGCTGTTTTCAAGATTATGTTTAAAATGTATATAGATTTTTTCATAGAGTATTGAAACTGTGTTGAGCCAGGTAGGATTATACTTCCTTATATCATCCAGTATAGTACCGGGCGAATCAGCATAAGCGATACATGCTCCTCTGAAAACTGAGATAAACTGACACGAAGCCCTGTCAAATATATAAGCAAGCGGCAGATAGCAAAGGCTTACATCTTTTTCAGTAATCGACATTCCATACCTGTCCCAGAACTCGAATGCTCCCATCATTCTGCTTACAATACTGAAATGAGTTAAAACTATACCTCTTGGTGTTCCCGAAGATCCGGAAGTATAAACAACCGTATACCAGTCTTCAAGTTTAATACTGTCTCTGTAAGAGAGATATTCAGCGTATTTATCAAATCTATGCTTTTTACCAAGTTCAAGTATTTCGCTTAATCCGATAATACGTTCATCTTTACTCTGATATTTAAGATCAAGGACTATGATTTTTTCGAGAGAAGGTATATTCCGGTACCCTTTCATTATACGATCAAGAATATCCTCGTTTCCCACCACAAGATATCTGCATGTAGAATCATTTAATATAAAAGAGGTTTCCTTTATGGAAAGAGAGGGGAATATTGTCACACTAATGCATCCAAGGCAGCAGAGAGCCAGATCGATCTGTGTCCATAACGGGCTTGTTTCTGCCATAATACCTACAAGATCTTTAGGTTTAATCCCTATTGTCATAAAACCGCATGCTATTGTTTCAACACGATCAAGGAGTTCAAACCATTTAACATGCCCGTTATAATCATTATTATAAAGGGACGGATTAAATACCTGTGCCGGTCTGTCGGAAAACTTCTGGCAGGTGTTATAGAAATGCCATGAAACAGGTTTTAACTCTTCAGCGGGCCACTTCCATTCCTCCGGTTGATTCATAAAGCCTCCGGTTAACATTTTATGCATTTATTGTATTTAACCTGTTTTATTTCAATAAATATTTAAAATCATCTTTAATTCAGGAGTTCACGCGGATAAAAATCATTTAAAAAATTGTTGCCTAAAACACCCCTTTGTTTTTCATTAGTAACGCCTGTGGTGTTCGCGATTGTCATACAGAGGTTTGAACCTATTCAAAAAAAGGGATTCCAATATTTGCTTTTAATGATCGTGCTCCTCACGGAGAAGGTCTGATATAGCATGCGGGAACCCACCTGGTCAACAGGTTCAAAAACCCTTGACTTAACGGCACCTACGGGTATAAATATAATTACTTCCAGCCTCCAGGTTTCAATATTTTATTTACCCTTTATCCTGTTTAAAACAATCATCACAAATGATTTATACCAGCCTGGCATTATCAGATATCAATAACACCTGTTCCTCTAATATTATTCAACATTATCCTGCTGTGCGAAGTTAATCATAAAATTTCCGGGAATATACTGATAAAAAAAGGCTGCCCGACAGGACAGCCTTTTTTGTTAAAATTCAACAGGATTTCAGCTTTCAGCGAGCTTCTTGTACCTGTTAAACCTCCATTTCGCATTCTCTTCAGCAGCTTTGAAGAGTTCATCAGCTTTACCGGGGAACTCCTTCTTAAGTGATGTATAACGTACTTCACCCATGAGGAAATCCTGGAACTTGCTGAAATCCGCCTCTTTTGAATCAAGGATAAAGGGATTTTTTCCTTCATCCTCAAGAAGAGGATTGTACCTGAAGAGACTCCAGTAACCGCACTCAACAGCAAGTTTAGCTTCAAGCTGTGATTTACCCATACCGGCCCTGAGACCGTGGTTGATACATGGAGAGTATGCTATTATAAGAGATGGACCGGGGTATGCTTCAGCTTCAAGTACCGCTTTCAGATACTGCGACTGGTTTGCTCCCATTGAAACCTGGGCAACATAAACATATCCATAAGACATAGCAATCATGCCGAGGTCTTTTTTCCTTATCTTCTTACCTGATGCTGCAAATTTCGCAACTGCAGCAGTTGGTGTAGCCTTGGAAGACTGGCCTCCTGTATTTGAATACACCTCAGTATCCATTACAAGAATATTAACATCCTCGCCTGAAGCGATAACATGGTCAAGTCCGCCGAATCCGATATCATAAGCCCATCCGTCACCACCAAAAATCCAGATAGATTTTTTTATCAGGTAGTGTTTCAGACTCAGTATCTCTTTTGCTGATTTAGCACTGTCCTTTTCAAGAAGCGGAACAATCTTTTCTTTCAGCTCCTTTGTTTTTTCAGCACTGTTTTTATTTTCTTTCCATTCATTCAGAAGAGCCTTAAGTTCCGCTGATGAGCCCTCAGTTTCATACTGAGCTGCAAGATCAGCAATCCTTGTTTTCATCTGCTCAACTCCGAGATTCATACCGAATCCGTATTCAGCATTATCTTCAAAAAGGGAATTCGCCCATGCAGGACCCACACCCTGTTTATTTCTGCAGTATGGAGTTGCAGGAGCTGAACCGCCATAGATAGAAGAACACCCTGTAGCGTTAGCAACCATCATCCTGTCACCGACAAGCTGAGTTATGAGCTTGATGTAGGGAGTCTCACCGCAGCCCGCACACGCGCCTGAGAATTCAAAGAGCGGCTGAGAGAACTGGCTCCCCTTAACCGTGGTTTTAGCCATGATAGTATCTTTATATGATACTTTTTCAGCCATATAATTCCAGTTCTCAGTTTCATCCATCTGAGTTTCAAGGTGTTTCATCTCAAGAGCCTTATCCTTGGCAGGACATACCTGGGCACAGTTCCCGCACCCTGTACAGTCAAGAACACTTACCTGAATTTTAAATTTAAGCCCTTCAAATCCCTTACCTTTAGCGTCAACGGTCTTTAAACCTTTTGGTGCTGCTGCAGCTTCCTTCTCATCAAGGAGGAACGGTCTTATTGCCGCGTGAGGACAGACATATGCGCACTGGTTACACTGGATACAGTTATCCGGAATCCACTCAGGCACATTAACTGCAATTCCTCTCTTTTCATAGGCTGTAGTACCCGCAGGGAATGTTCCGTCAGGCCTGTCTATGAATGCGCTAACAGGGAGAAGATCACCCTCCTGTCTTACCATGGGCTCCATAACCTTGCTTATGAATTCAGGTACATTTTTCTTCTCTTCTGCAGAACCTGATGCGTTTTTCCAGTCAGCAGGAACCTCGATTTTTACAAGGCCGTCTGCTCCGCTGTCAACAGCCGCGTTGTTCATTTTAACAACATCATCGCCCTTTTTGCCGTAAGATTTCTTAATGGCATTTTTCATCTCTGTTACGGCTTTATCATAAGGTATTACATTGGCCAGTTTGAAGAAAGCAGCCTGCATTATGGTATTGGTTCTTGTACCAAGGCCAAGTTCTTCCGCAATCTTTGTTGCGTTTATTATATAGAAATTGATATCGTTCTTTGCAATATCGAGTTTCATCTTGCCGGGGAGATTCTTAATAACTTCATCCTTGTCCATTATTGTATTAAGAAGGAATGTTCCTCCCTTCTTAAGCCCCTTGAGCATATCGTATTTATATATATACGAAGGCACATGACAGGCTACAAAGTCAGGCTGATTAATAAGGTATGTTGAACGTATCGGCTGCTTTCCGAATCTCAGGTGTGAAACTGTTATACCACCTGATTTCTTTGAGTCATAGGCAAAATAAGCCTGTGAATAAAGGTCAGTTGTATCACCGATAATTTTGATTGAGTTCTTGTTAGCTCCAACTGTTCCGTCTGATCCGAGGCCGTAGAATTTGGCTTCAATAGTTCCTTCAGGGGATACATTGATATCCTCTCCTACGGGGAGTGATTTAAATGTAACGTCATCAACTATACCAACTGTGAAACCGTTTTTCGGCTCAGCAAGTTTAAGGTTTTCATATACCGCAAGCATCTGGGCAGGTGTTGTATCCTTTGAGCTGAGTCCGTATCTTCCGCCTACAATTAAAGGTGCGTTCGGCCTGTTATAGAATACATCCCTAACATCAAGATAGAGAGGTTCGCCGTTTGCTCCCGGCTCTTTTGTTCTGTCAAGTACAGCTATCCTTTTTACGTTTTTCGGAAGTACATTAAAGAGATATTTTGCTGAAAAAGGTCTGTAGAGATGTACAGTAATAAGACCAACTTTCTCACCTTTAGCAGTAAGATAATCAATTACTTCCTTGATTGTCTCTGTTACTGAACCCATTGCTATTATGATATTCTCAGCATCAGGAGCTCCGTAATAAGTGAAAGGCTTGTATTCCCTCCCTGTTATCTTGCTTATCTCCTGCATATATTCATTCACTGTGTCATCCAGTGATTCATAGTACTTATTGCTCGCCTCTCTTGCCTGGAAGAAAATATCAGGATTCTGAGCAGTACCTCTTGTGCATGAATTTTCAGGATTAAGCGCTCTCTGCCTGAATTCACCAAGGGCTTTATAGTCAATAAGTTTAGCCAGATCCTCATAATCCATAACTTCAACTTTCTGGATTTCATGAGATGTTCTGAATCCGTCAAAGAAATGGAGGAAAGGCACCCTTGTTTTTATCGCAGCCAGGTGTGCTATTCCGCCAAGATCCATTACCTCCTGAACTCCTCCACTTGCAAGCATGGCGAAACCGGTCTGTCTTACTGAGTAAATATCAGAATGGTCACCGAAAATAGAAAGCGCCTGTGTCGCAAGTGTCCTTGCACTCACATGAAAAACAGCAGGGAGAAGCTCACCTGACATTTTATACATGTTCGGTATCATAAGAAGAAGACCCTGGGATGCAGTAAAGGTTGTTGTAAGAGCCCCGCCCTGCAGCGAACCATGAACAGCTCCTGCCGCGCCGGCTTCAGACTGCATCTCTGCAACCTTGACTATATTCCCGAAGATATTTTTCTTATCATAAGCTGCCCATTCATCAATAAGCTCCGCCATTGTTGACGAAGGGGTTATAGGGTAAATAGCTGCTACTTCTGTAAACGCATAGGCAACATGCGATGCAGCTGTATTACCATCCATTGACTTCATCATCTTTTTTGACATTGAAACTCTCCTTTATTTATTTTATATACACTAAATAAATTGCTATTTCAAAATTAGAATCATCCGTGCTACTTAAATTTTAATAATTAAAAAATAATATTATACCACAGATAAATAAGTATTCAAGATACTTTATTCCGGAATTATTCAATATAAAAATATTATCTGATTCCGTATACTCCCCCAAAATGCCGGTAATTCTTTTTAAAGAACTTGTTTAGTTGTTAAGAAAATAGTGAATATAAGATGAACAACTAAAATTAAATCATATCCGATGTCAAGTTTTTATTATCAGAAACAACTGCAGATAATAAACCCTGATATTTTACTTTATTAAAAAAAAACAGCTATTTCAAGTTATGGATGACATTCATTTTAAAAAAAATCTTATTAACATTTATTTTTATTGAATTATGGAAATACAGGTTCTAACATATTTAACATGGAAAAAATTAAAAATAAAATTCAGGAACACCCGGCTTATACCGGTTTTTCCGGTACAAATGAAGAATTTCTCTCAGAGCTCGCAGGAACAATCCGTGATATAATCAACGATCTCAATTCAAGGAATTCCATTTCTGATGATATATTTAATAAGCTATCTGATACTATAGATATAAGTAATGCTATATTCAGAAGTTTCAGCAACCATGACGGCCTTGAAATTATTCTACGGCTTAAATCTATTTCTGAAATATATAAACGTAATCTCTCCGATAATACAAATCTTATAAAGATAGCAGGGCACCTATTACAAAAACTTGAAAAATTCAACACCAGTTTTTATCACGAAGCATCAGCTGATGAAATAATATACCCCGAACTACCCCCTGAAGCTGAATCCGGCAATCAGGAATCTATAAAAAAATTACCGTTTAAATGGATAACATTTGAACGTAATGGTTCACTTTTTATTACAAAATTTACCAGTCTCGAGACTGTTGAATATGATTCATGTAACATTAAAGATATTGGTGCAATTGAATATAACGGCAGAACAATTAATGTAATTGATTTAATGAAAGCTCCCGACTCAACTTTTATCACACCCGCCAAAATACTGATTACAGACCAGGGAAAATACTGCTATGCCGCTGACCATACAGGTAGAGAAATACACGGTTCTTATGATATGATCTCACCTCTTGTTGAGCCTCTTGAAGTACCGGGCAGACTGTTTAAAGGAAGAGTACGGATTTTCGGCCGAAGATACCTCGTTCTCAGACACGATTAATCAATACAGTAGACCAGGCGAAAAGAAGCTGGGCCGGAGCATAGAAAAGCCATGTGTACACAGTACTGTGTGGTATTTTTTTTACGAATGCATTTATTGAAAGGATAAAATCAGATATCCAGAAAAGTACCGCTGCTGCTGCTACCGAAATTTCATAGACACCTGCCCCGTTATTCAGTTTTGTTATAGCAAGATAACCCATAATATCTATTACAATTACATATAAAGTGACCGGGATAAACATTCCGCCGGCATATTTTTTCATTAATTTTAACTGTATCACGTTAACAAATGCAATAATCAATAAAAGAATAATATTCCATTTTTCGAATGTTACATCTGAGCTGAATGCTGCTACATAGAGCAGGTGACCCAGCATAAAAAAAATTATACCATTCTTCAGATAGCTTGTTTCTTCTATCATCAGCAGTGTATCGGCAATAAGTGCGGCTATAAGAGAGGAGAAAATCAGAAAACTATACCGGCTTACTCCATAACATCCGATTGAACTTAAAACAATAAACACAGCAAGAGCTGTGATTAACGGTGTAAAAAAATATTTTAATGCAAGTATACGCTTCCAGGCAATAAATTCACGGATAAGAAAAATAAGAATATATGCTGCTGTCAGTTCATAGAGATATCCTGGAATAATCATTTATTCTTATCCTTTTTAAACAGATCAGAAAGATCTCTTAATTTATTAGGATCAAATTCAGAACCCATTGCAGCTATATTCTCCTGCTTGATCTCCTGATAAATCTCTTTTCTATGAACGGTTACTTTTCTTGGTGCTTTTATACCAAGTTTTACCTGGTCACCTTTTATATCAATTACAACAACCTCAATATCATCACCGATCATTATACTTTCATTGAGTCTTCTGGCAAGGACGAGCATAAACTAACCTCCTGCCCCGGTGTGACGTTTCATTTCATCAAGTATTCTGTGCCTGACCTTATAACGGTCATTCATAGAAATTGCCTGTTTACCGAGTCTTGTTACAGGATTGATTATAATAGGCCCCTGAAGATTTGCTGTCATATCTTCCGCCTTTTCAGGGATCGTAACAATCGCAAAAACGATTAGTTCATTTGCGGATTCAGCTTTGACTGTTTCAAAATCATTTTGTGAAATCGAAAGTTCATAATTCCCCATAAAATCAGCCGGCCTTATTATTACAAAAGCCAGATCTTTTTCATCAAACGCCTGCATCCATTTAAAAGGAGAACCTTCATCTTCCGCATCAAGGATTACAAATTTTTTTATGAAATCGAACCCGAGAATACCATCAGGAAAATCAATCACCTGAAGTTCATTCACTTCGATTTCTCCAAAAGGTTTAGTCTGAATTTTAATGCTCAATTACAACTCCTTATTTATCTTTTTATCTTAAAAAATCGAGAAGTGTAGACTTAATTGTTTTCGCACCCACAGATAAAGCATAATCATGAACACTTTCCAGCCATTTAAAATTCATGATAGTTTCAGGATAATCTATCCCTTCAGTTTTTGCTAATAACTCCGTGATATTACCCTTTTCATATTCAGCTCTTTTAGCAAGCTCATCAGCCCGGCTCTGCCTTGCTCCGGTTGCAGCGAGGTGCCTCAGGATATTATCAAGAGCACCGTCTATCAGGCCGAGATCTCTCCCCCCCACAAGCTCCTGGTCACCTCTAACGAGATCGTCCCTGACCTGTATCATCATATCAAAAATAGACATTCCGCCAATTGATGCTGTAGGATCAATATTATTCGGCGGCTGAGGAAAATTTTTATTAACAAGGCCGAGATCCTGCAGCACTGTTCCGCTCCCTTTATCTTCAAGCCATATCTGATGAGGCACTGTTGTATTAAGGATCAGGTTGTTGATACCCCCTTTTGAGGCTTTAACACTGACTCCGGAATTATTTATCTTATCTATTATTATATCTACATTATCACCAGCTGCAATTTCGATCTCTTTACCATCGATTTTAATTACCTGGTTGCTTGAAGCGCTATAATTTGTCGAATCCGCTCCGGATGTAAGAGTCTGCTCTGTAGCCCAGAATACTTTATTACCTGGAATATTCACTTCAAGATATTCACCTTTACTTATCTCGCGGACCTGCTCACCGATATTTCCCCTGTACTCAACACCGATCATTGCGTCACCCTGACGTCCCGCAGTAAGTGTCATATAAATCGGAACAAAGGGATTAGGCTGTTCTTCTGTGCCGGTGTTGAAACCGCCAAAGATAGATCTTCCGGTTGCCCCTTTCTGATTTGCTATACTGACAAGTTCTTCAAGAAGCTGATTCATCTCCGCAGCAGCAGCTTCCTTGCGCTCGAAATTTGAATAGATACCGTTTGCTCCCTGAACAGCAAGCTCCCTGATCCTCTGAAATATTCTCAGAGATGACTGCAATGCTGTATCCACCTCGTTAAGCCTGGCCTGAGTTTCACTTACATTGCTGATATACTGTTCTATTTCACTTAATCGTGTCCTGTAAAGCATCTGATTTGTTGCAGCGATCGGGTTATCACGGGGTATCCTTACAGATTTTCCGGTACCAAGCTGATTCTGGAACTGATCCATATCAATCTGGTGTCTCTGCAGATTATAGGTCATCGTATTGTTGATCATCTGGTTTGTTATTCTGTTCATGATTTATGCCCCCAGCCTGATTATTGTTTCAAGCATCTTGTCTATTGTACTTATCATCCGCGCAGAAGCATTATAGCCATGCTGGTATGCCACCATTCCGGCCATTTCTTCATCAAGGTTTATTCCTGAAACCGATTCTCTCAGGTTCTCAAGATTCTTCAGCATCACAGTCTGATTCTCTATTCTGTTTTTTGTCTCTTCCCCCTGGCTTCCTATTCTTGAAATCAGGGCTGTGTAAAATTCATTAAATGTTGCTTTTGTATCTACCATAGATGTTTTATGGCGGAGGCTTGCAATCTCAAGTGCATTTGTACCATCGCCGATACCGTTTGTAACATTATAATCACCGGTACCGCCCACATCTATCCCTTTTGATGCTGCGATAACATCTACATCCCGCATGACTGCATCAGAAACGGCTATATGAGCTGCCGGGTTAAACTTCGGTGTAATTGTAATATGCTCTCGCTGGGGGATAAACTTCATTATATCATCAATGCGCCTGTAATCAAAAGAACCCATCTGGCCGCTCTGCTTTAGAACACCTGTAAGTCCCACAAGAAACTGGCCGGAGTCCTCAAGGTGTCTGATCATAAAATGTTTTCTGTCATCATCTTTTGCAGCTGTAGCTTTAATAGCGAAATGGCCGTTATGATCTACATAAGCAACAACACCGACATTCGCGTCATTTATCTTTTTCATCACGGAATTTACAGTATCTGATTCATTGTAATCAACTTCAGCAATTGAATCAAATTTATCATTCCTTGCGAAAGTCAGAGTTCCTGAAATTCCAATTGCTGCAGACGCATCAAGTTTATTATTACCCGCAACTTTATAGATAGCGGTAATATCATTGACTCCATCATTGTTAAGATCAAAATTTCCTTCATTGTTATCGCTGATATTGAGATGCCTGAAAAATTCCAGATTTGTCTGCCCCCGCCTTCCAAAACCATCTTTGTGCACTTCGTTTGTCAGGTCGGAGAGGTTAATCGCAAGTGCATTGACATCAGTTATATTCTGCCTGATTATTACATCTCTCACTTCAATCAGACCCGCGAGCTCGCCATTCTTTACAGAAACAGAAGTTTCCGTATCTTTCCATACAACATCATGCATCCCGTTGTTGTCAGGATTTTTAACAGCCTTTAAGGGACGGAAAATATTACCCTGAACAAGGTTCTCTCCATCTATATAAACAATCGTCTCATCCTTATCATTACGGCCGACCGAAATATTGACGATTTGAGAAAGTTTTTCCACAAGAGCATCCCGCCTGTCCATAAGATCATTAGGTCTGTCCCCAAGTGCTTCAGCTTTCTGTATCCTTTCATTAAGGCTTCTGATATCAGCTGCGTATATATTAATCTGTTCAACTTTCTGTACAACCTGTCTGTCAGCGTCTTCTCGAAGAGTATAAAGCTGTCTGAAAACATTATTTAATTCATTAGCGAGATGAACGCCTTTCTCTTTGACAACCTCTCTGGTCGATCTCTCTTCAGGGTACTTTGATAATTCCTGCCATGCAGCCCACATGGCATCCATTCTGCTCCTCATAGACTGATCAGAGGGTTCGTTATATATTGCCTCAACCTGATATATAAAATCGTCTTTGGATTTCCAGTAACCCATTGTATTCTTTTCTGTAACAATCCTGTCATCAATAAAAGAATCTCTTATCCTTTCAATACTCTCAACATAACTACCCTGCCCGATCTGACCTGCTACATTTGCCCTGTTAAAAGCCGGTTCATATATCGGATCAGCAGATGTAATAATCACCCGCTGCCTTGAGTATTCCTTGTTCTCTGCATTTGATATATTATGGCCTGTCACATGCAGCGCCTGCTGGTGTGACTGAAGTCCCCGCTTACTTATCTCAAGCCCCATAAATGTGGAAGACATATCCCCCTCCTTTAAGCTTTAGTATTGAACAGTACAGGATTCACAACACGGGATTTCTCTTTTCCATCGCTGCCGTATCCCGATTTCAGGGAAGAACTGTTCTTAAGATCAGATATTAATATTTCAAAAAACTCGATATTATCCTGCAGAAGCATTTTATTGGACTCCTGTTTATCCCTGAGCTTAATAATTACATTTTTAAGTTCAGTGCCGCATTTCATAATGCGTGAAGATGTATCCCTGTCAATTTTAGATGTAATCTCAGAAAGTGTGGAACCGTTTTCAATGTCAGTCTCAGCTGAAATCAGCTCCAGTACCTTAACTCTTTCTGTTTCGAGAGACTCGATTTTGAACAGCAGCTTTTCCTGATTTGCAGAGAGTTCCTGTATCAAAGCCCCTTTTTTTTCTATTGCTGCTTCTGTTTTCTCTTTTTCAAGAGTATATATCTCATTATAGATTACTGTCTCATCTGCGAGTATACTTTCAAGTTTTGAATAAATATGATGCATTATTAACCCCTGAATAAATATGAATATTCATAACTTATATCGGCCGCAGACATAAAATAAATAAGGATTATTTTATGTCACGAACGGAGGTAACGTGAGGGGACATCTGAGGTAAGCTTTAGAAGAGGTAATTAAGTCAGCTGATAAAATCCTCTGTCAGTTCATATATAACGCTGTTGGCACGAAACAGCCCTTCTCTTGTTAGAGAATATTTTCCGTCAATTGACGAAATCAGACCTCTAACGATAAGAGCTTCCAGCTTTTGAGAAATTTTCCGTGGAAATTCTGAACCGGTGACAGCCCTGAAATCATCAGAACTGAATCCGCGCAGATCCCTCAATGCTGTCATAAAAAACTCAACAATAACATCTGATTTATTTCTATTATCATAGGTATAATCAATATCTTTCGAACTGATATAATCTCCAACTGACATATTATTTAAATATCTCCTGCTGCCGGTAAATGAATGAGCCCCGGCTCCGAAACCCGCATATGGCACAAAATGCCAGTATTTCGAATTATGTACAGATTCAAAACCCGGCAGCGAGTAATTTGAAATCTCATAATGATTATATCCCTTGCCTGCGAGAAAATCGATTGATCTTTCCCATACATCCAACTGCATTTCATCAAAAGTTTCATCAGGAACCAATCTTGCGGACAGCGGAGTCCCCTTCTCCACTGAAAGGAGATACAAGGAAATATGCCCGGGCCTGTAATCTGTAATGATTTTTAAATCTTCAAGACAATTCTCCTCAGTCTGTCCCGGAATACCTGTAATCAGATCAATGCACTTTGTAAAACCGGGTTCGTGGAAAAATCGCTCAAGCCTTTTCCTCACTTCAGCTTGACCTCTCCTCCCGAGAGTTTTCCGCAGAGAATCATCCAGAGTCTGAACTCCGAAAACTATTCTGTTTACTCCGCAATTTACATAGCCGCAGATTTTTTCTTCGCTGAAATCTTCAGGATTCATCTCCAGGGTTACTTCAGCACCAGAGGATAATGAAAATTTACCTCGTACAGTTGATATCAAAGTTTCAACATTCTCCGGACTCAGAATTGATGGAGTCCCCCCACCGAAATAAATAGTATCAGCATCAGGGATGTACCATCCATCAGGAAGATTGTTTATCTCTTCTTTCAGTTTTTCGATGTATGATTTAATCACAGGGCTGTCCGCTTCAGCCGGTATTGAATAGAAATTACAGTAATCACACTTGCTTCTGCAGAACGGTATATGTATGTAAATACCGGTTTTATCAGTTTTCATAAAAAAACACCGCCATTCATAAAACTACCCCCACTTGCTGATAATAACCCCGGATTAAAAATGACAATTTTGTTCAGAAAACTATATTATTTATAAAAAGCACTTATGGACTTTTTTAATTCTATTAAAGAATAATAAACAATAAAAGTTCTCATAATTAAAAAAATAGATTGCATCAATTTTAAGTGAATTATAATCATATATGCTTTAAATTGTAAACTTAAGAAATCCGATAAATTATAAAGTAGTAATCTTGGTAAACCGGATTTCAATACTTGTTAATAAAAAAGGGAACAAAACAAATTCCCGAAACCTTATAGTTTAAAGAAATAATCATTGATTTTTTTAAGAGTATAGTTTTAACTCTATATTATAATAGTGATACAAATGGTTCAGGATAAAGAAATAACATTTCTCGATAGTTTCACCGCAAATACCTCGATAGTCCCCGAGGTTATTGACAGGCTGATGAAAGACCTCTGCAGGATGAGCTATCCGCGGGAGGAAATTGATGAAATCATACTCTCCATGGATGAATCCATAACAAACGCAGTTCAGGTTACAATGAATTGCGGTGAAACATCCTGTGTCATACCTGAGAAAAGAAATATTACAATCAGGTATATGATTAAGAATAATGAATTTGATGCAACTATAATTGATCATGGAACAGGACTTGATTTTATCAAGATAATCAGCAACGTGCCGGACATGAACTCCAACATGTATTTTGATCAGATATTAAGCTACGCAACTGAATCCGAGAAATCCAAGCTTAGTGTAAAAATAAACGGTGAAGAAGTTCCATTACGGGGTATCGGGGCGGGACTTAAAATAATATTGAGCTTTATGGATTCTGTTTCAATTGAATATATAGATAAAAAGAAAATAATTTCATCCGACGTCTCTGAGTATACGGATGGGACTATTTTCAACATAAAGAGGAAGAGGCGTTATTAGGAAATGATGAAAGCACAGAAAGCTTATAAAGATCAGGAATTTCTCAACTCGCGTGAAGCAAGGATTCTAAGGATACTTAGTGAATATGTAGCCCCGGAAGCGAAGTTTAAAGCTAATGACGTTCATCACACAGTTGTTTTTTTCGGATCAGCAAGAATAAAACCTGAAGATAATAGTCTTGGAACTGCTGAATACTATCTTGCAGCACAGAAAATGGCAAAAGAGCTTGCTGAATTCAGTATTCAGCTGAAAGAGGAAACAGGTGACAATTTCTACATCTGCACAGGCGGCGGACCTGGAATCATGGAAGCTGCAAATAGAGGCGCCAGGGATGCCGGAGAAAAGACCATAGGGCTTAATATATCTCTCCCCTTTGAACAGTATCCTAATCCATATATTTCAGATGAACTGAATATGGAATTTCACTATTTTTTTATGAGAAAGCTCTGGCTTCTCTATCACGCAAAAGCCATTCTTGTTTTCCCCGGCGGTTTTGGTACTTTCGATGAACTTTTTGAAACTCTTACACTTATTCAAACCAAAAAAATGGCTAAACCTGACATTTCAGTTATGCTTTATGACAGTTCATACTGGAAAGAACTAATCAATTTTCAGATGCTTGTTGATAAAGGTATGATTTCAGCGGATGATTTAAATCTTTTCCATTTTTTTGATACGGTTGATGAAGGGTTGGCGTTTCTTAAACCGCGTCTTAAGGATATAATCGCAACAGTTGATCATTTTATCCCATAAGTAACGGAATAAAACTGATTAAAAAACCGGAAACTTTTTATTTCCGGTTTTTCAGTAAATCAACCCGCAAATTCATCGTAATTTGCCCGGCTCGTTTCATCCATATTGCTGATCTCACAACCGACCTTTATGACGCCATTCTCAAGAAATGATATATTTCTGATTATGGCACCAATTACGGCTTTTTTCTGTGTCGGCAGCATGACATCAAAACAGAGCTTACCATTTTCCTGAAAATTCCGGATATGTCTTTTCTCTCTGAAAACAAAACCCATTCCATTTTTAGACAGGTCTGAAATAAGAAACCGCTCCTCCATAGTCGAAAAAAGCTTATTCTTAATAAGCAGCTGATCAATTACTATAGCCATTCTGCGGCATACTTCAAACATCCCGTCAGAAAGCGGCTGCGAACTATTAACCTGCAGATATCCGTATGGAATTATTTTATTATACATAATTGGAACTGTTGCTTCAGAAATATACCTGTTTCTTGATGAAAGGCTTATATCAGATTTATAAATATTATTAACATAGAAATTATATTCTTCTTCTTTACCGGGTTCAGGATCAACATTCAGGTTTGACATAAATATAGATTTTGAAGTATTTAAAACATACTTCAGCCTGTTATCCCCTTTGGATTCATGCATAAAAACAATCTTATAATAATCAAACTTCTTTTTCAGTTCGAATTCCGCAATCTCTTTAATCTTATCAATCTTCTTCTGAGATGTTGAGAGAGATCTCTCAATATTATAATCAGAAATAAGATTATTCATATAAATAATACTCTTGCCGCCTTCGATACCTACAAGCTTTCTATCCTCTTTCCGTGATTCTGATATAATCTGAAATTTTATAGGTATAAAAACAAAGGTATCTTCATTGCGTTCGATATGCTTCATACTGAGATATATGGTATTTGTTTTATACCTTGTAAAAACAACAACATTCTCAGGTAGTGATTTCACAAGGGGTATTCTGAAAGCAACATTTCCATCAGAATACCCGAGATATTGCAGGTTAAGACTGCCGCTGCTGGTTTTTATATATACCGGATTCCCGCTGAAAAAATTATCCAGCAGAAACTGGAACTGGGATTTATCCGTTACCGTTTTTATTAAATCTGCCATAATTAATTCTACTGACTGACAATCAAGCCGTCAAGCATTGATATTACTCTTTCAGTCATCTCCGCAATTTTCATATCATGAGTAACTATTACTGCTGTACTCCCTTTTTCTCTGCATAAATTAAGCAGAATTTCAAGAAGATTCATTGAATTTTTTGAGTCAAGACTCCCAGTAGGCTCATCCGCAAGTATAATATCCGGTTCACCAACAATTGCCCTTGCGACTGCAACTCTCTGACATTCACCGCCGGACATCTCCCCGGGTTTATGATTAGCCCTGTTTTCAAGCCCGAATCTCCCGAGGAGTTCCATAGCTTTATCTTTTGAATCCCGGAATTTACATCTCCTTATGAGAAGAGGCATCATGATATTTTCCAATGCGGAAAATTCAGGTAAAAGATTGTGCAGCTGGAAGATGAAACCTATATGTTTATTTCTGAAATCAGATAATGCATCGACTTCAAATGAAGAAACATCAGTTCCGCTGATGGCAAGAGATCCCCTGTCGAAATTATCAAGACACCCCATCAGATTAAGAAGAGTTGATTTACCGGTTCCGCTCGGGCCGGTTATCGATACTACTTCACCTTGCAGTATTTCGAGATTGATTCCACGTAGTACCTTTATGCTGCTGCTGCCTGAACCATAAGTCTTTTCAAGATTCTTTATATCAATGATTGCTGAATTACTTTTCATTTGTATACCTATTCATACCTGATTGTTTCAACCGGTTTCTGCCGGGAAGCCTGCCATGACGGAAAAATCGCGGCAATTGTTGCAAGAAAAATCGCGGCAGCAGCTATGAATACAACAAACTCAGGAATAATTTCAGTAGGTATAGTATCAATATAATATACACTTGAAGGTTTAAGAGTGATCCTGTAAAAATCACCCAGGTTAAAAAACTGGTAAATCCAGATCATCATAGCATTTATTGAATCTTCCACCCACAATATAATTGCTTCAAGATTAAGTGAAGCAGCAAGACCGAATATTACTCCAAGTATTGAGCCTGTAACACCAATAAGAAACCCCTCAAGTACAAATATCACCATAATTGAACGGGGTTTTGCCCCCATAGATTTCAGAACGCCTATAGCTTTTCGCTTTTCCATTACAACCATAACTATGGTTCCCATGATCGTAAATCCGGCAGAAATAATTACGAGAAAAAGAATTATTGTCATAATAAGTTTTTCAAGCCTTAGTGCGTAAAAAAGATTATGATTTCTCTGCTCTGCAGTCATTGTAACGTATTGAAAACCTATAATAGACTGCAGAGTTGAAGCCATGCGATCCATTTTATATATATCATCAATTTTTACACCAATTGCATAAGCGACATCACCAACAGAAAATAACTGCTGCGCGTCAGTAAGTGACATCATTATAAGCTTTGTATCAAAATCATAATATCCGGTTTTAAAGAACCCGAGCACTTTATATTTCCGGATACCGGGTGTTACACCTTCAACTGCAGTGAGTCTGCCCTGGGGAACAATAATTTCCATTGTATTCCCCACCTTAACTCCATAGTTAAAGGCCATCTCCTCTCCGATATAGATACCTTTTTTCTGACAGTAATCCTGCCGGTTAAGAGTGATAAATTTTTTTATATCAGAGGGGATGTAATCTTTTGTGCCTATACCCCTGATCATAATTGGCCCGACATTACGCCTGAACCTGAACAATCCCTGCCCCTGCAGATAGGGACTGGCGGAAACAACATGCTCTGTACTGCGGATTGTTTCAGAAAGTTCCCTGTAATCCTGAATGGCAACGCCGTCAATCTCACTGGCAAGATTTGATACAACTATATGTGAATCAACATCCAGTATCTTATCCTTAATCTGTCCCTGAAATCCGTTCATAACAGAGATTACAAGTATCAGAATAAAAACACCGAGAAAAACTATTAATACTGAAAGGAATGTATTAAAAGATATGAATCCCTGGCTCTTTTTTGATTTGAGATAACGGAAACCTATAAATAATTCAAAAAGCCTCATGTTAACTGTTCAACCCCGTTCTTATTAAAGTTCTGTTGTGCATCAGCCATCCCCGTTTTATCTTCGGGCCTTCTATATATTTTATAAACTCCACTTCACCTTTCATATTCTCAACTGTTTTTCCTGTTTCACGGGAAATTCTTTCACACTCAAAATAGAGCATTCTATGATTGAATTTATATCCTTCAAAATCAGTTTTAATGTCGCTTTCATTAAATTTACCCATGTTGCGGATTATAAGGTTCCCGTAATAAAAATCCTTATACAGCTCCCTGAAAACATTTTTATCTTTCGGGAAAGCCTCACATTCACTATAATCATTATAATTGAGTGCTTTAACAGCACCGGACCATTTCAGAAAAATGTATGCAGGGTCAACAAAAGGCTCCTGCCTTTTACAGGAGGAGAAAAACAGCATGATACACATGACTAAAACAGATGCAAAACGTATTTTATTCATTCTAAACTCTTAAGATAGTATTTATTAAGGCTGGGATTACAAACCACTATATTTTTGAAATTCAATTATTCAAGCAAAAGAAAGCTTTTAAACCAGCCCCAGTTCTTTTTCTGAAAAGACCTGTGCTGAAAACTTTTCAATTTCAACACCGGGTTTTTTCCATGTATCACCCGGTAGTCCAGCTTTAAAACATGTGTGGGTCAGAAAAGTGTCCCTGTCCCATTTCTGCTCAACCGGAACCTGGGGAAGCAGAAGCCCCCTGTTAAAACCCTTTGAAATAATCAGACCGTCCCGTCCCACAACTATATCATCAATATTTTCGACCTTTACTATAGGACTTAAAATTGAAATTTCAATATCAATACTTTTAAATTCAGCCGCGGTAAGAGGAGAGAATCTCGGATCCCTGAAAGCTGAAGAAAGGGCCATCTCTCTTATTGTATCCGGAACAGGTTTTACACCTTCAATATATCCGATACAACCCCTGAGATTACCTTTTATATGCAGCGTAACAAAAGCGCCGCACTTCTCATTATATACAGCATCACTGAAGTCAAAATTGTTGTTTTCACATTCAGCATTAAGCCTGTCTGCTATTGTTTTTCTTGCAAGGCGCAGAAGAGTTTTTTTCTGTTCAACATTAAGTTCATCCATTGATTCACTCCTCCCCTAAAATTACAGCTGAAACATAACCCACAACTTCATCTTTTGAGCCAGCTGTATCACCGGAGTTGGCATACTTTGCTATTTCAATTTTAGACGCCCCGAGTTTTCTTGCAGCCGTAATCCCCGCAAGTAGTGCACCTTCTCCGCAGGCTTCCCCCTTTCCGGATTTTACTGTTTCAACAATTCTGTTTTCATCAAAGGATTTTAATGCTGAAATAAAATCAGAGTCCATCTGCACAGCTTTTTTATATGGATAATAATGAGAAAGATCTGTTGATATTACTATGGCGTAATTTCTGTTCAATGATTTTACTGCTTCAGCAATGACTTCACCTGTTTTTCTGCATAATGAAATATCTGTTGAACCGATTATAACAGGTACGAGCTTCAAGCCGGGTTTCATAAATTGAATAAAAGGTATCTGAACTTCAAGAGAGTGTTCAGGCTCATCAATCTCTTTTATATAAGTGAAAAGGGAGGATTTTTTCAGTTCAACCCCCACCTCGCTGTCAATTTCCATCTCGCCAAGAGGAGTTGAATAAACCCCTTCAGAAAGAACTGAAGCGCCGTTAAACCTCGCCCTGTGTGAAGGAGCAATCACAACGAAGCCGTCAAAATTGCTGTATTTAAGATAACTGAAACCGTATGCAGCCACAGGACCTGAATAAATATAACCGGCATGTGGTGAAATTATACCATACAATTTCCCCTTTACAGGTTCCTGATCCTTTTCAGCCTGAGAGATATAGCCGCAAATCATCTTTTTAAGCTTTTCTGGATCTGCCGGGTAAAATGAACCGGCTACAGCAGGTCTCCGGATATACATATGCTACCCCCTCTTTGTGAGTTCAATATCAATCCTTTTGAGAATCTCCTGCGCAACCTTTTCTTTTGACATCATGGGAAGTTCAATCTTAGTTCCATCCCTGGTAAAAAGGGTCATAATATTAGTATCAACATTAAATCCTGCACCCTCTCTTGAGACATCATTAAGGCAGATCATATCAAGATTTTTCTGAACGAGTTTACCTATGGCATAATTTTCCGTGTCATTAGTCTCCGCAGCGAAACCAACAACAAATAAATTATCCAGTCCTCTCTTCGCTTTCGCCTCTGCCACATTTTTCAGTACGTCAGGAGTCCTCTTCATATTAATAATAAGATCGCCGTCTGACTTTTTTATTTTTTCCTCTGATTTTTCCAGAGGGGTATAATCTGCTGGAGCGGCAGCCATTATCAGAACGCACGGTTCTTCTATTTCCGCAAGCACAGCCTGAAGCAATTCAGATGTGGATTCAATTTTAACGCATCTGAACTGCTTATTATGAACAAGCTGTTCATTTATAGGGCCGTGTATAAAAACCGTATTCTGTGAAATACGGCTGGCCTCATCTGCTAAAGCAACTCCCATTTTCCCTGAAGACGCGTTGGAAATATACCTGATAGGGTCAAACCATTCACGCGTAGGCCCTCCGGTAACAATAATTTTATTTTCCCTCAATAACATTTACTGCAGCCTCATAAATAGTATTTATATCAGCAAGTCTGCCTTTACCCTCATCTCCACATGCAACAAGACCTGTTTCAGGTTCAATAAATTTTACACCCCAGCCTTTAAGTCTTTCTATATTCATCTGGACACCGGGGCTTTTATACATATTGGGATTCATCGCAGGGGCAATCATAGCCGGACATTCAAGAGCAAGAAAAGTTGTGCTCACAAGATCATCAGCAATGCCATTACCGAATTTTCCAATCATATTTGCCGTTGCAGGTGCAGCAAGAAACAGGGATGCTTTATCCTTAAGGAAAATATGCCCCATCTCATGTTTTTCCCATAATGTGCTGTCCCTGTAAATAGGATTCCCGGTTAAGGCTTCAAGTGTCAGAGGAGATACGAGCTTTGTGGCATTTTCAGTCATTGCTACGAAAACATTATACCCTCCTTTAACAAATAACCTTGCGAGATCACATGACTTATAAGCAGAGATAGATGAGCCCACTGCAAGAATTACCTTTTTCATAACCTTTTAAACATCCTCTCAATATCATTTTTATTTATGGTAAAAAGAAACGGTCTTCCGTGCGGACACCTAAGTTCAATCTCACCGCTGAAAACCATACCGGCTAAAGTTTTCATATCCGTAGTGCTGAGGGAATCTCCGGATCTCTTGGCACTATGACACGCCAGGGATGAGATAATCTTATCTTTAAGGTCATTACTATCTTTTTCATCCCTGATATTATCAATCATATTTTTTAAAAGCTCTTCTATTTTATAATTACCTGCTGCCGCTGGTACAGAGCGGACAACCACGCTTTTATCAGAAAACTCCTCTATCTCAAATCCGCATGAACTGAAACTTTCAAGATTATCCATCACGAGGGAGAAATCCGCTGCTGTAAGTTCGATCTGCACTGGGAAGAGCAGTTCCTGTATTTCAAGTTCATACCCCTTACAGAGCTTATCATAAAGAATTCTTTCATGTGCAGCATGAAAATCTATAAAATGCATTTTTTCATTTTCTTCTATAAGAATATATGTGTTGAATACTATTCCAATAATTCTGCGGAAATTGTCATTATGTTCTTTTAATTCAAGTCCACCTGAAACTGCATCCAGAATCTCTCCGGCACTGTCAAAAAGAAGACTCCCGGCAGGTGAACCGGCTCCTTTTCCTGTAGAAAAGCCGGGAGATGAATAAGTCTCCGTATGCACAGGCAGCGTATCCGGTACACGGAAATTGCGCGGCACAGAGTTATACTCTGCCGGAGTAATATCAGCGGGATCCGTATTTTTATTAAAAATTGAATTCCCTGCTGCATTAGCCGCTGCACCGGCAATAATCTTTTCAGGGATCAGGTGGGCCCTGTTCAGCACCTTTGATGCAAGGCTGAAGATCAGGGAATCAATATATTTCTGGTCAAACAGTTTAACTTCTCTCTTCGCAGGATGAATATTCACATCAATCAGTTCAGGATCTATCTCCATAAAGAGAATTGCTGCCGGATATTTCCCCCTTGGCATTACAGCTTCATAAGCCCGGGCAAGATGATAGGAAAGATACTTCTGCTCAACAGGTCTCCCGTTTATAAAAAGCATCTGCATGCTCCGGGTGTTGCGCATATAGTCAGGCCTTGAGAGAAAACCTGAAAGCTTAACCTTAAGGTCTGAAAGTTCATCGTAATAAAGGCTGTTATAAACAGATGCTCCGAAAACCTGTTTCACCCTTTCAGAAAATCCATCTGCAGAGGCAAGCGTAATCTCTCTCTTCCCGTCAACTTCAAATGAAAAAGAGACATGAGGAACCGCAAGAGACATCCGGAGAAGAGTTTCACGTATTGTTCTTAGCTCGGTTTTTTTGGCCTTTAAAAATTTCTTCCTTGCGGGCATATTAAAAAAAAGATTATCAACAATAATTGTTGTGCCCCTGCTCCCTGCGTAGTCTGTGACGGAGTGAGAGCCGTTTCGTGATTCAATGCGTGCCCCGGTCTCCTCTCCTTCGTGCCTTGTGAGAAGAACAAAATCAGATATAGAGCAGATGCTTGATAGAGCCTCCCCTCTGAATCCGTATGTAGTGATACTCTGCAGTCCGGAGATGTCTGAAATCTTACTTGTTGCGTGTTCCTTAATTGAAAGCGGTGCATCATCCCTGTATATACCTGAACCATTATCCTTTACATATATCCTTTTAAGACCTGCGTCCTGCACCTGAACATCGATCTCTGTAGCTCCTGCGTCTATGGAGTTTTCAACCAGCTCCTTTACAACTGAGAAAGGAGCTTCAATTACCTCACCTGCTGCGATCATGTGCTTCAGGTGATCAGGGAGTACAACTATTCTGTTCAATTATTTAAACCTGCTTTTTCAGAACTGAAACAAGCTCAGGGAGTGTTTTTCCGGCAGAGCCCTGAATGAAAATGTCAGCGCAGGCGGATGTAAGCTCTGTTTCCTCAAGATTGAACTCTATCACTTTACCGCCATGATTTTTTACTATTCCCGGAATCCCGGCAGCAGGATAAACAACTGCAGAAGTTCCGACTACAAGAACAACATCGGCCTCCTCCGCATATTTCTGCGACTGGTGAAGGGCATCATGAGGTATCATTTCACCAAAAAAAATAACAGACGGTTTAAGTATTTTACCGCACATTTCACAGTGAGGGATGATTCTTTTATCTATGTCATATTCATCAGGGCTGTACTGCTCTCCGCACTGAAGACATACAAGATGCTTCGCGTTGCCGTGATATTCAATAACATTGCTGCTCCCCGCCTCCTGGTGAAGATTATCAATATTCTGAGTGATAACCGCTTTAAGCAGATTCATTTTTTCAAGTTCAGCCAGAGCCAGGTGAGCGGGATTAGGCTTCGCCTTATCTGTCATCTCTATCAGCTCAAATATCATTTCCCAGACTTTTTCAGGCATGTTTCTGAATGAGTAGATTGACGCATAAACAGAGGGATCATATTTATCCCATAATCCACCCGAACTTCTGAAGTCCGGGATACCGCTCTCTACAGAAATTCCCGCCCCGGTAAGGGCAATCATGCTTTTTGATTTTTTTATAATTGTTGCGGCTTCAGCTATTCCCGGTTTCACAAATCCTCCTCATTAAATGCTTTTCCTGATAATATACATTACCTGAAACCGTTTTGAGTTATTTATAATTTATTTTTCCGCCCGCCCGTGTTGCCTGTGGACAGAAAGATATTTAAAACCTGCAACATTATCGTGTCAATTGAAAAAATACGACATAATTGCCTGTTTGGCAATTACT
>ERZ795053.894-NODE-894-length-38089-cov-6.709891_pt1 | contig 38089 bp, 36 predicted proteins | sample MGYA00375137_ERZ795053 | MGnify/ENA primary metagenome ERZ795053 (study PRJEB30182, sample SAMN05720284) | activated sludge metagenome | isolation source: Anaerobic digester | place: Hong Kong | collected 2014-12-17 ... | reverse complement strand
CACCCCGGGAGCCACCCCGCGCGGCCGGCCGGACGCCAGGCTCACGTGCACGCGCACGGCATACACCGCCTGCGGGTCGACCTCCGGGACGGTCACCGTGACCAGCCGTGGCAGCCTCCGGTGCAGGCCGGTGAGCACGACGCCGCCGACCTCGACCGCCGCCGCGTCGGCCTCGGTGACCTCCTGCACGCTGACCCGCCCGACCGCGCCCTCGGGCACCTGCAGCCCGTCGGGCCAGCGCAGCCGGACCACGACCGGGACGCCGGTATGCCGCCGGGGAGAGTGCGGCATACCGGTCGCCTCCGATCGGGGGTTCAGGCGGCCCGGACGGCCGACTGGTCGAGCTGGCCGAGCAGTCGGCAGACGGCCTCGGTGATCGGCTGGCCGGTGCGCTCCTGCACGAAGAGCCACTGACCGGCGGGGTTGACCTCGAGGAAGACGTCGTCGCCCTCGGGAGTGCGCCGCAGGTCGATCGCACCGTAGCGCAGCCCGGCCCGGCGGACGAAGGCCAGCAGCCGGTCGACGAGACGGTCGGGCAGCGTCGTGGCCCGGATCGGCACGCGGTCGAGGTGCAGCCGGAAGTCCAGCGGATAGGGCGTCTCCTGCGAGGAGATCTCGGCGGCGAAGACCTCGTCGCCGACGACGGTGACCCGCAGGTCCACCACGGCCGGCACGAGCTCCTGGAAGATCACCGGGGCGACCGCCACCTGACCGAGCTGGTCCAGCTCGGCGTGGCCGACCAGCCGGGTCTCGCGCCACGCCTCGGTGCTCGCCGAGAAGGCCTTGCAGATGACCCGACCGACCCCGACCGACTCGACGAACTCGCGGGCCCGGGCCGGGTCGCTCGTCACCATGGTCCGTGGGATCCGCAGCCCGAGCGAGCTCGCGACGGGCAGCTGCCAGGTCTTCATCATGGTCCGCTCGATGACGCGCGGCGGGCTGATCCACTCGATCGGCAGCGCGTCCCAGAAGCCGGCCATCGCCTCGTGGGTCTCGTTGGCGGCGAAGGCGTAGGCGTCCGGGTCGGTGACGCCTGCGTCGATGGTGGGCGCCAATGGCCTTCGCCACCAGCCTGATCCGCACTCCGAGAGGTCGATCTCGCCGTCCGGCAGGCCGATTCGCCAGCGGTCACCCGAGCCGTGCTCGGCGGTGACCGTCGCGGCGGTCGGCAGCAGCGAGGTGTCGACGACGACGGCCTCGCGGCCGGTCCGCTCCAGCTCGGAGCGGACCGGCGCGAGATGGTCGTCCTCGGCGTGCGAGACGAGCAGGATCACTGCCCGCCGCCGTCGAGCGAGGCAAGCAAGGCAGCGTGCGCCTGCTGCGCATCGGCGAGCTCGGCGGTGGCCGAGGTCAGCGCCTGCTGCAGCGCGACGACGTTGCGCCGTGCCTCGTCGACGGCCCGAGCGGCCGCTTGGAGTGCCTCGTAGGCCGCCGCGGCATACGCCTCGTCGGTGCCGTCGCCGGCGAGCCCACCGGCGTAGGCCGCCGCACTCGCGTCGTGATGACCGGTGGCCAGCAGGAAGGGCAGCAGCGACGGGTCCCCGAGCGGGCCGGGCCCGGGGCCGATCGGCGGCTTGCCCGGCCCGACGACGATGATGTCGTCCTTGATCTTCTTGAACTTGATCGGCGGGTCGATCTTCGGCTTGATCGGGTCATCGAGGATCTTCTTGAAGTTGACCGGCGGGTCGATCTTCGGCTTGATCGGATCGTCGAGGATCTTCTTGAACCGAGGGGGCTTGACCGGCGAGCCGTAGAGCGCGGCGACCCCGGCCAGGTCGCCCGGGCTCAGCACGGTGGCGTCGCCGATGGCCGCCGAGGCCGGGTTGGTCGGCGTGATGGTGTCGGCCCCGTTCTTGGAGAAGGCCCAGCGCGGGTAGTGCATGATCGAGGCGTAGTCGTAGCCGCCCCGGTCGTCGCCGTCGCTGATGTGCTGGTTGAAGTTGTGCTCCATGCCGGCCTGGATGTTCTCCCAGTGGATCGCCACCCAGGAGTCGCGGTCCTCGCGGCTCTGCTCGTGCCAGAGGCCGATCGCGTGGCCGATCTCGTGGATCGTCTGCTTGACGAGGCACCCGCTCGCGAGATTGATGTTCTGCTGGCCGCCGCGGCGCCCGACCTGCGAGGAGCAGCCGCTACCCGGCACGAACCGGACGAAGTCGGGGTAGCTCGCCGCGTTGGCCGGCGTGCGCTGGATGAACCGGATGACCGTGTTGGCCTCCCAGTGCGCGATGGCGTCGGTGACCCGCGACTGGTTGGGCAGCGCCGGGTCGATCTCGTAGGGGACCTTGCCACCCGGCCAGAGGAACTGGGCGCCGGTGATCGTGATGCTGCGCTCGCGGGTGCCGTCGCGCTCGGCCTTGGCGCGGGCCTCGACCTCATCGACGGTGCCGAGGACGATGTCGCCCTCGAGGATCGCGAGGCCGTCGACGACGGCATACTGCACGGCCTTGCTGGCGAAGGTGGCGCCGTCGACGAAGCCGGTGCGGACGTCGGTCGAGGACCGGCGCTCGGGCGCGTCGTCGGGCTGTCCGCCGCGGAGGTTGTCGGGCTTGCCGCCGGAGCGGCGCGATGGAGGTGCCATGGTGGGCTCCTTGTCGTGGGGAGAGCTGACCCTGCAAGGAGACCTGGCACGTCCGCTCAGATACCTCGCCCGCCGGTATGCCGCGTGGCCGCGGCCCGCACGTCAGTCGAGCAGGTCGGGGCGCCGCTCGCGGGTGCGGGCGAGCCGCTGCTCGGACCGCCACCGGGCGATCGCGGCGTGGTTGCCTGAGAGCAGCACATCAGGCACCGAACGGCCTTGCCAGACAGCGGGTTTGGTGTAGACCGGGTATTCGAGCAGGCCGTCCTCATGGGACTCCTCGACGAGCGACTCGGCATTGCCGATGACGCCGGGCAGGAGTCGGGCGACGGCTTCGACGATGGCCAGCACGGCGACCTCGCCACCGTTGAGGACGTAGTCGCCGAGCGAGACGAGCGAGACGGGCGTGCGGTCGGCGGCATACTCGACGACCCGCTCGTCGATGCCCTCGTAGCGCCCGCAGGCGAAGGCGAGCCACGGCTCGGCGGCGAGCTCGCGGGCCATCGCCTGGGTGAACGGCATACCGGACGGGGTGGGCACGAGCAGCCGCGGTCGCGCCCCGGCGAGTGCTCCCTCACCCGAGGCGAGCAGCGCGTCGAGCGCCTCGCCCCACGGCTCGGGCCGCATGACCATGCCGGCACCACCGCCGTAGGGCGTGTCGTCGACGGTGCGGTGCCGGTCGTGGGTGTGCTCGCGCAGGTCGTGGACGCGGACGTCGAGCAGCCCCTGCTCGGTGGCCTTGCCGATGAGCGAGAGCCGCAGCGGAGCGAGGTAGTCGGGGAAGATCGTGACGACGTCGACGCGCACGCGCGCTCAGAGCTCCAGCAGCCCGGGGGGCGGGTCGACGACGACCCGGCGGCCCGGCACGTCGACGACCGGCACGAGCGCCTCGACGAAGGGGATCGCCGCCTCGCGGCCGTCGGGCAGCCGCACGAGCAGTCGGTCCTGGCCGGGCCCGAGGTCCAGCCCACTCACCTCGCCGAGCGCCGACCCGTCGGGCCGCGTCACCGGCAGTCCGACGAGCTGCTCGGCGTACCAGCCGTCCTCGTCGGGGTCGCTGGCGTCTGCTGATGCGTCGGTCGGGTCGGGCAGCAGCAGTCTGGTGCCGCGCAGCCCCTCGGCGCCGGTGCGATCCGGGACCTCGTCGAAGGCGAGCAGCCAGATGCCGTTGTGGTCGCGGGCCGACCGCAAGGTCAACGCGCGCGGCACACCCGACCCAGCGGCGGCGCGGGTCGGGAAGACGGTGCCGACGACGAAGCGCCCGGCGGGGTCGTCGGTGTGGACCTGGACGGTCACCTCACCCTTGATGCCGTGCGGCTTGCCGATCCGCGCGACGACGTGGGACACGCTCAGCGACGGTCGGTGTCGACGATGTCGACCCGCACGTTGCCGCCACCGGCGAGCGCGCTGACGACGGTGCGCAGCGCGCTGGCCGTGCGACCGGAGCGGCCGATGACGCGGCCGAGGTCCTCGGGGTGCACCCGCACCTCGAGGAGCTCACCGCGACGCAGCTCCTTGCGCCGGACGACGACCTCGTCGTCGTGGTCGACGATGCCCTTGACGAGGTGCTCGAGAGCCTCCTCGAGCATCATCGTCAGGCCTCGTCCTTGGCGGGAGCCTCGTCGGCCACAGCGGCGTCGGCCTCGGCACCGCTGGCCTCGTCGACCTTGGCCTCCTCGACCTTGTCGGCGGGAGCCTCGACAGCGGCCTCGGGCTTGGCGGCGGCCTTCTTGCGCGGCGTGGTGGCGCCGCCCTTGAGGTCCAGCGACGTGCCGGCAGCGGCGACCGCGGCCTCGTAGAGGTCCTTCTTGCTCTTCTTCGGCGGGGCGACCTGCAGGGTGCCCTCGGCGCCGTCGATGCCCTTGAACCGCTGCCAGTCACCGGTCACCTTGAACAGGGCGACGACGGCGTCGGTGGGCTGGGCGCCCTGGCGCAGCCAGTACTGGGCGCGCTCGGTGTCGATGTCGATGACCGAGGGCTGCTCGGTGGGGTGGTACTTGCCGATCTCCTCGATCGCCCGGCCGTCCCGCTTGGTGCGGGAGTCCATGACGACGACGCGGTAGAAGGGGGCGCGGATCTTGCCCATCCGCTTGAGGCGAATCTTGACGGACACGTCATGCTGCTTTCGCTCGTGAGACACGGCGAGACCGGGTGGGGATTCACTCGGGGTGCCGCGCCTCGGTGTGTAGGCGCCCGGGACCGATGCGGCCCGGCGGGTACAGCCGTCCATTGTGCCAGACATCGGCAGGCCCCCTGAACCACGAGCTGGCCCGCGCTGGCCCGGCAGTCTCGCCGCCATGGCGGCCGATCTGCTCACCGGCGCTCCGGTTGCGCCGCCCCCGGCAGTCTCGCCGCCGTGGTGGTCAGTCTGCTGGCCCGGGCCGAGCCAGGTTGATCGCGCGGATCTGCAGGGCGAGGCGCACGACGTCGGCGTCGGTCATCGGCGCGCTGGTGTCGACCCGAAGCACCGGGCCGATGCCGAGCGGCGCTGCCTCGGCCAAGACTCCGCGCCACTCGTCGTCACCGACCGCTCGATGCACGGTATGCCGCGTGCCCGCCTCCCAGCGCGCGGCGTCGCGGGCTCGGGCCAGCTCCACCGGCACGTCGCACCACACCTCCGGCACGCGGGCGGGGTCGAAGCCGGCCCGGGTCAGCCCGGCCTCGACGAAGCCCGCGTCCCGGGCCTGCGGCGCCCACGTCTCCACGATCCCGCCGACCGGGGACTCGCCGAAGAGCGCCCACATCGCGAAGCTGGCACCCTGGCCGAGGACCCGCCCCTCGACCTCGGGATCCACCGTGCCGGTGGCGTCCGCGACCGACTCCTTGATGAGGTCCTTGCGATAGAGCGGCAGCCCCAGCTCGGTCGCCAACCTCGTTGCCAGAGTGGACTTCCCCGATCCCGGCAGCCCGTTGACCAGGCAGGCGATGCGGGGGCGGACCGGCGCGGCATACGGGGTCGGCGGCCACTCGGAGACGTCGATGCCGTAGAGGTCGTGGTCGCGCCAGGCGCTGCTCAGGTCGTCACCCGAGGGCACGTCGACGAGCCGTGGCGAGTGACCCTCTGGCCGGAAGCCGAGCCCGCGCAGCAGCCCCGCGGAGCGCACGTTCCCGGGCTGCACGCCGGCCGAGAGCCGGTGCAGCCCAAGGCCGTCCGGCTCATCGGCGAAGCACATCCCGACGACGAGGCACAGCCCCTCGGCGAGCAGGCCGCGACCGGCATAGGGGTCGTAGGCGTCGTAGCCGAGCGTCGCGAGCTGGCCCCGCCCCCGCACGATGCTGACGACGTTGACCCGGCCGACGATCCCGTGCCCGCCCTCGGGGTCGAGCGCGTGCACGAGCATCGTCACGTTCGACGCGCTCTGCAGGGCCGGCAGCCCCTCGACCCCGTCGACCCCGATGGGGCCCCACGGGGCGATCCGGTCGCGTGACTGCTCCATCGCCGCCCGCAGCGCCGGGACGTCGGAGTCCGTGATCCGCGCGATCCGGACGCGCGAGCCGATCCTGTCGAGCCGACTCACGTCACCGAACTCGTATGCCGCGCAACACGATCGCGCTCGGCTCCCGGAGCACCTCGAGGTCCTCACGCGGATCTCGGGGCAGCACGACGAGGTCGGCGGGGTCGCACTCGTCGATGCCGGGCCGGCCGAGCCAGGAGCGCGCCGACCAGGTCGCGGCGGCGATGACCTCGATGGCGCTGAGCCCGGCCTTGGCCAGCTCGAGCGCCTCGTCGGCGACCAGCCCGTGCGGCAGGGAGCCGCCGGCGTCGGTGCCGAGGTAGATGGGGACGCCGGCCTCGTGGGCCCGGCCGATGGTGTCGAACCGGCGGGCGTGCAGGTCGAGCATGTGCGCGTGGTACCGGGGGAACTTCTCCTTTGCCGGCTCGGCGATGTCGGGGAAGGTCGCGATGTTGAAGAGCGTCGGCACGATCGCGATTCCTTGCGCGGCAAAGGCTTTGGTCGACTCCTCGTCGAGGCCGCAGGCGTGCTCGATGCAGTCGGTGCCGGCCGCGGCGAAGTCGTGCAGGCTCTGCTCGCCGAAGCAGTGCGCGGTCACCCGCGCTCCCTCCTCGTGGGCGGCGGCGACGGCGGCGATGAGGGCCTCGCGCGGCCAGAGCGGCTCGAGGTCGCCGGTGTCGCGGTCGATCCAGTCGCCGACGAGCTTGACCCAGCCGTCGCCACGGCGGGCCTCGAGGCGCACGTAGGCGGCCAGCTCGGCCGGGTCGATCTCGTGGGCGTAGTTGCGCACATAGCGCTTGGGCCGCGCGATGTGCTGGCCGGCGCGGATGATCCGCGGCAGGTCCGCGCGCTCGTCGACCCAGCGGGTGTCCCCGGGACAGCCCGCGTCGCGGGCGAGCAGCGTGCCGGCGTCTCGGTCGGCGATCGCCTGCGCCTCGGTCGTCTCGCGGTCCACCGCCCCGTGTCGGTCCAGCCCGATGTGGCAGTGTGCGTCGACGAGGCCGGGCAGGGCCCAGCCACGCACGGTCTGCACCTCGCTGCCGGGCCGGGTCGGCGCGGCATACGAGACGCGTCCGTCGACGACCCAGCACTCCTCGCGCACGTCGTCCGGACCGACGAGGACCTCGCCTTGCACGTGCAGCACCGTCGCCATGCCTGGCACCCTACCGAGGCGGGTCGTCGCCCGATCCGCTCGGGCCGTCGAGCATGCGGCGGATGACCTCGATGACGACCTCGGGGGCGTCGGTGTGCACCCAGTGTCCGGCGCCGTTGACGGTCACCAGGCGGGCGCGCGGGAAGAGCTCGCGCATCGGCTCGACGTCCTCGTCGTGGACGTACTCGGAGTCGCTGCCGACGAGCCAGACGACCGGGCCCTCATAGGGCTCGTGCTCGCCCGGCGCGATGGGGAAGTCGGCGATGACCGACTCGCTGCCCCGGTCGCGGTCGGCGCGGACGAGGGGCAGGTTGACCTGCCAGCGCCAGGTGTCGTGGTGGCGGCGCAGGTTCTGCAGCAGGAAGGCGCGGATCCACGGCTGCGGCACGGTCTGCGCGAGCATCGCGTCGGCGTCCTGGCGGGTCTCGATGGCCTCGAGGTCCATCGCCGTCATCGCGTCGATATAGCCGCCGAAGCGGTGCAGGTCGCCGTAGTGCTTCGGGGCGATGTCCACGACGCAGAGCCGCTCGACGAGCTCGGGCTCGGTGAGCGCGAGGACCATCGCGGTCTTCCCGCCAAGCGAGTGGCCGACGACGGTCCACGGCTCTCCTGGCGCGAGCTGGCGCAAGGTGGCGGCGACGTGCGCGGCATACGAGGTGAAGGAGAACTCGCTGGTATGCCGCGAGCGCCCGTGGTCCGGAAGGTCGACGAGCGCGCACCGCGCGCCCGAGCCGTCTTGCCCAGCAACGGCTTTGGCGATCTGGTTCCAGTTGCGACCCTGGCCGAAGAGCCCGTGCAGGAAGGCGACCCGCGGGCCGGCCGAGCCGACATGCAGGACGTGCAGCGGGTGCTCGGAGCTCGCGGTCATGCGCTTCAGCGACCGAGGAACTTCTCGAAGCCCGGCGGCAGCTGGCTCGGGTCGAGCCCTGCCGGCGGCTCCCCCGCGCCAGCGCCACCCGGCATCCCGAAGGCCTTGCCGGCCGCCGCCTGCCGAGCGTCGGCGGCCTTCTGGGTGAGCGCCTGCTGCTCCTGGGCCCGCTTGGCCGGGTTTCCCGACTTGGCCTTACGCCGTTGCGGCGCAGCCTGCTTCGCCTTACGGCCGCCACCCATCCCGGGCATCCCGGGGATGCCGGGCATGCCGCCACGGGCCAGCTGCTTCATCATCTTCTGCGCCTCGGTGAAGCGCTCGAGCAGCTGGTTGACGTCGCTCACCTGCATGCCGGAGCCGCGGGCGATGCGCTGTCGGCGGGAGCCGTTGATCTGCTTGGGGTGGGTGCGCTCGAAGGGTGTCATCGAGCGGACCATCGCCTCGACCCGGTCGAACTCGCGCTCGTCGAAGGCGTCGAGCTGGGCCTTCATCTGCTGCATGCCGGGCATCATCGCGAGCATCGACTTGAGGCTGCCCATCCGCTTGATGGCGGCCATCTGCTCGAGGAAGTCGTCGAAGGTGAAGTCCTCCTCGGCGAGGAACTTGCGCGCCATCTCGTCGGCCTGGCGCGCATCGAAGGCCCGCTCGGCCTTCTCGATGAGCGTGAGGATGTCGCCCATATCGAGGATGCGCGAGGCCATCCGGTCGGGGTGGAAGACCTCGAGGTCCTTGACCTGCTCCCCGATCGACGCGAAGAGGATCGGCGCGCCGGTGACCGTCGCCACCGAGAGCGCGGCCCCACCGCGGGCGTCGCCGTCGAGCTTGGACAGCACGACACCGGTGAGGCCGACCCCGTCGAGGAAGGCGCGGGCCGTCTCGACCGCGGCCTGGCCGATCATCGCGTCGATGACGAAGAGGACCTCGTCGGGCTGGATCGCCGCGCGGATGTCGGCGGCCTGCGCCATCAGGTCGGCGTCGACGGCCAGGCGCCCCGCGGTGTCGACGATGACGACGTCGTGCTGGGTGCGCCGGGCATGCTCGACGCTCTGCCGGGCCACGGCGACCGGGTCGCCGTAGGAGCGGGTGCCCTCGCCGGTGCCACCGACGGCGTCGTGGCCCATGACGTTGCCCCGCTCGGGCGCGAAGATCGCGACGCCGGCGCGCTCGGCGACGACCTCGAGCTGGGTCACCGCGTTGGGGCGCTGCAGGTCGGCGGCGACGAGCAGCGGGGTGTGCCCCTGGTCCTTGAGCCAGCGGCCGAGCTTGCCGGCCAGGGTCGTCTTGCCCGAGCCCTGCAGGCCGGCGAGCATGATGACGGTCGGGGGGTTCTTGGCCAGCCGCAGTGGCCGGGCCTCGCCGCCGAGGATGCCGACGAGCTCCTCGTTGACGATCTTGACGACCTGCTGGCCCGGGTTGAGGGCCTGGCTGACCTCGGCGCCCAGCGCCCGCTCGCGCACCGCGCCGACGAAGCTCTTGACGACCGGGAGCGCGACGTCGGCGTCGAGCAGCGCGAGCCGGATGTCGCGCAGCGTCGCGTTGATGTCGTGCTCGGTGAGCCGGCCCTTGCCCCGCAGGTTGCGGAAGGTCGCGGTCAGCCGGTCGGACAGGTTGGTGAACACCTGCAGATCCTAACGTTCGGGGCCGCCCGGGCCCCGACGCCGGTATGCCGCCCGGGCTCGCCCTCCGATCGGCGACTGATCCGACGATCGGCGACTGGACCAGACGCCCGTTGCCGATTCAGTCGACCATCGCCGGCTGAACCTGCGATCGGCGACTGGACCAGACGCCCATTGGCGATTCAGTCGCCGTTCGTCACGTTCGGAGCTCGCCGGCCCACTTCCCCGCTGCCCTCAGTCCCGCGCCTGCCATGTGCACACGCAGGCCTCGTTGCCCTCCGGATCGGCGAGCACCCAGAACGCCGGGGCGCGCTCGTCGCTGACCAGTCGACCGCCCGCCGCGAGCGCCGCCGCGACTCGGGCGGGCGCTTCGTCATGGGCGACGGTGACGTCGATGTGGATCCGATTGCGTTGCGGGCGTGGGGCATCCATCTGCTGGAACCACACCGTCGGCCCGATCCCGGCCCGGTCGGCGATCTCGCCGGCGTCGTCGCGGTCGCTCCCCCACCCGAGCACGGCCGCCCAGAACGGGCGCACCGCGGCGATGTCGAGCGCGTCGACGGCGACCTCGACGACGGTCACCGCGCTGTGGTCCGGGGTCAGCCCGCGCGAGTCGAGCAGCGCGGAGATCTGCCCGGCGAGCTCGACGTCGCGCTCGGTGACTCCGCCCGCGTCGTGGCTCGACAGCGCGACCTGCACCAGCCCCCAGCGCAGGTCGAGGTCGGGGTGATGGCCGGCCGTCTCGGCGAGCGCGCCGATGGCGTCGACGAGCTCGAGCGCCGAGGCGAAGTCCGGGGTCGGCACCCGCAGGTGCAGTCGGCCCAGCGCATAGCGCCAGCCAGGTGCGGCGTCCGAGGCCTGCTGACGGGTCAGAGTGCTCACCGGCCCAGTCTGCCCCGCCCGGCGCCCAGCAACGGGGAGTCAGGACGGGACCGGACCGTCCCGACCGTCGGCCGTCTCGATGAGCAGGGCGACGACCCGGGCCACCTGGGCCGGCGTGAGCACGGCGCCGTCCGGCTGGGTGAGGTAGAACGTGTCGAGCGCCTGCGCGGCATACGTCGCGATGTGCGCGCTGCGCACCGACAACCCGGCGCCGGTGAGCGCGGCCCCGAGGTCGTGGAGCAGCCCGGGACGGTCGCCGGCCCGCACCTCGATGACCGTGGCGATCGCCGACGCCTGTGGCAGCACCATCGCCCGGGTCTGGCCGGGGCGCCCCGAGGTGGCGAGGCCGGTGCCGAGCCCACCGGCCCGCTTGCGCCGCTCGAGCAGCGCGAGTGGCTGCCGGTCGCCGACGGCGAGGCGAGCGAGACCACGTGACAGCGCATGGGGGTCGGGCGCATCTCCGGACGGCGCGTCGCAGTGCCACTCGTCGACGGCGGTTCCGCCGAGCGTCCGCAGCACCGCCGACCGCACGACGAGACCGTGCGCAGCGAGGAGGCCGGCCGTGTCGGCGAACAGCCCGAGCCGGTCCGGCGCCACGACGACCAGCTGGTATGCCGCGCCCGCGCCGGTCACGCTCACCTCGGGCAGCCCGCCGCCCGACACCCGCTCCAGGGTGGCTCGGGTCGCGGCATCGAGCCGGTCCGCGGGGTCCGCCTCCGCTGCCGCACTGGCCTCGACCGCACCGACCGCCCGCTGCAGCGAGCGACGCGCGGCGTCGGCGAGCCTCCCGACGAGCTGAGCTCGCCAGTCGCTCCAGGCCGCCGGACCCGCCGCCCGGGCGTCGGCCTCGGTGAGCGCCCGCAGCAGCTCGAGCGTCTCGGCCGACCCGCCGACGGCGTCGTGGACAGCTGCGAGGGTGGCCGGGTCGCCGGGATCGCGCCGGGTCGCCAGGTCGACGAGGGTGAGGTGCTCGCGCACCAACCGCACGACGACCGCGCGGTCGTCGGCCTCGACGCCCAGCCGGGCCAGCACCCGGTCGGCGACCGGCGCACCCACCTCCGAGTGGTCGGCGGCGCCGGCGACCTTGCCGATGTCGTGCAGCAGCGCGGCGAGCAGCAGCAGGTCGGGCCGGGCCACCTCGCGCACGAGGCCGCTCGCGACGACGACGGCCTCGATCGAGTGCCGGTCGACGGTGTGCCGGTGCACCGGGTTGTGCTGGGGTCGGCTGCGGACCTCGCGCCACTCGGGGATCCACTGCTCGACGAGGCCCGCCAGGTCGAGCCCCTCCCACACGGTCACCAGGCCTGGCCCGGCCGCGAGCAGGTCACCGAGCAGCGCGAGCGCATCGGCGGGCCAGGGCTGCGGCAGCGGGGCGGCGTGCGCCGCGAGGTTGGCCAGCGTCGCGGGCGCCAGCGGCACGCCGTTGCGGGCGGCGATGAGCGCGGCGCGCAGCACGAGCGTCGGGTCGCTCCGCGGGTCGACGCCGGCGCCGAGCACCGCCTCGCCGTCGTGCAGGAACAGGCCATAGCCCAGCGGCACGAGGGTCGGCCGGCGGGGCCCGACGCGCAGCACCCGGGCCCGCTGGGACTGGCCGGCGCGCCGCAAGGTGCCGTCCGCGGCATACCCGATGATCCGCGCGGCGGACGAGACGTCGACGAGCAGCCGATCGGCGTCGTCGTAGCCGAGCAGGGCGGCGACCGCGTCCCGGTCGTCGTGGGTGAGCCGGTCGCGCCCCCGCCCCGTGACGACGTGGATCGCGTCGCGCACGTCGAGCAGCCGCGCGTAGGCGGCGTCGACCTCCCCGTGCGGCCGGTCGGTGAGCCACGCCGCCGCGAGCGCCCGCAGCACGGTCATGTCCCGCAGCCCACCCCGCGCCTCCTTGAGGTCGGGCTGCAGCAGGTGGGCGGCGTCGCCGACTCGGGTATGCCGCGCGCTCACCGCCGCCGCCACCTCCGGCAGCCGGCGGCGCGCCGCAGAGCGCCAGTCGTGCGCGACGGTCGAGCGTGCCGCGCTCACCACCTGCTCGTCCCCGGCGACGTGCGCGAGGTCGAGCAGGCCGACCGCAGCAGCAAGGTCGCGCGAGGCGACCTCGCGGCACTGCGCGAGGGTGCGCACGGAGTGGTCGATCTGCACCCCGGCGTCCCACATGGGATACCAGAGCCGGTCGGCGAGCGCGTCGAGCTCCGCTCCTCCGAGTGTGCGGCTCTGGTGGACGAGCACGAGGTCGTAGTCGGACAGCGGGCCGCCGTCGCCGCGGGCGAGGCTGCCGACGGCGGCGAGCGCGACGCCGGGCAGGTGCCGCCCCCCGGTCGCCTCGGCCCAGCGCTCCGCGAGCCAGCCGCGGCCGAAGTCGGTGAGGGCGGCCCGACGCACCGGGCCGGCACCCGGGGTCGCGAAGCCCCGGGTGCCGGCGAGGTCGAGCCGAGTGGCGCGGACGTCAGCCATCAGGTCGGCGGGCCGTCAGAGGGCGGCGAGCCCGCGCTCGCCGGTGCGGACCCGGACCACCTCGTCGACCGGGACCGACCAGATCTTGCCGTCGCCGATCCGCCCGGTGTGGGCGGACTTGAGGATGACGTCGATGACGCTCGTCGCGTCGCGGTCGTCGACGAGCACCTCGAGGCGCACCTTGGGCACGAAGTCGACGGTGTACTCCGCACCGCGGTAGACCTCGCTGTGACCGCGCTGGCGGCCGTAGCCGGACGCCTCGCTGATCGTCATGCCGGTGATGCCGTAGGCCTCGAGGGCCTCCTTGACCGTCTCGAGCTGGTGCGGCTTGATGATGGCGGTGACGAGCCTCATGCCCGTGCTCCTTCGCTGACCGTGGTGGAGGTGGGGGTGGCCTGGCCGAGGGCGGCGGCGAGACCGCTGCCGAGCCGGCCGCCGCTCGTCGCGGCGAGATCGTAGGCGGACTCGGCGTGGATCGCGTGGTCGATGCCGCTGACCTCGTCGTCGCGCTCGATCCGCCAGCCCATGGTCACCTTGAGCGCCAGGCCGAGGCCGAGGGTGACGACGCCGCTGACGACCAGGGTGGCCAGGGCGACGGCGACCTGCACGACCGTCTGGCGGAACCCACCGCCGTAGAACAGCCCGGTCGAGGTCGACAGCAGCCCAGCCCCGATGGTGCCCCACAGGCCGGCGACGAGGTGGACGCCGACGACGTCGAGGCTGTCGTCGTAGCGCAGCCGGTACTTCAGCCCGACGGCGAGCGCGCACATCGCACCGGCCACCAGGCCGAGGACGAGCGAGCCGACCGGCGAGAGGGCGCCGCAGGCGGGCGTGATGGCGACCAGCCCGGCGACGATGCCCGAGGCGGCGCCGACCGAGGTGGCGTGCCCGTCACGGATCCGCTCGACGACGAGCCAGCCGAGGATCGCCGCGACCGTCGCGGCGGTCGTGTTGACCCAGACGAGCGCCGCGGTCGCGTCCGGCGCGAGCTCGGAGCCGGCGTTGAAGCCGAACCAGCCGAACCACAGCAGCCCGGCGCCGATCATCGTCAGCGGCACGTTGTGCGGGCGCATCGGCACCTTGCCGAAGCCCTGCCGCAGCCCGACGACGAGGGCGAGCACCAGCCCGGCCATCCCGGCGTTGATGTGCACGACCGTGCCACCGGCGAAGTCGATCGGGACGACATCCGCCTTGCCGTCGGTGGCGCCGAACAGCCTTGCGGCCAGGCCGGATTCGCTTGCCGACAGCAGCCCGCCACCCCACACCATGTGGGCGACGGTGAAGTAGGCGAGGGTGACCCACAGCCCGGCGAAGACCATCCAGGTCGAGAACTTCACCCGGTCGGCGATCGCCCCGCTGATCAGCGCGACGGTGATCACCGCGAAGGTCAGCTGGAAGGCGACGAAGGCCAGCTCGGGGATCGAGCCGTAGCCGTCGTAGCCGAACGGATTGACCAGGCCCTCGGTGCCGGCGAGCCCAGCCTTCTCGAACGGGTTGGCGAGGATGCCACCGAGGTCCTGTGACCCGAAGGACATCGAGTAGCCGTAGAGGATGTAGAGGACGCCGACGAGGCCGGCAGCCCCGAAGGACATCATCATCATGTTGAGGACGGACTTGGCCCGGGTCATCCCGCCGTAGAACAGGGCGAGCCCGGGCACGGTCATGACGAGGACGAGCGAGGCGCACAGGATGACGAACGCGGTCGCCGCGTAGTCGATCGTGGCGGCGCCGTCCGCGAGGGGCAGCAGTGGAGTGCTCATGGCCGGTAACGATGCGGCCCGCGCATTTCGCGGTATGCCGCCCCGTGTTACGGCCGTGTCAACAGCGCTCCGCCCAGGTAAGGATCGTGTTTCAGCCGACGATGGCGTCGACGAAGGCCTCCGGGTCGAAGGGCGCCAGGTCGTCCGGGCCCTCGCCGAGACCGACGAGCTTGACCGGCACCCCGAGCTTGCGCTGCACCTGCACGACGATGCCGCCCTTGGCGGTGCCGTCGAGCTTGGTCAGCACGATGCCGGTGACGTCGACCACCTCGGCGAACACGCGAGCCTGCTCGAGGCCGTTCTGCCCGGTCGTCGCGTCGAGAACGAGGAGCACCTCGTCGATCGGGCTGCGCTTCTCGATGACCCGCTTGACCTTGCCGAGCTCGGCCATCAGGTTGGCCTTGGTGTGCAGCCGGCCGGCGGTGTCGATGAGCACGCAGTCGGCCTCCATCTCGGCCGCCGCCTGCACGGCATCGAAGGCGACCGCTGCGGGGTCCGCGCCGTCGCGGTCGCTGCGCACGGTCGGCACGCCGACCCGCTCCCCCCACGTCTGCAGCTGGTCGGCGGCGGCGGCGCGGAAGGTGTCGGCCGCGCCGAGCACGACGTCGCGGTCCTCGGCGACGAGCACCCGGGCGAGCTTGCCCACCGTGGTCGTCTTGCCCGCGCCGTTGACGCCCACGACGAGGATCACCGCCGGCCGGTCGCCCTGCCGGGTGGCGACGACGGTGCGGTCCAGGCTGGGGTCGACGAGGGCGAGCAGCTCCTCGCGCAGCCAGCCGCGCACGACGGCCTCGTCGGTGGTGCCCTCGACCTTGACCTTGGTGCGCAGCGCGTCGACGAGCTCGGTGCTCGCCTCGACCCCGAGGTCGGCGCCGATGAGGGCGTCCTCGACGTCCTCCCACTCGGCCTCGTCGAGCTTGCCGCGGGACAGCAGCGCGAGCAGGCCCTTGCCGATCGCGGTGTTGCTGCGCGCCAGCCGGGCGCGCAGCCGCGCCAGCCGGCCGCGGGGCGACTCGGGCCGCTCGATCGCCGGGCCGGTCGGCTCGAGATCCGGCAGTGTCGCGGTGTCGCCCTCCGGGGGGGCCGGCAGGGTGGCGATGTCGCCCGGCTCCACCTCGGTGTCGCCGGGCACGGTGCTCGGCGGCGCGGGGACCGTCGGGCGAGCCTCGGGTCGGGTCGGCGGGGCCGGGAGGGTGGTGCGGCCACCCGCCCCCGGACCAGACCGACGACGATGCCGATCCCGACGACGGCGATGGCGACGACGAGGGCGATGACCTGCCAGAGCTGATCGAGCATGGGGTCCATCCTGCCGGTTGCGGGTCAGAAGATCTGGACGCGGTCCTCGGGGTCGAGCCACATGCCGTCGCCCTCCTGGACCCCGAAGGCGTCGTGGAAGGCGGCGAGGTTGCGCACAACATTGCCCCGGTGCTCCTGCGGACTGTGCGGGTCGACGGCCAGCAGCATCTTCGCGGTCTCCTCGCGGGCCTTGCCGCACCACACCTGGGCCCAGCCCAGGAAGAAGCGCTGGTCGCCGGTCAGCCCGTCGAGCACCGGCGCCTCGCCGTCGCCCACCGCGATCCGGTATGCCGCGTGGCCGACTCCCAGCCCGGCCAGGTCGCCGATGTTCTCGCCGACCGTCAACGCGCCGTTGACCCGCTGCCCGGGGGCGGCGATCGGCTCGAGCTGGGAGAACTGCTCGATGAGCTTCGCGGACAGCGCGTCGAAGCGCTCCCTGTCGGCGTCGGTCCACCAGTTGCGCAGCATGCCTGACCCGTCGTACTGGCTGCCCTGGTCGTCGAAGCCGTGGCCGATCTCGTGGCCGATGACCCCGCCGATCCCGCCGTAGTTGACCGCGTCGTCGGCCTCGACGTCGAAGAACGGCGGCTGCAGGATGGCCGCCGGGAAGACGATCTCGTTCATCCCCGGGTTGTAGTACGCGTTGACCGTCTGCGGCGTCATGAACCACTCGGCCCGGTCGATCGGCCGGCCGAGCTTGGCCAGCTCGCGGTCGTTCTCGAAGCAGTGCGCGCGAGCGACGTTGTCCTGCAGGTCAGCTCCCAGGGTCAGCGCCGAATAGTCGCGCCAGACATCGGGATAGCCGATCTTAGGCGTGAAGTGGCCGAGCTTCTCGAGGGCCTGCTCCCGGGTCTGCTCGCCCATCCACGGCCGGTCGGCGAAGGACCGGCGGAAGGCCTCGACGAGGTTGTCGACGAGCTCGGTCATCCGCTCCTTGGCCACCGGCGGGAAGTGCCGCGCGACGTAGAGCTCGCCCAGCGCCTCGCCGACCAGCCGGTCGACGAGCGCGACGCCGCGCTTCCACCGCTCGCGCTGCACCGGCGTGCCGGCCAGCGTGCGCCCGTAGAAGTCGAAGCTCTCGTCGGCGAAGGCGGCCGGCAGCAGCGCCGCCGCCTCGTGCAGGACGTGCCAGGCCAGCCACTCCCGCCACACCTCGATGGGCTCCTGCGCCAGCGCCGCGTCGAGCCCGGCGAGGTAGCCCGGCTGGCGCACGACCACCTCGGCGAGCGCGCCGTCGGGCGCTCCGAGCGCCGCGGCATACCGGCTCCAGTCGTGCTGCGGGGTGGCCTCCTGCAGCTCGGCGAGGGTGCGCAGGTGGTAGGTCGCGACGGCGTCGCGGTCGGCGACCTTGTCCAGGTGGCTGGCCGCGAGCCGGGTCTCGAGCGCGACGATCCGGCCGGCCGCACCGGCCGGGTCGGGTCGGCCGGCGAGGGCGAGCATCCGCTCGACGTGCCCGAGGTATGCCGCCCGGGTCGCCTCGTGCTGCGGCTCGCGGTAGTAGGACTCGTCGGGCAGCCCGAGCCCCGCCTGGTTCAGGTAGACGACGTAGCGGTCCGGGTTGCGGTCGTCGGTGCCGACCCAGTAGACGACGGCCCCGGTGACGCCCTCGCGGCCCAGCCGACCGAGCAGCTCGACCAGCGCCCCGACCTCGCCGACGGCGTCGACCTCGGCAAGGGTCGCCGCGACCCGACCGAGTCCGGTGGCCTCGATGCGGTCCTCGTCCATGAACGCCCCGTAGAGCGCGGCCACCTTGCCCGCCGGCGTCCGTGGGTCAGGGCCGGCGGCGACCAGCTCGTCGACGATCGCCCGCAGGTCGTGCTCGGCCTGCTCGCGCAGCATGTCGAAGGTGCCGTAGCGGCCCCGGTCGGCGGGGATCTCGGTGCGGTCGAGCCACCCGCCGTTCGTGTGCCGGAAGAGGTCGTCCTGCGGACGCGTGGACGCGTCGAGGTGGGATAGGGCGATGCCGGATCTCATCGCCCTATCCCATCACGACCGACGTCAGCGCCCCAGCACGGTCCGCACGGCGTCCGCCAGCGCCTCCGGGGTGGTGACGCAGGCCGCGGTGTGCGCATCGGGCCGGATGAGCCACAGCTCGTCGTCGGCGGCCTTGAGGCTGGCCGCGACGACGCCCTCGTCGCCGAGGTCGGCGAAGCGCAGCACCCGCACCGGCAGCCCCTGCGGGACCACCCCGCCGAGCACGCCCTCGACCTCGGCGACGTTGACGTCGTCGCCGACGAGGACGAGCAGACCCTGACGGGTCAGCTGCCGCACCCGGCTCGCGCCGTGAGCGGCACCCGGCGTCGCGGCGTCGGGCAGGATGACGCCGGGCACCGGCTCGGGGGCCTGCCCGCGAGCGGGCCGGCCCGGCCAGGGCCGCCGGGGGTCGGCGGTGGTGAGTGCGCTCTCGACGTACCAGAACGGCTCGGCGAGCCGGCCGGAGTCGACGAGCGGGATGGCCGTCGTGTCGGTCTTGGCCCGCTCGAGGACGGTCGTGCGGTGCTCGCGCTGCTCGTCGTTCTGCGGGACGAGGAAGTCCATCGTCGCGGTCGTCACGGCGAGGTTCTCCCGCGCTGCCGCCTGCCGCTCGGGCTGGTAGGAGTCGAGCAGCCCGGGACCGCCCCAGCCCTTGAGGACGAAGGCGATCTTCCACGCGGCGTTCTCGACGTCCGGCACGCCGCTGTTGAGCCCGCGCGCCCCGAAGGGCGCGACGAGGTGGGCGACGTCGCCGGCGAGCAGGAAGCGCCCCACGGCATACTTGTCGGCGCTGCGGGAGTGGAAGCGGTAGACCGACACCCAGTCGATCCGGTAGTCCTGCTCGCCGATGACCTGGCGAATCCGCTTGTCGAGCGAGCCGTCGGCCTGCGCCTGGGCGAGGTCGAAGTCGGTCGGCACCTGCCAGTCGATCCGGTAGATGCTGTTCGGGCACGGGTGGATGAGGACCTGGCGGCCGGGGTTCCACACCGGGTCGAAGTAGAACCGACGCTCGTGCTCCCAGCCGGGCAGGGTGGCCTCGATGTCGCAGATGAGGAAGGAGTCCTCGAAGGTGCGGCCGGGGAACTCGACGCCGAGCAGCTCACGGATCGGGCCGCCCTTGGAGCCGCAGCACACGATGGCGTACTCACCGGAGACCTCGACCTCGCCGTCGGCGGTACGGCAGCGCACGACGGCCGGTCCCTGCCCGTCGGCACCACCGGAGATGCCCACGACCTCGTGGCCCCACTTCTCCTCGATGAGCGGGGAGGCGGCGATCGCCTCGTCGAGCAGCGCCTCGGTGCGCGACTGGCTGATGTTGACGAAGGGCGGCAGTGGCGACTTGCCCGAGTCGGGGATCGACCAGGCGAAGAGCTCGCCGTCCTGGTAGAAGGTGCGCGCGTCCTTCCAGGTCAGCCCCTCGGTGGCGATCGCCCCGGCCCCGCACGCGTCCCACAGGTCGAGGACGTCGCGCTGCTGGCACAGCGCCTTGCTGCCGATCGGGTCGCGCTCGGGGCGCGCGTCGAGCAGGGTGACCGGGATGCCCCAGCGGGCCAGGCAGAGGGCGGCGCTCTGGCCGACCGGGCCGCTGCCGATGACGAGGACCCGCTGGTCCTGGGGCGGGGTGGAGTTGTCGTTCACGGGAGTTCCTTCGACGTGAGGTGGTGCGGGAGTACTTCTCAGGTGTCTCGTGAGGTATGCCGCGTGGCCCGACTCGACATGCCCCGTGCGCCCCGGCGGCTGGTCGCCGCCGGGGCCGGCTCGGGTCAGGACTGCAGCTGGGCCCAGATCTCCTGGTCGCGCTCGGCGGTCCAGATCGTGGGTCGCTCCACGCCCTGCAGCTCCTCCCACGTCCGGGCGACGTCGAAGGGCAGGGTGTGCTCGAAGATCGGCCAGTGCCCGTAGGTCGGCGACAGCGCCGCGTGGCAGGCGTCGAAGGCGTCCTTGAGGGTGCCGCCCGTGGCCTGGGTGGCCCGGACGTTGTCGATGATCGCGGTGAGGAAGCCACGGGACTGCTCGATGGCGGCGTTGACGGCCTCCTGCCCACGCGGGATCTCGCCACGGCCACCGACCAGCGCCTCGGCGCCCATCGCCTTGACCGCGTCGAGGGTCGTGCTCGACCACTCCTGGTGGAAGGCGTCGCCGGTGTAGAGGGCCGCCTTGGCCTCGACGAGGTCACCGGCGAACATGATCCTGTGCTTGGGCAGCCAGGCGACGATGTCGCCCTCGGTGTGCCCGCGCCCGAGGTACTGCAGGACGAGGTCGCCGCGGTCGCCACCGAGCGGGATGACCATCCGGTCACTGAAGGTGAGGGTGGGCCAGGTGAGCCCCTTGATCCCCTCCGGCTCCTTGAACAGGCGTGGCATCCGACCGAACTCGCTGGCCCAGTCCTGCATGCCGCGCTCCTCGATGAGGAAGCGGGTGCGCTCGTGGGCGATGATCTCGTCGGCCTCGAAGGCCTCCGCGCCGAGGACGCGCACGGCGTGGTAGTGAGACAGGACGAGGTAGCGGACCGGCTTGTCGGTGTGCTCGCGCAGCTTGGCCAGCCAGTCCCGCGCGGCGGCCGGCGTGGCCCGGGCCTCGAAGGCGACGACGAAGTCCTCGCCCTCGATGGCCCCGACGTTCGGGTCACCCTCCGCGGTGAGCGCATAGACGCCGTCGGCGAGCACCTCCAGCGTCTCGGTCTTGGGAGTGAGGTCTGTCGAGGAGGCGAACGGCTTGCTCATCGTGGATCCTTTGTGCTGCAGTCGGTTTCAGTGTTCTCGTGCGGGCGGAGAGGAGGGCGTCGGGACGGGCGCGGCCACGCCGCTTGAGGAGGTGCTCCCACCCCCAAGGTATGCCGCCCGCACTCGCTCGTCGGAGGCGAGGTCGGCCGGCGTGCCCTCGGCGACGACCGAGCCCCGGTCCATGACGAGGACCCGGTCGGCGACCTTGAAGGCGGCGCGGACGTTCTGCTCGACGAGCAGCACGGCCAGGCCGCGGTCGTCGCGCAGGTGGGCCAGCGCGGCGATGATCTCGCCGACGACCTTGGGGGCCAGGCCGAGGCTGGGCTCGTCGAGGATGATGACCGAGGGGTCGCTCATCAGCGCCCGGGCCATGGCGAGCATCTGCTGCTCGCCGCCCGAGAGGGCCCCGGCCGGCAGCCCGATCCGGTCCCGCAGTCGCGGGAAGAGCGCGAGGGCGCCCTCGCGGCGCTCGGCGTAGCCGCCGTCCTTGCGCCGGACGTAGCCGCCGAGGACGAGGTTGTCCTCGACCGACAGGGTGGGGAAGACGAGTCGGTTCTCGGGCACGTGGGCCAGGCCCAGGGCGGCGATCCGCTCGGCACCGGCCGTGGTGATGTCGATGTCACCGAGCCGCACGGTGCCGGCGGTCGGGCGCAGCAGGCCGGAGACCGAGCGCAGGATCGTCGTCTTGCCGGCGCCGTTGGAGCCGACGACGGCGAGCAGCTCGCCGGGGGCGACCGACAGGCTCACCCCACGCAGCACCTGCAGTCGGTCGTAGGCCGCGTCCATCCCGGTGACGGTCAGGCCCATCGGCTGGCGGCTCATCGGGCGCCCTCCTCGACCTGGGTCAGCTCGTCGGCGACCTCCGCCTCGGTGCGCTCCGCAGCCGCCTCGACGGCCTTGGTCGCCTCGTCGTCGGTGCCGAGGTATGCCGCGATGACCGCGGGGTCGTTCTGCACCTCGGCGGGGGTGCCCAGCGCGATGAGCTTGCCGTCGTCGAGGACGGCGACCCGGTCGGCGAGGGCCATGACCGCGGCGACATCGTGCTCGACGAGGACGATCGTCACGCCGGTGTCCTTGACACGGCGCAGCAGCCAGGAGAGGCTGTCGCGCTCGGGGCCGGACAGCCCGGCCATCGGCTCGTCGAGCAGCAGCAGCGACGGCTCGAGGGCCAGCGCGCGGGCCACCTCGACCTGGCGCTGCTTGCCGAAGGCGAGGTCGGCGATCGGGTGGTCGGCGAGCGGGGTGAGCGCCATCGCGTCGACGGCCGCTTGCGCGGCGGCGTCGATGTGCCGCTCCTCGGCCCGGTCGGCCAGCACCATCCCACGCAGCAGGCCCGCCGTGGAGCGCAGGTGCCGGGCGACCTTGACGTTGCCGATCACCGAGGTGCTCTTGAAGGTCTGCAGGTTCTGGAAGGTGCGCGTGGCACCGAGGGCGGCAGCGACGTGCGGCCGCTTGCCGGCGACCTCCTTGCCGTGCAGGACGACCGAGCCCTCGGTCGGGGGCAGCACGCCGGTGATCATGTTGAAGGCCGTCGTCTTGCCGGCGCCGTTGGGCCCGATGAGCGCGACGATCTCGCCCGCGTGGATGTCCAGGTTGAGGTCGTTGAGGGCGGTGACCCCGCCGTAGCGCTTGGTCAGCCCGCGGATCTGCAGGATCGTCGTGCCCGGCGGCTCGTGGTCGGAGCGGGCCAGCACCTGCAGCGACTCGTCGAGCAGCGCGCGCTGCTCGTCGCGGCTCACCTCGTGCTCGTGCTGGCCGGGCATCGTCGGGTTGGGCGTCATCCGCCTGCGCAGGCGCTGCCACAGCTGGGCCAGGCCACCGGGCATGAGGATGATGACGAGGACGAGCACGACGCCGAAGCCGATGAGCGAGACCTCGCCCTTGGCCCCCGGGATGAGCTGCGGGATGACGGTGCGCAGGCCCTCGTCGAGCAGGGTGACCCCGACCGCGCCGGTGACCGCGCCCCAGACCGTGCCCAGCCCACCGAGCACGACCATGAGCAGCAGTCGCACGGACACCTCGAAGTGCGAGGCGGCCGGGTTGACGATCGACAGGTAGTGCGCGTAGAACACGCCGGCCAGGCCGGCATACCCGGCGGACAGCACGAAGACCCGCAGCCGCAGCGCGAAGGTGTCGACGCCGAGGCACTCGGCTGCGACCTCGGAGTCGTTGACCGCCGAGAGCGCCCGGCCGGTGCGGCTGTGCACGAGGTTGACCGCGAGCCACAGGCCGATGACGACGACCGGGGTGAGCAGCCAGAAGGCCTCCTCGGCGGTGTCGTAGGTGCGCCCGCCGAGCTCGATGCTCGGGATGCCGAAGATGCCCGACGTGGCCCCGAGCGCCTCCGACTCGGTGACGATGACCGTGACGATGATGCCGAGGCCGAGGGTGGCCAGGGCCAGGAAGTGCCCGCGCAGCCGCAGCAGCGGCAGGCCGACGAGCAGCGCCACGATCATCGCCGCGACGACCGAGATCGGCGCGGCGAGCAGGAACGGCAGGTTGGCCTTGGTGACGAGCACCGCCTGGGTGTACGCGCCGACGGCGAGGAAGGCCGCGTGCCCGAGGCTGACCTGGCCGGCCAGCCCCATGAGCAGGGACAGGCCGATGGCGGCGAGCCCGTAGATGAGCGCGTAGACACCGACGTCGACCGCGGCGTGCGGGGCCCACAGCGGGAAGCTGGCCAGCACGACGAGCAGCGCCACGAAGGGCAGCTGCCGCTTGAGCACGGGGTTCATACCCGCACCGCCGTGGGCTTGCCGGCCAGGCCGTGCGGCTTGAAGAGCAGCACGAGCACGAGCACGACGAAGGCAACCGCGTCGCGATAGCCGGAGGACAGGTAGCCGGCGACGAGGTTCTCGAGGATGCCCAGGCCCAGGCCGCCGAGCATGGCGACCCGCAGCGAGGTGAGCCCGCCGAGGGTGGCTGCGACGAAGCCCTTGAGCCCGAGGGTGAGGCCACTGGTCCACGACGAGAGGTAGATCGGGCTGCCGACCACTCCCGCCACCGCGCCGACGAGCCCGGCGATGGCGAAGGCGACGACCGTCGCGGTCCGCGGCGAGATGCCGACGAGGCGAGCCGCCACGGGCTGCTCGGCGCAGGCCCGCAGCGACTTGCCCCGGACGGTGTGCTCGTAGAACCAGATGACGGCATAGCCGACGACGGCGGAGATGCCGAGGATCCACAGCTCCTGGCTGCGGATGCTCACCCCACCGAGGAAGAAGTCCGAGCCTGGGAAGTTCGGCAGGCTCTTGGCCTCCGGACCCCAGAGCAGGAGCATGACCGCCTTCACCGCGGTGGACACACCGAGGGTGAGGATGATCGACGTCAGGGGCGTCATGTGCTTGATCGGCGCGATCGTGAGTCGCTCGAGCAGGACGGCGAAGCCCATGACGAGGGGGACGACGATCACGGCGGCGACGAGCAGCGGCAGGCCCGCGGCCACGGCGCTCACGGCCGCCAACCCGGCCAGGGCGGCATACTCGCCCTGGACCAGGTTGACGATCTCGCGCACCGAGAAGATGGCGACGAAGCCGAGCGCCACCAACACGTAGACGGCCCCCTGCGCCAGCCCGGCGAAGACCAGCTGGAGAAGGTCGGTCATCGGTGGATCAGCCCGCGAGCTTCCAGGCCTTGTTGTCCACCGTCACCATGACCAGGGCGTCCTTGGTCAGGCCCGAGTGGTCGGTCGGGGTCATCGTGAAGACGCCGCTGACGCCCGGCCACTTGCTGGTCTGCTCGATGGCGTCGCGCAGCTTGACCTTGTCGGTGCCGGCCTTCTTGAGCGACTCGACGGCGATCATGAAGCCGTCGTAGGCGTGCCCGGCGAAGGTCGACGGGTTGGCGTTGTACTTGGCCTTGAAGTCGGCGATGAACTTCGTGACGACCGGCTTCTGCGGGTCGTCGGCCTTGAGCTGGTCGGCGACGAGCATGCGGCCGAGGGGGGCGAGGACGCCGTTGGCCGACTCGGACGCGGTGTCGAGGAAGGCCTGGTTGCCGATGCCGTGCGACTGGTAGATCGGCACGGTGACGCCGAGCTGCTTGGCGGCCTTCTGGCCCAGGCCGGCGGCCGGCGGGATGCCCCAGATGAGCACCGCCTCGGGGTTGGCCGAGCGCAGGTTGGTGATCTGCGAGGTGAAGTCGGTGGCGTCAGGGGCGAACTTCTCGACCTTGACGACCTCGATGCCGGCAGCCTTGCCCACCTCGGCGAGCATCTCCGGGATGCCCTCGCCGAAGCCGGAGGCGTCGCGGGCGACGGCGACCTTCTTGATGTTCTTGGCCTTCATGTCGTCGACCATCTTCTCGAGCACCACCCGGTCGTTCTGGGCGGTCTTGAAGACCCACTTGGAGCCGTCGACGATCTTGGCGTTCGCCGCGAGCGAGATCATCGGGATCTCGGCCTTCTCGGCGATCGGGCGCATGGCCAGGCTCGGCCCGGTCCGGGAGGCACCGAGGAGGATGTCGACCTTCTCGGTGTTGATCAGCTTGTTGGTGGCCGTCGCGGCCACGTCCTCCTTGGACTGGTTGTCCTCGACGAAGAGCTTGACCTTGCGACCGTTGATGCCGCCGGCCGCGTTGACCTGCTCGGCGAGCATCTCGATGGTCTGCCGCTCCGGGACGCCGAGGCTCGCGCCGGCGCCGGTGATGTCGAGGACGACACCGATCTTGATGTCGCCTGCCGCGGCGCTGCCGCCGCCGCCGCCGGTCGCGCCGGGCGTCGTGCTGCCGCCCTTGTTCTCGGCGCAGGCGGCCAGCGACGTGGTGGCGAGTCCGAGTGCCAGTCCGAGCGAGATCATTCGCATGCGCCGCTGCATGTCGCCTCCTGAAGGCTGTTGTCGATCTTGTCTGCCGACGACGACGCCTCTCCTGCGCCGCCGCGTGGTTCCCGATGATCCCGCTCTCGCGCAACGGCCTCGGACGGCGTATCGTTCGTCCTGGCTCCGACGTTCTATTATCGGACACCGTTGTTCGATATGGGAGTCACGCCACTCTAGAGCGAGGCAGGTGACATGGCAACGCTTGTCACGGAATCGAGACCTGGCACGTCTCCCCCGTCTCAGACCCTGGACCGGGGGCTGCGGGTGCTCGAGCACGTCGCCGAGGCGACGCATCCGCTCACCGTGGCCGAGGTGGCCCGCGAGGTGGGGATGCACCGGTCGATCGCCTATCGGATGTTGCGCACCCTCGCCGAGCACGGGCTGCTCACCCGCGACGAGCAGGGCCGCTATCAGCCGGGCGCCGGGCTGGCCGTTCTCGCCGGCCGGTTCACCCCGACGCTACGCGCGCTCGCCGGCCCACACCTGTTGCGCCTGGCGGTCGCGACCGACAAGACGGCCTTCCTCGTCGTGCGCCATCACGACGAGGCGGTGACCGTCGAGGTCGTCGAGCCGCCCGCGGCCGCCGCCCACGTGAGCTATCGGCCCGGGCTGCGCCATCCCGTCGACCGCGGGGCGCCCGGCATCGCGCTGCTTGCAGGAGAGGCACCACTGCCCGGTGAGCGCCCGGAGGTGGCCGAGGCCCGCGCCCGGGGGTGGGGGATGAGCACGAGCGAGGTCATCGAGGGCTTCCGGGCCGTCGCCGCCCCGGTCATCGACGCCCGCGGGGTATGCCGCGCCGCCATCGCCGTCGTCTTCGCCGGCGACGGTGCGCTGGAGGCAGTCGCGGCTCCGGTCGTCGCCGAGGCGCAGGCGCTCGCTGCCGAGCTCTGAGCGCTCAGCGTCCGGGCAGCCGGTCGCCGACCTTGTCCTTGGCGGTGGCCAGCAGATCCTCGGTGCGCTCGCGGGTGGCCTCGGCCACGGTCTCGGTGCGCTCCTTGACCCGGGCCACGACGTCCTCACCGTGGGCGGTGAGCACCTCACGGCCCTCGCGGCGCGCCGGGACGGCGACGAGCAGCACCACGGCGATGCCGATGGCGAGCAGGACGAGCATGGCGAGGACGACCGGACCCATGCCTCCAGGGTCTCACACCTTCGGGGTCACACCGGTGAGGCGGCCACGTCCCGCATCCGCTGGGACACGACCGTCGTCACCCCGTCACCGCGCATCGTCACGCCGTAGAGGGCGTCGGCGATCTCCATCGTCTTCTTCTGGTGGGTGATGACGATGAGCTGGCTGGAGTCGCGCAGCTCCTCGAAGAGCGTGATGAGCCGGCCCAGGTTGGCGTCGTCGAGAGCCGCCTCGACCTCGTCCATGATGTAGAAGGGGCTGGGCCGGGCCTTGAAGATGGCGACGAGCAGCGCCACGGCCACCAGCGAGCGCTCGCCACCGGACAGCAGCGACAGCCGCTTGATCTTCTTGCCCGGCGGCCGGGCCTCGACCTCGAGGCCGGTGGTGAGCAGGTGGTCGGGGTCGGTGAGGGTGAGCCGCCCCTCGCCACCGGGGAAGAGCCGCGCGAAGACCTGCTCGAACTGCACGGCCGTGTCGGCGAAGGCCTCGGCGAAGGCCTGCTGGACCCGCTCGTCGACCTCGCGGACGATGTCGAGCAGGTCGCGCTTGCTCGCCTTGAGGTCCTCGAGCTGGGTGGTGAGGAAGGTATGCCGCTCCTCGAGGGCGGCATACTCCTCGAGCGCGAGCGGGTTGACCCGCCCGAGCGCCGAGAGCTTGCGCTCGGCGCTGCGCAGCCGCTTCTCCTGGACCTCGCGCTCGTAGGGCGCCGGCTCGGGCAGCTCGTCGTCGGGCCGGTCGGGGTCCGGCGTCGCGGGCACCGGCTGGTGCGGGCCGAACTCGGCGACGAGGGTCTCGGGGTCGATGCCGAGCTCGTCGACGGCGCGCGTCTGCAGGGTCTCGATCCGCAGCCGCTGTTGGGCGCGGGCCACCTCGTCGCGGTGGACCGAGTCGGTGAGCTCGCGCAGCTGCTCCTGCAGCCCGCCGAGCTCGCGGCGGACCTGGGCCAGCGCAGCCTCGCGGGTCGCCCGGGCCGACTCGCCGGCCTGGCGCAGCTCGTCGGCTCGGCTCGCGCTGGCGCGTAGCCGGGTCAGCGCGTATGCCGCGCCCGCTCGCACCGCGGTCGCGACGGTGGCCTCGCGGGCCCGCCGCTCACGGCGGGCGGCCTCGCGCTGGCGGGCGGCGAGCTCGGCGGTGGCCGCCGCGTCCAGCGCCTCGGCCCGGTCGTGCAAGGCCCGGGCCCGCTCCTCGCGGGTGCGCAGGGTGAGCCGGACCTCGGTCTCGTGGGCCCGGGCGGCGGTGGCCGCCGCGTCGAGCTCGTCGCGGGTCGTCGGGTCGGGGTCGGCGTCGTCGGCGTGCGCGGTGGCCTGGGCGGCGGCCAGCCGCTCGGTGAGCTCGGTGTGCGCGGCTCGGTCGGCCTCGAGCGCGGCCAGCGCGGTCGCGATGGCCCGCTCGGTGCGCTCGGCCTCGGCCTTCGCGGTGCGCACGGCGGCGCCGAGGCCGCCGAGCTGCTCGCCGACCGCGGCCATCCGGGCATCGGAGTCGTGCAGCCGGTCGAGGGCGGCCTCGGCCTGCTCGGTGGCAGCGCGAAGCTGCTCGTCGAGCCCGGCGAGGGCGAAGCGTGCCTGGTCGGCGGCCTGGGTCGCCGTCGTCGCCTGGGCGCGGGCCTCGTCGAGCGCGGCCTGGATCTCCAGCAGGCTCGGTGCGGCTCCGCTGCCGCCGCGGACCCACCCGGGGGCGAAGACGTCGCCCTCGGGGGTGACCGCGGTGATCCCCTCGCCGGCCAACCGGCCGGCGGTCTCGGGGTCGCCGACGAGGGCCACCCGGTCGAGCAGCTGCTCGACCGCCGGGCGCAGCTCCGCCGGGCAGGACACCACGTCCCTGGCCCAGCTCGACCCGGCCGGCAACGCCGGCCAGTCGCTCGGGTCGGCCGGTCGGGCGGTCGCGCCGACGAGCAGGCCGGCCCGGCCGGCGTCGTCGGCACGCAGGGCGGCGACCTGGCGGGCGGCCTCGTGCGCGGAGGTCACGGCGACGGCGTCGGCGGCCCAGCCGAGAGCTGCCGCGACGGCGGCCTCGTGGCCGGGCCGAACCGTCACCAGGGCGGACACCGAGCCGAGCACCCCCGGCGCCCCGTCGGCCCCGGGGCCGGCGGCGGCGAGCACGGCGGCCGCACCGTCCTTGCGGGTGAGCGAGAGCTCGAGCGCGTCGGCGCGGGCGGTGGCGGACTGCCGGTCGCGATCGGCGGTGCGCTGCTGCTCACGCAGCGTCTCGGCCTGCTGCTGCAGCGCGTCGACGACCGCGGCCGCCTGCTCGTAGGCCGCGTCGAGCCCCTCCTCGCCCTCCTCGTCGACGGCGATGCCGGCCTCGAGCTCGGCGAACTGCCGCTCGGCTGCCGCGGCGCGCGCTTGGGCGGCCGCGACGCTCTCGCGGAGCCGGCCGATCTCGGCCTCCCCCGCCTCGACCCGCGAGGCGCGCGCGGCCACCTGGCCGGCGAGCGTCGCGAGGCCCTCGCGGCGGTCGGCCGCCGCGCGGACGAGCGCGGCGAGTCGCTGCTGCTCCGCGGCATACCGGCTCTCGGCCTCGGACCGGGCGGCGACCGCCTCGGTGAGCGCGCTCGATGCGGTGGCGATCTCGGCGAGCAGCTCCTCGTGCTGGGCCCGCAGCTCGGCGGCCTGGGCGCGCAGCTGCTCGGGGTCACGGGTCGGGCCGCTGCCACCCGGCCCGGTGGCAGCCGCCTCGTCGTCGGCGAGCAGCCGCACCCGCTCGCCGGCGAGCGTGGCGACACCGGTGAGTCGCTCGACGAGCCGGCTCAGCGCGAACCAGCGCTCCTGCGCGGCGGCGAGCTCGGGACGAGCCTCCTCGACCTCGGTCTCCAGCTCGACCAGCCGGCGCCCCAGGCCGGCGAGCTCCTGCTCGACCTCGGTGCGCCGGGCAATCAGGGCGGTCTCGTCCGCGACCTCCTGCTCGAGGGTCGAGGTGAGCTGGACGAGGTCGTCGGCGATGAGCCGCAGTCGGGCATCGCGCACCTCGGCCTGGATGACGCCGGCCCTGCGGGCGGTCTCGGCCTGCCGGGCCAGCGGCCCGAGCTGGCGGCGGATCTCGGTCGTGAGGTCCTGCACCCGGGTGAGGTTGCCCTCCATCGCCTCGAGCTTGCGCAGCGCGCGCTCCTTGCGCTTGCGGTGCTTGAGGACGCCGGCGGCCTCCTCGATGAAGCCGCGGCGCTCCTCGGGGGTCGCCCGCAACACGGTGTCGAGCTGCCCCTGCCCGACGATGACGTGCATCTCGCGGCCGATGCCGCTGTCGGACAGCAGCTCCTGCACGTCGAGCAGGCGGCAGGCGGTGCCGTTGATGGCGTACTCCGAGCCGCCGTTGCGGAACATCGTCCGGCTGATCGTCACCTCGGTGTAGTCGATCGGCAGCGCCCCGTCGGTGTTGTCGATGGTGAGCGCCACCTCGGCCCGCCCGAGCGGGGCCCGGCCGGCCGTGCCGGCGAAGATGACGTCCTCCATCTTCCCGCCGCGCAGGCTCTTGGCGCCCTGCTCCCCCATCACCCAGGCGAGGGCGTCGACGACGTTGGACTTGCCCGAGCCGTTGGGGCCCACGATGCACGTGATGCCCGGCTCGAGGCGCAGGGTCGTGGCCGAGGCGAAGGACTTGAAGCCCTTGAGGGTGAGGCTCTTGACGTACACGGGTGCGGTGGGGGCTTCCTCGCCGAGGACAGGACCCGCCAAGGCTACCTGCCAGCCGCCGTGCCGAGCGCCGTCGACGTGCGCACACGCCGTCAGCGGCGCGCTGCTGCTCCTGCCCCGCGGGTGTCGCTCTCGTCCTGACTGACGAGCACGCGGGCCACTCCGAAGAGGAGGATGCCGTAGGCCACGCTGAGGAAGCCCATCCATTGCTCGTCGAGCAGCCGGAACAGCTGGACGACGAGGACCTGGACGAGCATCGACAGCTCGAACCAGCGCAGCGATCGGCGCCGCCAGACGTGCTCGGGCGACCGGTCCCAGCGGGCCCTCAGCCACATCCCGGTCGCCAGCACCGCAAGCAGCAGTGCGGCACCCGCCGAGGCGACATAGAGCCAGTCCCGGACGGTCCGCTCCACCCCCTGGACGACCACGGCGTCGAGGAGCGCGCTCACGGCATACCCGAGGATGAGCAGGCCGGCGAAGCGGCGCAGCACCGACCAGCGGGGCAGGGCGGCGAGGCCGCGGCGGGCCGCGGCATACCAGCGGGCGACCCAGGAGGTGGCATCGGGCGTCACCGGCAGGCTCTGCAGCAGCCCACGCAGCTCGGCGGCGAGCGGCTCGTCGACCGACACCCCGTCGAGGAGCTCGAGCGCGCGGGCCCGCTCCGAGGCGTCGAGGTCGTGGGCCGCCGACTCCTTGAGCAGCTCGACCGCGTTGACGACGCGCTCCCGGTCGCTGAACGGCTGCCGCTCGACGAGCAGCTGGACGCCGACGAACATCGCGACGAAGGTGACGTAGAGGATCGCCGCGACCGGGGAGTAGAAGTAGTCGTTGTCGCCGGTGACGAACTTGCCGACCTCGTCGATGGCCAGGCCGAAGCCGAGTCCCCCGACGATCGTCGCGACCGACGTCGCGGTGCGGCTGACGAAGAGGATGATCATCAGATGCGCGACGAGCATGCCGAGCACGCCCCAGAGGATGTGCGCGAGGTGCAGTCCGCCCGGGGAGATCTGCGGGAAGCCGGTGGCGACGAGGAAGGTCCGGGTGATGGCGATCGAGGCCACCGCGCTGACGAAGAACCACTCGAAGCGCTCGGCCCCCGACGCGTCCCGCAGCGGCAGATGCCGGCGCACCTGCTCCGGGTCAGGCCTCATCGGCACTGCCGACCGCGGCTCCCTCGGCGATGATCCCGTGGTTGCGGATGACCTCGGCGATGATGAAGCCGAGCACCTTCTCGGCGAAGACGGGGTCCAGGCCGGCGTCGCTGGCGAGCACCCGCAAACGGGCCAGCTGCTGCTCCTCGCGCACCGGATCGGCGGCCGGCAGCCCCAGCTCGTGCTTGAGGTGGCCGACGCGCTGGGTGCATCGGAAGCGCTCGGCGAGCAGGTGCACGAGTGCCGCGTCGAGGTTGTCGATGCTGGCCCGCAGGGCGGACAGCTCGGGTGGCACGCTCACGACTGGAGAGTATGCCGCGGCCCCGCGGCATACCGACACCGGCTCAGCCCGTGGGCATCCCGCAATGCCCCCGCGGCAGCCCGTCAGGCAGCGGTGAAGCGGAGCAGGCCGACCTGCGGCTCGGCGATCTCGACCGTGTGGTCGAGGATCGTGCCCGGCCGCCAGGTCGTCGTCGGCGTCTCGAGCAGCCGGCGGTAGAAGGTCTCGATGGCGTCGGCCTGACCCTGCACCAGGATCTCGACCTCGGTGTACCGGCGGTTGCAGGCGTGCCCGACCAATCCGAGGGAGCGTGCATTCCGCTCGGCCCACCACAGCAGGCCGGTGTCCTGGACATTCCCCCGAACGGTGAAGATCACTCGTTCGTCCATGTGGATGAGGGTAGGGGGACGTTCGGCTCTCGGACAGACGGTCAGTCATTTCCTGGCCGAACGGACGATGTCGCCTCCTCCGTTCGGCTGAGGTCGCCCGAGAGCGCGCTGCGAGAGGGTGCCCCACCGCGCTGGCACGTGGACTCATCGCGGGCGTGCGGGTCAGCGCTCGCGGAAGCCGGTGAGGCCGTCGATCGGAGCAGCGTACTGACAGACGGCGCCGGTCACCCGGCCCGGGCGACGGGAAGTCGAGGGCTGGTCCTGCAGCAGCCGCACCAGCGTGTCGACGGCGGCCGGCGGGCCTTGGGCGAGCACCTCGACCCGCCCGTCGTCGAGGTTGCGCGCGTGTCCGACGAGGCCGAGCTCGAGCGCACGTGAGCGGGTCCACCAGCGGAAGCCGACGCCCTGGACGTGCCCGCGGACGAAGACGGTCACCCGCTCGAGGTCGGGACGGCCTGAGTCCCGACTCTCGGGATCGCTCATTGAGCCAGCCACGCGGCATACGAGTCGAAGGTGTAGGGCCGGCCGAGGAAGTCGGCGACCAGGTCGGCGGCGTCCTTGCTGCCGCCCGGCGCGAGCACCCGGTCGCGGTAGCGGCCGGCGACCACCGGGTCGAACATCGCGTCGCGGTCGAACGCCGAGAACATGTCCTTGGCGATGACCAGGCTCCACATGTAGGTGTAGTAGCCGCTCGTGTAGCCCTCGAGGTGGCCGAAGGAGCACGGCATGTGGGTGCCGGGGATGTAGGGGAACAGCGAGTATGCCGCCTGCAGCTCGGCCGTGCGCGCGGTGATGTCGGCCGGCTGCTCGGTGTGGAAGTAGTAGGACATCGCGGCGTAGAACATCTGGGTGCGGGCGAGGTAGCCCTTGCCGAAGTCGTCGGCGCGGCGCATCTTGGCGACGAGCTCGGCCGGGATCGGCTCGCCGGCGGCGTTGGTGGCGAAGGTCTGCAGGATGTCGGCGTCCCAGGCCCACTCCTCGAGCATCTGGCTCGGCGCCTCGACGAAGTCCCACTCGGTCGCCACCCCGCTGAACCGCGCCCAGGTCTGCTGACCGCCCACGACGTGGTGGACGAGGTGGCCGAACTCGTGGAAGAGGGTGACGACGTGGTCGTGCTCCATGAGACCACGGTTGAAGTTGCAGACGAGCACACCTTCGGGGACCTGCCGGCCGGTGACCCCGGTGACCAGGTCGAACTGGGCGGCGTGCTTGTACTTGCCCTCGCGCGGGTGCAGGTCGAGGTAGATCCGGCCGAGCCGCTCGGCCGGGTCGGCGCTGTTGGCAGGCAGCACGTCGTATGCCGCGACCTCCTCGTGCCACAGCACGGCGTCCGGGGCAGGCTCGTAGCGCAGGCCGAAGAGCCGGCCGGTGACCTCGAGCAGGCCGGCCCGGACCTTGCCGAAGTCGAAGTAGGTGCGCACGAGCTGGGCGTCGACCTCAAGCTGCTCCTTGCTCACCAGCTCGGCGTAGTAGGCGAGGTCGGCGGTGTCGATCGTCGTCGCGTCGGGGCGGTCCTGGCGCAGGCGGTCGAGCACGACCTGACGGTCGCGCTGACCGGACTCGAGCGCGGCGGCGGCGATCCGGTCGATGAACTCGGGGATCGCGGCCCCCGTGCCGATCATCTTGACCTCGGCGTCGTAGTCGGCCCAGGTGGCGTAGCCGAGCAGGCCGGCGAGCTCCTGGCGCAGCGCGAACATCTCCTGCAGCAGCGGGTCGTTCTTCGGCCAGCCGACCGTCTGGCAGGCGATGGTCAGCTCGCGCCGGGCCTGGGCGTCGGCGCAGAACTGGCGGAAGGGAACCGAGTCGGGGTAGTCGCTGGTGACGGTGACCAGCCCGTCGGCCCCGGCCGGGTGGGCGTCGATCCAGTCCTGCGGCATCCCCGCGAGCCGGTCGGGGGTCACGGTGATCGAGCGGACGTCGCCGCGGATGTTCTTGGAGAAGTCCTGGCCGACGACGGTGAGCCGCTCGTTGATGTCGCGGATCCGGTTGCGGGTGGCCTCGTCTCGGTCGACGCCGCTGCGCCGGAAGTCCCTCAGCACCTTCTCGAGCAGCCGGGTCGCCTGCGCGTCGAGGCCGGCCGGGTCGAGGGCCGCGAAGACGTCGTAGAGGTCGCGGTCCAGCCCGAGCTCGGTGGACAGCCGCTGGACGTCCTGGATCGCCGCGTCGCCGCGCTCGCGCACGGCCTCGAGCGGATGCACCTCGCTGAACAGGCTGGCCGGCGAGGCGACCGAGCCCATCGCGATGTCGACCTCGTTCCAGGCGTGCAGGGCGGCCAGGGCGTCGCCGGGCGGGTCGGCCTTGAGGTCGGCGACGAGCTGACGAGCGCGGGCCAACCCGGTCTCGGCGCGCTCGGCCAGCCAGCTCTCGGCGGCCTCGGGGCTGGGCAGGGTCACGGGTGCGGGGGCGCTTGTGGCGCGCTGCGGCTCGGTCACCCGAGCACTCTACGGCCGGCGGTGGCTCGGTCGCCGTAGATATAGGTAGACTTATGGTCAGGAGGCAAGATGAAGACGATCACCGTGGGGCAGTTGCGACAGAATCCGACCGCGATGCTCGCCGAGGTCGAGGGCGGCGCGACCTATCGCGTCACTCGACACAACCGAGAGATCGCCCGCATCGTCCCGCGGCCGCACGACGTCGAGCTCATCCCGCCGAAGCGCCGGAGCGGCTCCCACCTGGCCGCCCTGGCCCGCCACGAGCTGCGGACCGCGGCCTCGATCGAGGATCTGCTCGCCGACGAGCGCGACCGGTGACCGTCTTCTATCTCGACACCTCGGTGGCCGTGCGCGCCCTGTTCGGCCACTCCCCGGCCGCGGCGTCCTGGATCGACCGCACGACCGCGGATGACCAGCATCTCGTGGTCTCCTCCCGAGTCCTCCGCACCGAGCTCACCCGGGTGCTGCGGCGCGAGGGTCTGCCGGTGAGCCGGCGCGACGAGATCCTCGACGTGCTGGCCCTCGTCCCGGTGACGGAAGGGGTGCTCGCGGCCGCCGAGGCGATCGAGCGACACGTCAAGACCCTCGACGCCATTCACCTCGGGTCGGTGATCGCCGCCGGCCTGGATGCGACCATCGTCAGCCACGACGCAGGCCTGATCGCCGCGGCCACCGCGCTCGGCTATCCCACGCTCGACCCCGTCGAGGAGTCCTGAGCAGGGCCACGTTGATCGTCGTCTGCGTGGTCGTGCAGCCAAGCACGCTCGATCCGTCGGCCCACCGACTCGATCGACACCGCGTCGGCGTGTCTGAGCGTCGCGGTCATCGACCGCGCGGGGCCGGCTGGCAGCGCGGGCACGAGTAGGACGAGCGGTTCATGAAGTGCTCGCGCCGGATCGGCGTGCCGCACCGGCGGCACGGCATACCGGATTGTCCGTATGCCGCGAGCGACCGGTCGAAGTAGCCGCTCGCGCCGTTGACGTTGACGTAGAGCGCGTCGAAGCTCGTGCCGCCCTGCCCCAGCGCGTCGGTCATCACCTCGCGGGCATGCGTGAGCAGCCGGTCGAGCGCCGGCTTGGTGAGCAGGTCGGAGCGCCGCTCGGCGTGGATGCCGGCCCGCCAGAGCGCCTCGTCGGCATAGATGTTGCCGATGCCGGAGACGACGGTCTGGTCGAGCAACCCCCGCTTGATGCCGCTGGCCCGCCGCTTGAGTCGGCGCACGACGGCCGCCTGGTCGTAGGCACCCTCGAAGGGATCAGGGGCGATGTGCCGGATCGACTCCGGGATCCCCGCGTCGTCGAGGTCGGCCAGCGCCATCCCTCCGAAGGTGCGCTGGTCGACGAAGCGCAGCTCCGGGCCGTCGTCGGCGAACCGCCAGCGCGCGTGCAGGTGTCGCTCGTCCGGGGCGTCGGGCGGTTGGACGAGCAGCTGACCGCTCATCCCGAGGTGCAGCAGCAGGGCCTGTCGCTGGTCGGCATCGTCGGCCACCACGAGCCAGAGGTACTTGCCGCGCCGCCGCGCGTCGACGACCGAGGTATGCCGCGTGCGCGCGACGAGGTCGTCAGGTCCGGGCAGGTGCCGGCGGGCTACCCGCGCCCCGCGGATCTCGACGTCCGCGATCCGGCGGCCGACGACGTGCTCGGCGAGCCCCCGTCGGACGGTCTCGACCTCGGGCAGCTCCGGCACGTCAGCAGACGCACTTGGGCTCGCTGGGGCCGTTCGCCTGCTCGGGCAGCTCGATGCCGGCTGCGGCGGCGGCAGACCGCTCCTTGCGCGCCGAGAGCTCGACCCAGGCCTGCTCGGCGGCCGCCTGCTCGGCCTCCTTCTTGCTGCGGCCGCAGCCCCCGCCGAGGTCCTCGTCGCCGACCGTGACGGTGGCGGTGAAGATCTTCTCGTGGTCCGGCCCGCTCTCGGCGAGCCGGTATTCGGGCGCACCGAGGGGCAACGAGGAGCACAGCTCCTGCAGGCTGGTCTTCCAGTCCAGGCCGGCGCCGAGCCGAGCCGCGGCTGCGAGCAGCGGGTCGAAGAGGTGGTGCACCAGGACCTGGGCAGCCGGCAGGCCGCCGCAGAGATAGACGGTGCCGATCAGCGCCTCAAGAGTGTCGGCGAGGATGGACGCCTTGTCCCGGCCGCCCGTCGTCTCCTCACCGCGCCCGAGGCGCACGTAGGTGCCGAGCTCGACGGTGCGGGCGACGTCGGCGAGGGCGCGCATGTTGACCACCGAGGCGCGCAGCTTGGCGAGCTGGCCCTCGGGCAGGTCCGGGTGCGCGGCATAGAGGATGTCGGTGATGACGACTCCGAGCACCGAGTCGCCGAGGAACTCGAGCCGCTCGTTGTTGGGCAGCCCCCCGTGCTCATAGGCGTAGGAGCGGTGGGTGAGGGCGCGCAGCAGCAGCTCCTCATCGCACGGCGCACCTACCACCTCGGAGAGGTAGTCGTGCAGCCCGTCGACGGGACGCTCCTTGACCGAGCCCGGCGACCCCATGGGGTGGGGCTCAGCCCTGGTGCTCGGACCGCTCGGCGGTCGCGTAGTGCCGCCCCTGGTAGGTCCCGCAGGACTTGCAGGCCTGGTGGCGGACGGTCGGCTGCGAGCACTGCGGGCAGCTGCTCAGCGCGACCGGCGTCGCCTTCCAGTTGGCGCGGCGGGAGCGGGTGTTGGAGCGCGACATCTTCCGCTTCGGGACGGCCACGTCAGTTCCTTGTCTCTTCAGGCGAATCCGGCTGGTCCGGCGTCAGCAAGGTGCTGAGCGCCGCCCACCTCGGGTCGGTCACGTCGTGCCGGTGCTCCGGGTCGTCGGCCAGGGCGGCTCCGCAGTCGGAGCACAGACCCGGGCAGTCGGCACGGCATACCGGCTGGAACGGCAGTGCAGGCACCACCGTGTCCCGGAGCACGGGCTGCAGGTCGATCAGATCGTCCTGCAGGACGTGCACCTCGGTCTCGTCCGACTCGGCGCCCACCTCGTGGTGGTGCGCCGCCCGGTCGGCGTAGGCGAACAGCTCCTGGAAGCTCGCCTCCACAGGGAGGCTCACCGGCTCCAGGCACCGCACGCAGGCGCCGTTGGCGGTGGCGCTGACCGCACCGGTGACCAGAACCCCCTCGGTGACCGACTCGAGCCGCACCTCCAGGTGCAGCGGTGAGCCGACCGGCACCGCGATGATGTCGGTGCCGAGCTCCTCCGGGGCCTCGACCGCACGCTCGACCTGCTGCATCGACCCGGGCTGACGACGCAGGTCCCGGGTGTCCAGGACGAGCGGCGAGCGCGGTGAGAGACGTGGCATGGTCGTGTGTGTGGTGGTTCGAGGTGCGGCCCGCGCCCGGACGGACGAAGACCGACGTCCCAGCCTACCGGAGCACGCGGGTGGTGCCCAAATGGGCCTCAGCGAGGCATGCGCGCGCGCAACGCCTCGAGCACGACCGGCGGCACCAGCCCGGTGATGTCGCCACCGAGCGAGTGCACCTCCTTGACGAGGCTGCTCGACACGTGCTCGAAGGCCGGATCGCCCGGCAGGAACAGCGTCTC